>PJUL01000761.1_pt1 | contig 18962 bp, 23 predicted proteins | sample 1512221 | NCBI WGS metagenome assembly PJUL01 (sample SAMN08177667, study PRJNA422409) | Feces metagenome, whole genome shotgun sequencing project.
CTACCTGAACCGCCAGGGCTACTACAGCGCCGTGCTGGAGACCGCCAAGTCCAAGATGGAAGCCTACGAGTGGGCCTACTGGATGGAAGGCAAGCCCGCCACGCAGGACATCAAGAGCCCCAATGGCGATGTGCTGGCCAAGGCCGGTGCAGTGCGCGACGGCGGCAGTTATGAGTCGCGCATGGGCGGCATCGCTTGCTGGAACGCGTTGATGGACGAGAACAACTACATGGTGCAGAAGTGGAATGAGTTCGTTGCAGCGTAAGGAGTGCACCCCCTGAGGCGCTGCGCGCCTTCACCCCTCTCCCGACCCGCTGCGCGGGTCGGGAGGGGGACGCCCCCGGTGCGGCGGGGCGGCCCTTGCACGGGGGCACTGGTCTTGGGCGGCGTCAGTCTCAAGAGCAAGCGCCGAACGGTAGACCTTTGAATTCATTGATTGCAAACACCATGAGCACGACCACACAGTCCTTACCTGCTGCAGCTGTCCCCGGCCGCAGCATTGCCGCCTGGTGGCAGGCTGCGCCGTTCACGCTGGTGTTCGCGCTGTTTTTCCTGATTCCGCTGGCGCTGATCGTGATGGTCAGCTTCTGGGACTTCAACGAGTACGAGCTGTTGCCGGGTTTCACGATCAAGAACTACGTGTCGATCTTTGCGGGTTGTGGCGATGCGTCAGAAGGCCTGTGTGTCACGCTCAAGACGTATTACTCCACACTCAAGTTCAGTTTTCTGGTGTGGCTGATCACGCTGGTGATCGGCTTCACCGTGGCCTATTTTTTGGCCTTCCATGTGCGCTCTTCGGGCATGCAGACGCTGCTGTTCGTGCTGTGCACCATTCCGTTCTGGACGTCGAATGTGATCCGCATGATCTCGTGGGTGCCGCTGCTGGGGCGCAACGGTTTGGTGAACCAAACCTTGATGGGCATGAACCTCATCGAGACACCTGTGGAGTGGCTGTTGTTCTCGGACTTCTCGGTGGTGCTGGCGTTCGTGCACCTGTACACCATGTTCATGATCGTGCCCATCTTCAACAGCATGATGCGCATCGACCGCAGCCTCATCGAGGCGGCCAGCGACAGTGGCGCGAGTGGCTGGCAGACGCTGTGGAACGTGATCGTGCCGCTCTCGCGCACCGGCATCATCATCGGCTCGATCTTTGTGATCACCATCGTCATGGGCGATTTCGTGACCATCGGCGTGATGGGCGGGCAGCAGATCGCATCGATTGGCAAGATCATCCAGGTGCAGACGTCCTACCTGCAGTTCCCGCTGGCGGCGGCCAATGCCGTGATCCTGCTGGCCGTGGTGCTGATGATCATCTGGGGCCTCACACGCCTCGTCGACATTCGCAAGGAGCTGTGAGATGAAAGTCCGTGAATCTCGTCCCGCCAGCTTCTGGCCCCTGGCCATCTTCTTTGCGCTGTTCGTGCTGTTCATGTACGGGCCCATGTTCGTCATCTTCATCCTGAGCTTCCAGGGCCCCGAGGGCGGGCTGACCTTCCCCATGCGCGGCGTGTCGCTGCACTGGTTCTCCAAGCTGGCCGAAGGGCTGGGAGTGGTGGACATCGGCGCGGCGCTGTGGCGCTCGCTGGGCCTGGGCGTTGCGGTGATGCTGTGCACGGTGCTGCTGTCGGTGCTGGCGGGCCTGGCCTTTCGCAAGCGGCTGGCGGGGGGCAACACGCTGTTCTTCATCGTGGTGGCCAGCCTCATCATGCCGTCCATCATCGTCTCGCTGGGCATCGGGCTGGAGTTCCGGCTCATCGACAACGGCATCAAGGCCGCGCTGGAGTCGATGGGCTTGGAGAGCGCGCTGGAGGGCTACGGTACCTCGCTGGGCCTGTTCACCTCAGCGCTGGGCGCGCACCTTACCTGGACGCTGCCGTTCGGCCTGCTCATCATGTTCGCGGTGTTCAACCGCTTCAACCCTGCGTACGAAGAAGCGGCACGCGACCTGGGTGCCACGCCCTGGCAGGGCTTCGCGCATGTGGTGTTGCCGCTGATCGCGCCCTCGGTCGTGGGCATTGGCATGTTCGGCTTTACGCTCAGCTGGGACGAGATCGCCCGTACCTCGCAGGCCATTGGCGACGTGAACACGCTGCCGCTGGAGCTGCAGGGCCTGACCAGTACGGTGACCACTCCCTCCATCTACGCACTGGGAACGCTGACCACCGTGGTCTCCTTCGTTGTCATGGGTATCACGCTGGCGCTGGTGTGGGCCTTGGGCCGCAGGCGCAAGGGCCGCACGGGTTAAAAACGGCACCCTTATGACGACCACTATTCCCAGGCCTCGGCGCGCACGCGCTGCAGCCCCTGAACCGACCGTTGCGCTCGAGGCCCCAGGCCAGCTCAGCGACAACGACATGTACGACCGCATGGTCTCGGCCATCCTCGACCACCGCCTGCCACCCGGCACCAAGCTGGTGGAGGACAAGCTGGCGGCGGCCTTTGGCGTGTCGCGCACACGCGTACGGCCTGTGCTGGTGCGGCTGGCCAATGAGCAGGTCGTCACGCTCACACCCAACCGGGGCGCATCGATAGCGCAGCCCACGCCGCAAGAGGCGCTGGAGGTGTTCGAGGCCCGCCGCCTGCTGGAACCGCGCCTGGTGGAGCTGTTCATTGCCAATGCCACCGATGCCGACATCGCCGCGCTGCGCACCTGCATCGACGACGAAGAGGCCGCCCGCGCGAGCGGTGACATGCGCCGCGCCATCCGTCTCTCGGGCGACTTTCACCTGCATATTGCGCAGGCTGCGGGGCACCAGACGTTAGGCCGCATCCTGCGAGAGCTGGTCTCGCGCACCTCGCTCATCCTCATGACCTACAGCCCCAGCCATGCGCGCGAACGCGAAGAGGCCACCGCCTGCGGCTGCCGCGAGCACCGGGCGTTGATTGATGCGATCCGCCTGCGCGATGCGCGCGAGGCCGCGCGCCTCATGCTCAAGCATTTGGCGCGCATTGAAACGCAGCTGGAGTTCACGCCACCGGCTGCCGACACGCCCGACCTGGCGCAACTGCTGGGCGCCTGAATCCTGCCACCTTGTTATGCGCCAACTGCTCGTCATCAACCCCAATACATCGGCCAGCGTCAGCAACTTGCTTCAGCGGCATGTGCAGGCTGCAGCGGGCTTGCATGTAGCGGTGCGCACGGCCACGGCGCGTTTCGGCGCCCCCTACATCGCCTGCGAGGCCAGCTATGCAGTGGCGGCCCACGCCGCGCTAGATGCCTGGGCGAATGAACTGTCACAACACCAGCCGCAGCCTGATGCCGTGCTGATAGGCTGTTTTGGCGACCCGGGCCTGATGGCGCTGCGCGAAAGCAGCCCCGTGCCTGTGACTGGGCTGGCCGAAGCGTCTTTCATCGAAGCCGCTCGCCACGGGCGCTATGCCATCGTTACGGGCGGCGAGCGCTGGGGACCCATGCTGCAGCGCCTGGCGCAGGCGCTGGGCCACGCGCACGCGCTGGCTGGAATCCACACCGTGGCACCCACCGGCGCTCAGCTGGCCGCCGACCCCGAAGCCGCCCGCACGCTGCTCGCCCAGGCCTGCCGCGACGTGGTGCGGCAAATGGGTGTGCAGGCCGTCATCCTGGGCGGGGCGGGGCTGGCCGGCATGGCTGCTCTGGTGCAGCCGCAGGTGACGGTACCGGTGATCGATAGTGTGGTGGCTGGTGCCACCTGGGCGCTGCGTGCGCACCCCGTGCCTCCAGAGCGAAAAGTGCCGGGATTCGATGTGGCGTGGGCGGGGGTGTCGGGGGAGATGACAGCGCTGGGAGTGGCCGGGGTGGTTTGACGCGGGGTGGTAGAAAGTCTAGTATTACGTTTGTAATTACTCGGAGGTTTCCCATGCACACTCTCAAACTCACCCAGGTGGGCAACTCTGTCGGCGCGATTTTCCCAAAGGAACTGCTGGCGCGGTTGCAGCTGGAAAAGGGAGACGAGCTGTATGTGACGGAATCGCCTGACGGTTTGCGGATCACCACCCACAACCCCGAATTTGAAGCGCAGATGCGCGTGGCGCGCGAGATCATGAAAGAGCGCCGGGCCGTACTGCACGAGCTGGCCAAATGAGCGAATGGGTCTGGCTGAACCGCGCCGTCATCATTGCCATCCACGAAGTGCAGCTGGCCGAACATGGGGGCGGGACAGGCGTCCGCGATGCGGGTTTGCTGGATTCGGCCCTGGGCAAGCCGCAGCAGCTGAACAACTATGGCGAGCCGCCGCCTGATGCAGCCGCGCTGGCAGCCTCGTATGGCTATGGAATTTCGCGCAACCATCCGTTTATTGATGGAAACAAGCGAACGGGCTATGTGGCGGCCGAATTGTTTCTGCGGCTCAATGGCTGGAGGCTTAACGCTGACGATGCATCGTGTGTGGTCACCATGCTCGCTGTTGCCGCTGGCGATATCACCGAAGAGGCCTTCGCCGCCTGGCTGCGGGCACATGCCGTCGCTTGCTAACGGAGGTTCCAAGCATTTTCCGTTCTAGCGCTTGACCAATAAGCGCTAGTTGCTATAAAAAAAGAAGCAATTTGCCTGGTTCGTTCAACTCAAGGCGCCAACGTCTTCGGCTGGTAGTCGCAATACCTGCTCACCGCACACTCCCAGCAGCGCGGCTTGCGTGCCTGGCACACGTAGCGGCCGTGCAGGATGAGCCAGTGGTGCGAATCCACCGCATACTCGGCGGGCACGCGCCTCATCAGCTGCAGCTCCACCGCCAGCGGGTTCTTGCCGGGCGCGAGGCCCGTGCGGTTGCTTACGCGAAAGATGTGCGTATCGACCGCCATGGTCGGCTCGCCGAAGGCCACGTTCAGCACCACATTGGCCGTTTTGCGGCCCACACCGGGCAGGGCTTCCAGGGCTTCGCGCGTGCGCGGTACCTGGCCCCCATGCTGCTCCACCAGGATGCGGCAGGTCTCCATCAGGTTCTTGGCCTTGGTGCGGTACAGGCCGATGGTCTTGACATAGCCCTCCAGTCGCTCAAGCCCCAGGTCCAGGATGGCCTGCGGAGTGCCCGCTACCGGGAACAGCTTGCGCGTGGCCTTGTTCACGCCCACGTCCGTGGCCTGGGCCGACAGCAGCACGGCAGCCAGCAGCTCGAACGGCGTCGTGTATTCGAGCTCCGTGTTGGGCATGGGGTTGGCGGCCTTCAAGGTGGCAAAGAAAGGCTCGATGTCAGACGTCTTCATGGGGGCGGGGTGTGTCGTTTATGTACTGCGGCATGCGGGGCTGCGCCCGCGCCTGCATCGGTTTCGCGAGGGTTAGAACGAACTGCCTCAGTGGGTGCGCTGCACCGCCAGGCACAGCCAGCAGGGGAACGCGCCGGTGGCGGGGTTGACGGCAAAGTCTTCGTCGTAGACCTCGATGGCGGGCCGAGGGGCAGCTTCCCAACCTGCGGGGATCTGGCCCGGGGCCATCATGCTGGCCCAGGCCGCGCCAATCTCCGGCCCGGTACCGACGAAACGCAGGCAGGCGTAATCGCCACCGGCAAAGTCCTGGATCATGGCCTCCGTGCCGGTGCGCAGCCCCACGCCCACCTGCACGCAGGCGTCATAGCGGCATTGCGCGGGCGGGGTGCATGCGGGGTTGTCCAGGCTGATGCCGTAGTACTTGGGGCGTGGCTCGCTCAAACGATTTGCTTCGCACCAGCGGCCGAACCGCTCCCAAAGTTGCGTGAGCGAAGGGCCATAAGGGCCTGTCTGGCGCATATAGGCAAGGCGCATGCGGGGCAACTGACGGATTTCGAGGGGCATAGTTGGTCTCGGTAGTTGTGCGGTGGGCCAGGTTTTTGCCCTCGCAGTCTAAGCCGCAGGAAACCTGCACGCCAATTGGCGACAATGCGGAATCCTTTGCCACCAACTCCTGCCCACGCCATGCAATTCGCCGACCGCCTGAACAACGTAGAAACCTCCGCCATCCGCGAACTCTTCAAGCTGCTGGGCAAGCCCGGCATCATCAGCTTTGCGGGCGGCTTCCCTGACAGCGCCATGTTCGACGTGGAGGGCATCCGCGCCGCCAGCAACGCCGCCCTGGCCGAAGAACCCGGCGCCGCGCTGCAATACGGTGCGACCGAAGGCTACAACCCATTGCGCGAGCAACTGGCCGCCTTCATGGCCAGCAAGGGCGCGAAGGACGTGGCAGCCGACAACCTCATCGTCACCACCGGCAGCCAGCAGGCGCTGGACCTGCTGGGCAAGACGCTCATCAGCCCCGGCGACAAGGTCATTGTGGAAGGCCCGACCTTCCTGGCCACCATTCAGTGCTTTCGCCTGTATGGCGCCGAACTCATCAGCGCGCCCATCGATGGCAACGGCGTGAAGACCGACGAGCTGGAAAAGCTCATCGCCGAGCACAAGCCGAAATTCGTTTACCTGATCCCCACCTTTGGCAACCCCAGCGGCGCCATGCTGAGCCTGGAGCGCCGCAAGGCCGTGCTGGAGATGGCCGTCAAGCACAACACCTTGATCGTCGAAGACGACCCCTATGGCGACCTGTACTTTGGCGACGCGCCGCCCCCCAGTCTGCTGAACCTGTCGGCCACCGTACCCGGCAGCCGCGAGCTGCTGGTGCACTGCGGCAGCTTGAGCAAGGTGCTGTCGCCCGGCCTGCGCGTGGGCTGGATGATTGCCCCGGCCGAGCTGCTGGGCAAAGCCACCATGTGCAAGCAGTTCAGCGACGCGCACACAAGCACCTTTGCGCAGGCCACGGCGGCGCAATACCTGAAGGCTGGCCGCATGCCCGGCACGCTGGCCCATGTGCGCAAGGTGTACGCCGAGCGCGCCCAGGCCATGGGCGACGCGCTGCGCAAGGAACTGGGCGACGCCATCGAGTTTGTGCAACCCCAGGGCGGCCTGTTTGTGTGGGCACGCCTCACGGGTGCGGGCGGCAAGGTGGCCGATGGCAATGTGCTGGCCAAGCGCGCCATTGAGAAGGGCGTGGCCTTTGTACCCGGCACGCCGTTCTTCTGCGCCAACCCAGACCACGCCACGTTCCGCCTGTCGTTCGCCACCGCCGATGTGGACAAGATCCGCGAAGGCGTGGCGCGCCTGGGCCAAGCCATCTAAGCACCGGTGCGGAGCTGGCGTTGATCAGGCCACTGCTGCTGGGCGCGCTGGCCCTGTGGGTTGCATGCAGCGGAGCGGGCGCTCAGGCGCCAGAGCCTTCAGCGCCCATCCCCGGCTTTGACTGCCGTGCGGCCGAGAAGACCGTGGAGCACTGGGTCTGCGCAAGCCCAGAGCTCACGCAAGCCGATAACGGGCTCAACGAGGCCTACCGCATTGCGCAGGCCAAGCCCGATCGCGATGCGGCCCTGGCCGCGTTGCGCGCAGCCCAACTGCGTTGGCTGCGCCTGCGCAACCGGTGCGAAGAGGTGGCCTGCGTGGCCGCAGCTTATGCGCGGCGCACACAGGAACTGCAGGCATCCAACCGCGCCGTGCTCGCGCTGGGCGCGCAAGACTTTGCGCCGGTTTTCTCGCGCACGCTGCCGCACATCAACGACACGCGCGGGGTCTGGGGCATACCGCTGCGGCGGTCGCAGCCCACGGCATTTCAGGTGGAGCTGTACATCGACCCCGCGGACGCGCGGCCCTGGCGCGACGGAGGCCCCGGCGTGCGCATGGTGTGCTGGCCGCCCGACCGGCGCGAGGGCTATGCTGCGCGGTTTGAATACGCCACCCGCTCGTGGGGCGACGCCTTCCGCCCTGCCGAGCGCGGGGGGCAGCGGGGCTATGTGCTGCTGCGCTTTGTGCTGGGCAAGGACCTGCCGCTGAACGAAGACATCGTCTGCAACCTGGCCCTGACCGAATGGCTGCTCGAGCGCCCCAGCCAGCTTTATGTCGTCGAAACCCCGCTTTGAGCGGCTTGCATGCCGCGCGCACCCATGACTTCATCCCACACCGACGACATCGTTCAACGCCTTGAAGCGCTGGAGATCAAAGCCAGCTTCACCGAAGACCTGCTGGACCAGTTGAACATGACCATTTATCAGCAGCAGCAACTCATCGACAAGCTCACGCACGAGGTCATCCATCTGCGCCAGCAGGTGCCCGAAAACGCACAAGGGCAGCAGCGCAATCTGCGGGACGAGATTCCCCCGCACTATTGACGCGCAACAGGCCCGCATGCCCATGCCGTCGTCCATGCCCGCCAAATCGACCTGGGTGTTGTGTGCCGCGGGCTTGGCTTTGCACCTCTACACGGCTGTTTTCAAAGCGTCGGCGGATGCTGGCGCCAGCTTGTTCCTCGTTGGCCTGTGGCTGTTCTCTTGCGCGCCCTACTTCATCGCAGCAGTGCTGGCGCGGCGTGGCAGGCCAGTGTGGGGCCTCGGCGCTGCCGCGGCATCCCTTGCTGCTGATGTGTTCATGCACTACAGCGTTTTCAGCGCGCCGAAGGGTTCCACCGCTGCGCTGGGTCTGCTTTTCATGCCGTTGTGGAACCTGCTTGTCATCGGCCCGGCAGGCGCATTGGTTTTCGGGCTTGCTTTTTGGGCATGGGGTCGGCGGCGGCAGGCCGACTGATTCAGCAGGGCGGGCAGCGCGTTTGCCGCTGCCCTATCCCACCTTCACCGCCCTCCACGCGGCATCGGCCAGTTCTGCGCGGTAGGTGATCGGTGAAGGCAGGGCGCTCGGCCCCTCCAGGCCCGACAGCCAGGCCCGGCAATAGCTCTGCACCGGCCCCATCACCAGCGACGGCATCAGCTCGCACGGCAGGTCGCGCAGTGCGCCAGATTGGCGGTGCGGCTCAAACCAGGCCACCAGCGCCTGGTTGCGGCGCCGCGCTGCTTCGGCCAGGTCCGGCGTGCGCGGGCCTGCGGCCACGGCGCCACGTGCCTGGAACAGGAAACGTGCGCGCTCGGGCTGCGCCACCACCCAGTCCAGGTAGCCTGTAACCAGGGCCTGTACGCCCCTTTCGACGCCCTGGGCGGCATCGAGCTGTGCCTGCACGCTGCGTGACTGGTCGTGAAAGATGTCGAAGAACAGCGCCGCCACGATGCCGTCGCGGTTGCCAAAGTGGTGGTAGATGCTGCCCACGCTGGCCCCGCAGCGTGCGCGCACGCCGTCGATGGTGACGGCATCCACACCGCCTTCGGTGGCGCAGGCGAGGGCCGCGTTCAGGATGTCCTGGCGGCGGTCCACGGCCTCTGCGGGCTGGGTGGGGGCTGTGGTGCTGGGTGACTTGGTGGAAATGCGACTTGCCATGGACGCATATTCTAGAATAAAGTTCTAGAAAATAATTCTATAAGCTCGTTCTCCGGCTTCTGCTTGCTCCTTCCATCTGCAGCGCCCCACACGCACCCACCACGATGACATCGATCACCAGCCCGTCACTGCCCGGCCACGCCTTGTATCCGCACTTGCTTGCACCTTTAGATCTGGGTTTCACCACCCTCAAGAACCGCGTGCTCATGGGCTCCATGCACACCGGGCTGGAGGATGGGCGCGATCTGTCCCGCATGGCCGCTTATTTCCGCGAGCGGGTCGAGGGCGATGTGGGCCTGATCGTGACCGGCGGCTTCGCCCCCAACATCGCGGGTTGGGCCAAGCCGTTTGCGGGCACGTTGTCCACCTCGGGCGCGGCCAAGCGCCACCGCGTGGTGACCGAAGCCGTGCATGAAGCCGGCGGCAAGATTGCGCTGCAGATCCTGCACACAGGCCGTTATGCCTACCACCCGCTGGCTGTGGCGCCCTCGCGCCTTCAGTCGCCAATTTCTCCGTTCACCCCGTTCGCACTGTCGGCACGCGGGGTGGAGCGCCAGATCCGCGCGTTCGTCAATTGCGCCGTGAAAGCGCGCGAGGCGGGCTACGACGGCGTGGAGGTGATGGGCTCGGAGGGCTACTTCATCAACCAGTTCCTGTCGCAAACCACCAACCTGCGCAGCGACGCCTGGGGCGGCGACTACAGCCACCGCATGCGCCTGCCGGTGGAGATCCTGGCGCGCATGCGCGAGGCCGTGGGGCCGGACTTCATCATCATCTACCGCCTGTCGATGATCGACCTGGTGCCCGGCGGCAGCGCGTGGGATGAGATCGTCACCTTGGGCAAGGCTGTGGCCACGGGCGGTGCCAACATCGTGAACACCGGCATCGGCTGGCACGAGGCGCGCGTGCCAACAATAGCCACCAGCGTGCCGCGCGCGGCGTTTGCCTGGGTCACGCAGAAGATGAAGGCCGAGTTTGCGGCAGCGGGCATCACCACACCGCTGGTCACGTCCAACCGCATCAACACGCCCGAGGTGGCCGAGCAGGTGCTGGCCGATGGCTGCGCCGACATGGTCTCGATGGCACGGCCCCTGCTGGCCGATGCCGCGTTTGTGAAGAAGGCTGCGCAGGGCCGCGCCGACCGCATCAACACCTGCATTGCCTGCAACCAGGCCTGTCTGGACCATGTGTTCCAGAACAAGACGAGCAGTTGCCTCGTCAACCCGCGCGCCTGCCACGAAACCGAGCTGGTGTACCGCCCGGTGTCATCGCGCAAGCGCGTTGCGGTGGTGGGGGCCGGGCCAGCGGGGCTCACGGCTGCAACCGTAGCGGCAGAGCGCGGGCACGAGGTGCACCTGTTCGATGCCGCCCCGGCCATTGGTGGCCAGCTCAACATGGCCAAGGTGATTCCGGGCAAGGAAGAGTTCCACGAAATGCTGCGCTACCTGGCCAACCGCGTGGAAGACACGGGCGTGCACCTGCAGCTGAACCAGCGCGTGTTGGCTGCTAACCTGGCGGGCTTTGACGAGGTCATTGTTGCCACGGGCGTGGAGCCGCGCGACCCGAAGATCCCCGGCCAGGACCACCCCAAGGTGCTGAGCTACATCGACGTGCTGCGCCACGGCAAGCCGGTGGGCGAGCGCGTGGCCATCATCGGCGCGGGCGGTATTGGCTTTGACGTGGCCGAGTTCCTCACGCATGGCGATCACCCCTCCACCACGCTCGACCTGCCCGCCTGGAAGGCCGAGTGGGGCATCACCGACCCGGCCGAGGCGCGCGGTGGCCTGGCCACTAGCGGCCCGCGCGTGGCGCCGCCTGCACGGCAGGTGACGCTGCTGCAGCGCAAAAAGGGCAAGCTCGGCGCGGGCCTGGGCAAGACCACGGGCTGGATCCATCGCACCACGCTGAAGATGAAGGAAGTGCAGATGGTGAGCGGCGTGAACTACGAGCGCATTGCCGACGAAGGCCTGTTGGTGTCGTACGGTGAAAACCGCGCAGACCCCACCTGGATTCCCTGCGACACCGTGGTGCTCTGCGCGGGGCAGGTGCCTTTGCGCAGCTTGGTGCAGGCGCTGGAGTCCCAGGGGCAGCGGCCGCACCTTGTTGGCGGGGCGCTGGAGGCTGGCGAGCTGGATGCCAAGCGCGCCATCGATCAGGCAGCGCGGTTGGCCGCCAAGCTGTAATGAAGCGAAGTGGAGTGCTTCAAAAAAATGAGCTATTGGCGCTTGATATCATTGGGTTTCAGATGGTTTTTGATCTGAAACCGTTTGGGGATAAGCGCTAGCAGCTATGTTTTTAAAAGCTTATGCCTTTGAATCTTTGACAACAGAGTCCGCGGCTGGCGCGCCCAGCGCCTGGAAAACCCGCAGTGCCGCCCAGGCATCGTTGGCCGCATACACCAGCTGCGCCTCGGTCAGCCGCAGGTTGGCCCAGTTGGATGTGGCGGCCTTCTTGGATTTGATGAAGCGGCGATTGAACAGCACCGCCACCGCCGCTTTCACGCCCATGTCCTTGCGGTAGCCCCGCTGGCGAAACACGGTGTTCAGCTCCAGCACGCCGGCGGGCTGCACGCCCAGCTTGTGCTGGATGCGTTTGGTGTCGTCGCCCAGTCCAAAGCCTGCCTTGGTCACGCCCGGCAACGCCAGCAACTCGGCCACGCGTGCGCGGCAGCCCGGCTCGTGCAGTTGAAAAACCCAGGCCGTTTCCAGTGTGGCCAATTGCACGATGTGTGGCCCGTCAGACTCCTCGCCCCTCGCAAAGGTGGGTTTCGACTCGGTGTCGAAGCCCCAGGCGCTGGCCTCGGCCAAAGCACGGCAGGCGCTGTCAGCCTGGCCGGCGGTGGAGACCAGCCGGATGCGGTCCATGCCCAGGCGCTCGAAAGGCTCCAGCAGGGCGATCTGGTCTTTATCGGGCGTGGGCTGGTGGCCGGTCTTGCGGCGGGGGGATGTTGCCGAGGGCTGGGGGGAAGAGGGGGGCGGTGCCGTCATTCTGCGATTGTGACCGGCCAAGCTTGAACCGGGTGCGCAGTGCTATTGCGGGCCACCCAGGCCGCTGATGCCGCGCGGTCTGCCTGAGGCGACACTGGCCTCATCGCCATCGCCATCAAGCACTGCAATCTGGTTGCGCCCCAGGCGTTTGGCTTGGTAGAGCGCTTGGTCCGCGCGGTCAAGCACGTCGCGCAGGCTGCGGTCAGATTGGCAAAACGCGCCCATCCCCACGCTGGTAGTGATGCGGTAGCGCTGGCCGGTGTCGCAGGCCAGCTCCAGTGCCTGGATGCCCGCCATGATGCGGGCGGCCACCTCCATGCCCTCGGCCAACGCAGTCTGCGGCAGCAGCACGCCGAACTCTTCACCGCCCAGGCGCCCCACCGTGTCGCTGGCGCGCAGATGGCTTTTGACGGTCTGCGAAAAAGCCACCAGGGCGCGGTCGCCTTCCAGATGCCCAAACCGGTCGTTGATGCTTTTGAAATGGTCCAGGTCCAACATCAGCAGCGTCAGCAGCTCGCCGTTGGCACGTGACCGGGCATACGCGGATTCGGCGGCTTCCAGAAACGCCCTGCGGTTGGCCATGCCGGTCAGCATGTCGGTGGTGGCCAGCCGCTGCAGTTCGCGCTCCAGGTTCTTGCGCTGCGTCACGTCGCGGTAGATGCCTTCCACCCCTGCAAAGTTGCCCGCGTGGTCGTAGAGCGCGTGGCTGCTGATGGAGATGTCGATCACGGTCCCATCGCGCCGCACCATCTGGCCCGGAAAATCCGACACCTCGCCATGCTCCAGGATGGCGACCTTGAAAGCGTCGCGGTCTGTGCTCTGTGGGTAATACGATTCGGCGGTGCGGCCCTCGATCTCGTGCGGCTCGTAGCCCAGCACGCGCCGCACGCCAGGCCCCACGTGCTGCACCACGCCTTGGGCGTTGGTGCGGTAGTACACGTCCTGCATGTTGTCGAACAGGCGGCGGAAGTTCTGCTCGCTTTCGCGCAACTGGGCTTCGATCTCGCTCTGGTGGGTCATGTCCAGTGCGCACATCAGCACGGCGGATTCGCCCTCCCAGTCAATCGCCACGCTGCTGATCAGCACCATGCGCAAGTTGCCGCGTTCGGTGCGGATGCGGAACTCTGCCGGTTTGTTCGGCCGCCCGGCCTGTTCAGCCACAGCCACCTGCTGAATGCGGTTGGTGGAGCGCACCTGGTCCATGGGGTGAACAAATTCGCCAGACTGCCGGCCGATCAGGCTTTCAGGGCTGGACACCTCCAGCAGCGCTGCGCTGATGCCGTTGGCAAATCGGATGGCGCCGTTCTGTGTGACGAGCACAGCTGCAGGCAGCATCTGCAGCAGGCGGAGGTCAAGGGGCATCGGCGGTCAGTAACCAAAAGTAATGCACCATTGTGGCACTTGGTTTGGAGCCTGTGAATCATTGTCTGTCACGCGCGGTACCATCCCCCATGAGAAAAACTTTCCCAATCCACGTCGAAGGCAAGAACAGCGACCGCGTTCTGGATGCCGTCAAACACGAAATCCGCAAATACATCAAACGCGAACGCCGACGCGACCTGCCAGAGGGCGCTGATTTTTGGGATTTCGATTGCCGCTTTGGGCGCACCAAAGAAGATGCGGCTCCGGTGCACCTCTCGGCCCTGACGGGACTGATCAACGGCGTGGCGGCCGAAGGGGGTACCCAGTTCTATGTCGAGATTCTGGCCAAGACCGGCAAGCGCACACCGCGCCCGGCAGGTGCTGCACAGGAGCCCCATCCATCGCAGGATTTCGACGACGAAGACTGAACTGCTTCGGCTTGCAGGCTCAACCGCAACAGGCTCCGCTCAGGAGCCTTTGTTTTGTGCCGCGTTGTCGTTGGCGCCTGCATCGGCAACTGCATTTGCATTTGCAGCGGCGGCCGCGGCGCGGAGCTTGTCTTTCTTGCTGGGCCGCTTGCCCTTGATGCCACCGGTGCCCGGGGCTGTGGAGGCGGGCGCAGTGGCCTGCGCGGGCTCAAAGCCCGCAATGTGTTCGCGCGGCAGGGCCAGGTGCTGGCGCTTTTCAATGAGGCGGAAATGGGCCTCGGCCTCGGCCGTCACAAAACTCACGGCCACGCCACTTTCGCCCGCGCGGCCCGTGCGGCCGATGCGGTGCACATAGTCCACCGCCGAGCGCGGCAGGTCGTAGTTGACCACTGCGGGCAGTTGCGCAATGTCGATGCCCCGCGCGGCCAAATCGGTGGTCACCACCACCTGCCAGCGCTCGTCCTTGAACTCCTGCAATACCTGGTTGCGCGCACCCTGGCTCAGCCCGCCGTGAAAAGGCGATGCATAGATGCCGGCCTTGTAGAGCTTTTCAGCCACATGCTCGGCGGCGTACTGCGTGGCCACAAACACCAGCACGCGCGACCAGTTGTGTTCCTGGATCAGGTGGCGCAGCAGTTGCGTGCGGCGGCTGGCATCCACCGCAATGGCGCGCTGCTCGATGGCGGGCTCGTTGCCGGGCGTATGGGGCACTTCCACGCACACGGGGTTGTTCAGCAGACCATCGGCCAGCGCCTGCACGGCAGTCGGGAAGGTGGCTGAAAAGAACAGGTTCTGCCGCTTGGCGGGCAACAACGCGAGTACGCGCTGCAGCTCTTCGGCAAAGCCCAGGTCCAGCAGGCGGTCGGCCTCGTCCAGCACCAGGTGGGCCACGGCCGACAGGCGCAGCGCGTTGTGGTCCACCAGGTCCAGCAGTCGGCCGGGCGTCGCCACCACAATGTCTGCGCCGCCGCGCAGGCCCATCATCTGCGGGTTGATCGACACGCCGCCAAACACGATGGCCACCTTGGGTTGTTGCTGCAGGTGCTGTGCCAGGCTGCGCAGCACTTCGCCCACCTGGGCGGCGAGCTCGCGCGTGGGCACCAGCACCAGAGCGCGCGTCCGGCGTTGGCCCTTGGCACCTGTGGTGCCCAGCTGCAGCCGCTGCAACAACGGCAGCGCGAAGGCTGCCGTCTTGCCTGAACCCGTCTGCGCCGCACTGCGCACGTCTGCGCCGTCCAGGATGGCCGGTATGGCTGCTGCCTGAACGGGCGTGGGCGCAGCGAAGCCCGCCTGGGCTGCCGCATGAGCAAGAGCGGGAGAAAGGCCAAGGGAAGCAAAGGGCATGGGGGCGTAGAGCGGGCAGGGGGCAAGCGGGCTGGCGACGGGACTGCGCCAAGGCGGCAGCCAAGCCTGCATTGTCGCCGCTGCGGTGCCACCGACCTATCGGGCGGTGGTGCTGGGCAGGATAATCGGCGGCGTTTTCCTGCTTTCTTACCTGAAGCCCTCTGCCCATGGCCTTGTCTCTAGATTCCTCCGTCATCACCCACGGCATCCAACTGGCCGTGGCTCCGGTGTTTCTGCTCACTGCCGTCTCCGGCATGATCGGCGCCGTGGCCGGGCGGCTGGCCCGCATCATCGACCGAGCCCGGGTGGTGGAAGACCGGGCCCGCGCCAACGCTGAACCCGAGTTCATTGCGCGCGCCTATGCCGAACTGGCCGAGTTGCGGCTGCGTGGGCGCCTGGCCAATGGCTGCATCGCGCTGCTCACGTTCTGCGCGTTCCTCATCGGCATCACCATCATCTTGCTGTTTCTGGGCGAAACCACGGAGTTCCGTGCCAACCATTTGGCTGTGGCGGGTTTCCTGGCCGGCGTGGTGTCGTTCCTGCTCGCGCTGGTGTGTTTTCTGGCCGAAACGGTGATCGCCACCCGGCTCTTGAACTTTCATCTTCTGCAGCAGGAGATCCAGATCGCAGGGAGCTCCAAACCATGAAGTCTTTTGCGGATCTGGGCGGGCTGGTGTACTCCACGGATTCGGGCCGCATGTGCCCAGGCTGCCGCCAGCCGGTAGCGCAGTGCACCTGTCAACAGAACAAGCCATTGCCCACGGGCGACGGCATCGTGCGCGTGTCGCGCGAAACCAAGGGCCGTGGCGGCAAGGCGGTCACGCTGGTCAAGGGGGTACTCGTGGATGCGGCGGCGCTGGAGCAGCTGGGCAAGCAACTCAAGGCCGCATGTGGCAGTGGCGGCACGGTCAAAGAGGGGGTGATCGAGGTGCAGGGCGATCACGTGGATCGTGTGATGGCCGCCCTGCAGAAGCTGGGCCACAAGGTCAAGCGCGCTGGCGGCTGAAAGCACGACGATGGATGTCGAGCAATTGCAGCGCCTGGTATCCACCGAGATGCCCTATGGCAAATACAAGGGCACGGTGCTGGCCGATCTGCCCGGCAACTACCTGAACTGGTTTGCGCGCGAAGGTTTTCCGAAGGGCGAGCTGGGTCGCCTGCTGGCGCAGATGCACGAGATCGACCACAACGGTCTGTCGCACCTGTTGGCGCCGCTGCGCACGCGCTAGGCGCAAGGCGCCGGCAAACACGCATCCATCCTTCAATCTCGCGCGCACAATCCATCCACGACAACTTCGAGGGAACGCGATATGAAGGGCAACATTGCAGCGACCGTGCTGGTCGTTCTGGGCGCATTCTTCCTGCTGAGCAACCTGGGGCTCATAAACGTCAGTCTGCGGGAGGTCCTGCGCGTGTGGTGGCCCGTGGCGCTGATTGCGCTGGGGGTTGCACTGTTCTTCACCCCTGGCGACAAGCGCAAGTAGTCTGCCATCCGGCAGCCGCAGGCCATCAAGCCCCGTTGTGGGTGTGGCGAGGCGTGGCAAACGCGGGGTCGTGGCCGAAGTAGCCGCGAAACAGATTGCGCGCAATGCCATGTGCAGCCACCTGCAGGTCCTGGGCCACCTCAGGTGCCAACCAGAGGCTGGTGTGCTGCTGCCACAACCCCACCCAGGCCGCAAAGTGCGCGGGCGTTACGCCCGTGAGTGCCATGTGTCTGGCGAATACGTCGCCCTTGAAGCTGCGCGTGCCCAGCGCCACGGTGCTCCAGAAGTCCACCAGCCGCTCCAAATGGGTGTCCCACTGGCCGTGCAGCGCGCGCTCGAACACTGGCCCCAGTAAAGGGTCCTGACGCACGTCCGCATAAAAGCCGTGCACCAGCTGGGTGATGGTGTCCGCCGTGGGTCGCGTGATAGGGCTGTTCGGCCCGGCGGGCGGCGATGCGGGGGGGCTCATGCCGGCAGTGTGCCCTCGCCGCTGCGTGGGCAGCGTGATGCAGCGCAAAGGTTGGGCCCGTGCGTGTCTCTCAGCCCGCCCCTCAATCAGAACGGAACCTTGCCCGTCCAGATGTCCTTGTACATCACCCAGTCGCCCATGAAGCTGTAGAGCGGCCGCTTGAAGCTGGCGGGCTTGTTCTTTTCAAAGCCGAAATGACCGAGCCAGGCAAAGCCATATCCGCAGAGCAGGCCATACAGCAGGTACTGGGGCTTGCCGGTGGCGATCAGCATGGCCAGGCACACCAGGCTGAGGGTGGAGCCCACAAAGTGCAGGCGCCTGCAGGTGCGGTTGTTGTGCTCGGTGAGGTAGAACGGATAGAAGTCTGCAAAGCGCTTGAAGGCCCGCGGGTCCGGCTTGCTCTCGGCAGTGGCCTGTGGCGCGTGGGGCGTGCTCATGTCCATGGTGTTGTCTCCTTGTGCCCGGTGATGTCCTGTGGTTCAGGATCTTGCGGCCGGGGCGCTGTGTGCGGCGCCCCGGCCAGAGGGGTAGTCTAGAGCTGCTGGGCGGTGCACTCCGTCGCGTGCACGACATTCGACCGCACCGGACTGCGCTCGGCCGCTTCTCGTGGGTGGAAATTTGAGTCAAATTGGCCTCTAGCGCTTTCCCATAAAGCGCTAGCAGCTATCAAATTGATAACGTCCACATATCGTCTGTTGCGCCTGCGTCAGTCACCGCGCCAGAAAGTCGCGCAGCGCAAACAAGGTTTCCTCGGGCGCCTCGGTCATCTGGTTGTGGCCCACAGGCAGGTGGGCCAACTGCACGGTTTTGCCCGCTGCGCGTGCGGCATTGAGCAGGCCCTGCGCCGCCTTGGGCGGCGTCATCTGGTCTTGGTTGCCGAGCGCAAACAGCACGGGGCAGGTCAGCGCTGCCATCGCAGCTTCGCCGCCCGCGTAGCTGTCGCAGGCCACAAAACCTCGGTGGAACACATTGACCTGCGGGTTGCTGCGCAGCACCTTGCGCCCCAGCGCCATGCCCGCGCCAAACACCCAGGTGCCGGGGCCCAGGGCCGACGGGGGCGCAGACAGGGTGCTGCGCGAGAACACGTTGACCATGCGCATGGCTTTTTCAGGATCGGTCTGAGAGGCCTCGATGAGTGCGGTCGACACCTTCATCGGGAAGGCCGTGCCCACCAGCACGAGGTGGCTGATGCGGTCCTTGAGCCGCGCGGCGGCTTCCATGGCAATCAGCGATCCCCAGCTGTGGCCCACCAGCGCCGCACGCTGCACGCCCGCAGCATCCAACAGTGCACCGATGAAGTCCGCGCCTTGCTCCACCGTGGCGAGCGCATCGCCGCCACTGCGGCAGTGGCCGGGCAGGTCGATGGCCAGCACGTTCCATCCGTGGTTGGCCATGTAGCGGCTTTGCAGGGCCCACACGCTGTGGTCGTTGAGCACGCCGTGGATGAACACCATGGTAGGTTTGGCAGCATCGAAGGCCTTGCCGCCGGTGTAGCAGTAGGTGGCGGCGCCGTTGACTTGGATGTGCATGGTCAGGCCCCCGCCTTTTCTGCGGCCTTCTCGGCGGCTTTCAGCGCGCGCTTGAGGTCGTCGATGAGGTCGTCGGCGTCTTCCAGACCGATGGACAGGCGGATCGTGCCCTGGCTGATGCCCGCGCCCGCCAGCGCGTCGTCGCTCATGCGGAAGTGCGTGGTGCTGGC
>PJUL01000764.1_pt1 | contig 18919 bp, 20 predicted proteins | sample 1512221 | NCBI WGS metagenome assembly PJUL01 (sample SAMN08177667, study PRJNA422409) | Feces metagenome, whole genome shotgun sequencing project.
GATCTTCACCGGCCTCACCGCCTATGACACCCAGAAGATCAAGGAAAGCTATTCCGAGCATTACGGTGCCGACGTCATGGCCAAGAACGCCATCATGGGCGCGCTCAGCCTCTATCTCGACTTCATCAACCTCTTCATGATGCTGCTCCGCCTCTTCGGCAACCGCGAGTAGTCTCAAAAGACTTGATGATCCGATCAAACAAATTGGTTGGACGAAAAATCGGACCGCAGCTTACAAAAGCTGCGGTCTTTTTCTTTGTGTAGCGCCCATGCCCGATACCATCCTGCGTCCCTTCGCCTGGTCCGACATTCCCGCCATCACCGCGATCTATCGCCATTATGTCGACAACAGCGCCATCACCTTCGACACCGAGGCGCCCGGGGAAGCGGCGATTGCCGAGAAATATGCAGGCCTCGTCAAACTCGGCCACCCCCTGATCATCGCCGAGCGAGCAGGTAAAGTTGCAGGCTATGCCTATGCCAGCCTCTACCGGCCACGCGCCGCCTATCGCTTCACTTGCGAGGATTCGATCTATCTCGACCCCGCCGAAACCGGCAAAGGGCTGGGGCGGCTGTTGCTGACCGAATTGCTCGACCAGTCGAAAGCTTTCGGCTTCAAGCAGATGCTGGCCGTGATTACGGCGGACACGGCCAATTCCATTGCCATCCATGAGAAATTCGGTTTCGAGCGCGTCGGCTATTATTCCGCGGTCGGCTATAAATTTGATCGCTGGCACGACATCGTGCATCTGCAAAAGGCGCTTTAGCCGCATGGCGGTGCTGTATCTCATGGTGGGCCTGCCCGGCTCGGGCAAGACCACGCGGGCTATTCAACTGGCGGTCGAAACCGGCGCCTTGCGCCTGACGCCGGATGAATGGCAGACCCGCCTGTTCGGAAATGACATGCACCATCCCGATCATGAGCGGCGCCATGACGAGGTCGAGGCACTGATGTGGGAGATTGCTGCTGCACTGTTGCGGCGCGGGGCCGATGTCATTCTCGATTTCGGCTTCTGGTCGCGGGCCGAACGGGCCGAATTCGCCCGCCGCGCCCGATCGCTCGGAGCCGAGTGTCGGATCGACTATCACCCCGTCACCATGGACGAGCTGGAGCGCCGCATCAAAGTCCGCAATGCAGAGGCCGAAGCCAACCATTATGTCATTCCCCTGCCGCTGCTGCAGCAATGGGCAGAAATATTCGAACCGCCCGATGCGGACGAATTGTCAGGGCGTTTGAACGGGTGATGCCGAGGGCGCGCTATTGGCGGCAAGCGCCTTGCGCATCGGATAGCCATTAACCATGCGGCCACTGGCTTGCGGACCATCGGCCAGCCAGCCGGCTTTCTCGTAAAAGGGCTTTGCCGTGGCCGTGGCCTCAAGCCGTCCCTCGGCATAGCCCAGCGCAAAAAGTTCGGTTTCCAGCCGCGCCAGCATCGCTTTGCTCACGCCGGAAAAGCGCGCTTCGGGGGCAACATAATTGAGCGCAATATCGCCCTCACGGGTGATCGCACCCACCGCCAGAATGGCCTCATCCTTTTCGGCGACAAACATCATCATGTCTCTATTGGCCAGCATCGCCGCCACGCCGGCAGGGCTTTTGTTGCGCAGCCATGCTGCGAGCTTGGCCGGGTCGTTGTTATGATCGGCAGCGCAAAGGCCAAGAATGGAATTCATCAGCACGCGGCTCATCGCCGGAACGTCCTCGTTCCGCGCCGGACGAATGGAAGGGCTCAACCGATCACGACCAGATCGGGATCGAGCACGCGCAGCACCTGCGCCAGATCATGGCCGCGCTTGAGGATCATGCCCTGCTGATTGGTGACCATATACTGGCCCTGCCTGTTGCGCAGTTTGGGATTTTTCTCGACCACGAAAAGCGGGCGTTCCGAGACCCGCGCATAGATGGAAAACAGCGCCCTGTCCTTGAGAAAATCCATCGCGTAATCGCGCCATTCTCCCTGCCCGACCTTGCGGCCATAGACGGAGAGAATCTGCATCAATTCGCGGCGATCGAAGGCGATGACAGTTTGCACGGGGCTTTTGTGTTGCGCCTGCGGTTCTCCCACATGCACCAGCGAAAGATTGCCCTGAGACTTGTCTGCGGGAGAAAACACGCCGCCTCTAAATCTGTGTCATCACCCCGTCATGATCGGCGTATTTGACCGGCAAGGCAAGGGGGATGAAATTCCCTATTTTGGCCATGATCTGTCCCTGATCACGCCCCATTGGCCCGTCAATGTTCAACCATTGCCTCCAGTGGCTGGCAATCGAGCCGACCGAGCCCCCAAACCATGAAGCCCGGTTGCCAGCCGCCCCCCAATTGAGTTGACCAAGTCAGTCACCCGCTCCTCACTCCAGGGAGCGGGTTCTTTTTGTTTGGGTACTAGAACTCGAAGCTGGCAGCGCCGAGAATGGGGCCGGGCAGGCCATTGCGCTCGTCCTGTACCAGAATGGCGAGACCGATATTGCCCTTTTCAGCGCCCGACAGGCCGGCCAGCGGCAGTTTGATCTCCGTGCCGCTCCTTGCCTCCCAGGCGCCAAGAATCTGCCGATCCGTCACCACCTGCGTATAAACCATGTTCTTGCCGGCATTTTCGCCCGCCTCAATGCCCACATCGGCCCGCACCAGATAGCGCACCAGCCAGATCGAGGCATCCTGCAAACTGTCATCTGCGGGAATGGTCACGGCCAGCATGTCACCATGCCGTTCAAGACCGACTGCCAGCGGCAATTGCGCCGAGGCCAGCGCATCATGCACCGCATCACGCTTGGAGCCGACCACGCCCTCGGCGCCATTGACCACCATTTGCGGGGTATAGATGCGCGACGAGCCCCAGCTCTTGGCATAATTGCGCTGCCGATCGGAAAATGTCCGCGTGCCGAAAGTGTCTTCCCAGCCGATATAGTCCCAATAGTCGACATGATAGGCCAGAGCCACCACATCGCCGCGCTCGGCCAGGCTGGTAAGCAGGGCATCGGCGGGCGGGCAGGACGCGCAGCCCTGACTGGTGAACAGCTCGACCACCGCCTTGGGCGATTTATTCGCCGAATCCGCCGCGGACCCTGCGACCAGGGCGAGCGAAACGGCGGAGCCTGCGATGAGACCAAGGAGAAGGCGGGAAAACATGGGAACGGTTTTAAGCCGCAAAGAAGCCGCCTGCCTAGTCAAAAGCGGGTGAGGGCGTCGACCTTTTCAGGCAGATGGAGATTTCCGCTAGCCAGAAAAGTGCTGTCGTCTTGATCTGCCGCAAGGGCAAAGCGTCCATGCCGCACCATATTGGCCACGGTCAGAATGGAAATGCGTCATGCCCAATTGCCTCGTCCTGAGCGGTCATCCCCTAGAACCGAGCTTTACCGCCGCACTGGCAGATCGCTATCAATCCACGCTTGAAGCCAGCGGCATCACCACCAAAAGGCTCGATCTGGCCGCTATGGACGTGCCGGAGCTGACGACCCGAAAGCCCGGTGATGCCGAGATGATTGGCGACATAAAGCTTTTCTGGGAGGCATTGGTGTGGGCCGATCATGTGGTGATCGTCCATCCGCTCTGGTGGGGCGGCATGCCGGCCAAGCTCAAGGCCCTGTTCGATATCGCTCTGCAAACCGGCAAGGCCTATCGCTACGAGGGCAATAGTCCGCTGCCCCTCGGCCTCTTGAAAGGCCGCTCGGCGCGCATGATCATCACCTCGGATACGCCGGGCTTCTTCATGGCCCTCGTCTATGGCAACGCCCATTTCCGCGCGATGAAAAACCAGATCCTGAAATTTGTCGGTCTCAGGCCAGTGTGCCTCACCCATCTCTCGATGATGCGCCATTCCACTCCCGAGCAGCGCAGCGCTTTTCTCGCTAAAGCCGCAAAGGCCGCAGACCAGGACGCGACAATGCTTCACAAGCGCCAGGCCCAGATGAAAAAATGGCGGCCCCAAAGGACCGCCATTTCATAAATTCGAGATGTAAGCACCGCTTACGCGGCAACCAGGCTGCGCAGCACATAATGCAGAATGCCGCCATTGCGGAAATAATCCAGCTCATTGGCAGTATCGATGCGGCAGCGGGTTTCGATATCAAGTACCTCGCCATTGGCGCGGGTGATTTTCACCGCAATAAGGGCGCGCGGCTCGATGGCTTCGACCCCGGCAATATCCACGCGTTCGGAACCGTCCAGACCCAGGCTCTGCCAGCTTTCGCCATCCTTGAATTGCAGCGGAATGACGCCCATGCCAACCAGATTGGAGCGGTGAATACGCTCAAAGCTCTGCGCGATCACAGCTTTCACGCCCAGCAGGTTCGTGCCCTTTGCCGCCCAGTCGCGCGACGAGCCGGTGCCATATTCCTTGCCTGCAAAGATCACCAGCGGCGTATTTTGCGCCTGATAGGCCATGGCGGCATCATAGATCGGCATCTGTGAGCCATCCGGCCCCTTGGTGAAGCCGCCCTCGACCCCGTCCAGCATCATGTTCTTGATGCGGATATTGGCAAAGGTGCCGCGCATCATGATTTCATGATTGCCGCGCCGCGAACCATAGGAATTGAAATCCTTGGGCGCGACCTGCCGTTCGACGAGATATTGCCCCGCCGGCGTGCCAGCCTTGAACGAGCCGGCCGGAGAAATATGGTCGGTGGTGATGGAATCGAGGAACAGCGCCAGCACCCGCGCCGAAACCACATCGGTAACCGGCTTGGGCTCCATGGTCAGGCCCTCGAAATAGGGCGGGTTCTGCACATAGGTGGATGCGCCGTTCCAGCCATAGGTCTGCCCGCCTTCCACCGCGATGGCCTGCCAATTGCTGTCGCCCTTGAACACATCCGAATAGCGCGCCCGGAACATGTCGGCATTGACGTGTTTGCGCACGATCTCGGCAATCTCGTGATTACTGGGCCAGATATCCTTCAAATAGACCGGCTTGCCGTCCTTGCCCGTGCCCAAGGGCTCGGTGGTGATATCGATATTGAGCGTGCCCAGCAGCGCATAGGCGACGACCAGCGGCGGCGAGGCGAGATAGTTGGCCCGCACATCCGGATTGACCCGGCCCTCGAAATTGCGATTGCCTGACAGCACCGAGGCAGCGACCAGCTTGTTCTCGTTGATCGTATCGGAAATGGCCTGCGGCAAGGGGCCTGAATTGCCGATACAGGTGGTGCAGCCATAGCCGACAAGGTTGAAGCCCAGGGCGTTGAGATCATCCTGCAGGCCCGACGCGGTCAGGTAATCGGTCACCACCTGCGAGCCGGGGGCGAGAGAGGTTTTCACCCATGGCTTGGAGTTGAGGCCCAGCGCCCGCGCCTTGCGCGCCACAAGGCCAGCGGCGACCAGCACCGAAGGATTGGACGTATTGGTGCAGGAGGTGATGGCGGCAATCACCACCGAGCCATCGGAAATGCCGTAATCCTGTCCATTGACCGGGAATGCGGCTTCTTCTGGAATATCATCGACGCCATTGGCGCCTTCATCGACAAAGCGGCTTTCCTGCTTGTCGGCAGGCAATTTGGTGCGCTCGATCCGGCCACCCGAAAGCTCCGGCAGCGCCGCGGCAAAGGCCGAGGTCACGTCTTTCAGTGCCACGCGGTCCTGCGGGCGTTTGGGGCCTGAAAGCGAGGGCACGACACTGGAGAGGTCCAGTTCAAGGCTGTCGGTAAATACCGGATCAGCACTGTCCGAGGTGCGGAACATGCCCTGTGCCTTGGAATAGGCCTCGACCAGCGCCACCCGTTCGGGGTCGCGGCCGGTGGTGGAGAGATATTTGAGCGTATCGGCATCGACCGGGAAGAAACCGCAGGTCGCGCCATATTCGGGCGCCATATTGGCAATGGTGGCCTGATCTTCGAGGCTGAGATAGTCGAGCCCCGGCCCATAAAATTCGACGAACTTGCCGACCACGCCCTTTTTGCGCAGCATTTCGGTGACGGTCAGCACCAGATCGGTGGCGGTAATGCCCTCATTGATCTTGCCGACCAGCTTGAAGCCGATCACTTCGGGGATCAGCATGGTGACGGGCTGGCCGAGCATGGCCGCTTCCGCCTCGATACCGCCAACGCCCCAACCAAGCACCGCCAGACCATTGACCATGGTCGTGTGCGAATCGGTGCCCACCAGCGTGTCAGGATAGGCGACGGTTTCGCCATTCTCCTGCTTGGTCCAGACCGTCTGGGCCAGATATTCAAGGTTCACCTGATGGCAGATGCCGGTGCCGGGGGGAACGACCCGGAAATTATCGAAGGCCGACTGGCCCCAGCGCAAGAACTCGTAGCGCTCGCCATTGCGCTCATATTCGAGATCGACATTCTGCTGGAAGGCCAGCGGGGTGCCAAAGCTGTCCACCATCACCGAATGGTCGATGACCAGATCGACAGGCACCAGCGGATTGATCTTTTGCGGATCGGCGCCAAGCTTAGCCGTGGCGTCACGCATGGCCGCCAGATCGACCACGGCCGGAACGCCGGTAAAATCCTGCATCAGCACCCGCGCCGGGCGATACTGGATTTCATATTCGGAGGTGCGGGACACGAGCCAGGCGGCAATGGCTTCGATATCCTGCTTCTTGACCGTTCTATTGTCTTCAAAGCGCAGCAGGTTTTCCAGAACCACCTTCATCGAGGCCGGTAGTCGGGACACCCCGGCCAGGCCATGCTTTTCCGCTTCGACAATGGAATAATAGGTGTAGCTCTTGCCGCCTACGGTCAGCGTCGACTTCGCATTGAAGCTATTGATCTGTGTCATGATACTCCGCCCGGTTTGCTGCTACGTGGAGGTCCGAACAGATGGGGGCCGCCGGAAGTTCCGCGTCTTTTGGAATGAGTCCAAACTGCTCAAGATATAGCCTTTCGCATTTGGCCTTGCCAGTACGACCATAGGTTCAATACGAGATGAGGCCATGACAGAAGGGCAAGTCCGCGCGCAGCTGATCGTTGAAACCAAGGGCCTCGCCTGCGGCCGCGGCGAGACCATGCTCGTGCGCGACCTCGATCTCGAGCTGTCCTCCGGCCATGGGCTTTTGTTGCGCGGACCCAATGGCTCGGGCAAATCCACCCTGTTGCTGACCCTTGCCGGATTGCTGCCGCCGCTGGCGGGGAAAGTTCATTTCTCCGGTCATGACCCGGACAATGGGCCGGTCCTGCATTATTGCGGCCATCGCAATGGCATTCGCCCCCGCCTCAGCGTCAGCGAAACTCTCGGCTTCTGGGCCGCCATCAATGGTGCGTTTGGGCTGTCCATTGCCGCCGCGCTGGAAAAGGTCGGCCTAGCCGGGGCGGCAAAGCTCGATGCGGGATATCTCTCCGCCGGCCAACAAAGGCGGCTGGCCCTGGCGCGGCTCCTCGTCTCGCCCCGTCCGCTCTGGCTGCTCGACGAACCCACAGCTGCGCTCGACGCCCAAGGCCATGCGCTGGTCGGCACATTGCTCTCCGACCATCTCGCCAGCGGCGGGCTCGCCATCATCGCCACCCATGACGAGATCGCCCTGGAAGGCCTCGACACGCTGATGCTGGGGGGCAGGCCATGACAGGTTTTCTGGCAACGCTGCGGCGCGAATTGCGGCTGTCGCTCGCCGGTAGCGGCGAAATCCTGACGCTATTGCTGTTTTTCATCATCACCGGGGCCTTGGTGCCCTTTGCCGTTGGCCCCGACAAGGAATTGCTGGCGCGCATCGCCCCCGGCATCGTCTGGATCGCGGCCTTCCTCTCCATGCTGATCGGGCTCGAAAAACTGTTCCGGCCCGACCGCGACGACGGCACGCTGGCGCTTTATCGCCTCGCCGATCTGCCGCTGTCCGCCATCATTGCCGCAAAAGTGATCGCCCATTGGCTGACCAGCGCGCTGCCCCTGATCATCGCCACCCCGTTTCTGGCGCTGATCCTGGCCATGGATGTGCCCACCTTCTGGCGCACTGTCGTTTCGCTGCTGCTCGGTACCCCGGCTTTGGCCGCTTTCGGCGCCTTCGGAGCCGCCATAACCGTGGCGATCAGGCGCGGCGGGCTGCTCGCCCCCATCCTCATCGCACCGCTCTGTGTCCCGGTCCTGATCTTTGGCGTCGGCGCCATCGCCCCGATGGGTGGACCCGATCAGGCCAGCGCCGCGCTGCTCTTCCTTGCGGCACTCAGTCTCATCTCGGTAAGCCTGTCTCCCTTCGCCGCAGCACTTGCGATAGATTGGGGAGAGGAATAGTGCCCTTCTGTCATTCACCGGGTCATGCTCTGACCCTTTTCAGTGATCGAGCTCCATGACGATCGACGATACCACACCCAAAATGCGCTGGTGGGACCGCCTGGCCCATCCCGGCCAATTCATGATCTGGACGGCCTATCTCATCTGGCCGCTGATCATCATCACCGCCATTCTCATGGTGCTGGGGCTCTATTTCGCCTTCTTCAATTCGCCCGCCGATTACCAGATGGGCGACACGGTGCGCATCATGTATGTGCATGTGCCTACCGCCTGGCTCAGCCAGTTCGTCTATGGCGCCATGAGTGTATCGGCGCTGGGCACGCTGGTCTGGCGTCATCCCATGGCCGATGTGTCGATGAAAGCCGCTGCGCCGCTGGGCGCAGCCTTTACCGCCATGGCGCTGTTTACCGGCTCCATGTGGGGCCGCCCGACCTGGGGCACGTTCTGGGAATGGGACGGGCGCATGACGTCCACCCTCATCCTGCTCTTCATCTATCTCGGCATCGTCGCCCTGTGGCGCGCATTTGACGATCAATTGCGCGCCGCGCGCGTCATCGCCGTCTTTACTCTCGTCGGCGCGGTCAATGTGCCGATCATCAAGTTCTCGGTCGATTGGTGGAGTACATTGCACCAGCCCGCCAGCGTGTTCCGCGCCGATGGTCCCACCATGCCCGGCTCACTCCTCACCCCGCTCTTCCTGATGTTTTTTGCCTTCACCTTCCTCTTTGCCATTCTGCAAGTGGTCGCCATGCGCACCGAAGTGCGCCGCCGCCGCGTCACGACGCTGGAACGCAAGGCCGCACGGGGAGCAGAAGCATGATCGAGCTGGGCCAGCACGCCACCTTTATCGCCGCCGCCTATATCGGGGTCTTTGCCGGCGCCGCTGCGCTGATTGCATGGACCATTATCGACAGCCGCCGCACCACTGCCCGACTGAACGAGCTGGGAGATAAACGCCGCTAATGCGTTATCTGTTCTTTGCACTGCCGCTCATCGCCCTGGTCGCGCTGATCGCTGTCTTCGCCACCTCCATCGACCGCGATTCCAGCCTTGTCCGCTCGGTGCTGATCGACAAGCCCGTGCCGCAATTCGCGCTGGCCGGTGTCGAAGGTCTCGACGTGCCCGGCTTTGACAGTGCCGCGCTCAAGGGCAAGCCCACCATCGTCAATGTCTTTGCGTCCTGGTGCATTCCCTGCCGCGACGAGCATCCCCTGCTCGAAAGCCTCAAGGCCGATACCGGCATTCGCATGTATGGCATCAACCATTCCGACGCGCCGGAAAATGCCCGCGCTTTCCTCGCCGAACTGGGTAATCCCTATGATGCGGTGGGTGCCGACCGCGACCGCCGCGTCTCTATCGATTGGGGCGTTTACGGCGTGCCCGAGACCTTCCTCGTCGATAAGGATGGCACGATCGTCTATAAGCATGTCGGCCCGCTGACGCCCGACGCGATCACATCTGAGCTCAAACCCGCCATTGCCAGCCTAAACAACTGATCTGTTCAGATTCCATTCAGCTTTGTTTAGGCATTTTGGCGCTGTTAGCGTTGAGTAAAGAGTGCCGGTTTTGCGTCTTATCCAGAAATTCATCCGCGACGACAGCGGCGTCTCCATTGTCGAATATGGCCTGATCGCCGCGATTCTGACCGTCGCCACCACCTTTGCGGTCTCCGCAGCCGGCTACAATATCACCGACATTCTGGGCTGAATATCCTGAAACATTTCAGGTTTTCTCGAAGCTTCCTCGCCGAGATTACTCCTCCTTCGTCATTGCCCGGCTTGTCCGGGCAATCCATTCCGGCGGAAAGATGGACCACCCGGACAAGCCGGGTGGTGACGGCGTGGAGAGGATAGAGTCCAACAGACCTGAATCGTCTAAAAATCGCTGGTCAGCCCTTTGATCTCCCAGTCGCCATAGCGGCCGGGCTCCAGCCCCCCTCGACCACCCTTTTCCTTCGGCGCCATGGCGCTGGCCTTGTCGATGTCGAGGCGCCGCGCCTCGGCTTCGGCCAGAGCGCGCTGCGCCGCTGGTGTCAGCACTTTGGGTTCGGCGATTTCGTCGGCCGTTTCGGGCCCGTTCATTTCATTATCCGACATTACACTTTATCCATCCGCTTGCACGGAACGCGCAGACACCCAACATAGTTGGACACAAGATCCAACCCAAGGGGTTTGACCCATGTTCAATGCCTTTCGCACCTTTGTCCTGCTCGCGGGTATGACCGCGCTCTTCATGGTGGTGGGCTATTTTCTGGGCGGTACGGGCGGCATGATGATCGCGCTGCTCTTTGCCGCCGGAACCAATCTCTTCGCCTATTGGAATTCCGACAAGATGGTTCTGCGCATGCAGAACGCGGTGCCGGTCGAGCGCTCCCGCGCGCCCGAGCTTTACGACATGGTCGATGTGCTGGCCCAGCGCGCCGGGATTCCGACCCCTGCGGTCTATGTCATCGAAACCGACCAGCCCAATGCCTTTGCCACGGGCCGCGACCCCAAAAATGCGGCGGTGGCCGTGTCCTCGGGCCTGTTGCGCCAGCTCGAAACCCGCGAAGTGGCCGGGGTAGTTGCCCATGAGCTGGCCCATATCAAGAACCGCGACACGCTGACCATGACCATCACCGCCACGCTGGCCGGTGCCATTTCCGCTTTGGCCCAGTTCGGCCTGTTTTTCGGCGGCGGCAATAACAGGGACAATCCGCTGGGCGGCATCGGCGCGCTATTGATGGTGTTCCTCGCTCCTGTCGCCGCGATGATCGTGCAGATGGCGGTGAGCCGCACCCGCGAATATGAAGCCGACAAGGACGGCGCCGAAATTTCCGGCGATCCGCTGGCTTTGGCCTCGGCGCTCAACAAGATCGCCACTCTCGCAGGCCGTCAGGTCAATGTCGCAGCTGAACGCAACCCGGCCATGGCCCATATGTATATCGTCAATCCGCTCAACGGGCAGCGCATGGACAACCTGTTTTCCACCCATCCGGATACGGGAAACCGCATTGCCGCGCTGCAAAAGCTTGCAGCGGAGATGAGCGTGGACGATAAGGGACGCCGCCCCCAGCCCCGTCCGCGCCCCGCTTCGAGCGGCCGCGATATCGGCGGCGGCTGGCGCGTGCCGACCGTGGGGCGCACCGAAGACGATGGCGGTGCGCGCGGTCCCTGGGGATAGATTTCAGCTTTGGCGTACAAACCCGATCCTGCGGGCCTCAAACTCCGCCTCATTGCCGCCCAACGGTTGAAAGCCGTTCTGGGCGGTGAACATTTTTCGCCTTTGTCCAGCGCCGAGCTGCCCGATGGGCGCGACCGGGCGCTGGCCAACCGGCTGATCAACACCGCCCTGCGCCGCCAGGGCCAGATCAATGTGATGATCGCCGAATTGCTTGAAAAAGGCCTGCCCGCGCGCTCGGGCAGTTTTGAAGCCGTGCTGCGCCTGTCGCTGGCCCAACTCGTGTTCATGCCGGACCTCGGCGCCCATTCGGCGCTGTTTCTTGCCGTGGAAGCGATCAAGCGCGACAACAAGGCCCGCCATCTGTCCGGCCTCATGAACGCCGTTCTGCGCAAGGCCCAGTCCAATTCGGCCCGCTATGGCCTGATGGATGACGACCTGCTGCTGCCCGACGAGGTGAAAGCACGCTGGACCGAGGCCTATGGGGCTGATTCTGTGGCCCGCTTTGCCGAAGCGCTGCTTGATGGCGCGCCGCTGGACCTCACCCTGCGCGACGATGATGAAGACCTGATCGCTTCGCTGGATGCCGAAAAACTCATCGCCGATTCGGTGCGCCTCGAAACCCGCGACCGCCCGGTTGAAGCCCTGCCCGGCTATGATGAGGGTCGCTTCTGGGTGCAGGATGCGGCATCCGCAATTCCGGCGCGGCTCATGAGGCTGCCCGCTGGCAGCGCCGTGCTCGACCTCTGCGCCGCCCCCGGTGGCAAGACCGCGCAATTGCTCAAAGCAGGCTACAAGGTCACCGCGCTCGACAGCGATGGCAAGCGCCTCGAACGCCTGCATGCCAATATGGCCCGGCTCGGCTATGCCCCGACAGTGGTGGAAGCCAATGCTGCCAATTACGCCCCAGCCAGCAATTTTAACGGCGTATTGCTCGATGCGCCCTGCTCGGCCACCGGCACGTTCCGCCGCCATCCCGAAGTGCTCTGGCATCGGTCATCCAGCGACATTGCCGGCCGCGTGCGCCTGCAGCAATCCCTGCTGGCCAATGCGTTCCGCTGTCTCGAAAAGGATGGGGTGCTGATCTATTGCACCTGCTCGCTGGAGCCAGAAGAAGGCGAATCGCAGGTGGATTGGGCGCTCAACGCCTTGCCGGGCCTCGAACTCTTGCCCATAAGTGCCGACGAACTGCCCGGATTGACTGCGGCAGTGACCCCGCGCGGGCTGGTGCGAACCCATCCCGGCATGTCTCCCGGATCACGAAATGCCGGTATGGACGGCTTCTTCGTAGCGCGATTCAGGCGAACACGGTAAAGGCTTCGTGAAGGCCATTGCCCCTATTGCAATGGCAAGGACGAGTGGAATTGGCCGGAACGACGCGCCGCAAAGGACCAGAACAGTGAGCGGGCGGTTGATCGGAACCGGGCGCCAATGGGCCTATGGGTTGGCGGATCAGCTGGTGACGCTGCCACTGCTGCGCTGGACCTGGCGCGGCCATAGCGAAATCGCCTTTGCCGGTGACCTGCCCGATTTCCGCCCCTCCGACCGCGATGCGGTGCGCGATATGATGTCGGGCCGCTATCTCTTGGCCTCCAAACTGTTCGAGACCGGCGGCGCTTCGCCCTTTTCGCTCGATGTCGATCATCCCGACTGGTGGAACAATCTCCATTCCTTTTCCTGGCTGCGCCATTTCCGCGATGTCCGCGATCCCGGCGAACGGCTGTTCGCCCGCACGCTGGTGTTGGACTGGATCGGCCGGGAAGGCCAGTTCGAGCATGACAGCTGGACCCTAACCCTCACCGCCCAGCGCATTCTCAACTGGTTGCGGCACCTCACGCTTCTGCTGGATGGCGCGACGCCCGATCAGGCCAAAACCATCCAGCGCAGTCTGGGCATTCAGGCGCAGAGCCTGCGCGTGCGCGGCAGCCTTGCCGCCGATCCGGCTGAAACTCTGTTTGCCGCCATTGGTCTGCTCGGTGCCGAGCTGTGCAATGCCGCCGATATACCCGATATCGACGCCGCCGTGGCGCGGCTCGATCTGGTTCTGGCCCGCCAGCTCGATGCCGATGGGCTGCACCTGTCGCGCAATCCGCGCCTGCAACTCGCATTGCTGACCGAGCTGACCAGCCTCAAGCGTGCGCTTGGCCGCCATGGCAGTCCGGCGACAGCCGAATTGTCCAATCGCATCGACCGCATGCATGAGGCGCTGGACGCACTGACCCTGTCCAGCGGCGAACCGGTCTATTTCAATGGCTGCGGACAGGTGCCGCACGATATTCTGGTCGCCGTGCAGGCCAATGGCCCCATCCCCTCACGCCATTCCGGTCTCTTGGGCGGCTATGGCATTGTCCGGGCAGGGGCCTCCGTCATCATCGCGGATTCCGGCCTTCAACCGCCCGCCGGTTTCGATGGCGATGCCCATGCCGGAGCGCTGGCTTTTGAATTTTCTCACGACAGCGAGCTGATTGTCGGCTCCTGTGGCCCAGCCCCCTCCGACATGCCTGATAGCCGCGATCTGTTCCGCCAGAGCATCGCCCATTCCGCCCCCACGATCGATGCCGAGGATGCTGCTCCGAAGACGCGGGCGCAGCCGAGCATGGTGCTCGATTCCGCCGAGCACATGCTGGCCATGACCACATCGGGCTATGTTTCGAGCTTTGGCGCTGAGATCGAACGGCGGCTGACCCTGCTCTCGGAAGGCACGACGCTGGTCGGGCAGGACCGTATCATTGCCAGTGCCGAAGCTCCCAAAGGGCGACTGGCCATCCGCTTTCATCTCGCCCCCGGCATTGAGGTGCGGCGCAGCGGCGGCGAAGGCATGGCGCGGCTGATCCTGCCCAATGGCATGGTCTGGAGCTTTCTTTGGGAGGGCGCTGACTTTCACGAAGAAGACAGCGTGCGCCAATCCTCCTATCTCGGCTTTCACCGCACGCGCCAATTGGTGCTGGAAACCGATGTCACGCCCGACGCGGAAGTCGCCTGGATTTTCACGCTGGAACAGCAATAGGGCCGCGCTTAGGCACCCCCACCTAACCTCCCCCTGAAAAGGGGGAGGAACAGATCGAGCATGCTGCGCGCTCGGTGAACCCCAGGCGGGCTCCTCCCCCTTCTTCAGGGGGAGGCTGGGAGGGGGTCCTCAATGGCATGGTATTCCTGAAACCCCATTGGCCTTTGCCGCCTGCCGTGATAGCGAGCCCCGATAAAATCCATCTCAATTGACGGCGAGACATATCCCATGGGCAAGACAGTACAGGTCGGGCGGGCACTGCTTTCGGTTTTCGACAAATCGGGCATGACCGAGTTTGCTAAGGGGCTCGCAGAAGCCGGGGTGGAACTGGTGTCCACTGGCGGCACCCATCGCCTGATTTCCGAAGCCGGCCTGCCGGTGCGCGAAATATCCGACCTCACCGGCTTCCCCGAAATGATGGATGGCCGGGTCAAGACGCTGCATCCCAAGGTGCATGGCGGCCTGCTCTCGGTGCGCGATAATCCCGAGCACAAGGCCGCGATGGACGAGCATGAGATCGGCCCCATCGATCTCGTCGCCGTCAATCTCTACCCCTTCGAGAAAACCGTCGCCTCCGGCGCCAGCTATGACGAGATCATCGAAAATATCGACATTGGCGGCCCGGCAATGGTCCGCTCGGCGGCCAAGAACCACGCCTATGTGACCGTTGTCGTCGATCCCGCCGACTATCCGGCAATTATCGAGGCCATCAAGGCTGGCGGCATTCCGTTCGAATTGCGCCAGAAGCTCGCGGCCAAGGCCTATGCCCGCACTGCCGCCTATGACAGTGCCATTTCGAGCTGGTTCGCCCGCGAAATCGACTTCTCGGATGTCACCTATCGCAGCTTTGCCGGAACGCTGAGCGAAGTGATGCGCTATGGCGAAAACCCGCATCAATGGGCTGCTTTTTACAAGAATGGCGATAACCGCCCCGGCGTCGCCACCGCGACGCAGGTGCAGGGCAAGACGCTCTCCTACAACAATATCAACGATACCGACGCCGCCTTCGAGCTGGTCAGCGAATTCGATCCTGCCGAGACGGCCGCCGTCGCTATTATCAAGCACGCCAATCCCTGTGGCGTCGCCGTGGCCGGTGACCTCAAGACCGCTTATTTGAAGGCGCTGCGCACCGATCCGGTCTCCGCTTTTGGCGGTATCGTCGCCACCAATCGTGAAATCGACGCCGAAACCGCGACTGAAATCGTCAAGGTCTTCACCGAGGTAATCGTTGCCCCCTCGGCCACGCCGGAAGCCCAGGACATCATCGCCGCCAAGAAAAACCTGCGTCTCTTGCTCACCGGCGGCATTGCTGATCCCAAGGCCGAGGGCCTCCTGGTCAAATCGGTTGCCGGTGGCCTGCTCGTGCAGGGCCGCGACAACAAGAATGTCGATGATTGCGATTTGAAAGTCGTGACCAAGCGCCAGCCGACCGAACAGGAACTGGTCGATCTGAAGCTCGCCGCCAAGGTGGCCAAGCATGTCAAATCCAACGCCATCATCTACGTCAAGGACGGCGCCACCGCCGGGATCGGCGCGGGCCAGATGAGCCGCGTGGATTCGGCGCGCGTTGCGCATCGCAAGTCGATCGACGCTGCTGAAGCGGCCGGGATCGAAGGCGCATTGACGCAAGGCTCGGTCGTTGCGTCAGACGCCTTCTTCCCCTTTGCCGATGGCCTTGAAGCGCTTGTCGCCGCCGGCGCCACCGCCGTGATCCAGCCGGGCGGTTCCATGCGCGACGATGAAGTCATCGCCGCCGCCGACGCCGCAGGCATTGCCATGGTCATGACCGGAATGCGCCACTTCCGGCACTAGGCAAAAGCTCGGGGCTTAACGCCCCAGCACATTCTTGAGCTTGCGGGCGGCCTGAACCGGAATTTCGGTCATGGCCGGCCACAGGTCATCGGCGGCGAACACCGCCGAACAGGCGGGTCCGAAAATGGACCGTGCGGCCGAAAGACCGGGATTGCCCTCTTTTACGAGGCTATGCAGCGATGACAGAAGATTGGGCACGCTGCGCCGCCAGGCCGCGCCGTATCGCAAAGGCTCAGCCGCTGGCAGAGTGCCGGAACAGGCCTGCAGCGCGCAGAGATAGGGGAAATCCACGCCAACGGCGTCGCCCAGCCCGATCCAGGCCCAGATGCGGGTATTGGCATCGAGCAGCTTCAGCTGATCATCGCGCAGGTCATGCTTGAACTCGACCTCCACAAGGCCCGAATAGTTCATGGCGCCGAGCAGCCTCTGCGCCTCTTGCGCGGCGCGCGGCAGCGCGACGCTCTCCACATAGGGGCTGGTGCCGAAATGCAGCGGAAATTGCCGCAGGCGCAGCGCGGTCATGCCACGCACTTCCTGCCCACGATCCCAAAGACCGGCATAGGAATATTGCGTCCGGCCATCGCCAGGGATCAATTGCTGCACCACAAAGCCATCATCGCCCATCAGCCTGCCCGCTTCGGCCCGCATGTCCACAAATTGGGCGGCGCTGTCAGCGCGCCACACCTTGGCGATGGTTAACGCATTGTGCAGCCGGGTAATACCGGGCTTGATCACCACCGGATAGAGCAGTTCGGAGGGGTCTGAATCGGGCGCATAGACCTTGGGGAAGCCGATATTGAGGCTTTCCGCCACCCGATAAAGCAGCCGCTTGTCGTGCAATTGCGCCAGTGTCGACCAATCCTGCGTCGCCACACGGAAAAATCCGCTCAATTGCGGCAAGTGACTGGCAATGAACTGGGTTTCAAAATCGGCCGATGGCAGGATGACCCAGCCGCCAAGGCCATTGCTGCGCCCAAACTCGAGAAGACGCGCCAGTGGATCGGGCTCGGCCACCCCGCGCCAGGCGGCAAAATGGGTGACGTAACGGGAAAATGCGGCAACAGCCAGCGGATCACCCAGAAAGGCGACTTTTATGCCCTTCCGGCCCAGGCTGCGCGCTGCGGCGAGGCTCCCGTAATTGCCGCCCAGGATGATGACGCCCGGAATGACACTGGCATTGTCGGTCATGACTCGCGCCCCGCCATTGCAAGTCCGGGATAACAAAGCTGGGGGGGAATGATCTTGAGCACAGAACGCCGGAGAATGTTTTGTCGTGGGGACACAGGCCCTCCGGTTTTAGCCCGATCTCATTAACGCTTGATGTTGATCGCCGCAAACAGGTCTCCCCGGCGCCCCTCAAGCTTTTGCGCCAGAAAGCCGAGGCCGATGGCCCAGAACAGTTCAGCGGCGAGCGTGGCCAGCGCAATGCCCATGATCCCCCAGACCGGCGTCAGCGCGGCGGCACCCAGCACCAGCACCAGCAGGGCCATGACGCAGAGCATGGCGCTACGCAGCTGATGCCCGCCCAGCGCCAGCAATTGTGCGTTCATGCCGCCCAGCACCCGCACCGATTGCCCAAGCAGAAACACCAGCAGCGGCCAATAGGCATCGGCGTAATGGGGGCCGAACAGCGCCAGTATCCAGGGGCCGATAACGAGAACCACCAGCAGGGACGCGGCCATGATGGCGATGCTGGACAGATTGGTGCGGCGCAGCACCTGCTCAACGCTCTCGCGGTGCCTCCCCGAGAACGCGCTCACCAGATCACGCAGAACAAATTGCTGTGATGCCAGCGCAAAAAACCCGGCCAGCGCCGCGACACGAATGGCCACGCCCAGAATGGCGACATCCTCGGGCACCAGAAAAAGCCCGCCGATCATCACCACGACATCGGCAGTCGCGCCCGAGACAATGGTGACGGCCAGCATGGCAAGAGCGCGGGAGCGATAGAATTTGCGCATATCCACGCGCGGCGCAGCGGGCTTCCAGGCATTGTCCGCGCCCAGAAGCATAGCCTGACCCACCGCCACGGCAAGGGCGATCACCGGCAGCGCCCATAGGACAGGCATGGCCGATTGGGTGGCCCCGAACAGCCACAATCCACCCAGCCACACCAGCAACAGGCCGGGGCGGAATACGAAATCGGGCGCATAGGACAGCGCAAACCGTCTCTGGGCATTGGCCGCGCTATTATTGAGGCGAATGGCGGCAAGCGGCACAGCGGCCAGCGTGCCCCAGAAACTTGCGGCGACGACCCCCTTGTCCGCAGGGACAAAGAGAAAAAGACTGGCGGCAAGAACGGCAATAATGGCCAGAACCACCATGTCCCGACGGGCGGCAGACAGGAAGGCGGTGATCAGCGCGGAGCGGCCAAAGGCCTGAAACCGGGCAAGATAGGTCAGCCCGATCGTGTGATAACCGCCAGTGATCAACAGGCTCACAAAGGTAGTTATGCTGATGGCGAGAAAAGCAATGCCCACTTCATAGGGTGGAAAAGCGCGCGCCAGCATCAATTGGCTGAGAAAGCCGAACCCGGCGCCGGCAAGCCGCGCACCCATAAGGCCGAAAAGCGGCGCAATCAGACGCCACAGGGAATGCAGCTCTCTTCTCCGGGACTATGTGCTGCCGAGGCGCGAACACGTTTCGACCTTGCCCTTACGAAGTTATGAATTGCTTAAACGCCGATACCTCATCTACCGTACCCATGAGTACGGTTCTGCTTGACCCCTAGGGCGGCTTCGCATTAGAACCAATCCAAACTTCATTCCCTTTGGAAGCAC
>PJUL01000765.1_pt1 | contig 18910 bp, 9 predicted proteins | sample 1512221 | NCBI WGS metagenome assembly PJUL01 (sample SAMN08177667, study PRJNA422409) | Feces metagenome, whole genome shotgun sequencing project.
CAGCGTACCACCGATTGACGGCCAACCAGCGTACCATCCGCCTGGCGCAGTTCCAGGAAATAGATGCCGGCCGCCAGACCGCCCATTTCCAGCGAAAGGCTGTTTACGCCTTCACCAAGCGCCTGTTCGCGGTTGATCACACGCACCCCTGACGCATTGTACAGCGCAACCTGGTAACGGCCGGCTTTCACCTCCGCCTGGTAACGGATCGTACCACCCTGTACCGGGTTCGGGCGAACCAGCAGCGCTTGGCCTGCAATGCCGCCGTTTTCCACACGTACGATGTCGCTGTACAGTTCCTCACCGCTGTATTCAACCGCGCGGATGCGGTAGTAACGTACATCCGCATTCGTCGTTTCATCCTTCCATCGGTAAACAACTTTATCGCCCAGGTTAGAACGTGCAGCGATGGTGGCAACCGGCGCAAAGGTTCCGTTGCTGCCGGCACGCTCTACGATGTAATGATTCACATCGAGCTCCGTCAGGTTGGTCCAGCCGATCTCGCGGTAGTTATTTACCCACTTAACATATACATCCGCAAAACGTACAGGCAGCGGAGCACCGATAGAAGTTGTACCGGTAGCACTTGCACTCAACGGTGTTTCCACACCATCTCCGTTTACCGCCTGCGTCTGGAAACTATAAGGAGTTGATTCATCCAATCCTTGAACGGTAACCGGCGAAGCCCAGGTGGCAGCAGACTGCCATACGGGTGCTGCTCCCAATGTGCCATCGGCCTGCACGTACTGACCGGTTGTGCTCTCATAGATTGCGTATGCAGTAATGGCGGGATTGCTGTTGGTCTGGATACTGACATTCAATGAATTTGAAGTGCTGCCATTTACGACAGGCGCAGCAGGTGTATTGGCCAATGTATATACTTCCAGAATGTTTCCATTGGCACTGCGGCTGCTGTTGGCAGCAGCTACACGATAGTAATAAAGCGTATTGGGTGTTAATCCGGAAACGTTGCCTGCTACTGTTGTAGTTGTGCTGGTGCTCAGTGTTGCAGGAGAACCCGCAATCGTAGTGCCCAGTGAAGAAGTAGTGCCGTAGTCGAAGGTCACGTTTGTAGATACACCTCCCGCATTTACCGTACCACGAAAAGAAATACTGCCGGTGGTGATATTGGCAGATGCGGTAGTAGCCACTACAGGCGTTACAACAGGAATAAGCGCCGCCGTTCCATTTAATACTACGTTGTCATTGCGGTAGGTACCTGTTCCTGATGAAGCGCCCCATGTATAGATTCGAAAGAGTACGGTGCCTGTTGCCGTAAAGTCGGTGAAATCCCAGGTGTTGGCACCAAGCGTGGTCGGCACACTCTGCACGGTAGCGAATGTCCATGAGGAACCGTTGTTGAGGGAATAACCAATGATCGAACTGGAAGGACCTGTGTTGCTGCGCTGTTGCGGAAACGATACAGATGTATAAGTGATCTGGTAACCGGTAGCAGGCGCTACAGAGAAACCATGCCACTCGTTGCCCGATTGAGCATTCGCCTGCGAAGTAGCAGAAAATCCTTTGCTGTTGAATACACCGCCGCCGGCATTTGAACTGATACCACTGCCCCGTGAAAACGCAACAGGGCTTTGCACGTTTGCAACAGGTGTAGCGTTGAAGACGCCTGTACACTCGCAGGAACCGAAGTCAAACGATACAATTGTTTGCGCATGACTGATCACAGCCGCGCAAACAAGCAACAAAAAGAGTAAACTTTTTTTCATACAAATAATTTAATAATTAAAGGATGGCTTCAGGGAGGACGTGTGAATGGTTTTGCAAAAGGATAGGTGGATACAACGGGGCGCACAAAACTATCCAGCCTGTTTGCTAATACTTGTTTTATCCCATTAAGTAATAGTGAAGAAACTATTAACAACGTCAATCAGATGCGGGGTAACATTTACATAATCATTTCATAACACCTTCAACAGGAGATTAGGATATTAGGCAGATACTTTTGTTTACCATTATTAATGCTATGAGACTATTATTTTCCTTTCTTATTCTCTGCTGCTTTTCATTATCTGCAAAGGCTCAGTTGGTGTTGAACGAAGTATCTCAGGGTGCGAGTGGTACAAAAGAATACATGGAGTTTGTAGTGATCGGTACGCGTACTTGTACTGATAGTACCGCAGATCTTCGCGGATGGATCATCGATGACAACAATGGCTGGATCGCAGCCGGAAGTGGTACCGGCATCGCTACCGGTTGTATGCGTTTTGCCAATGTGGCTAACTGGTCTAAAGTTCCTTACGGTTCTATTATTCTTGTTTATAACGATGGTGATAAAAACGCAAGTATCACTTTACCCGATGATGTAACAGACGCCAATAAAGACTATGTATATATCGTGCCTGCTTCTTCTAATATGATGGAGCGGCATAGCTCTTTGCCCACTTCTCCTTCGTCTGCTACATTCGTTTATCCTTCATCAGGCTATGTTAGTGGTGGCTCCTGGAGTCCAATGGGATTGTCCAACTCAGGCGATGGTGTGGTGATAGCCAGTCCCGCTGATCTTACGCGCGCTTATTTTTCTCTTGGTTTCGGTATCGGCAGCGCGGCAACGGCTACTGTATACAAAGCCAACATGGCCGCACAACGCAACTATTTTTTGCTCAACGGTAATTATACGCAGGCTACATCATGGTCGCTTGGCAACGTGCCCGCCAATGAATCGCCTGGTGCGCCAAACGCAACAGCCAATGCAACATGGATCAACAGCATGCGCATCACACCTCCCGGCAACGGTCCGGTGAACAATATCACCGCTTGTATCAAAGCCGGTGATTCTTATACGTTCAATGGGAATACACTCACTACGGGAGGCAACTATTCCGCTGTTATTCCACGCCCGGGTCTGTGTGACAGCACCGTTAGACTTTACCTGGTTGTGGGAACCGATCGCAACGAAACACTTTCCGGTTGCGGTTCCGTTGTATTCAATGGTACTACTTACACGGCCAATACAGTAGTACGCGATACCATCCGCAGCGTGGTAACTTCCTGCGACAGCATATTCCGTATCATACAGATCCAGATACAACAAGGCCCCGTGAGTTTCAACACTGCTTGTATCAAAGCTGGTGATACGTATGCTTTCAACGGCAACACTTATACAACAGGCGGCAACTATTCCGCTTTGATTACACGTCCCGGTCAGTGCGATAGCACGGCACGCCTTTATCTGGTGGTGGCCGCTACCAACACGCGCACGATCAGTGATTGCGGGCAGGTAGTATATAATGGCACCACGTATACATCCAACAGCGTTGTGCGCGATACCATCCGCAGCGTGGTGAGTGGCTGCGACAGTGTGCTCAACATTGTGAACATCGATATCAAACCAAAACCAGCTATTTCGATTAATCCTGTAGCTGCTGTGTGTAAAGGCAAGACCGCGCAATTGCAGGCGCAGGTGGCCGCGGGATCATCGGTTGAATGGCTGGGCATCGGCACAACCAACCCTGTACAGGTTGCTCCGCAGGTGAACACAACCTACACCGCAGTAGCCACCGGCACAAATGGCTGTACCGACACCGCAAGAATAAATGTAGTAGTAACAGATTTCTCCTTAAACCTTACCACTGCCGTCAATCCTGTTCAGGCAGGAGTAACGGTTACCGTAGCTACCCAGTCTGCTACATCTTATACGGTTACTGAATGGCAGCCGGCGGTGTTGTATCCGCAACAGCAGGCGCTCAGCCAGCAGTTCAGGGCCGATACCTCTACCAATATAATGGTGGTGGGACGTTCAACCGACGGTTGTATCGACACGGCACGTCTTTATCTGGAAGTGGAGCAGATAAACAATGATTTGTTTGTGCCCAATGTGTTTTCTCCCAATGGCGACGGACGCAACGATGTATTCCGTGTGTTCGGTTCAAGTCTGAGCAGCGCCGATCTTACTGTATTCAATCAATGGGGTGAACTGATCTTCCGCAGCCGCGACCTCAATACCGGCTGGGACGGACGATTCAAAGGCACTGCACAACCCGTAGGTGTATATATCTATGTGTTGCGTGCAGAGCTGACCGATGGCACCATCATAAACAAAAAAGGTTCTGTTAACTTAATCCGTTAATACATGAAACGTTTGTACAAATGGCTGATGCCTGTCTACGTGGTGTTGGTCTGGGTGCCTGCTGCGAAAGCACAGGTTGATCCTCATTTCTCTCAGTATTATGTGTATCCTCTCAGTCTCAATCCCGGGCTTACCGGTGCGATGGAGGGCGATTACAGGGTGTCTGCCATTTACCGTAATCAATGGCAGAATGTGACCAATGCATTCTCTACTGTTGGGTTGTCCGCTGATGTTACCACCAATAAAAACATCAATATCGGCCTGAGTATTTTCAACCAGGCAGCGGGCGATGGCGGTTATCGTTTTACCAATGGATACCTGACGGTTGCGTATAACGGCGTAGCATTCGATCGTGAAAAATACAAGCGCCTGGCTATCGGTATACAAGGTGGATTTGTAAACCGCCGTTTCGATCCATCCAAATTGCAATTCGGTGATCAGTGGTTTCCCGGTATTGGTTATAGCCCAACCGTTCCAACAGGAGATGGGTTTGCCAAAATCAAAGCTGGTGCGTTTGATGCCGGTGCGGGTATTGCCTACTACGACGGCACACCTGATAAAATAGTCAGTCCGTTTGGCGGCGTATCTGTTTTTCATCTTACGCAACCCAGTGATCCGTTCCTGGCAGGTGATAAGGAAAAACTGCCGATGCGTTTCAGTGCGCATGCCGGTGCAAGAATCGTATTGTCGGATGCGCTGACACTGGTGCCAAACATTCTTTATATGCGCCAGGGGAATGCGCAGGAAAAAATGGCCGGTGCTTATCTGCAGCTGTATGCGGGACAATATACCGACCTGCTGCTGGGAGCCAACTGGCGTATCAATGATGCGGTATCGCCTTTCGCGGGATTCACGTATAATAATTTCACCGTAGGGGTGAGCTATGATGTGAATGCATCCGAACTCGGAAAGATGGCGAAAGGTTCCAACAGCTTTGAGATTTCGCTCACGTATGTAGGAAAGCGCCGCCACTCCGTCCGCACCGACTATTTTAAATGTCCGCGTTTATAACTTTCTCCAAACGAGCCTGACATGAAAAGAATAACAGGAAAGAAGCTGCCGATGAAAGCTTCCGTTTTTTTTATTGCCTTTGTTTGTTATGCCGGTACTGTACTTGCGCAATCAAGAGAAGCGTATTTGCAGAAAGCGGATCAATTATATAAACGTGCCGATTACTTTGGCGCGGCCCAGTGTTATGCTATCTGGCTCGACTCCTCAGGCACCGCTGCTAAGAATGGATTACAGGTAAGTCCTTTTACCGTAAGTCAGCGCAAACATAAACAGCAGGCGTTGAAAACAACCACCCGTTCCAAAGCAGAAGCTGTGTGGAAGTTGGCAGAATGTTATCGCCAAACCAGGAACTATGAGAAGATGGAGCAGGGGTATGCGAAACTATATGCAGACCATTTGCAACAGTATCCGGAAGCAGGTTACTGGTATGCCTGCGCACTTCGTGCAAATGGCAAACTGGATGAAGCGGAAAGGGTATTGCACACATTTCTCCAGGGAAAAGCAACCACCCAACTCCATGTGGCGGCCCGCCGCGAGCTGGCGAATGTTGACTTTGCGCGCCGGCAATTGCGACGCAAGTCTGCCGGATATGAAGTGAACCGCATCCGTGATATCAATGGTTATGCAGCATCACTGAACGGTGAACAACTGATCTACACAGCAGCCGATACCACCGGCAAAGGCCCTTATTATAATCAATTATCCAAAGCTGTTTATCTTGATGGTAAGATAGACCGGGTTGAAAAGATGGAAGGGTTGAAAGTGCAGGACAAGCACAACGGAATGAGTACGCTTTCGCCGGATGGACAGGTATTGTATTTTACCCAATGGCAAACTGTTGAAGGTAAGACGCGTTCGGTCATAGCCAGCAGCCGTCTTGTTAATGGTCAATGGTCTGCGCCTGTAATAATGGGTGCCGATGTGAACCATGCCGGTGCAAATACACGTGAACCGTTTGCGACAGCGGATGGTAAATATCTTTTGTTCTCTTCCGACAGAGCGGGTGGTGCCGGTGGCTATGATCTCTGGTGCATCGCGTTGCCCGAAGCAACGGGTAAAGCCTGGAACCTGAAAGTGGTGAACACGACGGGTGATGAGCAGGCACCTTATTACAATACCGCGTCGAAGCAACTGATATTTAGCAGTAACGGGCTGCCGGGCATGGGAGGTTTCGATCTTTATCAGTCGGATGGCACCATCGAACAATTAATGCCCGCGGTAAACATGGGACATCCACTGAACTCTGTGCGTGATGATCTCTATTATGTAAAAAGCAATGAGGATAAAAAGGCCTTGCTTAGTTCCGACAGGGCGGTTGATTGTTGCCTTGAATTATATGCCGTACATCAGTTGACTAAACCGTGGCTGGCAAGCGGCCATGTGAATGATTGTGTTACGGGTGTAGGAATAGCGGATGCGCAACTGCAGATAAAAGATTCTGTAAAAGGAATAGTAGCTGGCAGCACGGTTACCACTGCGGATGGTATATATTATACAAGTATTGAAAATGCTGCGTGGCTGCAGTTCAAAGCTTCGAAAGAAGGTTATGAAACGGCTGGTTATACTGCGTACCTGCAAGGCCGTCCCGATCTGGATACGTTGTGGCTGGCGCCGGTTTGTTTAACAAAAATTCCCGTACAGGTTGTCGACCCGGGACAGGAGGCTGAGGGTAAATGGCCGGTGATCTATTTTGCCTTTGACAAAGCAACATTATCGAATGAGGCGAAAGCAGCGTTGGATAGCCTTGCGGATCGTTTGCAGCGGGAACCTTCGCTGATAATCGATATCAAAGGTTATACGGACAGCCGCGGTACGGAAAAATATAATATCCGTTTGAGCGAGCGCCGTGCAAAAGCGTGTGTAGCTTATCTGGAAAAGAAAGGCGTTGATGTGTCGCGTCTGCACATGGAGGGGTTGGGTAAGTGTTGCCTTGCAGAGGAGGAGAAGAATAATCCTGCGGCTGCCGGGCGCAACAGGAGAGTGGTGGTGAGTGATCGGTAGAACAGCGGTACTAGGTTATAGGTTATAGGTAAACAGTCATGGTTAGGTACCTGGGTTTCCCGAAGGAAGCGAAGCAGGAATAACGGACGATGTTTTCTGTGTCCATGGTTCGTGTATTCACGAACCACCATCCTGCGAATAAAACCCATTCACCATTCCCTATTGACGATTCACCATTCACGATTGACGGTCCACAAACGTAAACAGCCTCCCAAACGGAAGGCTGTTTACAATATTTCAAATCTTCAAATCAGAAAGCTTTCTTCGCAGGATCTGCGGTTGCAGCCACTTTCTTCAGGAAAATAATATAAGTGGGGAAGTGGTCACTATAACCTCCGCGGTAAGTATTACCATCCCAGGTACGCATTGGGTAATCTTTATACCGGCCTTTGTTTTCCACCATGTATTCGCGGCGGAAGATATGTGGCTGGTAATAGAAAAAGCCTGACTGATCTTTATTGAGCCATGCTTCGGAAATGATGATCTGGTCAAACAATCCCCATGCATCCTGGTAGGCAAGTGTGCCGATGCCTTTTCTGTAGAGGGAGGTCCAGGGATTGAAGAGGGCACCGTTCTTTACTTCTTTTTCTTTGCCACGGGCATTGAGTACGGAGGCCACGCTGGGGCTTACCGGATCGTCATTGAGGTCACCCATCAGGATGATCTTGGCGTTAGGCTCCTGGCTGAAAATGGAATCGATGTGCTGGCGGGCAACGCGCGCTGCGGCTTCCCGACCGGGGCGGCTGCGTTCCTCGCCACCGGAGCGGCTGGGCCAGTGGTTAACATATATATGTATCGTTTCTCCGTTGAGCTTACCTTTTACCCACAAAATATCACGGGTATAATAGGCGTCTTTCGCTCCGGCCGGCAGCTTAACGAAAAGTTTATTGCTGGCTTCCACGGTAAAGTAACGGGGATTGTACAGCAGGCCCACATCCACACCGCGGATATCGCGGGAATCGTAGTGCACAATCTGGTAATTGCGTTTGGCGATCAATGGATTCCGTGTAAGATCTTTTAATACAGTGTCGTTTTCCACTTCGGCCACACCCAGGATCGCCGGGCCGTCAGGATTCATCTCCGTGCCAATTTGTGAAATAACGGTGGACAACTTATTGAGCTTGTCTTTGTAAATGGCGCCGGTATAATTGCGCGGGCCGGAGGGCAGGAACTCTTCATCATTTACGTTCGGATTGTTAACCGTATCGTAAAGATTTTCAAGGTTGTAGAAACTGATGATAACGGTCTTGTAATCCTGTTTCTGTGAGTAGGCCAACAGCGCTGAAAGGCTGAAAACCAAGGTGGTCAGTAATCTTTTCATGTGCTTGATTAAATAAGAAAGACAAACATACAGAATCTATGGTTGGCTCAACTTATAAAAAAGATTGGGTGAGGTTATGAAATGGTTATGTGTCAAATTTTTTATTCTGCAAACAGAATAACCTTTATACATTTGCCACTTGTTCTAAAAATTGATCTGCATGCTTAAATCAAAACTGCTGCTGCTGGCACTTGGTGCCGGACTAGTCGCGAATGCCCAGGTCGGTACCACCGATACACTCCCTAAAAGGGATACCATCCTGGAAGAGTTAAAGGAGAATGTGCTGGATAACATTCCCACTGTTTCGCTTGATGAAAATGACCTTGGTGATGGTGGCGGACAGAACATTTCCTCCGTACTTGCCGCAGGCCGTGATCCGTTCTTATCTGCTGCTTCTTTCAACTTCAGCGCAGTACGTTTCCGCATCCGTGGTTATGACAATGATTACTTCGGAACCTACATGAACGGTATTCCGATGGATAACCTCGACAATGGTTTTACACCCTACGGTCTCTGGGGTGGCCTGAATGATGTAATGCGCAACCGCGACGCATCTTTCGGTCTCCGGGCCAATACTTTCGCTTTCGGCGAAATCGGCAGCGTTACCAATATCGATGCCCGTGCAAGCAGACAGCGCGCACAGACCAGCATCAGCTACGCTTCCGCCAATCGTAACTACACCAACCGTGTAATGTTTACCCACTCTACCGGCCTTAGCAAAAAAGGTTGGGCCTTTACGTTGAGCGGCAGCCGCCGTTGGGCTAATGAAGGTTATGTACCGGGTACTTATTACGATGGCTGGAGCTACTTCGCTGCCATCGACAAACGCTTTGGTCAGAAAAACCTGCTTTCCCTCACCGTATTTGGTGCTCCCACTGAAAACGGCCGTCAGGGTGCTGCTGTGCAGGAAATCATGGACCTCGCCGGTACAAATTATTACAACCCTAACTGGGGCTACCAGAATGGTAAAAAGAGAAATGCCAGCATCGGCAGATCTCATCAGCCGGTCATCCTGCTGAGCCACGAATACCGCCCCAACAACAATACAACACTGAGCCTCGGTCTCGGTTACTCTTTCGGAGAGCGCAGTGTTACTGCTCTCGACTGGTACAATGCTCCGGATCCACGTCCGGATTATTACCGCTACCTGCCCAGCTACTATAACGGTGTGGCCAACCAGGATCCTAACCAGTACCAGCAACTGCTGGACCTGATGAAAAATGACGTGAACACACGGCAGATCAACTGGGACCGCCTGTATGATGTGAACCGTTCCAGCTACGCCACCATCCAGAATGCCAACGGTATTCCGGGTAACAACGTAAGCGGCCGCCGCTCACTTTATATCATTGAAAACCGGATCATCAATACCAACCGTTTCAATGGTAACGCCATTCTCAACAAACGTATCAACGATCATATCGATTTCACTTTTGCTGCTTATGCACAGTCTCAGCAAAACCACTACTATAAAGAAGTAGAAGATTTGCTGGGTGGTGATTTCTATGTAAACCTGAACCAGTTTGCCGAGCGTGACTATGCCGGTGACCAGTCTGCCAACCAGCATGACCTTGATCATCCTAACCGAATCCTGAAAGAAGGAGATAAGTACGGTTACGATTATAATATTAATATCAACAAAACAGGTGCATGGACACAGGGTGTGTTCAAGTTCAACAAAGTTGACTTCTTTGTTGCTGCTGAACTGAGCTCTACCAGCTTCTACCGCGAGGGGAATGTACGCACAGGTCTGTTCCCCACCAGCTCACTCGGCAAAGGTGAAAAGAACAACTTCACCAACTTCGCAGTGAAAGGCGGTGTTACTTACAAAATTGATGGTCGTAACTACTTATATGTAAATGGTGCGATCATGACCAAAGCACCTTACTTCGAAAACGTATACAACTCTCCACGTACACGTAACAGCCAACAGCCTAACGTAGTGAGCGAGAAGATCCAGACAGTAGAAGGTGGTTACGTATTGAACGCGCCCCGCCTGAAAATCCGGATCGGTGGTTATTACAGCCGTTTCCAGGATGGACTGGACATGATGAGCTTCTACCACGACTCATTGCAGAACTTTGTTAACTATGGTCTCAGCGGTATCGATAAAGTACACTTTGGTGGTGAGTTTGGTCTGGAAGCACGCATCGCCCCGGGTCTGACCCTGAATGCTGCCGCTTCTATCGGCCGTTACTACTATGACAGCCGTCAGTTGGCTACCATTACGATCGACAACAGCTCTGCTATCGTAGGCCAGCAGGTTATCTATTCTAAAAACTTCCGCGTGCCCTCAACGCCGCAGGAAGCCTACAGCCTTGGTTTATCTTACCGTTCACCGAAGTTCTGGTTCATCAGCCTTACCGGTAACTACTTCGATCAATCATGGTTGAGCTACAACCCGCTCCGCCGTACTGTGAATGCTACCAACAATATTGAATACAAAGGCGAACTCTGGCACGATATCATCGACCAGACCAAATTCGATGCGCAATTCACGCTGGACTTCTTCGGTGGATATTCCTGGAAGCTGCCACGCAAAATGGCTATTGCCAACAAGAACACGTTCCTCGTATTCAACGTAGGTGTCAACAACATTCTTAACAACCGTGATATCCTGACCGGTGGCTTTGAGCAACTGCGTTTTGATTTCGTAAACAAAGACGTTAATAAGTTTCCGCCGAAATTGTTCTACGCTTATGGTGTTAACTACTTCGCCAGCGTAACACTTCGTTTTTAATGGAATCCGTCATCTTACAACTATTTAAATAAGCACTATGCGAACAAAATCCCTTTTTCTCCTTGGTAATGTAATGGCAATACTGGCCACTTGCGTTATTCTATCCTCTTGCGACCGGGAGTTTGATGCCCCCGGGGACTATGTGGATCCGAATCTGACACCGACCAAAACAATCGCTGAGCTGAAAGCTGCTCACGTTGCGGGTCAGGTGGAAACACTGGGCGACGATATCATTGCCGGTATCGTTGTGGCAGACGACAAAAGCGGTAACTTCTACAAGCAGATCTGTATCCAGGATGCTTCAGGTGGTATCACTGTGCGTCTCGATGGTCTGAACCTTTACGCAAACTATCCTGTTGGCCGTAAGATTTACATCAAAACAAAAGGTCTGTACATGGGCGACTACGCCGGTCTGATCCAGTTGGGTGGCAGCATCGATAACAGCGACCCTTCTTTCCTGAACGTATCTCCGATTGCATCTAACCTGTTCGATACTTATATCGTAAAAGGCAGCGTGAACAATACGGTAACACCTACAGTTGTTTCTTCTGTTGCCGCATTGAACGATTCGCATCAGAGCATGCTGATCCAACTGAACAACTTCGAATTTGTTCCTGCGGATACCAGCAAAACATATGCAAACGCAACAACGCAGGCTGCTGCTAACCTGAACGTAAAAGGTTGTACCGGCAGCAACATCATCATCCGCACAAGTGGCTTCGCCAAATTTGCCGGTGTGAATGTTCCCAATGGTAATGGTACCCTGTTGTCTATCTACACACGTTTCAACTCTACCAAACAACTGGTTATCCGTGATACTTCAGACGTACAGTTTACCGGTGCCCGTTGCGGTGCAGGTCCTGTGGGTCCTACTACTCCAAAAACGATTGCTGAAATCCGTGCCATGTACACAGGTACAGACATCGAACTCGGTGATTATACAGTAGGCGGTACAGTAATCTCTGATATTGCGAACGGTAACATCAGCGCAGGAAACATGGTACTGCAAAGCGGTAACAAAGGTGTGCTTGTTTATGTAGGCGGTACACTGACCTATAATGTTGGTGACTCCATCGTATTAACATTGAGCAAAGACGATTCGCTGATTAAATATGCAAACTCCCTGGAGATCAAAACACGCTTTGGTTTTGCTGGTCATACGCGTGTTGCAACTGGTAAAGTGGTGACTCCTGTTGAAAAGACAGCTGCTCAGATCAACACTACGCTCGGTCTGCCACTGGGTGATGCCAACAACTTCGAGTTCACCCTGGTGAAAATCCTGAATGCTGTTGCTTCTCCTGCCGGCACTTATGGTGGTAACAAAACCCTGACTGACGCATCCGGTAATATTACTATGTTCACTCGTACTGGTACAAGCGGCGCTACATTTGCCAGCACGACCATGCCAACTGTCAGCTCAAACTGGGTTGGTTATGCGAGCAACTTCAATACCACTAAACAATTCTCTATCCGTAACACAACTGACGTTACTACGGGTAGCGGTCCTGGCCCAGGCCCTGGTACAGGAAGCGGTATCGATCTTACTACTTCTCCATTAACGATCAACTTCGATAACATTGCAAGCGGTCTGCCTGCAGGTGTTAAAGGATACACAGGTGCTACTGCTACCGCATTAGGTACAGAAGCCACTGTAACTACTGCTGCTACTTTGTGGAACAACACAAGCGGTGCGTTCAAAAACTTCGCTTCTGCAACAGGATTGACCGGCGCTGCTGATGCAACTGCACAAGGTGCAGCCACCAACCGTGCATTTGGTCTTCGTCAGACTGGTAGCTTCGGCGACCCGGGTGGTGCTTTTGTGTTCCAACTGAGCAACACAACCGGCAAATCTAACCTGCAACTGGACTTCCAACTGCAGCAACTGGACAACTCTGCCTCAGGTCGTACAGCAACCTTTATCGTTGACTACGGTATCGGTGATGCGCCTGCAACCTTCACTCCGGTAACTACTGCACCTGCTGCATTGAGCACTGTACTGGGTACGTTCTCCAACACAGCGGTTCACGTGAACCTGCCTGCTGCTGTGGCTAACCAAAGCGGCAAAGTGTGGATCCGTGTATGGGCTACACCTGCAAGCACTGGTAGCGGTAGCCGTCCTTCTACAGCGATCGACGACTTCAAGATTACCTGGAACTAATTCAGGAATGTCATTATAGAAAACGGCTGTCTCGAAAGAGGCAGCCGTTCTTTTTTTATAAAGAAAAAAAATCAGGAAGCTTGTGCTGATGCACGCACGTCGATCAGGCGGAGCTGGCGGTTCTTTTCACCATTCCATTCATTTTCATCAATCGTAAAAACGATGTCGACGGGATTGCCATTTTCCAGCAATGGATAAAGATGTGCCATACCAAAGCCGATGCCGGTGATGGTAGCATGATCCTGGCGTATGGCTATCCGCAGATGTGTTTCTTTCAATATGCGTGAAGCGCCGGTATCACAAACATGACGGACCACGAACACCGGCCGGAGGTTTTGCGGACCGAAAGGTTCCATCTGGCAAATGATATTGTAAAATGCGGGTGTGATATCGCGCAGTCTGATTTCGTGGTCAATTACTATCTCCGGGATGAGCATATCCGGATGAATAGTGGAGGCAACCACCTCTTCAAACTTTTCCCTGAACAAATCTACCTTGTCCAGTTCCAGTGTCATGCCTGCTGCGGCGAAGTGGCCTCCGTAACCGAGCAGGTGCTCGCGGCAGGCGTGAATGGCTTCGTATAAATTGAAACCGGGAACACTCCGCGCACTACCGGCTGCATAGTCGCCTGACCGGGTAAGCACGATCGTAGGACGATGATAATGTTCGATAAGCCGCGATGCTACGATGCCTACTACACCTTTGTGCCAGTGTGGTTGAAAAACAAGTGTGGAGCTGCGGCCGGTCCAGTCGGTGCGGCTGCGGATAAGTTCCAATGCTTCTGTGGTGATGCTGCTGTCTGCTTCTTTGCGGTCGCTGTTATCGCTGTGCAACATTTCTGCATAGCGCAGGGCTTCTTCGTATGTATCGGCAATAAAAAGTTGTACTGCTTTGCGGGCGTCGTCCATTCGTCCGGCGGCGTTGACGCGCGGTGCGATCATGAAAACGAGATTGCTGATGTTTAAAGTGCCACGTAGCGCACTCAGCACGGTCAGGGCTTTGATGCCGAAGTTCGGCGACTGGTTCGCTTTCTGTAAGCCGTAATAGGCAAGGATGCGGTTCTCATCAGCCATGTCCACGATATCGGCTGCGATGGCGGTGGCCAGCAGGTCGAGGTCGGCCATGGCGGAATCGGGTGGCAGTCCGAGCGCTTTGGTGAGTGCGGACATCAGTTTAAAACCAACGCCGCATCCGCACAATTCTTTGAAAGGATAAGGGCAATCTTTTTGTTTGGGATTGAGGATAGCTACTGCCGGAGGAAGCTGTTCATCGGGCAGGTGGTGATCGCAAACGATGAAATCAATACCGAGCTCTTTGGCATAAGCGATGAGATCGGCTGATTTAATACCACAGTCAACGGAAATGATCAGGGTGAAACCGTTGGCATGTGCATGGTCGATACCGGCTTTGCTTACGCCGTATCCTTCTCGGTAGCGATGGGGAATATAAAAGTCGAGTGGTTCGTGTATTTTTTTCAGGAACCGGTACATGCAGGCCACGGCGGTTGTGCCATCCACATCATAGTCGCCGAATACAAGGATTTTTTCTTGTTTTTCTTTTGCCTGTATGATGCGGTCGACCGCTTTCTGCATGTCTTTCATCAGCCAGGGATCGTGCAGGTCTGCCAGTTGCGGACGGAAGAAACTGCGTGCTTTTTCAAATGTGTTGATGCCGCGTTGCACGAGTATGGAACAGATGACAGGATGTATGCCGAGCGATCGTTGTAAAGCCATTGTTTGGGCTTCATCAGAGGGTCGTATGGTCCAGCGTTTTAAATTCAACATTCAAAAGTAAAAATTCAAAGAAGTAATAAGTTTTAAGTTATAGGTAATAGGTAAACAATCCATTCACTCCCGATACTTCGGTATGACGATTCACGTACTGTTTCTCTCCAAGATAGTTGCAGCTCAAAGCCTCAGTCGTATAATAAACGGGTAAGTTTTAATTTCCCATTTTGACTTTTGAATTTTGACTTTTGAATTTTGACTTTTGAATTTTTACTTTGACCTAATACTTTCGTTCCGTTACATAGCGCACCAGGTCTTCCAATCCCTGGCGGTAGGGCGATTCGGGGAATGTGTGCAGGGTATCTAAGGCAGCCTGTTTGTACTCATTCATTTTTGCAATCGCATAATCGATGCCTCCGGCTTTTTCCACTTCGTTGATCACCCAATTCACTTTCTGCCGGTCGCGGTTGTTGTTCTTTACGATGTAAATTATTTTCCGTTTCGTTTCCTTGTCTGCGCGGTTGAGCGTATAGATCAGCGGAAGCGTGAGTTTTTTTTCCTTGATATCATTACCCGTGGGCTTACCTACATTTTCGCTGGCATAATCAAACAAATCGTCTTTAATCTGGAAGGCCATGCCGGTGTATTCGCCGAACAACCGCATTTTTTCCGTCACTTCTTCGTCCTGGCTTACAGACCATGCACCGGCACTGCAGGCGGAGGCGAGGAGTGAAGCGGTTTTGCTGCGGATAATCTCGTAATAAATGTCTTCGCGCAGGTTGAGCGAACGCGCTTTTTCCATTTGCAATAGTTCGCCTTCACTGATCTGCCGCACGGCGTCGGTGAGGATATGCAGGATGCGGTAATCATTTTTTTCCAGGGAAAGAATGAGTCCTTTGGCCAGCAGATAATCGCCTACAAGTACGGAAATTTTATTTTTCCAGAGCGCGTAAACAGAGAAAAAACCGCGGCGTTCCGTGGAATCGTCCACCACATCATCGTGCACGAGCGTAGCGGTATGTAACACTTCCACCATAGAGGCGGCGCGGTAGGTAGAATCGTTGACAGGTCCGGAAAGCCGGGCGGAAAGCAGGACAAACATGGGACGCAATTGCTTGCCTTTCCGTTTGACAATATACCGCATAATCCGGTCCAACATAGGGGTCTGGCTCTTCACCGCTTCTCGGAAACGGGTCTCAAATTCTTTCAGCTCGGCTTCAATTAATGCTACGGGTAGGTCCATGTTGGTAAAAGAGCAGCAATTTACGGGTAAAAAATTATTTTAACATCATGCAACACAATGGGAGTATTTACTGACTAAGTAATTGAAATATAATATGAACACCAGGCGATTTTTAATATAAAAATTTGGTTTTTAACGTTCAAGTTATATTTTTGCTTTTTATTAAGACATTTGTATTCAAATCTTAATCCTTAGTTATGGCAAGCAAAAAGTACAAACTTCTCTTGGGCATATTCTGCCTGATGGGGTTTTCAGCCTTCTCCCAAGTTGGAGTTAGGTCCTATGAAGACTCATCCGTAATCCCTTCCAGTCGGCTCCCGCAGCACACTGAGTTCCTGAACGGAACGTACAACTATCCCGCAAAACCGCGTAACCAATGGGAAATTGGTATCAAGGGCGGCGCTTTCACCGTTGCAGGTGACGTTCCGGCTTTGTTCCCGACTCCTGGTTTCGGTCTGCACGTTCGCAAAGCTTTCGGTTATGTGTTCTCCCTCCGTCTTGAGTACATGTATGGTATCGGCAAGGGTCTGCACTACGGAGCAGCGTACAATTATGGTAAAAACCCAGCCTGGTCTTCTTACACAGCCGGCCAGGATGCTGTGTTCTACAACTACAAAACCCGTGTGCAGGACCTCTCTCTGCAAGGTGTAGTTACCCTGAACAATATCCGTTTCCACAAATCTAAAACCGGTATGAACATCTACGGTTTTGGTGGTGTGGGTGGTTCTATCTACGAAACCAAAGTGAATGCACTTGACGAGAACGGCAACCCTTACGACTTCTCTGGCGTTCTTGCTGGAAGCGGCGTTTACAAAGACCGTAAAGACACCCGTAAGGCTCTTAAAGACCTGATGGACAAGTCTTATGAGACTCCTGCTGAAAGTCATGGTGCTTACCGTCCCAAACTGTTCGGAGACACGTTCAAACCCTCTGCAACTGTTGGTATCGGTATCGCTTTCAAACTCAGCAACCGCATCAACCTCGCAATTGAAGACCGTCACACCTTCATCAAAGATGATCTGCTGGACGGCCAACAATGGCAGGAAAACCCAACGGGTGACGCTGCGCTGACCCGCGATTTCGACTCTTACAACTATGCTACTATCGGTCTGAACATCAACCTCGGTGGCAAAGCTGTTGAGCCCCTGTACTGGCTGAATCCATTGGATTACGCTTACCAGGAGATCCGCAATCCTAAAATCATGAAGCTGCCGAAGCCCGTACTGCCTGATAGCGACGGCGACGGTGTAACCGACCAGTTTGACCTGGAACAAACTCCTGCCGGTGTACCAGTTGACACGCATGGTGTTAGCCTTGACACTGACGGTGATGGCGTTCCTGACTACAAAGACAAAGAAAAAATCACTCCTACTCACTGCCAGCCTGTTGACGCTGATGGTGTTGGTAAATGCCCTTGTCCTGATAAGTCTTGCTTCGAAGGCATGATCGTCGACAAAAACGAGTGTGCTGCTAAACTCGGCGCTCTCCCCAGCATTTCTTTCAAAGCTGGTTCCAACAACCTGAGCAGCGATGCTACCGCAGTTCTCGCAACTGTAGCAGCTAAACTGCGCAATGCTCCTGAGTGTAAAGTAGTTGTTACCGGCTATTGCTCTTCTGACAAGAAAGAACAGCAACTGAGCTGGGACCACGTGAACAAAGTAATCTCTTACCTGGTTGAAAAAGAAGGTCTGAGCCAAGATCGCTTTATCTTCTTCTACGGCCAGTCTGGCGGAGATTGTAACACTGTAGATCTGCGTGCTGCAGGTGCCGGCGAAGACGGTCCTAACACAGTAGATCCTCCGCACCCCAACCTGCGGAAAAAATAATCTTGTGATTACTTTTTGCTGATAGACACAACAGACCCTCCCTTTACAGGGAGGGTTTTTTTATTCCCTTCATCGATGCAAAGACAGCCTTAAAGGCTCTTTATCAAAATCTTAACGAACCGGGTTTGGCCCTTGATCTTTTTTCCTTAAGATTTGCCGATATCTATTAACTTTGCACACCTTTATGCGTAATATTTTCATTATTCTGAGTGTGGTCCTGCTGACCGGTTGCAGCAAAGGGATCAATAAAATCCTTAAAAGTCCCGATCCGGAGTATAAACTCCGTATGGCTGAGAAGTATTACGTTAAAAAGCAATACAATAAGGCACAGGTGCTTTACGAAGACATCATGCCTTTCTACAAAACCCGCCCCGAGTTTTCCGATATTTATTATAAGTACGCTTATTGCGCCTATAATCAGCAAGATTACCTGAACGCCGAAAACCTTTTCAAAAGTTTCCTGGAAATCTTCCCCACCAATGCCCGCGCCGAAGAAGTGGACTACATGCGCGCGTATTCTTTTTACAAACAATCACCCAAACCCGAACTGGATCAAACCAATACCGTAAAGGCGATGGGTATGATGCAGACCTTTATCAATACACACCCCGGTTCACCACGCAACGAAGAAGCCTACCGCATCATCGACGAATGCCGCCACAAACTGGAAGTGAAAGACTATAAAAAGTCGCAACTGTATTACGATATGGGCCAGTTCAGAGCGGCCGGTGTGGCATTTACCGAATTACTCGAGTCTTTCCCGGAGTCTGCATTGGCAGATACTTATAAGCTGATG
>PJUL01000769.1_pt1 | contig 18877 bp, 21 predicted proteins | sample 1512221 | NCBI WGS metagenome assembly PJUL01 (sample SAMN08177667, study PRJNA422409) | Feces metagenome, whole genome shotgun sequencing project.
CTTGATGGCCCAGTTGATAAAAACGGTGACGCCGATACCACGCCAGTACGCGCCGACCTGGCGCAAGCTCAGGAAGTCGATCCGAACCAGCATGGGGATGATCATGAGCCAGATCAGTACCGCCATGGGAATGTTGACTTGAGCATACTCAACGGCACCGAGGCCTTGGAAGAAGCCTGGAAAGAACTGACCGGCGGCGATGCCCACGACAATGCAGATGGCGACCCACAGGGTCAGGTAGCGTTCGAAGACGGACATCAGGCAGCGCCCTTGCTGGTGCCGGTCGTTCCGTCCATGGCGCCGATCCCCTGGAGCTTCGAGGTCAGCGACATCCGATCGATCGAGGCGAGCGGCAAGCTCATGAAGGCTGCAATGCGATTCCTCAGGTACTTGAGGGCGTCGTCAAATGCGGCCTCCTGCCGGAAATCGGGGCCGGTGACGGCAGCGGGGTCTTCGATACCCCAGTGTGCCGTCATCGGCTGGCCCGGCCAGATAGGGCAGGCCTCGCCGGCGGCGTTGTCGCAAACGGTGAAGACGAAATCCATCTGGGGAGCGTCGGGGGTGGCGAACTCGTCCCAGGGTTTGGAGCGCAGGCCTTCCGTGGCGATGCCGGCCCGGCGCAGGGTCTGGAGAGTGAGAGGATGCACCTGACCCTTGGGTGTCGAGCCTGCAGAAAAGGCGTGGAACCGGCCCTCGCCAACGTGATTCATCAGGGCTTCGCCCAGGATCGAGCGGGCCGAGTTGCCGGTGCAGAGGAAAAGAACATTGTAGATGCGATCAGCAGACACAGGCGGTTTCCTTTGCGGTTGAGCACGCGGCTGCCGCTGCGGCGGCGGGTGCACAGATTTCAGGGTGGCCCGAGCAGCAGTCCCGCATCAGGAATTCCACCAGGCCGGCCAGCGTGTCGTAGCTGGCGCTGTAGATGATCGAGCGGGATTCGCGGCGGGATTCGATCAGCCCTGATCGCTCCAGGTGCGCCAGGTGGAACGACGCGCCCGACGAGGATGCGCCGACGGCCTCACCCACTGCGCCGGCAGACAGACCGCCAGGACCGGCCTGCACCAGGACACGAACCATTCGCAGGCGCGTTTCCTGCGATAGGGCGGCGAACGCATCGAGGGCTTGCGGTTCTTCAAGTTTCATTTCAATATCTCAACGATTGTTGAATCGTTGGATAGCTGAACATGAACGCCCATGCAACCGCCTATGTCGAAGTCTATAGCACCCTAGCCGACGTTCTGGCTCGCCTAGACGGCCATGATGACCGAGTCCTTTCCATTGTGTACGAGGGTCGCGCCGTTCAGGCGGGTTTCCACGTGACGGAGGTAAAGGCCGGATCGTTTGTGACCCTCGATTGCGGTGGGAGCCCCGACGCCTGGACGGAAACAGTGCTCCAGGTGGAAGACATTCCGGCATCGGACGGAAAGGCTCAGATGACGGCAGGGAAATTCCGGTCGATCCTCGGTCAGGTTGGTCGAAAGGTGACGCTGGACCTTGACGCCCGCCTCACCATCGAAATCGGTCGGTCAGGCCAGGCCATGCGGGTCTATGACATTGCCGAGGTAAGCATCACCGACCAAGCGGCGATACTGGTGCTCGGCATTCGACAGGCCATATGCAAGCCACGTCACCGCGCGGAGCAGGCGACACGAGCAGCGGCATGCTGCGGATCGCAGCCGAAGGCGTCGGCCTGTTGTTAGGTCTGCTTTTGCAGATAGTTTGACTGGTAGCGGTCAGTCCGCTTTCCACCCTAATTCGCCGTAGCTCCGCTCAATCGGCAATGTCGGCTTTCAGGCAATCGCGAAACCTCGTTCAACGGCGGGAATGGGGCGCCTTGCAGATTGGCCTGTTCCAATCCCGTTGCGGTCCGTCCAGAATCGGTCCGCCAATTACAAAAGCCGCCAGTCTGGCAAGGCAGAACATCATCGTGCTTTGGGTGAAGTTCGGGTTGACTTTGGCAGGACCAGCATCGTCGCCGCCATCTTTTGCCTCTGCTTCAACGACGCCTGGGCCAACCGTGGTTGGTCCTTGGTCGCGAAATGCTTCGCAACGAACGGCAAGTGGGTGTCATCCACACCGTAGATGTATTTCACGGCGTAGTCGCACACCTGACGGTTGCACTCGCGCACCAGGTGACGGTGCGACATAGCGAGTATAGGGCGAAGCGCGGCCTCATCCCTGGCGGCGACATATAACTTGCGCGGTCCGATGGGTAGAGTGAGGTTTCCCCCCTCGATCATGAGCCCATTGATCCTGATCACGGGACGATCTGACGTCAGGAAATCCAAGTCGGCGTCTGACGTGTCGATCACGTACCAGAGCATGTGGTGGATCTTCCTGGCCACATTTCCGCCGTCCATCATGCTCACAAGCGCGTTCATCGCAGATCGGTCGTGGGTGTCTGAAGGCAGACCTGCCATGTGCTCCTGGAAGGTCGCGGAATCGCCCGGCTTCTCGATCTTTTGATACCGCTCCTCCCACTGACCCAGCTCGTCGGCGCTCATGAGGCATCGCCAGGTTTCCTTGAAGGCGGATACATCTTCCGGAGCACGCAGTAGTAGCGAGTGGAGAAACACGGCCAATCCCGTCCTGCGCCGAGAGTCCCAACGCGCCCGGTTAGGTGTCTTCAGCGATGACCGAAATGGGGCCATTGCGGACGCCGGATCTTTGACAGTGCCCGTTCGCAAGACTGCTGTACACGCGATGGGAGACATGGCGCGCTTCAATTTCCAGCCTAATTCGCACCAAAGGCATCTTGTGTAACGCTTGTCCGACCTCGCGCATTGGCCGTTTGATCTTGGAGGAAACGATGCGTAACCCTAGGGAGGGCCGACGCCTGAAAAGCGAGAACAAAGTCACAGGCGAACAACTTCGGGACGATATTGACGCTGGACGGACCGCTGACAAGGTTCCTTTCCCGGATCCAGCGGCCGCGCCCCTGGCAACGGATGCGGAAGCTGGCGGCGTAAGCACCGATTTCCCCTCGGAGAGACGCCAGATCCCTCAAATGTTTGGAAAGGGTTGGGGCGGATTGATCATTTATCTTGGTGTAACGGCCCTGATCGGACTCTGCGCCACCCTCATCATATGGTCGGCGACATAGAGACCGATACAAACGAAGACACATTGGATTGATCGAAAAAACAAGGGCGGATCAAGCCTCCCTGTCGCCTTCGATCTCGATCCGTCCGAGGGGGAGCGAAAGCGGTAATCATGCGTTGAGCAGGATGATGGAGGAACGCGCTATGTCCAGAAACCGGAAACCGCCGCAGATCAACGATCCCCACCCCGAAGACGAAGATCGATATCACGATCAGGCTCGGCCCGGCGGCGCAGGACCGCCGCGAGACGATGTGCAGAAGGTCAATTCCGAGACCCATGACGGCAAGGCTCCGCCGAAAGGCGGGGGCTGAAAGAGCTCTGGAGGCGCAATATGAGATCAGCGTCCGCAACGATGCTCGTGTGAGATATGCCGAGAGCCGCCTCTTCCTCCCTTTGGCCATTGGCGACCGATCTGGGGCGGGCCTTCGGGGGCGCGCTCATTTTTTCGCTGCCCATGCTGATGACAATGGAGATGTGGGAGCTGGGCTTCTACATGGATCGCTGGCGGCTTCTCCTTCTCTTGCTCGTCAGCTTTCCCGTGCTGATGTTCCTGTCCCATTATTCGGGTTTCGAGCGGACCTGGGGCTGGCAGGACGACTTGCGCGATGTTGCGGTTTCCTATGGTGTCGGGCTCGCCGCCAGCGCCATCATCATGCTGCTGCTCGGCATAATAGCGCCTGGCATGTCCTTGTCGGAACTTATCGGCAATCTAGTGCTCCAGACCATCCCCGCGGCCCTGGGTGCTCTGCTCGCCCGCAGCCAGTTCGGTCAGGATCGCGATGACGGCCCAGGAAAAGAGAGCTATGGCGACGAGCTCGGGGTAATGGCAATCGGCGCCCTTTTCCTCAGCCTCAACGTCGCGCCTACCGAAGAGATGATCCTGATTGCCTATCGCATGAGTGCCTGGCACAGCCTGGCGCTGATGGGGGTTTCCATCCTTATCATGCACGGCTTCGTCTATGCGGCGGATTTCAAGGGCAGCACTGCCATTCCTCAGGGAACTGCTTGGTGGCCGCTGCTGCTGCGCTTCACGCTTGTCGGCTATATATTGGGTTTGACGATTGCGCTTTATGCGCTCTGGAGCTTTTCGCGCCTCGACGGATTATCCTTCAGCCAGATCGTCGGAGCGATCATCGTATTAGGCTTTCTCCGCCTCTGTCGGCGCGGCGGCCGCCAGGCTCATCATCTAGGAGCAAAAGATGGCGGAAGGTCATACGGCGCCAGACGAGGGCCACACGAACGCCCATGCCGTGGAATGGGCCTTGGGCGGCCTGTCCGCCCTTATCGTGGCCGGCCTAGCCGTATTCCTCATTTATGAAGGGGCTGCCAGAACGGGCAGCGAGCCGGTGCTGAGCTTGCACATAGCGCGCCTGCTGGAACAGGAGAAGGGCCATAGCGTGGTCGTCACAGTGCGCAATGATGGCCATGCGACCGCGGCCGATGTGCAGATTGCCGGCATGTTGGCTGGTGACCCTCTCGTGCGCCATGTCACGCTCGATTACGCGCCTGCGCAATCGGAACGCGAAATAACGCTCACTTTCGAGACGCCGGTCACGGTGGAGGCGCTGGACCTTCGCGTGCTGGGATTTGTTGATCCTTAGCTCGTCGCATGGGGAACGGCGCCATGAACTTGTTCGTTCAGGATGGCCTTCTTCATCCACTATTGGATCTCAACCATGACGTCTCTATTCGGCCCAAAACTAGACGGTTCAGCAACGGAATTTCGCCTCTGGGCGCCAGGTGCCCCGGGCGTCGATATCCTCTTTCCCGACCGTGACCCTGTATCCCTGGCCCGTATCAATGACGGTTTCTGGTCGGTTCGCCTTGAAAACCGCGGAGAGGGCACCCGATACAGGTTCCGCGTTGGCGCTTTGGAATTCCCCGATCCCGCATCACGCCAACAGGATGGCGGCACGGCGGGATGGAGCGTGGTCTGTGAGCCTTTTGCGGCCAGTGGCCGCGAGCAGTCGCTGCGGCTCTGGCACGAAACCATCCTGTGCGAGGTGCATATCGGCACCGTCTCGCCCGAAGGCACGTTCCTCGGTCTCGCAGAGCGGCTCGAGTATTTTCGGGACGCCGGGTACACCGCCCTTGAAATCATGCCGATCAATGAATTTCCGGGCGATCGGAACTGGGGTTACGATGGAACGCTCGTTTTCGCCCCGGACGGCGCTTATGGCACACGCGAGGATCTGCGGACTCTGGTGGATCGTGCCCATGATCTCGGCCTCTGCCTGATCCTCGACGTCGTCTACAACCATTTCGGCGAATTCGACAATTTTCTCGAACGCTATGCGCCAGAATGGTTCGATCCCGAGATCGAAACGCCTTGGGGCCCGGGGATCGATTTCACGCAGGAGATGGTGCGGCAGTTTTATTATGAAAACGCGCGTATGTGGCTCGAAGAGTTTGATTTCGACGGCCTGCGCTTCGATTCCGTCCATGAGATGAAGACCGAGGCCCGCAATGTCTTTCTGGGCGATCTGGCCAAGGTCGCCCGCTCGGTAAAAGGCGATGCCAAGCTTATCATCGAAAACATGGACAACATCGCGTCATGGCTAGACCGCGATAAAGACAATCGGCCCAAGGATTTCACGGCGCAATGGAATGATGACATTCATCACGTCTTGCATCACCTCGTTACCGGCGAGGCAAAGCACGGCTATGAAGACGGCTCGCGCGATGCCATAGCCGATCTCGAAAAAGGCCTGGCCGACGGCTTCGTTCACGACGGGGAGGCAGAGGGAGAAAGCGACGGCACCACAAGAGGCGAGCCGGCCAGCCGACTGCCGCCGGATGCCTTCGTCTCCTATGTTCAGAACCATGACCAGATCGGCAATCGCGCCGACAGCAAGCGCCTCCCTGATCGAGTCAGCGCAGAAAAGCTGGATTTCCTGCATTTCGTGACGATGCTTGCGCCGCAGATCCCGCTCTTCTTCATGGGCGAGGAGGCACATCTGCAAACACCTTTTCCATTTTTCATCGATCTGCCCGAAGCGGCAGCGGAGCCCAAACGGGCTGACCGCTATAAGCAGATGCGAGAAAGCTTTGGTGAGAAGGATATAGAGGATGGTGACCTGCCAGATCCCAATGCGCTGGAGACTTTCCAAAGCGCCAAGATCGATTGGAGCGCGTTTGAAGAAACCGAAAAGCGCGCTGCATTAGAGCGGTTTCATACGCTCGCCCTTTGGCGCAAGGAGCATTTGTGGCCGTTGACCGGTACGCCGTGCTTGGATGCGAGGACGGGTAGGCAGGGCACGGCCATCCTCGTGAGCTGGGTGTTCGAAGCCGGCGTCTTTACCATGGCCCTTAATGCCAGCGATTTCCTCTCGGATCTGGCCTGCGTCATCACAGGCTCGCCGCTTGCGACGGGTGATTTTTCCCAAAATGGAGAGGTGGTACGGCTCGGTCCGTGGAGCGCGGTGGCTTGGCGTTCAAGCTGATCAGTTTGCATGCCCTAGGCGACGAGCCCCGCCGTTCAGCCGGAGAAGTGACCGGCTTCATCGGGAACACTCGCTTCGGACAGGCGTTGCCGTGGAGCGGTCACAGCAAGTGGCGCATCTCCAAAGATATGAGGAATACGCAATGGCTAAGGAAAAGACGCTGGACGATCTCTTTCTCGATACGTTGAAGGACATCTATTACGCCGAGCGCAAAATATTGAAGGCTCTTCCAAAGATGCAGCGTGCTGCTCAATCGGAGGACCTAAAGGCTGCGTTTGAAAAGCATAGGGATGAAACCGAAGTCCATGTCGAACGGCTGCAGCAGGTTTTCGAGAGCCTCGGCAAACAGCCGCGGGGCAAGACATGCGACGCCATCGAAGGCATCATCTCCGAAGGCGAAGAGATCATGGAGGAGTTCAAGGATACAATAGCCCTTGATGCTGGCCTCATCTCCGCCGCGCAGGCTGTCGAGCACTATGAAATCACCCGCTACGGCACATTGAAGCGCTGGGCCACTGAATTAGGCTTGAAAGAGGCGGTCGCATTGCTTGACGCCACTTTGCAGGAAGAATCCAAGACCGACGAAGACCTCACCGCACTCGCCGACGCTTCGGTCAATCAACGAGCCAAGGCCGCCTAATGGACTTTTCGAAAGCGCAGGATCCTCCTGCGCTTTTCGCTTTTTGCTTCGATTTCAGCACAGGCACCGCCAGGGAGACAGAGATGGCCAGGAAGCCACGGACCACATCCGATATTGCGACAATCCATGACCAGACGCTGGTTCGCGGCACCGGCGGGGAGTTGCATCAGCACGCCGATGGCGACACGCCCGTGTTGACCACGGCCCAGGGTGGTCCGGTCGCTGACGACCAGAACACGCTGAAGTATGGGGCGCGCGGCCCGGCTCTTATGGAGGATTTCCATTTCCGCGAGAAAATCTTCCACTTCGATCACGAGCGTATTCCCGAGCGCGTGGTACATGCCCGGGGCTATGGCGCCCATGGCTATTTCGAAACATACGACTCTCTGGCCAAATATACCCGCGCCGACATCTTCCAGCGCGCCGGGGAAAAAACCCCGGCCTTCGTGCGCTTCTCGACGGTGGCGGGCTCCAAGGGTTCGTTCGATCTCGCCCGCGATGTGCGCGGCTTTGCGGTCAAGCTCTATACCCAGGAGGGCAACTGGGATCTGGTGGGGAACAATATCCCCGTCTTCTTCATCCAAGACGCCATCAAGTTCCCCGACGTCATTCATTCGGTCAAGCCGGAGCCCGACCGGGCCTTCCCCCAGGCCCAGTCCGCCCATGACAATTTCTGGGATTTCATCTCCCTGACGCCTGAATCCATGCACATGATCATGTGGGTCATGTCGGACCGAGCGATCCCGCGCTCCTTCCGCTTCATGGAAGGGTTCGGCGTCCACACCTTCCGCTTCCTCAACGAGAAAGACGAATCCACTTTCGTCAAGTTCCTCTGGAAGCCCAAGCTCGGCCTGCAATCCGTGGTCTGGAATGAAGCCGTCAAGATCAACGGTGCCGATCCGGATTTCCATCGCCGCGACCTCTGGGACGCGATCCAGTCCGGCAATTACCCGGAATGGGAATTGTGCGTTCAACTCTTCGACCAAGATTTTGCCGACAGCTTCGATTTCGACATTCTTGATCCCACCAAGCTCATCCCCGAGGAGGTCATCGAGCCCATTCCCGTCGGCCGTCTTGTGCTCGACCGTATGCCGGACAACTTCTTTGCAGAGACCGAACAGGTTGCGTTCATGACACAAAACGTGCCGCCGGGCATCGATTTCTCCAATGACCCGCTGCTGCAGGGCCGCAATTTTTCCTATCTCGATACCCAGATCAAACGCCTGGGCTCGACCAATTTCACCCACCTGCCCATCAACGCGCCCAAATGTCCCTTCCATCATTTCCAGCAGGACGGGCACATGGCCTTCCACAATCCGGTGGGCCGCGCCAATTATCAGCCCAATTCCTGGGAACAGGGCCCGCGCGAACACCCGCAGCGCGGTTTCCGGTCATTCCGTGACGACGTCGAGGGGCCGAAGGTGCGCCTGCGGGCGGAAAGCTTCGCCGACCATTACAGTCAGGCGCGACAATTCTTCATCAGCCAGACCGTCCATGAGCAGAAGCATATTGCCATGGCCTTGACCTTCGAGCTCTCCAAGGTCGAAACGGCGGTCATCCGCGAACGCATGATTTCCCATCTACTCAATATCGATGAAGGCTTGGGCGAGACGGTCGCCGAAAAGCTGGGCATCAAAACACTGCCCAACAAGGCCGATGCCGCAGTCCCGCCGCGAGACGATCTCCAGGCTTCCGATGCCTTGTCCATAATATTGAACGGTCCAGACACTTTCGCTGGCCGCAAGGTTGGCGTGCTAGTCAGCGACGGTGCCGACGCGCAAATCCTGGAACGGCTTCGGACCGCGTTTACGAAGGAAGGCGCGACGATGGAGGTCGTGGCGCCTAAAGTGGGTGGTGTAGAGGCGGCCGACGGCAGCTGGATCGATGCCAAGCACATGATCGATGGCGGACCCTCAGTGCTGTTCGATGCTGTGGTCCTGATCCTGTCTGAGGCTGGAGCGGAGCGCCTGACGGGCGAGGCGGCGGCGCGTGATTTTGTCGCCGACGCGTTCGCGCATTGCAAGTTCATCGGCTATTCCGTAGCGGCGGTGCCGCTGTTCGACAAGGCGGGCGTGTCGCTCGACGATGCCGATGACGGCCTTGTGTTGCTTGACAGCGCCAAATCCGTCTCAGGCTTTGTCGAGGCTTGCCGTAAGCTCCGCGTCTGGGCTCGCGAAGAGGCGGTAAAGCTTTGACAAGAGGAGTGACACCAATGCCGGACAAAGTGCAAGACGCAGCCGAACAATCATCAGGCAGCATGGTGTACCGCGACGCGGAGGGACGCCCGCATCTAACGGAGCGTCAGGAAGAGGCTGCCGCGGCCGCCCAGCGGGAAAGGCAGGAAAAGGGATGGATGCCCGAGGTGCGGCGGCGCGCTCCCGACTAACGGGCGTCTATGACGTCGTCGGACTTGATCGCAATGCCGGCAATACGGAACAGCCAAACGCGTCGATAAACTGGCGCTGATTGGTTCCCACGCAGTGGAGGTGAACGCCGGCAATATCGAGCGAGATCAAATCCGCTATCCATTGCCGGTGGTGCCCCAGATCGGACGAAACGGCAACGCATCGCCGGATCGTGTCTTCATTGACCAGGCGGCCTATCGTGTCGAAGTCAGCGGGGCGGCAGAGGGTCCAGTTGACGTTGCCGCCTGCTGAGACCGGCCCCCACTGGTCGATCGCCTGCGCAACCGCCTCGGTTTCCGTCGTTGCCCAAGACAAGGCGTGCTGGACATGGATGGGCTTGCCATGGCCGCCATTGTCCCTGAAAGATCGGATCACTTCCCGAACGGCGTCGATATTGCCGCCGGTGGTCAGCAATCCGTCGGCCCAGCCAGCCGCCCATGCCGCGGTTTCCGGTGTCACTGCCGCCGCGAAAATCGGAATGGGCGCAGGCGGGCGCGTGAACAGCTTTGCCTCCACCACGACCACCCGCCCGCGATGGGTGACCGTGTCCCCGGCCAGAAGCGCCCTGATGATTTCGACGCATTCGAGCAGGCGGGCATTGCGTTCCGCCTTGTCCGGCCAGGGCAGGCCGGTAATGCTTTCATTGATGGCCTCGCCACTGCCCAGCGCCAGCCATAACCGACCGGGAAACATCTCGCCGATCGTGGCGGCGGCCTGTGCCAGCACCGCAGGATGATAGCGATAACCCGGCGCTGAAATCATGCCGAACGGCATGGTGGTGGTCTGCATGGCGGCTCCCAGCCATGACCAGGCAAATCCGGATTGTCCCTGGCGTTCGCTCCAGGGATGGAAATGGTCAGACGATTTGGCGCAGTCAAAACCGGCAGCTTCTGCCTGACCGACGAAGTTCAATAATGCACTGGGCGCAAACTGCTCGTGGGAGGCGTGAAATCCAAGCAGCGTCATAAGCCTTGGTCCCGCCAAAGCTGAAGCACATCCTTGGTGCTTGTAATCGTGAGCTGAGTCTGGAAACGGCTGCGATAGATCGCCAGCATAGCGTCATGCGTCGTGTCAGCCGAGCCGAACAAGGCGTCCGTAGGCAGAACAACATGATAGCCTAGGTCGATCGCACCCATGACAGTCGTTAAAACGCAAACGTCTGTCTCCCCTCCGCTGACGATTAGAGTGGAAATGTTGCGGGTCTGGAGAGCGCGATGCAATTCTCCTGAAAACCAAGGTGAATAAACGCCCTTGTCCAGAATTTGCGCCGGGGGCACCAGTCGGGCGAGCGAAGGAACGAGTTCAAGCAAGTCCAAAGACAAGTGCTGCCTGACCATGGAAGGCCATCGTTGGTAATAGCCACGCCACGCTCCATGCGCGTTCTCTAGCGTTTCCGGTGGGATGAAACGCGTGAATATGGTGCGGGAGGCAGACATTTCCGCAAGCGCCTCGATGGCGGGAAGAACACGCGTCAACCAAGGCGCATGCCAATCCGTCTCTTCGGCAAAGAGGGTTTGCATATCGACACAAATATGAGCCCAGTTGCGATTCAGATCCGTGTCCATGACATGTCAGGTCAAGCCGGGCCTGAGCACGACCTTGGTCCACTCATTCTGATTGTCGCGGAAATTCTTGTAGGCCAGCGGCGCTTCTTCGAGCGGCAGGCGATGGCTTATGAGAAAGGTCGTGTCGATCTCCTTTTCCTGGATGCGGCGCAGGAGATCCTCCGTATATTTCTGAACGTGGGTCTGGCCGCCCTTGATCTGCAGCCCCTTCTCCATCATCGCTCCCAAAGGCCATTTGTCGAGCATGCCGCCATAGACGCCGGGCACGGAGACACGTCCGCCTTTCCGGCAGGCGAGCAAGGCCTGACGGAGCGCATGACCGCGATCGGCCCCGGGCGCGATCTTCTGCTTGACGATATCGAGCACATTATCGACGACGAAGCCGTGAGCCTCCATGCCGACCGCATCGATAACGGCGTCGGGGCCGATACCACCCGTCATTTCCATCAGTGCTTCGCGCACGTGCGTTTCTTCGAAATTGATGATCTTTGCACCAAACTTTTGGGCAAGTTCCAGTCGGCGTGGGTGATGATCAATGCAAATAACTTGAGCCGCGCCCATGATGACAGCACTTTGGACGGCAAACAGCCCCACGGGGCCGGCCCCCCACACAGCCACGGTGTCGCCAGACTGGATTTGGGCATTCTCCGCAGCCATCCATCCGGTAGGCAAAATATCGGAGAGGAACAAAACCTCTTCGTCCTCCAGTCCATCAGGAATGACGATGGGGCCCACATCGGAAAATGGCACGCGAACATATTCGGCCTGACCGCCGGCGTAGCCGCCCGTCAGGTGCGAATAGCCAAACGCCGCCCCCATAGCATGACCATAAAGCGCTTCGGACGCATCCTGATTTTCGACCGGATTGCCATTGTCGCAGGCGGAGAACTGCTGATTTTGACAAAAGAAGCATTGCCCGCAGGAAATGGTAAAGGGGACGACCACACGCTGTCCTCTTTTCAAAGTGCTCGCAGGGCCCGTCTCCACGACTTCCCCCATGAATTCGTGCCCAAGAATATCTCCGGACTTCACCCCTGGAATGACGCCGTCGTAAAGATGAAGATCGGATCCGCAAATGGCGGTTGAGGTAATTCTCAGAATTGCATCACGCGGATTGAGGATTTCCGGGTCGGGGTGGGTGTCGACGCGAACGTCGCTATTGCCGTGCCAGGTCAGCGCGCGCATCACTCATCATCCTCTTCTAATCTTGAAAAAGCGCCCGTGGCGATCTCGCCCGTCTCCATCAGCATCTTGAAGCGCTTGAGTTCATGGCGGGCCTGGATATTGGGCTCGGAGGCAAACAGCTTGGCGATAAGGCGTCCCAGGTCCCCACCCGGCGGCTCGTAGCCAATCTCCGCCGTTACAATGGTGCCACGGCCAGCCGGAGCGTCGGTAAAGCGGACTTCGCCGCGCGTCTTGATTTGTGAATTTTCGAGCGATCTCCAGGCAATGCTTTCGCCCGGCGACTCTGCGATGATTTCGGTTTCAAGGGTCACGGTATGCCCGGCAGGCGCTTTGATCGTCCAGACAGAGCGCGTTCCTTCGACGACATCTATGGATTTCACGGCTTTCATGAAGGCAGGGAAGTTGGAAAAGTCGCGCCAGAAGTCGAAGAGTTCCTGGCGGGACCGATTGATCAGGACAGTACGGCCAACGATCGCCAATTCCCCGACTTTGTCGTCGCGTCGCGCACGCTTGGGTGCGTCGTCATGTTGCTCCATGGCGGTCATTGTCCTTGTTCTGCTTCTGGGCCGATCCGCACCAACCCGGTGTGTCTCTTGTCGGCGAGATAGATATGTCAGGCCGTGTACGGCTTCCTGTCAGAACCAAACGAGATCGGTCTTGCACGGTTCCGTTTCCGCAGCCCCCTTGTCAGCAAGGACGATCACTTTTTATCCGCTGGGGATGGGTGAAAATCTCGAAGCTGTCGTCCCGAGCCACGCCCACCAAGGTGATCCCTGCGTCATGGGCCGTTCGAATGGCGCGCAGGGTGGGGACGGATATAGCCGCGACGATGGGCAACCCAGCCATTGCCGCCTTCTGCACCAATTCAATGGAAATGCGGCTGGTAAGCAGAAGTACGCCGGTATCCATGTCTCCCCCCAGCATCGCGCCTATCGCCTTATCCAACGCGTTGTGGCGACCGACATCTTCGCGGATGAGCACGTGGCCTCTTTCCGGCAACCAGAGCGCCGCGGCATGGACTGCGCGGGTCCGGGCGTTGAGCAGCTGAAGATCGCGCAGGCCGCCCATGGCCCTATGCAGATCGGCTGCATGCACATCCATCCTTGTTTCCACCACGGGCAGTGTCCGAATGGCCTGCTCGAGGCTTTCGATGCCGCACAAACCGCAGCCTGTCGGACCCATCATCTGTCGCCGCCGCGTCAGCATGGCAAGGGCTTTCGTCTCGGCGATCCAATGGCGGATTTCCAGCCCTTGAGCGTGCTTCACGATTTCGCTGCGCTCAATATCTTCGAGCCTGCCGATAATCCCCTCGCTGAAGAGGAATCCCCGCCCGAAATCGATGAGATCGGCAGGCGTCGCCATCATGACGCCAAGCGTGGTGCCATTGCAGACGATGGCGATCGCCTGCTCGTCAGGCACAGCGCGGGGATGCGGCACAACTTCGGCCGCGACGCGCAGCGGCACAACTTCCTCAAGAACGGGAAAGTCCGTCATGCCCCTGCCGCCGTTGGCGCGATCAGACGCACCGGCACCGACTTTGCAGCCGGGACCTGACTGCGTTGCGCGTGCTGGTAAAGGGGAATAAGCACGTTGGCCTCTGGATAATAGGCGCCGACACACCCCGCAGGAATGTCGTATCGGACAATCTTGAAGCCGTGCATCTGGCGCTCTATGCCATCATCGGCCACACTTGCCATGCCGACGATATCGCCTTCTTCGAGGCCGAAGCGGCGAATGTCCTTTTCGTTCATGAGTACGACCATCCGCGTCCCTTCGATGCCGCGGAAGCGATCCCGGTAACCGTAAACTGTCGTGTTGAATTGGTCATTGCTGCGCAGCGTGATCAGCCGCAGCACGGAGCTGTCGTCGCCCTTGTCGAAGCTGGAATGAAGGGCCTGCGGCACCTTGAAATTGGCCCTGCCATTATCCGTCTTCCAGATGCGCTCGCGGGCGGGGATAGGCCGGGGAAAGCCGCCCGGCTCATGGATACGCTCGTTGAAATGGGCAAACATGTCCGGCCAGGTCGCTTCCATGGCATCGCGTATCTTGCCGTAATCGGCGACCCAGCCATTCCAGTCCACCATTGCCGCGCCCCCAAGGCTCGCCTTTGCCATCTCGGCCACGATCCAGGGCTCGGACCGCAAATGCGGACCGGCTGGTTCCTTCATGCCGCGCGACTTGTGGAACACGGCGGTCGAATCCTCCATCGTCACGAGTTGTTCGCCGCTGGCCTGCCGGTCGATCTCGATCCGCCCCAGGCAGGGAAGAAGATAGGCCACATGGCCGCAGAAAAGATGCGACCGGTTCAGTTTGGTGGCGATCTGGACGGTCAGGCGCATTTTGGGCCAATGCGCTTCCATGACGTCGCGATCTGGCACCGCTCGCAGGAAATTTCCACCCAAGCCGACAAAGGCGTCCACCCTTCCGTCGACGATCGCTTGGCAAGCTGCAACGGTATTCAGTCCCTCCTCGCGCGGAGGCTCGAAATGAAAAAGCTCGGCGAGCTTGTCGAGTGGCACGAGATCGGGCTTTTCGGCGATGCCGACCGTGCGCTGGCCCTGCACATTGGAATGCCCCCGCACCGGGCAAATCCCGGTGCCCGGCCGCCCGATATTGCCGCGCAGCAACAAGAGGTTCACAAGCATCTGGACGGTGTCGATACCCAACTTATGCTGGGTCAGGCCCATTCCATAAATGCCAATGACATTCTCCGCCTTGGCATAAATGGCCGCGACGACTTCCAGATCCTGGCGGGCGATGCCGCTTTCACGCTCGATGTCGGCCCAGGATTGATTACGGACAAAGGTTTCGAGCGCATCGACGCCCGCCGTATGCTGCTCGATGAAAGCAATATCGAGGATTCTAGGCTCGTTACGAGCCTGAGCCAGGTCATCGAGGGCGAACAGCGCCTTGCAGATGCCGGTTATTGCCGCGATATCCCCACCGGCGCGTACCTGATGATAGAGCGTTGAGATTCTGGTCTCGTCCGGTGTCAGCATCTGCACCGGGTTCTGCGGATCGACGAACCGTTCGAGCCCTCGCTCGCGCAACGGATTGAAGGTGATGATCGTAGTGCCTCGCTCTACTGCATCCTTGAGCTGATGCAGCATGCGCGGGCTGTTCGAACCAACATTCTGGCCGAAAAACATAATGGTACTGACGGTCTCAAAGTCTTCGAGCCTTACGGTGCCGACTGGAACGCCGATCGATTCCGGCAGGGCCACGGAGGTTGTCTCGTGGCACATATTCGAGCTGTCTGGCAGATTGTTATTGCCGTAGATGCGCGCGAAGAGCTGGTACATATAGGCGGTTTCGAGAGCTGCGCGGCCCGACATGTAAAAGACCGCGCGGCGAGGGTCTTCAGCGCGAACGGTCGCTAGTTCGCGGCCAATTTCTGCCATCGCATCGTCCCAACTCACCCCTACATAGCGGTCCGCTTCCGCGTCGTAGCGCAAGGGGTGTGTAAGGCGCCCCTGATCCTCAAGGTCGTGATCGGTCCAGCTACGCAATTCGGTCAGCGTATGGGACTCGAAGAATTCGGACGTCGTCCGCTTGGCCGTGATTTCCGCAAAGGTTGCCTTGGCGCCATTCTCACAGAATTCGGCGGCATGCGGAGGCTTCGGCTTTGCCCAGGCACAACTGACGCACATGAAACCGTCAGGCTTATTTTGTTTGGTGAGCTCCGGTATGGCCTGTGGCAACAAGCGCTGCTTGATCATGTGCCTGGCGACGGATTTCATCGAACCCCAGCCGCCGGCCGGTCCGTCGTAAGACTTGATCTTTTCCTTGCGTGCCATTCCCGCCTCCTTTGGCTCCCTTGTCGTCAATGCCGGGACGAGACGAGGGTTCCGATAGGGGGAGATCGTTGGGCGGCTGTGCATGGCAGATGTTTACGGTCTCCCCGTGGGAGTCAAAGCGATGCAACAACGTTTAGGTCTTGCCGCCCAACGATCGCCGAAGCGCAACCCCCCAGGATTCCGCCCGTGACACGTGACCCATGGATCGATAACGAATTTGAGCAGTCCGTGCGCGAAACCGCTTATTTCCTGTGGGAGCAGGATGGCCGACCAGAAGGCCGCGAGCAGGAATACTGGTTCTTGGCATTGAAACGATGTCTTCGGGAACGCGACGCCGACTCGTTGCTTCGCGTGCCGCCACGCTCTACACATGATTGATGCCGCTTTTTGTGCGCGGGTCGGACAAGGCATCCAGCAGACTTCTGGCGGCGCTGAAAATTTGCCAAAATCGGTTCGCTATATGACGCCACAGGGTGATAGAGGCGGATATGCGGGTAGGGACTCATGACATTCCCCGTTAGTGAAACACCGATGGCCCGTACGATCCGGACGTTCGACTGGTCGGCAACCAGTCTCGGGCCGTTGAACACGTGGTCGTCCGGGCTTCGGGCCATCGTCAATCTGATGCTGGAATCCTCATTTCCCAAAACCTTGGTGCTCGGTCCGGATCTGGTCACCATCCACAACGACGCATTTCTGACCATTCTTGGTGATAAGGCGCCCGTGCTCGGCCGATCATTCGCCGAGATTTGGTCTGAAGCATGGGACACAATCGGCCCAATCGCCGAAAAAGCATTTACCGGCGAGGCAACGTTTATTGAGAACTTTCCTGTTCAAGTGAACCGCACGGGCAAGGTGGAGCAAGCCTATTTCACCTTTTGCTACAGCCCGGTGCGAGATGAGGAGGGGCGCGTTCTCGGAATGATGGATACGGTGGTCGAAACCACCGCTTCAGTGCGGAGCCATCAGGTAGAAGCTGTGCTTCGCCGCGAGCTAGTTCATCGGGTCAAAAACATCATGTCGGTGATGACGGCTGTTGTGAATGCCAGCCTGCGGGACGCGACTTCGCTGGACGATGCCCGCGCATCCGTAGAGAAGCGCGTCGAGGCACTGGCACGGGCACAGACTTTCCTGTCACAGCCAGAGGTGCAGGTTGACCTTCATCAGGTTGTAGAAGATGCGCTAAAGCCTTTCGAACGGAGCGGTGACAAGGTCCGGATTGAGGGCCCCGAATTGCTCGTTAGTGCTCAGGAGTCCGTAGCACTCTCGCTGGCCATTTTCGAACTCGCCACGAACGCGGTCAAATATGGAGCACTGTCTGCCGACCACGGCCGGATCGATATTTCCTGGTCGTCCGAAGATGCAGATTTTCGATTTTCCTGGCAGGAAAACGGCGGTCCCAAGATTACTACGCGGCCATCGCGCTCTGGTTTCGGCAGCAAACTCACCAACCGCATCGTCCCGGTTTATTTCGATGGCAAAGCCAAAACGCACTATGAACAGGACGGTCTCCGGTACGAGCTCATTGTCCAGCATAGGCAGCCTATACAGACAGTCTGAGGAGGATTACGAAAATCTACCAGCAGATTGCTGCGGACTTAAGAATAGGCTCATTGAGAACCTGGAGTGGGGAAGTGGCTAAACTAGACGAATAAATGGGGACGTCAGGGTATAGGAACCAGACCACGCCGAAACAACCAGCACTGAGCGTTCCAATGACCACTGCGATCCAAAGCGTCGCCGACGTCGATACCGCCTCCGCCACGACCGCGAATACGACCGGGGCGAAGGACGACACGATCAGACGGGCCGAAATGATGGCGCCAAGACGGCGTCGACATCCTTCGCCAATCCCGCCGTGACCATCGTCCGGTCCCTCACCGATACGTTTTCAGGTATCCGGCCCCCCGATGCGCCCGGCTTCATCCTGGCCCAGATCGCCGGCGGCCTGTTGGTACTGGCTCTGATGAACTGGCTGCTCAAATCTGCCGCGGAGGCAACATGACCGTCACGAGCTACCACAATCCGGAATGCGGCACCTCCCGCAACACTTTGGCGATGATCCGCAAGATTGGGGAGGAACCCCAAATCATCGAATACCTGAAGACGCCACCGTCCCATGAGCAGTTGGTTTGGCTGATAGCGCAGGCCGGGCTAACGGTGCGGCAGGCTATCCGCCAGAAGGACACGCCTTACGAGGTGCTGGGCCTGGGCGATATGTCGCTCGGCGACGAGGCCTTGCTCGATGCGATGCTGGCCCATCCCATCCTGATCAACCGACCATTCGTGGTGACGGACAAAGGCGTACGGTTATGCCGGCCTTCGGAGGTCGTCCTCGAAATCCTGCCCAATCCAGATATCCTGCCATTCACCCAAGAAGACGGCGAAGTTGTGGGCTTGAGCGTTTAGCGCTGTTGGCCACGACGCTCGCTTTCGGGAAGCGGGAACCAAGTTTTAATGAACGCAACGCCTGACCTTGGATACTCGCTACCCTGCCAATACCGTTCGTATGGACGGCCGCCAACGGCAGCTTTTGGGAAATCGAACGTCCAGCCTGCATGACTGGAATGGGGCGCACCTACGATATCAGAAAACCCCAAAACGTTTAGTTGACTCCGAAATGCATGGCCGCTATGCAAATAAACGTTTAGGACGTTGAGAAAGCCTGACGCGGAGGAAGCCGTGGTCCGCCCCACGATACGTGACATTAGCAAGCTGACCGCTCTGTCGACCTATACGA
>PJUL01000773.1_pt1 | contig 18833 bp, 22 predicted proteins | sample 1512221 | NCBI WGS metagenome assembly PJUL01 (sample SAMN08177667, study PRJNA422409) | Feces metagenome, whole genome shotgun sequencing project.
CCAAGATCGTCCACGCCTATATCCAGTCCGACAACCCGCCGCCTTATGCGAACCTCGCACCCGACGCCCCCAAGGCGCTGCCGCCGGGCGAGGTGAAGGCCACACTGCCGCAATAATCCGGTGAACGTCGACCTTTTCGATTTCGAGCTGCCGAACGACCGGATCGCGCTGCGCCCTGCGGCACCGCGCGATTCGGCGCGTTTGCTGGTGCTCGACGGTCCCGAGACCACCCGCGACCTCCATGTCCGCGACCTGCCTGCCCAGCTGGGTGCCGGCGATTGCCTGGTGTTCAATGACACCCGCGTGATCCCTGCCCAGCTCGAAGGCACCAGGGGTGAGGCGAAGATCGGCGCCACGCTCCACAAGCGCGAGGGGCCGCGCCGCTGGCGCGCCTTCATCCGCAACGCCAAGCGGCTGCGCGACGGCGACACCGTTGATTTCGGCAATGGCGTCCTCGCCACCGCTGGCGACCGGGCCGAGGACGGCAGCTTCGCGCTCGACTTCCACGGCGACGAGCCGGTCGAGCTGCTGCTCGAGCGCTGCGGCCGTATGCCGCTGCCGCCCTATATCGCCTCCAAGCGCCCGACCGATGCGCGCGACGCCGACGATTACCAGACGATGTTCGCCAACGAGCCGGGCGCCGTCGCCGCCCCCACCGCGGCGCTGCACTTCACGCCCGGGTTGCTCGCGGCACTCGATGCCGCCGGCATCGGCCACACCACGCTGACGCTCCATGTCGGCGCGGGCACCTTCCTGCCGGTCAAGGCCGAGGACACGACGGACCACAAGATGCACGCCGAATGGGGCCGCATCGACCAGGCGACCGCCGACCACCTCAACGCCGTCCGCGCCAAAGGCGGCCGGGTAATCGCAGTAGGCACGACGAGCCTGCGCCTGATCGAGAGCGCCGCGGGCGACGACAAGATCATCCGCCCCTTCGAAGGCGACACCGCGATCTTCATCACCCCGGGCTACCGCTTCAAGGGGATCGACGGCCTGGTAACCAACTTCCACCTGCCGCGCTCGACGCTGTTCATGTTAGTCTCGGCGCTGATGGGGCTCGACCGGATGCAAGCGGCTTACGCTTATGCCATTGAAAATGACTACCGTTTCTACTCTTACGGGGATGGCTCGCTGCTTCTGCCGTGAACGTGCGTTCGGCTTATGGCGCGCGGATACGGTTTTACGACCGTTCGGCTGGATAGCCAGTGGGTGCTTGGTGGGAGTGGTGCGGGCGACCGGCTGACCGCCCCACACCTTGATCGTTGTCAGTTTCGAAGCGACGCACGATATGGCGTCAACGCTTCTGCAATCGCCGCGCTCAGCCCTAAGCCGTCGGCTCGCTCACCCGAAGTGCGTCTACATTTGAAAGGATTGAGGATGTCAGCGGCGGCGATTTTAGCAAGTCGCGAGACAGATCCGGATCTGGGATCGCCGTTTTGACTAACGTCTCCAAGCGATCGAACCACACTCCCTCGTTAGCCGAGAAAAGATTGTATATCGCTGCATTTTTGCTAGCACAGTCAAGATTTTTGTAGTTCTCCGCACAATACTTTGACACTGCACACATAAGATGCCAGCGAAGCTTTGAATATCGTCCATCGAACTTCTTGTTCGATATAAGCATCTTTAGACGATAATGAGCAAAACAGGCGGTATAATAAACCTCCTCTGAAGCCCCCGGCCTAAAAACATCATTAAGCAGCTCGCCAGTTAGCCGGTTAGGGTAACGACTAGCCAAATCCGGACGCATCATCGCGACAGCCGCGTAGCACCTAGCAGTCTCGCGAACGTCGAAAATTCTTACCGGAGCGACGTTCTCAGGCGCATACTGGCCCTTTCTACGTTCAAAATAGAGCCGATTTGGCTCGGTTGCGCCTCGTACGTTAAAGTACTGCTCCAGCTTCCTAAGCGCGTCCAAAGTTGAAATGAATTGAGAGTCCTCAACCTTAGACTGTCTATTGGTCGCCCGAACAATATCATCTATCACAGACGGCTCATCCGCCTCAATCAACTTAACCATCAAACTTACGCTGGAATCGACTTTACTATCCAGTGAGATAAGCACATTCGATGTCTGACAACCATTCACGATCTGGAAATCTCGGATAAATATCTCTTGCCCCGCAGGTCGGACGCTCGACGCAACAATCGTGACGCCGTTGTTCATTAGACCAAACCGGGACTTCTTATCTGACTCGTCCAATGTTTCCGCAATTTCCGAATTCACATCAGCATCCACACCCAAGAAATCTCGAACGTTTTCTTCGAATAACTTCTTACGCGGCGTTCCATCTGCATTCTTTAAGACCGCATCAATGAAGTTCCTGGCTTGAACAGTTGCAACATATGCGTTGTTGATGTTCGGTGCCGCCGGAAAGGGCGCATATCCGATTGTAGGAAGCCGAGCTTCGACCGGGCCGTCAGCCGCAAGCCACAGTTCATGAAGGTAATCCCGATGGCCCTTCACGTACTTGGTGTCATGAGAGTAGCCGAGCTTCTTCAAAGAGCTCTCACCAATCGAGAAGGCCGCATTTATCTCTGGGGCATCTGTATCTGGCGCCGCTGTTAAAAAGTACGCATGCAGGTCAGGTAAGCCATTCTTTATTCTACCGATATTCTCAAAAACCTTCTTAAACATGGCCCGAAACTCCGCCAAATGCGGAGCATGCGGCTGAGCAGGCTCATCCGAAAGGAGGTCAACTACGGCTGCAATGAAAGAATCCACCTCCATCTTCGACCATGAAGTCGAAGATTTAACCTGCGTAAAAACAACCGAAACCGCATATTCTCTCCTAGAGCCATCAAGTATTTCAGTAAGCTCATCAAGAGACATCACAGCCCGGTCATCCAAGAAAAGAAATACCCCATCTATACCCGGGTCAGCTCCATCGTACACGAGGTCAGAGACCTCTACACTGTCGCCTGTGTATTTTGAAAAAATGCAATAATTTGCAAATGCTTCGAAGTTTTTGCTATCAGCATAAGGCGCACCAAAATTCTGGCAGAACGTATTAAAATACGACTTTGTCACTAGATGCATGCTGAAACGCCCCTCCGCAGATAAATGCCTACACGCTTGGCAACCACCATATGCCTGCCTTTTCGCGATTGGAACCTAGGGTTTGAAATATGGCCTTTTGTCCTAAAGATCGTTCGCCCTGAAACTAAATGAACGCGAAATCGACCATCTTATATGAAGGCATCCCCAGCCTTCGGTCTGCTCGCTGCAAACGCCTATTGCGAACGCTGTCGAGCCTGACCATGATCGCAACGCCTTCCGTGAAAGCCGGGAGGTGGGGCGTGGAAACCCCTCCAAACAGAACTCGGTTGCCGAACCATTTCGGGGGCCGGGTGGCATGCGCGCATGTCCAGCCGGTTCGCCGGTAAAGGCGCATGCGCCTGACTGTTTGGCAGGTTTCCAACATCCGGCTTCGGCCGTCGCTCCGAGAGGTACATAGGGGCGGCGCGAGGGTCTGAGCCGAAGGTCGCTCCGTAACAGGGGGCGGCATCCATGCGAGCATCAACACCACACGTCAGCGCATCCGCGCCCTTACGCGATGCCGCGCGTCCATCATCCATCATCATCGGAGAAACCATGCATACAGGCACGATTCTGCGCGTAACGCTGGCGCTCGCCCTGAGCAGCACGCTGGCGGCATGCGACAATGGCAAAGCCAGCGCCGAGAAAGCTGTGCGCAACAACCTCAAGGATCCCGACTCCGCCCGCTTCGGCGAGTTTTACTATAACAAGCAGCTCAAGCGCGCCTGCTTCACTGTAAACGCGAAAAACTCGATGGGCGGCTACACTGGCGATCAACAAGTTGCGCTTCGCTATAAAGATGATCGCTGGACCTGGATCAGTTCAACCGAGGAAACCTCTGAGGGCTGTCGCAAATCCTGGGCGGATAACAAGGACTACCCGGATTGACTTTGACGCGACTGATCCTCGCGATCTTCGCCTTTGCACTGGCAATGGTCGTCATCAAGATGATCATTGTGGCGCTGGTGATCGCCGGCCTGATCTTCCGCACCAAGGAAACGATCGGGCTTCTCCTGATCGGCGGCTTGCTCACGTTGATCGCTGCACAGCCCCTGCTTGGGCTGGGCATCACAGCGGCGCTGATCACAACAGGCGTCGTTTTGAAAAACCGGGAGCGAAAGGCCGAGTTAGCGCTGGAAGACCCGGACCAAGAGTAAATCCACATCCTCAACCACTCAGAGCCTCGGCCTTACCGCCGGGGCTTTGTCATTTCTGGAGCTTACGCATCATGCTCGTTATCGATGACGGCGCGACACTGACACGCGCGCTAAACTCTCTTGATCCAACGCTTCGTAGACTTCTCGCACACCGCCTGGATCAACTGCTCACCGACACCGGTGGCGACTATGACATTGCCGAGCTTGTGCGCTTCGTCGTCGTCCAGGCGAATGATGATATCGAGACCATCGAGGCGGCGGCCGGCTACCCTGTCGTTCGTTCACCCGCGTTCGAGTGGGTCACCGATCATGGGCACACGCTCGAAGCTGCGGTCGTCCTGGACGATACAGGCTTTGGCGTCGTGATCCTTGCGCCGATCGCCGAAGGGATATGCCCACCGCTGCTGTCGCTCCTGCGCAGCCTGGCCGTTCCGGCCCACTCCAGAGCCACGGAAAGAACATAACATGAACAATTGCCACTCGCGCTGACGGGGCCGTTCGCCACCGTCTCATCGCGGAAACTGTCAGAACTCGACCAAACCCGCCGCCCGACGCGGCTCCGCAGCTCGCAAGGCCCCTCGCCTTCGCGGGCTTTTTCTTTGCCCACGGAGCTTTCACATGGACACCATCTACGACCGCGCGGATCAATCGCGCATTCTCTCGACCACCCGTGACCCTCAACTCAAAGCATTGCTGCAACGCCGCTTCGCATTGCTCATTACAGCCGATCACGATCTGACCGACTGGACTGTCTTCATCATCGTCGCGCCGGGTGACAGCGAGCACGACCTGATCCGGGAGGCCGGATTCTCTCCCTTGGTCGAACCCATTGATGGTGGACGCTTCGGCAGCGACGGCTTTCAGCCATTCTGGGATCACCTGGACGAGGAGGATGGTCATTTCGTCCTCACCATCAGCTTCGGCTCGACCTTTGCCTATGTGCTGATCGTGCCGGACGCGGATGGCATCTTGCCCGAACTGCGCCACCTCTGCCGAAGGTTTGCAGCATGAAGCTGCTCGGCATGTTCATTGTGGCCTGCTTCATCATCGCGGCAGCGCAGGCACTGACTGCGGCGCTGGTAGCATTCGCGGTCGTCTATGGCTTGGTCGTCTATCCAAGACCGACAATCGCCACGATCTTCGTCTTGGCAGCACTTAACGCATTCCAAGCGCATCCAATCGCCTTCGCCGCAACAGCCAGCCTACTCGTGATCACCGCCCTGATACGCGCACGCTAGGCAGGACAACGCGTGGGCGCAGCAACGCCCACGCAAGTCACAATTCACCGCCGCCGGAGCCTTGCCGCATCAGTGCTCCAGATCTCCCGGTAGTTGTTGTAGGGATTCCGGTCCGCAGGGATGATCCCCTTGTCGATGTAGTTTCGTATCGTCTGGGGCGACAGCCCTGCGAGCTCAGCCGCCTCGCCAATGCTTACCGTCTCGCACTTCCGCTCTGCGTCGTTCACGTATTCCTCCTGTACTGCCGCTCTCACCGAGCTGGCGCGTACATAGTATCTACGCGCCCGATCTCAAGATAATTTGCCAATCAAATTTTCATCCGGACGAAGAGTTACAAGATCGTCAGGCAAAACTAAAGAAACACTCCAAACTATCCAAACCCTACAAACCTTACAAACTATCCAAATTCGTTGATATAGCCTGCCGCTTATCCGATTTCGGACTTGGCTATACGCCAACAATCGAATGGAGATAAGAAACGAAGTGATGAAACATCGTAATTCTCGCGCCCAAGCGTTCACGGAGAACGAGCTGTCCAACTCCCTCTGCCCGCAGAAAGGAGCGCGCAATGACCGCTGAGACCTGCGAAGCTCCAAACATTTTCGCCCTGACCTTGGCCCCAGTACTTGAGGCGCAGGACAGCGAAGATCGCCCCACAAACAGCCCGATCGAAACCGAAAATTCCGCCTCAACTCGACCTGAGGGCATGGAGGCAGAGGACGATCGATCCGCGCCAACCAGCGACACCGAAGGGGGGAAAGGTGGTACGGGTACGGGCGAACGCCCCCCATCACCCCCTTCCGAGGCCCCCGCTGCCGAACGTGCATCGGCTGCAATGGCGCCCGCGCTGCAAGACGACCTGTTTCGACCAGCGCCGGAGGCAAACCCCGTCCTCGCAGCCCTACGCCAGACGGGCCTCTACGGCCATGACGTGGGCGCGGGCGAGCATCGCATCACCTGCCCCTTCCTGGCCGAGCACGCCCCCGGAGAGCCCCAAGAAGCGCGCTATTTCGAGCCGTCGCCCGAAATGCCGCTGGGGGCATTCCACTGCCCTTGCAGCCACAACGAACCGCGTCCGATCGGAGCGCTCCTCGACAAGCTCCACGTCGATCGGCAGGCAGCCCGCTGCAAGCCGTGCATCCGCGTGAAGCAAGGCGAACTTCACCGGATCGTAGGGGCGGCGGAAAGCGTCCTGGCCCAGCGCGGCGACCTGTACCGCTTCAACGGCATGATCGTTTCCCTCAAGGGCGATCCGACCACGGGCGACATCAAGACCGAGCCTGCCACCGAAGCGACCATCAGCTTGCACCTGTCAGCGGCATGCGATTGGGAGAGGTTCGACAAGCGTAGCGATGAGTGGCGACGGTGCGACGTTCCTACCAACGTCGTGTCGACCCTGCTCAAGTCCGATGGAGTCGGTGCGCTGCCGACCCTGACCCGCCTTGCCCGCCAGCCCTATCTCATCGGCCTGGATGGTACGCTGGTCACACGACCGGGCTTCGACCCGGCGACGGGGACGTTCGCAGCGTTCGACCCCACGGCGTTCGAACTGCCTCCGCTTACCCGCAACAATGCCCTCACCGCATTGGCCAGGATCGAGGCCCTGCTGGGCGAGTTCGAGTTCGCCAAGGATGTCGATCGCTCGACGGTGATCAGTGCCATGCTGACCGCTTCGATCCGGGACTATCTCGATGTCGCGCCAGCCTTCAACATCACCGCCTCGTCGCCGGGGAGCGGCAAAAGCTATCTGGCGTCCGTCATTGCACCGTTCGCTGGGCCTGGCGAGCCCCGCAACATCAGCTATCCCGGTACGAACGAGGAGGCGACCAAGGTTGTTCTCTCGCTCGCGATCGAGCAGCCGGCCGCTGTGTGTTTCGACGACATGCCGATGGACTGGCTTCCCCATGGCGCAATGAACCGGATGCTCACCAGCGGCCGGATCAGCGAACGTAAGCTGGGCTCGAACACGGTCATTACCGCCGGTGCGTCGAGCTTCATCATGGGCACCGGCAACAACATCCGACCGATCCGCGATATGGCCCGTCGTGTCGCCTCGATTTACATCCTGCCACAGGTCGAGGTCGCTGCGACCCGCGATTTCACCGGCCGGCCGGCGGATGAGATTCGCAAGCATCGTGGGCGCTACGTCAGTGATGCCCTGACGATCATCGGGGCGTGGAAGGCCGCAGGCTCGCCCAAGGCCGAAGCGCCGAACGTCGCAGGGTTCGAGCAATGGTCGGACCTGTGCCGGCACAGCTTGATGTGGCTCGGCCTTCCAGATCCGGCGACCAGCCTGATCGAGCAGATGGCCCATGATCCCGACACGGAGCTGCTTGGCGAACTGCTCTACGCCTGGAAGGACGCCTTCGGCGAGCGCCCCACCATGGTCAGGAAGGTGCTTCGCAAGGTCGAGGACGACAAGAATGGCGATCTGTACGACGCCGTGATGGAGCTTCCATGCGTCGAGCGGGGGCACGTCAATCAGTCGCGGTTCGGGCGCTATCTCGGCCGCAACAAGAACCGCATCGTGAAGGGCCTTCAGCTCGTGGAGGCCGAGCATAGCGAACGGCGGGCATGGGCAGTCATCCGCGTCACGCCAAGCGAGAAGAAGGTCGTGCCCATCGTACCTGACGAGCCCGTAGAAGGCATTGAGCGCGTCTGGCTCGACCAGATGCTTGCGGAAGGCAAACGGCCACCGGCACTCGACATAGCCGCCTAACCCGAACCTCCCGAACATTCCGACCGAAATCCCCCGGGGCCGCAGCGATGCGGTTCCGGGAACGCCCCTCCTTTACCCCCTTCAAATAAGGAAGACATCATGCCTGTCATCAAGCTCGATGCACTCACCGTGCAGACCCTCACCTGCCCGCCCGACAAGCCCAAGATCGTATATCGCTGCAGCAGCGTGACCGGCTTCATGGTCGCCGTGCACCGTAGCGGCTTCAAGACCTATGCGCTCAAGTACCGCGACCAGAACGGCACCCAGCGCGAATACAAGATTGCGAACGTAGCCGACCTGTCATTTGCCGAAGCGAAGAAGGAAGCTATCCGCATCCGCTCCCGCGTGGTCGTGGGCAAGAACCCTGCCGAAGAGCGCAAAGCCGATCGGTCGGTGCCCAGCGTCAACCAGTTGTCGATCCGCTATCTCGACCACGTCCGGACCTATAAGCGCAGCCCCGACATCGATGAGCGAGCCCTTCGCATCCACCTGCTTCCGAAGTGGGGCAAGCGGAGGATCAATCAACTCGATCAGGTCGAAATCCTGGAATGGCTGGCCGAGAAGGTACGCCGCGACGGATATTCCCAGTCAACGGTCAACCGGTGGCAGGTGGTGCTGTCACACATGCTCCGCATGGCGAAGGTCTGGGGCATCGCCGGCTCCGAGGTTAACCCCCTGGAGGGCGTGAAGCAGAAGGATCCGAATAATAAGGTCGAACGGTTCCTGACCGCCGCCGAAACCCAGCGCCTCAAGCGGGCGGTAGAGGACAGCCCTAACCCGCTTCTGAAGTATATTGTCGCTCTGCTCCTGCTTACCGGTTGCCGGAAGCGAGAACTCCTGGACGCGAAGTGGGATGAGTTCCGGCTGGACCAGCGGCTTTGGCGCATCCCGACCAGCAAGACCGGGAAGCCGCGCCATGTACCTCTCAGCGAGGATGCGATGGCGGTGCTAAAGGCCCTGCCTCGCCATGCCGGATGCCCCTATGTCGTGCCGAACCCGAAGACTCTGAAGCCCTTCGCAAGCTTCTACCGGTCCTGGGATAGCGCACGACAAGAAGCGAGATTGCCCGACGTTCGCGTCCACGATCTCCGACACTCGATGGCATCGAACATGGCGAATTCGGGCCAGTCGCTTTACGTCATCGGGGCCGTCCTGGGCCATAGCTCACCCAAGACCACGACCCGCTACGCCCATCTCTCGAACGAGACGCTGCACAAGGCCGTGAACGCCGCGTCGGCGGTCAGCGGAACGACATGGGGCGCCAGCGCCGCCTGATCTAACTACCAGCCGCTCGGGTGACTCAGGTCATTCGGGCGGCACCCTCTTGCTATTTTTTTTGGCACTGGTTCGAAAGCAGACGGTCGGCAAGTGCCAATTGTCGCCATTGACCGAATCCCGTAAGCACCCCCTTCAAGGCTGCATTGCCGCCCTCTATCGAAATCGGTCCCCTAGATCGGCGAGAGGGCATTTCGCGCGACTTCGAGCACCGCATCGGTCAACGCCTTAAGCGGCGAGGCATGAAGCCGGGCGACTGTCCAGTGAAGCCGCACCGGGAGTGGCGTACCCTGAGACAATTCAACCAGGAGCCCAGACTCTATGCGCGGACGGGCGTGCATAATCGGCAACATGCCCCAAGCCATTCCCGCGAGCGCAAAGTTCAGGAAGCCGAACGAGGACGGAACCCAGTGCATCGGCGCATTGAGTTCGATCCCATGGGTTTCCCGTGCCCATCGCGCCTGCAGTCCGTCACGGCGTTCGAAACGGAGGCAAGGAGCAAGACGCAAGGCTTCCGCACTGAACCCGTGCGGGAAATAGCGATCGGCGAAGTCCGGGCTGCAGCACGCCAGATATTGAAGCGTTCCGAGAGGTGTTGTCTTGCACCCCTGCACCGATCCTGGGTCGGTTGAGACGGCAGCGAGCACTTCGCCCGAGCGTAGCCGGTCAGCCGTGTGCGCCTCATCCTCAATGATGAAATCAAGGAGGAAGCCGGTGGATCGCGCGAAGTTGGCCGCAGCTTCAGGAAACCATGTGGCGACGCTGTCTGAGTTGACGGCGACCTTCAGAGTAACCGGCATATCCGACATTGCTGGCGGCGACAGGGAAGGTGCGAGATCGGCTTCAAGAAGCTGAACCTGATCGACGTGCGCGCACAATCGGCGCCCGAGATCGGTTGCTACGCATGGCTGACCGCGAACGATAACAATGCTGCCCAGCCGCTCCTCCAGCGCCCGCACGCGTTGAGAGATAGCGGACGCGGTGACGCCTAGGCGCTCGGCAGCACGTTCGAAGCTTCCCTCGCGCACCACGGCCGACACCGCCGCAAGAGCGGGATAATCCAGCATGATTAAGCTCTACTTCATCAGCTAAAGGAAAACAAGTTTTCCTGAATCGGCGTGGTCGGGCAGACGCCTCGCATGATCCATGCCTTCCCAACCTTCGTGACCGGCTTTGCTATGTCGGCCGCCCTTATCATGGCCATCGGCGCGCAGAACCTGTTCGTCCTGCGACAGGGCCTCAAGCGCGAGCATGTAGGGCCGATCGTCCTGTTCTGCGGCGGTGCAGACGCACTATTGATCGCTGCCGGTGTGGGCGGCGTAGGCGCGCTGCTTGGTGCTTTACCGCAGCTTACTCTAGCGCTGACGATCGGCGGTGCGCTTTTCCTGAGCTGGTATGGCCTAAAGGCGTTCCAGCGGATGATGTCGCCCGAAGCGATGTCAGTCTCGATGCAAGGGAGTGTCACGCTGGGCGGTGCAATCGCTTCGACGGCAGCGTTCACCTTCCTCAATCCGCATGTGTACCTCGATACAGTGTTGCTCATGGGAGCAGCGGGATCCGCGCAGGCACCTGCCCTACGCCCCATATTCGTTGCCGGTGCCGCGACCGCGAGCATCACATGGTTCGCAGCGCTCGGCTATGGCGCCCGCATCCTCACCCCTTTGTTTGCCCGCCCCGCAGCCTGGAGAGTCCTGGACGCGATCGTCGGCACCACGATGTTGCTGCTGGCAGCGTCTCTGATCGGAAGGATCATCGCATGAGCTACGGATCGCATGGACGTCCCCACTCGGCACGCGAAATGCGGGGTGCAGACATCTCGCCGCAAGCAAGCGGTGCTCGCACGCTCTGGCAACAACTTGCCGCAGTGTCTGAGCTTGCCGTGCGGCAGCGCTATCATGCTCCCTGGAAAGCGACCGGCGCCGAACGTCACGCCTCCACGCCGGAATGCACGGATGTGGAATGATCTGCTCATCGTCTACTCCGCCTATGTGATCGCGGCAGGGAGTCCTGGCCCCAGCACGATGGCGATCATGGGCGTCGCCATGCAGCAGGGCCGCATGTCCGCTACGGCGCTCGCGGCAGGCATCGTCTCCATGTCATTAGCGTGGGGATTGATCGCCGCCACGGGGCTCGCCGCGCTGCTTATGCATTATGCGCAAGCACTGGCTATCCTGAAGGTCGCCGGAGGCCTCTACCTGCTTTGGCTTGCGTTCAAGTCAGGCCGGGCCGCGCTACAGGCTCAAGACACAACCACCAACGCTATGCCCCGCTACGCCAGTCGCCGATCACTCTATCGCCGAGGTGTGTTTATGCACCTGGGCAACCCCAAAGCTGTCCTGTCCTGGCTCGCCTTGATGTCGCTCGGTGTCGGACCTCACGCCTCCTCCCGAGAGATCGCGCTGGCTTTTGGCGGCTGCGTGATGCTGGGGATCATCATCTTCTTTGGCTACGCGTTGCTATTCTCGACTGCACCGATGGTGCGGGGCTATGCTCGCGCACGCCGTTGGATCGAAGGCACGCTGGGCTTGGTATTCGCTGGTGCAGGCCTGCACCTCATCTTCTCACGCTAAAACAACGGAGCCGCTTGCTCATGCCGATCTTCACCGGCCTCTCTGCATTCCCCCTCACTCCGGCCGACGGCGATGGCGTTGTCGACACCGACGCGCTTGGCCTGCTCGTCGATCGGTTGGCCCGTGCAGGCGTCGATTCCGTCAGCGTTCTCGGGAGCACCGGCACCTATGCCTACCTGGATCGCGATCAACGGAATCGCGCCGTAGCCGCAGCGGTGGAGGCGGCCTCCGGCAGATTGCCAGTGGTGGTAGGCGTCGGCGCCTTGCGGACGAACTGGTCGCTCGAGTTGGCCGTTGCCGCCCAGCGTGCCGGAGCTAGCGGACTGTTGCTCGCTCCTATGTCCTACACGCAGCTTACCGATCGGGAAGTTCGAGATCACTTCAAAGCGGTCGCCGGAGCTACGGGGCTGCCGCTATGCATCTACAACAATCCAGGAACGACCAATTTTCGCTTCTCTCGCACACTGATCGCCGAGCTTGCCGCAGTTGCCGGGATCGACGCCGTCAAGATGCCTCCGTTGGACGATGACGCTTATGCGGAGGAAATAGCCGAGTTGCGGGGTCACACGCCGCCGGGCTTCAAGATTGGCTATAGCGGCGATTGGTGCGCGGCACCGGCGCTGCTCGCGGGTGCGGACGGCTGGCACAGCGTCATTGCTGGCATTCTACCCGAGCCGGCATTGCGACTCACACGCGCTGGTCAGGCCAGTGACGTATTGGAAGTCGCGCGCATCGAAACAGCCTTCGCGCCGCTCTGGTCGCTGTTCAAGCGACATGGCAGCCTTCGCCTTATCTACGAGATCGCAGATCAGTTGGGCCTTGGAGTAAGCGATCCACCCCAACCTTTACAGCGCTATGGTGCGAGCGAATGCGCCGAGCTGGAAGCAGCTCTTAGGGCAATTCACTCACTTTGAAGCCGACACCATCGGCCGCTTATCTCTGCGGTCGGCAGCGAACCTGAACGCAGCGATGGTAGAGCCTGTCTTGTGAGGCGGACGGGAGGCGGGTTTTGGTGATTCGACCAAGCCAAAGTGCTTCCGCTGGGAAAATCAGGACACACCGTTTTCAGTGAGTTTGGGCTCTCGGTGGATCGAGAAAAACCCACCACCCAAAAACCACCATAACTATCTGACTTTATGTGATTTTCCTCGCGCCCTATCAGAATCTGTTCATGCTGGTTTCTGCCCTGATGGGCCTCGACCGGATGCAGGCCGCTTATGCGCACGCCATCGCCGACGACTACCGTTTCTACAGCTACGGGGATGCATCGCTGCTGCTTCCGTGAGCGCTCCGACGGCCACGCCCCACCGTCGCCACGGATTGCGCCTTTAGTGGCAAGCGCGGTAGCGGTTCTCGTCGTTGCGATTCGGAAAGGTTCCCATGCGCTTGTTGTTCGTCCTCGCGGCCCTGATCGCGACGCCTGCCTTGGCGCAGGAGCGCGTGGCAATCCCAATGCCCCAGGGAAACGGCGCTACCGGCATCGGCACGAGCACCCGCGAGCAGCCGGCTTTCACCGTGATCGTCGAACCCGTGGCGATGATGATCGCGGCGTTCGACGCGGACGGCGATGGCAAGGTGACCCGCGCCGAGTTCGATGCCGGGCTGAAGCGCAGCTTCGACGCGGTCGACACCCGCCATCAGGGCTGGCTGGGCTATATCGCCTATTCCGACTGGCAGGAGCGCTGGATGGGAGACCGCAATACGTTGCCGAGTCCGTTCGAAGTCGATCGCGACGGCGACAACAAGATCACCTTCGCCGAGATCGCCGACCGCTTCGACCTGCTCTTCAAGCGCTTCGATGCCGACAAGAACGGGGTGATCGAGCGCAAGGAACTCGTCACCATCCGCCCGCAGGTCCAGGCGCCCGGCGCGGGACGCGGCAAGAAGGGCCGCGGCCCGAACTGATGTCCTAGCATCACATGCAGGGACCTCGCTAAAGCATCGCCATGGCCGCGCATCACGATCATAGCCACAGCCACCAGGGGCATGGACATCACGGCCATGGGCACAGCCATGCGCCCGCGGATTTCGGCCGCGCCTTCGCGATCGGCACTGCGCTTAACCTGGGCTTCGTCGCGATCGAGGGCGCTGCCGGGTTCCTGACCCATTCGATGGCGCTGCTCGCCGATGCCGGGCACAACCTGTCCGACGTGCTCGGCCTGCTGATCGCCTGGGGCGGCGCGGAGCTGGCCAAGCGCCCGGCCTCGCGGCGCTTCACCTACGGCCTGCGCGGCTCCTCGATCCTGGCGGCGCTGACCAATGCGGTGCTGCTGTTCGTCGCGGTCGGCGCGATCCTGCTCGAGACGATCCAGCGCCTCCAGGAACCACGCGACGTTCCGGGGCTGACCGTGATGCTCGTCGCCGGCGCCGGCATCATCGTCAACATGGGCACCGCCCTGCTCTTCGCCCGCGGCCGCGAGAACGACATCAACATCCGCGGCGCCTATCTCCACATGGCGGTCGACGCGGCGGTTTCGGCCGGCGTGGTGGTGGCCGGCGGGCTGATCCTGCTCACCGGCGCCGAATGGATCGATCCCGCGATCAGCCTGGTGATCCTCGCCGTGATCCTGTGGAGCAGCTGGGGCCTGTTCACCGAATCGCTGACCATGGCGCTGCAGGCGGTGCCCAAGGGCATCGATTCGGCGGCTGTGGAAGCAGCGCTGGCGGCATTGCCCGGCGTCAGCCGCGTCCACGACCTGCATATCTGGCCGATGAGCACCACCGAGGCGGCGATGACCGCGCATCTCGTCATGCCGGACGGCCATCCCGGCGATGCTTTCCTGATCGCGCTGCAACATCGGCTGGCGCACGACTTCAGGATCGACCATACGACCGTCCAGATCGAATTGGGGGATGGGGCGGAATGTCGCATGCATGGCAATGGACACGCGCATGACTGACGCGCCGCCCATTCGGCTGGTCATTTTCGATTTCGACGGCACGCTCAGCGACAGCGGAGACTGGTTCCTGTCGGTCGTCGACGATCTCGCGCGCAAGTTCCGCTTCCGCACCGTGGCGTCGCACGAAGTCGAGATGCTGCGCCACAAGAGCTCGCGCGAGGTGATCGAGTTCCTGGGCATCTCCAGGTGGAAGCTGCCGCTGATCGCGCGCCATCTGCGCCGCATGGTCGGCCGCAACGCGCACCAGATCGATCTGTTTCCAGGCACGCCCGATCTGCTCGAGCAGATCGCCGCCGCCGGCGTGAAGATCGCCCTGGTCACCTCCAATGCCGAGGCCAATGCGCGCAAGATTCTCGGCCCGACCCATGCCGCCCGGATCGACTGCTTCGCCTGCGGCTCGTCGCTGTTCGGCAAGGCACCCAAGTTCCGTCGCGTGCTCAAGAAGATGGGCGTGAAGCCGCACGAGGTGCTCGCGGTCGGCGACGAAACGCGCGACGTCGATGCCGCACGCGAAGTCGGCATGCGCGCCGGCTCGGTGCTGTGGGGCTATGCCGCCGAGGAACTGCTCGCCGCGATGCAGCCCGACGTGATGTTCCGCACCCCGCAGGACATCGTCGATTACGTCTCGGCGAGCCGCTGACGCCCCCTTTCGGTTGAACGCATGCCCCCGACCTGTAAGGTATCGGGCATGGAACGTTTGCGTTGGACCTGGATCTGGCTGCCCCCTTTTGCCGGCGCGCTGAGCCTGCTGTTCGGCAGTGCCTTCTCGCTGCCGCCGGTGCTGCTCGGCATCGTGCTGATCGCCACGGTGCTCGCGGCCGTCCACCATGCCGAACTGATCGCGCACAAGATGGGCGAGCCGTTCGGCACCTTCCTGCTCGCGCTCGCCGTCACGGTGATCGAGGTCGGCCTGATCCTCACCCTGATGTTGCAGGGCAAGGCCGGTGCCGAGACGCTGGCGCGCGATACCGTCTTCTCGGCGGTGATGATCATCCTCAATGGCCTGCTCGGCGCGTTCATCCTGTTCGGCGCGCTGCGCCACCATGAACAGAGCTTCCAGCAGGTCGGCGTCAGCGCCTCGCTGGCGACGCTGTGCACGCTCACCGTACTCACGCTGGTGCTGCCCAATTTCCTCGCGTCCGAGCACGGCCCCTATTACGCCCCGTCGCAGCTCGCCTTCGTCGCAATCGTGTCCCTCCTGCTCTACCTCACCTTCGTGATGGTCCAGACGGTGCGCCACCGTGGCTATTTCCTGCCGCCCGACGGCGCCGAGGATCCCGAAGCCCATGCCCCGCCGCCCAGCGGCAAGCAGACGACGCTCTCCGGCGTACTGCTCGTCGCCTGCCTGGTCGAAGTGGTGCTGCTCGCCAAGGCGCTGGCCCCGGCGATCGAGGAAGGCGTGGCCTCGGCCGGCGCGCCGCACGCGGTGGTCGGCGTCGTGATCGCCGCGCTGGTGCTGCTGCCCGAAAGCGTCGCCGCCGTGCGCGCGGCGATGGCCAACCGGCTGCAGACTAGCCTCAACCTCGCGCTCGGATCCGCGCTGGCGACGATCGGCCTCACCATTCCGGCAGTGGCGACACTGTCGCTGATCCAGGGCCTGCCGCTGGCGCTCGGCCTCGATGCCAAGGGCATTGTGCTGCTCTCGCTCACCCTGCTGGTCACCACCCAGTCGCTCGCCACCGCGCGCACCACTGTGCTGCAGGGCGTGGTGCATCTGGTGATCTTCGGCGTGTTCGTCTTCACCACCCTCGTTCCCTAAAACCACCAAAACCCGTGAGAGCGCCTTCGTCGCAATATACTTGACTCAATCAACTATATTCGCAAGGCTTGGCCCATGGATCAGGCAATCGAACAGTTCCGCGCCTTCAACCGCGCCCATACCCGCTTCGCCGCCGTGCTCGCCCCGCGCTATATGGACAGCGAGATGGGTGTCGCCGAAGCGCGGCTGCTCTATGAGATCGTCGGGCGCCAGCCGGTGCTCGCCACCGAGTTGCAGCAGGTCCTCGACCTCGACGCAGGCTATGTCAGCCGCGCGGTGAAGCGCTTCGAGGATCGCGGCTGGATCGCGCGCGAGCGCGGCGAGGACGACGCCCGCCAGCGGCCGATCGTCCTGCTCCCCGCTGGCCGCACCGCCTTCGACGCGCTCGACGAAACAACGCGGGCGCACAGCCTCCGCCAGCTTGAGTCGCTCGGCCCGGGTGGCGCCGCCCTGCTCGGGCAGCATCTCGCGGCAGCGCGCAGCCTGATCGAGGGCGGCGCCGGCAGCTGGCGTATACGCACGCTGCGCCCCGGTGACATGGGCGCGATCGCGAGCCGCCAGTCGATCCTCTATGCCGAGCATTTCGGCTGGGAGCGGCCGATGGAGCTGCTCCTCAACGACGTCACCACCAGCTTCCTGCGCGACTTCCAGCCGGGGCGCGAGCAATGCTGGGTCGCCGAGCGCGGCGGCGAGATGCTGGGATCGGTGATGCTCGCCGATGGCGGCAATGGTATCGCCAAGCTCCGCCTGCTCTATGTCGAAAGCCATGCCCGCGGCCTCGGCATCGGCGAAGCGCTGGTCCGGCGCTGCGTCGAATTCGCGCGCGAGGCAGGCTACACGCGGCTCGAGCTATGGACCCACACGATCCTGACCAGCGCCCGGCGCATCTATGCAGCGCAAGGCTTCGAAATCGTCAGCAGCGAGGTCCATACGAAGTTCGGCGAACCGCTGATGGGCGAGACCTGGTCGCTCGATCTCAGTCCAGATGCACCGCCAGCCACACGGTAGAGCGATCCTCGGCCGTCCAGGTGACCCAATGGCGCTGACCCGCGGCGATCAGCATGTGATCGCCCGGGCGTAGCGTTACCGCCTCCCCCGCCTCGATCCGCAGCCCCGCGGCGCCTTCGAGCAGCAGCACCCATTCGTCCCAGCCCTGCACCATCGGCTCGCTCTCGGGGGTGGTCTGTCCCTGCGAGACGATCCGCTCGATCCGCACGCCGGGGCGGCGCAGCAGCTCGGTGAACACTTCGCCCGCACGGGCATCGGGCAGGTCGACGAGGAGGTTGCTGGTCATGCCCCAGCGTTGCGCTCCTCCGCCAAAGGGGGCAAGGCCCTGCACATGTCCCGTTTCGAGTTCACCATCCACGCCACCGACGGCAAGGCGCGCCTCGGCACGATCGCCATGCAGCGCGGCGATATCCGCACCCCCGCCTTCATGCCGGTCGGCACTGCCGCCACCGTCAAGGCGATGAAGCCGCAGGACGTCCGCGCTGCTGGGGCCGACATCATCCTCGGCAACACCTATCACCTGATGCTGCGCCCGGGCGCCGAGCGCGTCGCGCGCCTCGGCGGGCTCCACAAGTTCATGCACTGGGATCGCCCGATCCTCACCGATTCGGGCGGCTATCAGGTGATGAGCCTTGCCGACCTGACGACGCGCAGCGAGGAAGGCGTCTCGTTCAAGTCGCACCTCGACGGCACCCGTCATCTGCTCAGCCCCGAGCGCTCGATCGAGATCCAGCGCCTGCTCGGCAGCTCGATCACCATGGCGTTCGACGAGCTGGTGCCGACCACCTCGACCCGCGAGGTCCAGGCCGCGGCGATGGAGCGCTCGATGCGCTGGGCGAAGCGCAGCCGCGACGCCTTCTTCGCCGCCGAGGAGCATGCCGAGCACAACGCGATCTTCGGCATCCAGCAGGGTGCGCTTGACGAGGGGCTGCGCAAATACTCCGCCGACGCGCTGCTCGACGTCGGCTTCGACGGCTATGCCGTGGGCGGCCTTGCGGTCGGCGAAGGCCAGGAAGCGATGTTCGGCGTGCTCGATTTCGCCCCCGGCCAGCTCGACGCCGCCAAGCCGCGCTACCTGATGGGCGTCGGCAAGCCCGACGACATCGTCGGCGCCGTGGAGCGCGGCATCGACATGTTCGATTGCGTGCTGCCCACCCGCTCGGG
>PJUL01000776.1_pt1 | contig 18771 bp, 15 predicted proteins | sample 1512221 | NCBI WGS metagenome assembly PJUL01 (sample SAMN08177667, study PRJNA422409) | Feces metagenome, whole genome shotgun sequencing project.
CAGCTCGGGCGGCGCCAACCGCAACCGCTCGTTCGACTTCAACGTCTTCGCCTCGGAGCTCTTCAACAGCATCACCGTGCGCAAGACCGCCTCGGCCTCGACCGAGGAGGGCTCGCTGGGCGCGACGGTCGACCTGCAGACCGGCCGGCCGTTCGACTACAAGGGCGCGACCCTCGTGGTCTCGGCCCAGCAGGGCTACAACGACCTGTCGGAAAGCTGGGACCCGCGCTTTGCCCTGCTGGCTTCCAACACCTGGGCCGACGGCAAGCTCGGCGCCCTCGTGTCGGTGGCCTACACCGAACGCAACCTGCTGGAAGAGGGGCACGGCTCCGGCGGCTGGCTGAACGGCACGGAGGTCGGCGGCTACAGCCCGGCCTCGACCTTCACCCAGGCCAATTCCGCAAGCGTGTTCACCCCGCGCTTCCCGCGCTACGGCCGCCTGACCCACGACCAGAAGCGTCTCGGGGTCACCACCTCGCTGCAGTTCCGACCCGACGAGAAGACCCTGGTCACGGCCGACTTCCTCTATTCCGACTTCAAAGCCACCCGCACCGAGAACTGGCTGGAAGCCCTGTCCTTCGCGCGCAACGCCGCCCAGGGCGGCCGGCCGGAGATCATCGTCCGCGACGGCGTCGTCAATTCCAAGGGCGACATGGTCTACGGCCTGTTCGACGACGTCGACGTCGAGAGCGAGACCCGCTTCGACAAGCTCGACACCAAGTACACCCAAGGCACCTTTACGGTCGAACACCGCTTCTCCGACCGCTTCAAGGTGACGGGCCTGGTCGGCTTCTCGAAGTCGGACTTCGACAACCCGATCCAGACGACGGTGATCCTCAACCGCGAGAACGCCGACGGCTTCTCTTACGACTACCGGAACAACGCCAAGCTGCCGGCGATGAACTTCGGCTTCGATGTGACCGACCCGCTGGCCTACAACTTCGGCGCGGCGCGCTCGGAAATCCGCCTGCGGCCGCAGGGCGTGACCAACACCATCCAGACCGCCCAGCTCGACGGCGACTACGAGCTCTCCGACACCTTCCGCCTGAAGGCCGGGGTGAACCTCAAGAAGTACGAATTCGACTCCTGGGCCCTGGCGCGGGTCAACGAGTCCGTCGTGCCGACCCTGCCGGCCGGCGTCACGCTGTCGAGCCTGACCAAGCTGGTCAGCGGCTTTGGCAAGAACCTCGGCGGTTCGGGCTATCCCACCAGCTGGGCCGCTCCCGACCTCGACGCCTTCGCCAAGCTGTTCGACATCTACAGCGGCACGGGGCTGTTCGAGCTGTCGGGCGCCAGCAACTCGGCCGCCCGTGGCAACATCCGCAGCGTCGAGGAGAAGGACACCGCCGCCTACGTGCAGCTGGACTTCAACTCCGACCGCTTCGCCTGGCCGATCCGCGGCGACGTCGGCGTGCGCTACGTCAAGACCGAGCAGAGCTCGACCGGCTACCAGCTGGTCGCCGGCGCCGCCCAGCAGGCCACGGTCGATCGCGACTACGAGGACGTGCTGCCGGCCCTGAACCTGACCGCCGAGGTCACCCCCGACTTCCTGCTGCGCTTCGGCGCGGCCAAGGTCATGACCCGTCCCAACCTCGGCAGCCTGACGCCCGGCGGCAGCCTCAGCGTGGTAGGCGTGTTCAGCGTCAGTTCGGGCAACCCGTATCTCGATCCGATCCGAGCCACGACCTACGACCTGTCGGCCGAATGGTACTTCGCCAAGGACGCCCTGCTGTCGGTCGGCCTGTTCTACAAGGACATCGACAGCTACATCCAGACGCAGCGGATCTCGCAGACCTTCGCCGCCTCGGGCCTGCCGACCAGCCTTCTCGACGGCGTGGCCGGCGTGTCGGCCAACGACACCTTCCTGTTCAGCAAGCCGGTTAACACCGAGGGCGGGCCGCTGAAGGGGATCGAGATCAGCTACCAGCAGCCGTTCAGCTTCCTGCCGGGCCCGCTGCGCCATACGGGCGCGATCTTCAACGTCACGATCGTCGACTCCAAGATCGACTACATCTCGTCGCGCTCGGCCACCGGCTTCGTGCAGAACGACCTGGTGGGCCTGTCGAAGAACGCCTTCAACGCCACGCTCTATTACGAGGACAGCAAGTTCAGCGCCCGCGTCTCCGGCGCCTATCGCGACAAGTACCTGACCGCCGTGCCCAGCGGCACGTCGACCAACGACATCGACGGGGTGCGCGACACCTTCACCGTCGACGCCTCGGCCTCGTACCAGATCAACAAGCGCCTGAAGGTCACCTTCGAGGGGCTGAACCTGACCGACGCCTTCAACGAGCAGTACACCGACAGCGTGCGTGACAGCATCTACGTCTATTCGCACACCGGCCGGCAGTACAACTTCGGCCTGAGGTACTCCTTCTAGGCTGGATCAGACCTTCCTCCTCCCAGGGGAATGTTGGGCGTCGGCCGTCCTCCCGGCCGGCGCCCGCTCTTTTTCTTTCGAGGCTTCGATGACGATGGTTTCGCGACGGGCCGTGGCGGCCGGGCTCCTGCTGCTTCCTGGCGTCGCCTCGGCCGCGCCGCGCTACGACGCCGTGCTCAAGCGCCCGAACGATCCGCGCCGGTTTTCGGCCCCGACCTACGAGAGGCTGTCGGCCGCCGTGGCCGCCGCGCCGGCCCATGGGACGCGGCCCTTCCGCATCCTGGTGACCAAGGGCGCCTTCGATGAGCAGGTGGTCATCGACAAGCCGTTCGTGCACCTGGTCGGTGAAAGCCGCACGGGTTCGATCATCACCCACCTGGCGGCCTCGGGCCTGACCGCGCCGGACGGCAAGCGCTGGGGCACGTTCCGCACGCCGACCCTGTTCGTCCGCGCGCCGGACTTCTCGGCCAGCAACCTGACCATCCGCAACGCCTTCGATGGCCTGGCCGAGATGAGCAAGCCCGGCGGCCTACATTCGCACGACGGCGGCGGCCCGCAGGCCGTGGCCCTGATGCTCGACAAGGGCAGCGACCGCGCGCGGTTCAGGCAGGTCGACATCCTCAGCTACCAGGACACGCTGTTTCCCGACGCGGGGCGCAGCCTGTTCGAGCGCTGCCTGATCGCCGGCAGCTACGACTTCATCTTCGGGGCGGGCAGGGCGTTCTTCAGGGAATGCGAGATCCGCTCGCTGCCGCGCCCGGTCGACCCTGTCGACGGCTACGTGGTCGCGCCCAGCACCCCGATCGACCAGCCGTTCGGCTTCGTCTTCAAGGACTGCAAGCTGACCAAGGCGCCGGGCACGGCGCGTCATTCGGTCTATCTGGGCCGGCCCTGGCGGCCGTCCGGCCAGTTCCCCGACGGCCGTTATGGCGACCCGAAATACGTGGCCCAGACCGCCTTCATTGATTGCTGGATGGACGACCACGTCGCGCCGGAGGGCTGGACGGAGATGTGGTACACCGGCAAGGACGGCAATCCGCGCACCATGCTGCAGCCGGAGGATGTCCGCTTCTCGCAGTACGGCTCCAGAGGCCCCGGCGCGGCGGTCTTCCGTCGTGGACGGACGCTGAGCGCCGCCGAGGCCAGGGCGATGGACGTTCGCGCCGTGCTGGACGGCTGGGCCGTCTGAGGCCTCAGCGTGCAAACGGGAAGGGGGTCACCGACTTGCTGGCCTCTTCCACCAGCAGGGTGCGGTTGATCGGGGCGGCGGCCCGCTGGGGGCAGGCCGGACGCTCGCAGATCCGGCACGACGGCCCGATCTCGACCGCCAGCGGCGAGGCGATGTCGAGCCCGCGCGAGGCGGCCAGCTTGCCGGCGAACTTCAGCTCGCAGCCCAGGCCGATGACCAGTTCGTCCTCCAGCCCCGCCTGCAGGCCCGAGGTCCGCCGCACGGTGCGCGACAGGGTGAAATAGCGCTCGCCGTCCGGGGTCTCGATCACCTGGGTGACGATGCGGCCGGGGGTCTTGAAGCTGTCGTGGACGTTCCAGCGCGGGCAGGCCCCGCCGAACCGCGAGAACGGGAAGGGGCCGGCGGCGAAGCGCTTGGAGATGTTCCCCGCCGCGTCCAGCCGCATCATGAAGAACGGGATCCCGCGCGCGCCGGGGCGGCTGAGCGTCGTCAGGCGCTGGGCGGCCTGTTCGTAGCTGACGCCGAACCGCGGCCGGACCCGCTCGATGTCGTAGCCGCTGGCCTCCATGGCCGCGTGGAACGGCTCGTAGGGCATCATGATCGCCGCGGCGAGGTAGTTGTCGAGGAACACCTTCAAGAGCTGGCGCGTGGCCCGGTCGGGGGCTGCGAAGCGGTCGGCCAGGCGGGTGAGCGCCTCAGGCGCCTCCATCAGGCCCAGCTGGTAGCACATGGCGAAGATGCGGCTGGCCGGGGCCAGGGTCTCCGACACCATCAGCCGCTTGCGGTGGTGGTCGTAGCGGCGCAGCGAGCCGGCCATGACCTCGGCCGGCATGACCCGCGTCTGGATGCCGTGGCGGGCGACCAGGCGTTCGCGCACGGCCGGGCCCAGGTCCTGCAGGTCGGCGTCGAGTTGCGCGACGATGGCCTCGGCCGCCGTCTCCAGTTCGGCGAAATGATTGCGCTGCGAGCCGACCAGGTCGCGCACCCAGTCGGTCGGCGACTGCGACGACGAGGAGGGCAGGCCGTCCGGACGCTCGAAGGCGCCCATGTCGATCATGCGGCCGCGATCCAGATAGGCGCGATAGAGGCGGGCCATGGCCTCGGCCAGGCCCGGCGACAGCTCGGCCACTTCCGCCACCTCGTGCCGGCCCACGCCCAGGTCGGCGAACATCTTGTCGGCCAGAACCTCTTCCAGCCCCGCGCCGCCGCCCGGGTCGTCGGCCGACAGGGTGCGCAGATCCAGGTCATAGGCCTCGGCCAGCCGCAGCAGCATCTGGGCGGTCACCGGCCGCTGGTTGCGCTCCAGCAGGTTCAGGTAGCTGGGCGACACGCCCAGCTCGTCGGCCATGCGGCTCTGGGTGACGCCCAGGTCGCGGCGGAGGCGCTTGAGGCGGCCGCCCAGGAACAGCTTTTTGTCGGTCGTGACCATGTCTGTCACGTTGTCACGAATTTACAAAATACACAAAGTCTATTTGTGACAAATCGTCTTCAATAGGTTCGACCGCCTTGCCGCATCGGCGTTAGCTCCCTGTCACAGCTTACAGCCCGCCTCCCAACAAGCGGGCCCCGATGGGGAAGAATGACGACCATGCGCAAGACCTACGCCGAGCACCGCCAGGACCTTACCGCCCGCTATCCGCAAGGCGTGACGCCCGGCGGCGTCGCCATCGACGACATCATCCAGCTGAAGCTGCAGAACACCTTCAACACCCACCTCGACATCGCTCGCGAGATGGCCGTCGTCATGCGCGCCGACATGGCCGCCTATGACGCCGACAGCAGCCAGTTCACCCAGTCGCTGGGCTGCTGGTCGGGCTTCCACGCCCAGCAGATGATCAAGTCGGTCAAGCGCTTGCGCGGCACGACCAAGGGCGCCTACGTCTATCTGTCGGGCTGGATGGTCGCGGGCCTTCGCAACCGCTTCGGCCACCTGCCGGACCAGTCGATGCACGAGAAGACCTCGGTCGTCGACCTGATCGAAGAGATCTACGTCTCGCTGCGTCAGGCCGACGAAGTGGCGATCAACGACCTCTTCAAGGCCCTGAAGACCGCCCGCGACGCCGGCGACCAGGTCGCCGAGCAGGCCGCGATCAAGGCCATCGACACCTTCGAGACCCACGTCGTTCCGATCATCGCCGACATCGACGCCGGCTTCGGCAACGAGCACGCGACCTACCTGCTGGCCAAGGAGATGATCAAGGCCGGCGCCTGCTGCCTGCAGATCGAGAACCAGGTCAGCGACGCCAAGCAGTGCGGCCACCAGGACGGCAAGGTCACCGTGCCGCGCGAGGACTTCATCGAGAAGCTGCGCGCCTGCCGCCTGGCCTTCGAGGAACTGGGCGTCGACGAGGGCGTCATCGTCGCCCGCACCGACAGCCTGGGCGCGGGCCTGACCCAGAAGGTCCCCGTCAGCCAGGGCGCGGGCGATCTGGCGGCCGAGTACATCAAGTGGCTGAAGACCGAGGCGATCACGGCCGAGAACCCGCTGCGCGACGGCGAGATCGCGATCATGAAGGACGGCGCCTTCGTCAAGCCGGTGCGCATGGCCAACGGCCTCTTCGCCTTCCAGGACGGCACCGGCCGCGCCCGGGTCATCGAGGACTGCATCGCCAACCTGACGCAAGGCGGCGCCGACCTGCTGTGGATCGAGACCGACACGCCCAACGTCGACGAGATCGCCTCGATGGTGGCCGAGGTCCGCAAGGCCGTGCCGAACGCCAAGCTGACCTACAACAACTCGCCGTCGTTCAACTGGACCCTGAACCTGCGCAAGCAGGTGCGCGCCCAGTGGATCGCCGAGGGCAAGATCCACGAGGACTCCTATCCCGACGGCAACGTGCTGATGTCGGCCGAGTACGACGCCACTGACCTTGGCCGTGAAGCCGACGAGCGGCTGGCCCGCTTCCAGGTCGACATCTCGGCCCGCGCCGGGGTGTTCCACAACCTGATCACCCTGCCGACCTTCCACCTGACCGCCAAGAGCGTCGACGAGCTGTCGCGCGGCTACTTCGGCGACCAGCGGATGCAGGCCTACGTCAACTCGGTGCAGCGTGAGGAGATCCGTCGCGGGGTCTCGGCCGTGAAGCACCAGCACGAGGTCGGCTCCGACCTCGGCGACACCTTCAAGGAGATGGTCGGCGGCGAGCGCGCCCTGAAGGCCGGCGGCCACGCCAACACCATGAACCAGTTCGCCGCCGAGTAACCGGCGTCCGAAGCAAACCACCCCCACTTCACCCCCACTGGCGAAAACCTACAGGAGAGAACGCCATGACCAACGTCACGCAATTCGCTCCGGCCGCGATGCCGGACTCGTCGGCCCAGGATCGCGCCGTGGACCGCCTCGCCGAGGCCTCGCACCGCCTCAACGAAGCCGTCCGCCGCGCCATCGAGGCCGGCTACTCGGTCGAGCTGGTGCGCACCTCGCGCCACCACGACGGCTCGGGCAACTGGGGCGACCAGATCGTCCCGACCATCCGCGCCACCGAAGCGCCCAAGAGCGCTTAAAGACGCTCGGCGCCCGCGGGTGAGGGGAGGCGCCTGCTTCCTCTCCTCATCCGCCACACTGCAATCGTCATCCCGGAGGGCGCCTGGCGCCCGTTCGGGACCCAGGGCCGCCGCGCGGCGTCGAGGCTTCTTCGCGGTGGCCGGCGCGGCGCGGCGGTCCCTGGGCTCCGGCTTCGACTTGGGTGCGCTGAAGGCATCCGATAAACCTCTTCCAAGTCCGCGTCCCAACACCACGGAACACGCCATGCCTCTCGACATCGCCGCCAACGTCCAGATCCTCGGCCCCATCGAGGGCCGGGCGGTAGAGATCCTCACCCCCGAGGCCGTGGCCTTCGTGGCCGACCTGCACCGCCGCTTCGACGGCCGCCGCCGCGAGCTGCTGGCCGCCCGCCAGGCGCGCCAGGCCCGCTTCGACGCCGGCGAGCTGCCCGACTTCCTGGCCGAGACCTCGCACGTTCGCGCCGCCGACTGGCGCGTCGCCGCCATTCCGGCCGACCTCACCGACCGCCGCGTCGAGATCACCGGCCCGGTCGACCGCAAGATGATCATCAACGCCCTGAATTGCGGGGCGAAGGTGTTCATGGCCGACTTCGAGGACGCCACGGCTCCCACCTGGGCCAAGGTCGTCGAAGGCCAGGTCAACCTGAAGGACCGCTGGAACGGCGTCTTGGACCACGTCGATCCGAAGTCCGGAAAGGCTTACGCGCTGGGAGTCAACCCGGCCGTCCTGAAGGTCCGCCCGCGCGGCTGGCACCTTCCCGAACGCCACCTCGAAGTCGACGGCGCGCCTGTCGCCGGCGCGCTGTTCGACTTCGGCCTCTATGTCTTCCACAACGCCCGCGCGGCCCTGGCCCAGGGCTCGGGCCCGTACTTCTACCTGCCCAAGCTGGAGAGCCACCTGGAGGCGCGCCTCTGGAACGAGGTCTTCATCCGCGCCCAGGAGGCCCTGGGCCTGCCCGTCGGCACGTTCAAGGCCACGGTGCTGATCGAGACGATCCCGGCCGCCTTCGAGATGGACGAGATTCTGTTCGAGCTGAAGGATCACATCGTCGGCCTCAACTGCGGCCGCTGGGACTACATCTTCTCGTTCATCAAGCGCCTGGGCCGCACGCCGGCGTTCCTGACGCCTGACCGCTCGGCCATGGTGATGGGCAAGGCCTTCCTCGGCGCCTATTCGCTGAAGCTGATCCAGACCTGCCACCGCCGCGGCGCCTTCGCCATGGGCGGCATGGCCGCCCAGATCCCGGTCAAGGGCGACGAGGCCGCCAACCAGGCCGCTTTCGCCAAGGTCCGGGCCGACAAGGAGCGCGAGGCCGGCGCCGGCCACGACGGCACCTGGATCGCGCACCCCGACCTGGTGCCGGTGGCCATGGAGGTCTTCGACCGCCTGATGCCCGCGCCCAACCAGCTGGACAAGACGCTGGAAGGCCTGGAGATCACGCAGGCCCAGATGCTGGAGCTGCACGACGGCGCCCGCACCGAGGCCGGGGCCCGCGAGGCCGTCCGCGTCGGCGTGCGCTACACCCAGGCCTGGCTCGAGGGCCGCGGCGCGGTGCCGCTCTACAACCTGATGGAAGACGCCGCGACGGCCGAGATCTGCCGCACCCAGCTGTGGCAGTGGGTGCGCCTGGGCGCCGAGCTCGACGACGGGCGGGTGCTGAGCCCCGAACTGTTCGTCAGCCTGTTCACCCAGGAGATGACCGACCTGCGCCGCGAGTTCGGCTCGCCGCGCCTGGAGGAGGCCGCGCACCTCTTCACCCGCATGGTGCTGTCCGACACGCGGGAAGAGTTCCTGACCCTTCCGGCCTATGAGCTGATCGGCTGACACCGGCGCGGCGGCGGCGCTCCATCCCCCCGGAGCGCCGCCGCTTGCGTCGGCCTGGCGACGCTCACGACCCCGAAAAGCCGGAGCCATGCGAGCCCCGGCGCGTTTGACGCTCGACCAGTAAACAAGGCGGGCGTCTCGTCATGACCATCTCCTCCCTGCGCCGGGACCTTCTCACCCGGCCGATCTTCCAATGGGCTCAGGGCGTTCTGCCGGCTCTGTCCCAGACCGAGCGCGACGCCATCGACGCCGGCGACGTCTGGTGGGATGCGGCGCTGTTCACCGGCGACCCCGACTGGAACGAGCTACTGGCGTTCCCTAGGCCCCAGCTGCGTCCCGACGAGCAGGCCTTCATGGACGGCCCGGTCGAAAAGCTGTGCGCCATGGTCGACGAATGGACCATGACCTGGGAGACCCGCGACCTGCCGCCCGAGGTCTGGACCTTCCTGAAGCAGAACAAGTTCTTCGGGATGATCATTCCCAAGCAATACGGCGGCTTGGGCTTCTCGGCCTTTGGCCACGCCGAGGTCGTGCGCCGCATCGCCACCCGCTCGGTGTCGGCGGCGGTGACGACGATGGTGCCCAACTCGCTGGGCCCGGGCGAGCTGATCATGCGGTTCGGAACCAAGGCCCAGCAGGATCACTGGCTGCCGCGCCTGGCCGACGGGCGGGAGATCCCCGCCTTCGGCCTGACCAGCCCCGAGGCCGGTTCGGACGCCTCGGCCATGGTCGACGAGGGCGTGGTCTGCCGCGGAACCTGGGAGGGGCGGGAAGTCCTGGGCATCCGCCTCAACTGGCACAAGCGTTACATCACGCTGGGTCCCGTCTGCACGGTGCTGGGCCTGGCCTTCAAGCTGCGCGATCCCGACCGCCTGCTGGGCGGCGAAGAGGACATCGGCATCACCTGCGCGCTGGTGCCGACCACCACGCCGGGCGTCGAGATCGGGCGGCGTCACCTGCCGGCCTTCCAGACGTTCCAGAACGGTCCCAACTGGGGCAAGGACGTCTTCATTCCCATGGATCTCGTCATCGGCGGCGCCGAGCGCGTGGGGCAGGGGTGGAAGATGCTGATGACGGCCCTGGCGGCTGGCCGCGGCATCTCGCTGCCGGCCCTGTCGGGCGCGGCGGCCGCCTTCAGCGCCCTGACGACGGGCAGCTATGCGCGCGTGCGCCAGCAGTTCGGCATCTCGATCGGCAAGTTCGAAGGCGTGCAGGAGCGTCTGGCCCGCATCGCCGGCAACGCTTATCTCGTCGACGGCGCGCGCCGCCTGACCTGCGCGGGCCTCGACATGGGCAGGCATCCGTCGGTGATCTCGGCCCTGCTGAAGTCCGGCGCGACCGAGCGCATGCGGGTGGTGGTCAACGACGCCATGGACGTGCACGGCGGCAAGGCGATCATCGAGGGGCCGCGCAACTACATGGGCGCGCAGTACCGGGCCATTCCGGTCGGCATCACCGTCGAGGGCGCCAATATCCTGACCCGCAGCCTGATGGTCTTCGGCCAGGGCGCGATCCGCGCGCATCCCTACATGCTCCGTGAAATCCTGGCCCTGGGCGACGCCGATCCCGAGAAGGGCCTGGCGGACTTCGACGAGGCGTTCTGGAGCCACGTGGCCCACGCCCTGCGCAACGGCATCCGCACCTTCGCCCGCAGCTGGACGAACGGCGCGCTGTCGCCGGCGCCCGACGCCGGCCGCGCCCAGCGCTTCTATCGCCAGGCCGGCCGCTACAGCGCCGGCTTCGCCCTGGCCTCGGACATCGCCCTGCTGACGCTCGGCGGCGACCTCAAGCGCAAGGAGATGCTGTCGGCGCGCCTGGGCGACATTCTCTCCGAGCTCTACTTCCTGTCGGGCGCGCTGAAGCGCTGGGAGGACGAGGGGCGCCAGGACGCCGATTTCCCCCTGCTGCAATGGTGCGCCGACACGGCCTTCGCCACCATCGAGCAGCGCTTCGACGAGGTGTTCGCCAACCTGCCCAACCGTCCGGCGGCGTGGCTGCTGCGGGCGGCGATCCTGCCGTTCGGCGTGCATCGCCGTGGCCCGTCGGATCGCACGACGCAGGCCTGCGCCGAGTTGCTGCTGCATCCGTCCGACACCCGCGACCGCCTGGTCGAGAACGTCTATGTCGGCGGCAAGGACCAGGCCGTCGGCCAGCTGATCGACGCCTTCGAGCGCGTGGTGGCGACCCAGCCCATCCATGATCGCCTGAAGGCCCAGAAGATCCGCGACTGGAAGGTCGCCGCCGATCAGGGCCTGGTCACCGCCGCCGAGATCGCCGAACTGCAGGCCGCCGACAAGGCCGTCTCCGAGGTGATCGCTGTCGACGACTTCGCCCATGACGGCCTGGCGACCCAGGCGCGGGCGCAGGCTCGCCCGGGGGCGGTCAGCGACCGGCGCGCGGGCGCGCAGGGCGACGGCGAGATCCCCGACCGGCCAGGCCAGGGCGAGGCGCGCAGTTTCGAAGCCCGCCCGTGATCCGCGGCGCGAGCTTGAGCGCTTCAATCCGATGACCGGATGGTCCAAGCTCGCAGCATGACGCCGCGCTTCACCGACCCCGACGCGCTGGCCGACGCGATCATCGCGCGCGTCGGCCGCCGCATCGTTCTTGGCCTGCCGCTGGGCCTGGGCAAGGCCAACCACGTGGTCAACGCCCTGGTGGCCAGGGCGCTGGCCGACCCGTCGCTGCACCTGCATGTCTTCACGGCCCTGACCCTGGAGGCGCCGCGCCCGAAGTCGGACCTGGAGAAGCGGTTCCTGGGGCCGATCATCGAGCGCACGCTCGGCGGCTATCCGTCGCTGGCCTATGCCGACCTGCAGCGGCGCGACGCCCTGCCGCCCAACATAGAGGTCGACGAGTTCTTCTTTCAGGCGGGCACGCGCCTGAACGTGCCTTGCGCCCAGCGCAGCTACATCTCGGCCAACTACACCCACGCGGCCGGCTATCTGCGCGAGCGGGGCGTCAACGTCGTCGCCCAGCTGGTGGCGGGCAGGGGAGACCGCTACAGCCTGTCGTGCAACACCGACATCACGCTCGACCTGCTGGCGGCCCGCAAGGCGGGGGCGGCGGACTTCCTGCTGGTCGGCCAGGTCAATGACGAGCTGCCGTTCATGCCCGGCGACGGCGACCTGCCCGCCGAGATGTTCAGCCATCTGCTCGACGGGCCCGACGTGCAGTTTCCGCTGTTCGCCCCGCCCAAGGAGCCGATCCCCGACGCCTCCTACGCGATCGGCTTTCACGCCGCCTCGCTGGTTCCCGACGGCGGCACGATCCAGATGGGCATCGGCGCCATCAGCGACGCGGTGGCCCAGGGGCTGATCGTCCGCCACCGCGAGCCCGAGGTCTTCGCGCAGGCGGTTCAGCGCCTGTCGCCGACGGGGGCGTCGCCGCCCTGCGGAGGAAGCTTCGAGACCGGCCTCTATGCGGCCACCGAAATGTTCGTCGACTGCCTGCTCGACCTGCGGCGGGCAGGCGTGCTCAAGCGCGAGGTCGACGGCGCGGTGCTGCACGGCGGCTTCTTCCTTGGGCCGCGCGGCTTCTACCAGGCCCTGCGCGAGATGCCCGAGGACGAGCGGGCCAGGTTCCAGATGCAGGCCATCTCGGGCATCAACGAGATCTATGGCGACGAGGCGGCCCGGCGGGCGGCCCGGGTCGACGCCCGCTTCGTCAACACCGCCATGATGGCGACCCTGCTGGGTGCGGTGATCTCAGACGGGCTCGACGACGGCCGCGTGGTCAGCGGGGTGGGCGGGCAGTACAACTTCGTCGCGCAGGCCTTCGCGCTGGAAGGCGCGCGCTCGATCATCACCCTGCCGGCCGTGCGGGGCGGTGGTCGGAAAGCCGCGTCCAACATCCTGTGGTCCTACGCCCACGGCACGATCCCGCGACATCTGAAGGACGTGGTGATCACGGAGTATGGGGTCGCCGACCTGCGTGGGCGCACCGATCGGGACGCCGTCGTCCGCATGCTGAACATCACGGATTCCCGCTTCCAGCCGGCGCTGCTCGACGCCGCCAAGAGCGTGGGCAAGCTGGAAGCCGGCTACGCGATCCCCGAGCCCTTCCGTCGCAATACGCCGGACCGGATCGCCGAGGCGCTGGCGCCGGTCAAGGCCGCGGGCCTGGCGCCGCTGCTGCCGTTCGGCTCGGATTTCGATGCGGTGGAGCAGTCCCTGCTGCCGGCGCTCGGGCGCCTGAAGGCGGCCCAGGGCGATCCGCTCGCGCTGCTGGGCCATATGTGGAAAGGGCTGAGGTCGTCCGGGGACGACGCCGGCCTTCACCGCCTGGGGCTGGCGCATCCCAGGACGCTCGGCGAGCGACTGCTGGCCTGGGCGGTGCGCGGCGCGGCGGCGGGCTGAGCCGTCAGGCGAAGATCTTGATCACCGTGGCCAGGATCTCTTCCTTCGAGCGCACGCCCATCTTGCCGTGAATATGCTTGATGTGCGTACGAACCGTCAGGATCGAGACGCCCTTCAGCTCGGCGATCCGGTCGGCGCTGTGGCCAGCGATGATCTCGGCCAGGATCCTGGCCTCCATGATGCTCAGGCCGAACAGCGCGCCCAGGCGGGGCAGGTTGGCCGGGGCGTCGAAGTCCTTCAGCACGATCACCAGCGCCATCTGGTCACCGTCCTGCACCGCGCGCATGCGCAGCAGGAAGCGCCGGTCGTCGTCGTCGCTCTCGATGAACTGGCAGACCTCGTGGCCGGCCAGGGCCTCGGCCATCCGTTCCATCAGGAAGTGATGCGTGCGGCGGTCGACGCCGCCGATCTTGCCGCCGCGATCGACCAGCGGGCTATGTCCTGAAAGCAGCGCGGCGGCTGCGCGCGAGCGCCACAGCACTGTCGCGGTCTGGTCGATGACGATACGGGCGATCGCGTCTTCGTCGAGACAGAAGCGCACCGCGCTTGTGTCGAAAACCGCCGCCGCGGCGTGAGAGCCGTCCATCCTTCCCTCCCTCGCCAGCCTTTGGCCGGCGCTGGGCCCAGCTGCTTTGGCTGGGCCGACTTTGTTGTGCAGTTAAAACCAACTAGGGATAAGTTATCCACAACCTGGGATTACTAGGTGTTGCGTAGCGTCGGTTTGTCGCACGATTTTTGAGAATGCTTATCACTGAGAGTTCGCTATATACATTTGTATTACTAAGCGCGCTCTACACGTCCGTATTTTATTCAAATTCTCCTGTCGGGTGAAACTGTACTAGCTACCCAAGGTGGGGGATTTCAGGTCCTCGGTTCTCTGCAATCGTTCATTAAGAACTTGTTAAGAGAAGCGGGGTCTGGGACATGGCTGGCAAGCAACTGACGCTTCCTCGCGCCGTGCGCACCCAGCGCAAGCCGTCCTATAGGGACTGGATACTTGGCGGGAGCTTGCTGGCGGGAGTGATCCTCGCGGCCAGCGTGACCGAAAGCCGGGCGCAGGTTACGGCCTATGCCGGCGGTTCGCCCCCGAACATCGTCCTGTCCATTCCGGTGACGGCTTCCGTGGGCGGACGTTGCGGCTTCGCGCCGGGCATGGCGCCCAGCGGCTCGACCAATGTCGGCGAGGTCAACAACGCCTTCACGGCGGACTTCCCCTTTACTCTGCAATGCACGGTGCCGTTCCGGGCCGCGGTGGTGTCGAGCAATGGCGGCCTGCTGGCCTCCAGCGTCACCCCGGCGACCGGCTACACCAACCTGGCGCCCTATCTGGTCGACCTGAACCTGGTCGGCGACGTCGGGGTCGGCACGGTCAACGCCACCTGCGACACCGGCGACCTGAAGAGCACCTCGGGCGCGACCTGCGGCTTCAAGGGGCCGGCGAGCGCCAGCCAGGGGCTGCGCCTGAACGGCTCTTCCTACGACGTCTCCGGCTCGTACCTGCGGGTTCATCGCGCCGCCTACGCCGGCGCCCAGATCCTCGCGGCCGCCAACACCTATTCAGACTCGCTCACGGTGACGCTCAGCGTCTCGCCGTGACCCGCCCTCCGGGCCCGCTCCCCCGGCGGATCCGGCGTCCTTTGAAGGGGGAGGGGGTGCAAGACCCCGGAACAAACAGAAGTCGGCCCGTCCGACGCAAGACTTTGGGAGTGAAGAGATGAAGAAGACGATCCTTCTTAGCGCCGCCGCCCTGCTGGCCCTGGCCGTCGCCCCGGCCGCCATGGCCCAGACGGTCACCGGCACGGTCAACGTCACCGGCAGCGTCGCGGCCAAGTGCGTGGTCATCACCGGCGGCAGCGGCGGCACCTTCTCGGGCTCGATCCCGCTGGGCGAACTGTCGCAAGCCGACGGCACGCTGTCGACAACGCTGTCGGGCTCGACCAACGCCAGCCCCGGCGGCTCCACCCAGTTCCGGGTGAACTGCAACACCGCCGCCCCCAAGGTGACGCTGAGCTCGACGCGCCTGTCGCTGACCCCCAGCGCCACCGCCCCGACCGGCTATACCGGCAACATCGACTACACCGCCGCGCTGGACGCCGCCCTGTCCAACAGCACGACCCAGACGGTCAGCTACGTGACCGCCGCGGCCCTGCCGGCCGCCACCGTGCAGAGCCTGTCGAGCAGCCTGGCCAACAGCGCCGGCAACCTGACGGTCAAGGCCTACGCGCTGAACACCGCCTCGGGCGCGCTGCTGATGGCCGGCAACTACCAAAGCACGATCTCGATCACGATCGAGCCCTCGTGATCGGGCCGGGAAGGGAGGAAGCGCCATGCGTAGCAGCCTTCTCCTGACCGTCGCCGCGGCGAGCCTCGCGCTCGCCGCCGCCTCGGGGCAGGCCCAGGCCCAGAGCGTGACCGGCACGGTGCAGGTCAACGGCACGGTTTCCAACCGCTGCCTGTTCGTGACCGACAACGTGGTCCTGGATCTGGGCGAACTGTCGCTGCAGACCGGCGACGTCTCGGCCATCGGCCGGCTCGACGGCGTCAAGCTGACCAGCCGGAGCGCCACGCTGAACGGCTGGTGCAACGGAGTTTCGGCGACCATGGCCGTCGAGGCCCAGCCGATCTTCAACACCAGCTTCACCAGCACGGCCCCGACCGGGTTCGAGCGTCGGATCGACTACACGGCCACCGCCACGGCTTCGCCCGCCGGCGGCTCGGTGTCGGCTTCCGACAGCACGCTCGCCTCCGGCGGCGGCGCGGCCAGCACCACCGGCATCTTCGCCAGCGACATCGTCGTCAGCTTCGCCGACGCGGCCACGCCGGCCGGCGGTCGGCTCGTCTCCGGGTCCTATTCGGGCTCGGTGGCGGTGACTTTGGCTCCGGCCACCTGAGGGGAGAAAGGTCGTCATGATCCTGCACCGAACCTGCCTTGTCGGACTCGCGGCGACCGCTCTTCTCGCCCCGCTGGCCGGGGCGACCGGCGCCTGGGCCCAGGATCCCGTCCAGGGAACCGTCGGCCTGGACGCCCAGGTCGCCCAGGTCTGCGTCCTGGGCGCGCCCAATCCCGGCTCGCTGGCGCTGGGCCAGATCTCCGAGAGCTCGGGCGCCCGCGTGGGCCGGCTGGCCAGCATCGCCAACCAGTCGATCCAGCTGCCCGGCACCTTCTGCAACTATGCCGGCGCGGCCCTGGCCATCACGGCCTCGCCGCTGGCGGTGACCGGAACCACGACCCAGCCAGACTTCGTCGGCTCGGTGGACTACACCTGCACGATCAGCGCCTGGGGCGCGACGTCGGCCACGGTCCGCACCAGCGCCAGCAACGCCTCGGGCGTCGGCTCGCCCTCGACCAGCAGCGCGCCGAAGGAGACGGACCTGACCCTGGTGGTCTCCGACTTCGCCACGGCCAGCGACAGCCAGCTGCAGCCGGGCGCCTACCTGGCGCTCGTCACCATCACGCTCGGGCCCGATGCGGGCCTGGCCGCCTCGGGGAGCTGAACCATGCGGCGCGCCCTTCTTCTCATCGCCCTGGCGCCCCTGGCGCTGGCCGGCGCCGCGAGGGCCCAGACCTATGGGCCGTCCGACAGCGTCGGGCCGATCCAGATCACCGCCACGGTGCCCGACAACATCTGCACGATCGGCGACCTCAGCGACGGCGACAACCTGTTCGACGTCGGGGTGATGATCGACACCACCACGGGCCTCCTGCTGCCGGACCTGTCGGCGCCGCCCAAGGTGCTGACCGGCACGCAATGCGGCGCGCCCAGCCAGCTGACCATCGCCGCCACCCAGATGACGGCCCAGGCCTTCCTGGCCGCGCCGCCCTCGGGCTTCTCGCGCGCCGTCGACTACACGGCCACGGCCTCGGGCTGGACGCCCGTGGACGCCAGCTTCTCGACCGGAGCGGCCGCCAACGCCGGCGCGTCCCAGACCCGCGACGGCGGCGGCTCGGGCCAGATCACCATCAGCCTGTCGAACTTCGCCACGTCCGGCGGACCCAGCCTGCGGCCGGTCGCCGACGACACCTACCAGGGGGCGATCGTCGTCACCCTGGCGGCGGCCAGCTGAGGGGGAGGGCGCCATGACCAGAGCCAATCGTTTCAAGGCCGCCGTCCTCGCCGGGGCCTCGGCCGTCACCCTGCTGCTGATGGGCCAGCTGGCCCGGGCCCAGGAGACCGACAACACCCGCGACTTCGTCGTGCGCGGGCAGGTGCCCAAGGTCTGCACCATCGCCTCGCCGACCATCGGCGCGGGCCAGGTGGTCAACTTCCTCAGCCTGACCGGCGGCACGCTGCAGGTCGACCAGCTGACCGACCCGGCCACCCTGTCGACCCGCGCCGCCTCGGCCCAGGTGAACTTCGCCGCGGTGTGCAACTACGCCCACCAGATCGTGCTGGAGAGCCAGAACAACGGCCTGTGGCGTTCGGAGCTGGGCCTGACCCCGGCCCCGACCGGCTTCAGCGACGCGGTGCCCTACACCGCGACCCTGGCCTGGGGACCGGTCAACAACCGGTTCGAGGCCGACGCCAGCGCCCGCCGCATCCGCGACAGCGCTCACCTGGTCGACCAGCCGGTCGTCGGCGACGTGACCCTGCGCCTGGATATCCAGCCCGGCGCCACGAACCTCCAGACCAACGCCCCGCTGGTGTCCGGCGTCTACCGCGACACCTTGCGCCTGACGGTGGAACCCCAATGAAGACCGTCCTTCTCATCGCCGCCGCCGCGACGCTGGGCGTCGCCGCCGCCGCTTCGGCCCAGACCCTGCCCACGGGCGAGGAGGCCTCGAGCGAACTGCAGCTGATCGGCCAGGCGCCCAGCGCCTGCGTGCTGTCGCCGCCCTCGGCGGCGGCCGGCGCCAACACCAGCTTCGCCGCCCAGGGCGGCCAGGCCGGGGTGGTGCGCTTCACGCAGTTCGTCGATCCCCAGACCGCCCAGCCGCGCGACGCCTCGATCAGCCTGGCCTTTCCGGTGGTCTGCAACTCGGCCCACCGCCTGGTGGTGCGCACCGACGGCGCGGGCATGTCCCGGATCGGCGGCGGCGCGGCCGCCCCGGGCTTCCGTGATCGCCTCGACTTCCAGCTGACGGCCGACTGGGCCGGAGCCAGCGCGTCGGGGACGAGCGCGGTGACCACCCCGATCAACCTGGCCACCGCCAACGGCGCGGCCGGGCAGATGAACCTCGTCGTCGCCGTCACCGGCGGCGGGACCCCGATGGTCGCCGGCGACTACGCCGGAACCCTCGTCGTCGAGCTCGAGGCCCAGAACTGACCCTGACTTGAACGAACTGAATCCATGAGGAGCGGACACCGAATGACTCGTTCGAAAACCTTCCGAGGGCGCTTGCTGGGGGCGGCGTGCGCCGGCCTCCTGGCCCTCGCGGGGCTGGCGGCGCAGGGGGCGCCGGGCTTGGGCGGAAGCGCCCTGGCCATGACCGTCCAGCCCGTCGTCATCGACCTCAAGCCGACCGGTCGGGGCATGTCCCAGATCGTCACGGTGCAGAACACCTTCGCCAACCCGCTGC
>PJUL01000778.1_pt1 | contig 18753 bp, 24 predicted proteins | sample 1512221 | NCBI WGS metagenome assembly PJUL01 (sample SAMN08177667, study PRJNA422409) | Feces metagenome, whole genome shotgun sequencing project.
ATATGCGCGGCGCTGCGGCCGATCTCGATGCCGCCGCGCAGCACGACGATGCGCTGGTCGCTCTTCGAGACGATGATGGTGAGCGGACCCGAGGTCGCGCGCTCGGGCTGCCAGCGATACTCGCCGTCGAGCGGCCGGGGCGTGGTCGATTGGCCTTTGGCATCGAGCGGGGCGAGCAGGCTGGCCTCGATGGTGTCGACATGATCGGCGGCATTGCCCTGGACCACCACGGTCACGCCGAGGCTGGTCTCGGCGAACAGCGCCCTGGCGAAGTCATAGGGCAGGTGCACGCAGCCATGGCTTTCGGGATAGCCGGGCAGTCCGCCGGCATGGAGCGCGATCCCGTCCCAGGTGAGCCGCTGGGTGAAGGGCATGGGGGCGTTGTTGTATTTGCTCGAGCGGTGCTTGGCGTCCTTCTGGAGCACGGTGAATACGCCGGTGGGCGTCTCGTGCCCTTGCTTGCCCGAGGAGACGGTGCTCACCGCGATGCGGACGCCGTTGCGATAGACGGTGGCGCGCTGCGAAGAGAGGTCGACATAGACGAGGATCGGGCCGGCGGGCGCGACTTCGGGGGCCCAGACCCATTCGCCGGGCTTGAGCTGATCGACCTCGCGGGCGAACTCGACCGGCGAGCTTGCCTTGGCCCCCTGGGCGAAGGCAGCGGGGGCGAACGCGAGCGAAAGCGCGGCGGCCAGCGCGATCTCCCGCATCAACGGATGCCGACGGTCAGCGTGTATTTGGCGCTCTCGTTCCGGCGCGCGGCGTTACGCATCAGATAGACGTCGATGACATAGTCGCCCGAGGAGGGGATGGTGGTGGTGAAGCGCGTCTGGTTGGCGCCGCCCTCCATCGCCGCCGAGGCGCCGGGCGCGGTGACGTTGAAATAGTTGGAGGCATTGCTGGTGCGCAGCGTGACGGTGAGTCGCTGGCCTGCACGGGCGCCGATCACATAGCGCTTGCCGTCATAGCCGCGGACCGCGCCGGGGATCGCCTTGGACGAAGTACCGCGGGCGAACTGGATGCGCGTAGGCGGCGCATCGTTCTGGGCGGTGGCCGGAACGGCGAGGCCAAAGGTGGCGACAACCAGCAACAACGGCTTGAACATCGGACATCTCCTCGACGCGCCCGGGCTTCGGGCGGGACGAGACTAGCCGATGTTTCCTGCCAGTTTAAGCGTGCTCGGGGCTGCGGACCGGAATGCCCGCTGCGGCCAGCGCGGCATGCGCATCGGCGATGCTCGCCTCGCCGAAATGGAAGATCGAGGCGGCGAGCACGGCGCTGGCATGACCCCGGGCGATGCCGTCGACCAGATGCTGGAGATTGCCGACGCCGCCCGAGGCGACGACGGGCACGGTAACCTGGTCGGCAATGGTGCGGATCAGCTCGAGGTCATAGCCGTCGCGGGTGCCGTCGCGGTCCATCGACGTGATCAGCAGCTCGCCGGCGCCGAGATGGGCGAGGGCGAGGGCATGGGTGACGGCGTCGATCCCGGTCGGCTTGCGGCCGCCATGGGTGAAGACTTCCCAGCGGGCCTCTCCTGAAGCCGTAGGGGCGACGCGGCGGGCATCGACCGAGGCGACGACGCACTGGCTGCCCATCTTCTCGGCGATCTCGGCGACGACTTCGGGGCGCGAGACGGCGGCGGAGTTGACCGCGACCTTGTCCGCGCCGGCGAGGAGCAGCGCGCGGGCATCCTCGACGTTGCGCACGCCGCCGCCGACGGTGAGCGGCATGAAGCAGACCTCGGCAGTGCGACGCACCACGTCGAGGATCGTGCCGCGCGCTTCGTGGCTGGCGGTGATGTCGAGGAAGCAGAGCTCGTCGGCACCGGCGGCGTCATAGGCGCGGGCCTGCTCGACGGGATCGCCGGCATCGATCAGGTCGACGAAGTTGACGCCCTTGACGACGCGGCCATTGGCGACGTCGAGGCAGGGGATGACGCGGGCGCGGACGGTCATGCCTTGCCCACCTCGATCGCCCATTTGAGGTCGAGTCGGCCATCGTACAGCGCGCGGCCGGTGATCACGCCCTCGACGCCGTCGGCGACATGGGGGCGCAGGGCATGGATGTCGGCGATGTCGGTGACGCCGCCGCTGGCGATCACGGGGATCGCGACCGCGCGGGCGAGCGCGACCGTCGCCTCGACATTGCAGCCCTTTAGCAGGCCGTCGCGGCCGACATCGGTGAACAGCAGCGCGGCGACGCCGGCATCCTCGAAGCGGCGGGCGAGGTCGACCACCGACACGTCCGACACATCGGCCCAACCATGGGTGGCGACCATGCCGTCGCGCGCGTCGACGGCGACGACAATGCGGCCGGGATTGTCGCGGGCGGCTTCGCGGACGAGATCGGGATTCTCGAGCGCGGCGGTGCCGATCACCACGCGCTTCACGCCGAGATCGAGCCAGCGATCGATCGACTCCCGATTACGAATGCCGCCGCCGAGCTGGATATGGCCGCCAAAGCCGCTTTCGAGGATCGCGGCGACGGCAGCGCCATTGACCGATTCGCCGGCAAAGGCGCCGTCCAGGTCCACGACGTGGAGCCATTCGGCGCCGGCTTCGGCGAAGATCTCCGCCTGGGCGGCGGGATTGTCGCCATAGACGGTGGCGCGGTCCATATCGCCTTCGGCCAGGCGGACGACCTGGCCGCCCTTGAGGTCGATCGCGGGGAAGAGAATCAAGGGCGCCATGCGAGGAATCTTTCTACCAGCGCGATGCCGTAGCGCTGGCTCTTTTCGGGGTGGAACTGGACGCCGATCATGTTGTCGCGACCGATCGCCGCGGTGACCGGACCACCGTGATCGGTGGTGGCCAGCACATGCTCGCCGGTGAAGGCGAAGCTGTGGAGGAAATAGGCCTGGCCGGCCTCGATCAGCGGATGGGGCAGGGCGGGTACGACGTCGTTCCAGCCCATGTGCGGCACGTGCACGCCGGGGGCCGGCGCGATCGCGCGGACGGTGCCCGGGATCCAGCCGAGGCCGGGGTGGGTGCCCATCTCCTCGCCTGCATCGGCCATCAGCTGCATGCCGACGCAGACGCCGAGAAAGGGGGCGCCCTGCTGACGAACGCGGGTGTTCAGCGCCTCGACCATGCCCGGGATGACGCGCAGGCCGGCTGCACAGGCCCCGAAGGCGCCGACGCCGGGCAGGACGATCCGGTCGGCGTTCAGCACGGCGTCCGGATCGGCGGTGACGGTGACGTCCGTCGCGCCCGCCGCCTTCAGCGCATTATGTACCGACTGGAGATTGCCCGCGCCGTAATCGATGAGGGCAATCGCGCTCACAGCACGCCCTTGGTCGACGGGACCACGTCCGCCTTGCGCGGATCGATCTCGACCGCTTCGCGCAGCGCCCGGGCCAGGCCCTTGAACGCGGCTTCGGCGATATGGTGGTTGTTGGTGCCGTACAGCGTCTCGACGTGGAGCGTCAGCCCCGCGGTCTGGGCGAAGCTGTGGAACCAGTGCTCGAACATCTCGGTGTCCATCTCGCCGAGCCGCTTTTGCGAGAACTCGGTCTTCCAGACGAGATAGGGGCGGCCGGAAATGTCGATCGCGACTCGGGTGAGCGTCTCGTCCATCGGCGACAGCGCGTCGGCGTAGCGGCGGATGCCCTTCTTGTCGCCGAGCGCCTTGAGCACCGCCTCGCCGATCGCGAGCCCGGTGTCCTCCACCGTGTGGTGCTGGTCGATATGGAGGTCGCCTACCGTCTTCACGTCCATGTCGATCAGCGAATGGCGGCTGAGTTGCTCGAGCATGTGATCGAAGAAGCCGATCCCCGTCGAGATGGTATAGGCTCCCGTCCCGTCGAGGTTGACGGTGACGTCGACGGCGGTCTCGCTCGTCTTGCGGCTTACGGTGGCGGTGCGCATCGGGACCCCCATAACGAAGGTTGCCGCGCATGCAATCTTGACCGTGCGGCGACAGGCGCTACCCAAGGGGAATGACTGGCAACGTGCCCGATAGCTTGATTCCCTATGATGAGATCGTGCAGGAAGCCCTGCGCGCCGTGGTTGGCCGTGTACTCGGTTCGGTCGCGGAGACCGGCGCGCTGCCCGGCGGCCATCATTTCTACATCACCTTCAAGACGCATGCGCCGGGTGTCGACATCCCGCAGCGGCTGATCGACCGGTTCCCGGACGAGATGACCATCGTCCTGCAGCACCGGTTCTGGGACCTGACGGTGGATGGCGAGAAATTCTCGGTGGGGCTGAGCTTCAACCAGATTCCCGCAATGCTCAACATCCCGTTCTCGGCGATCACCGGCTTCCACGATCCGGCGGTGAACTTCGAACTGCGCTTCCAGGCGGCCGAGAATGGCGACGAGCCCGATCCGCAGCATGAGGAAGCGGAGAATGACGGTCCGGCGGCAAAGCCGGTGGAAGACGGCTCGAACGTCGTCTCGGTGGATTTCAAGCGCAAGAAGTAAGGGCGGCGCTGTGGCGCCGTCCGTTTGATTTCCTTAGCCGTCGTTGGCGCTGGACGGGCGCATCAGGCGTGCGCGCAGGTCCTGCATCGCCACGGCCTGCGCCGCCGCGCCGGGATCCTCGGCCGCGAGGATCGAGCCGAGATGCTCGAGGATCTGGCTGGCGCGATCCAGATTCTGCAGCGATTCGAGATGCCGGGCAATGACGTGCGGGTCTTCGACCAGTCGCTCGCCCAGGCTGTCGAGCAGCTCGCGGACATGGAAAACCTCTTCGACCAGCCGTTGGCCGAGATCAGCCATCACCGGCGCCGCCGGCTGCGGTGCCGGTTCGGCGGGCAGGGTCGCGCCGCCGCGCACCGCTTCCTGGATCGCATCGACCCGCGCCTGGCCGCGATAGCCGTCGAAGGTCGCGACGCGGTTGCCCGAAATCCATTCGTCGACGGTGACGGCGCTGTGATCGAAGGCGACGCCGCAGCGGCCTGCGCTCTGCCAGACGACCCGCCCGGGAACTTCGATCTCGGCGCGGCGCAGCACCAGCACGGTGCCCGGACGCGGCAGCACCGAGCCGTCGAGCATCGCCCCGCCTTCGGAAAGATTGCGGATTCGCACCGGCACCTTCAGCGCATCGGCTTCGATCGCCGCGGCAAGAAACAGGTTCTTGCGCGGCGCGCGCTCATGCGAACCGTTGGGGGAAGAGGAATGTGCGCCGGCGTGCATGAGTCCATTGTATGAAGCCAGAGACGGACAGTTGGTTAACGGCACTCAAAAAACCTGATCCGTCAGACACCTGCGCGGGGGTGCTGGAATCGCCCGGGGCAAGGGGCTAGAGCCGCCGCGACTCCGCGAAAGGCGGATCCAGAATGAAAGGCACCGTGTGACCACTCGCACCGAAACCGACTCGATTGGCGCAATCGAAGTCCCCGCCGACGCCTATTGGGGCGCCCAGACCCAGCGTTCGATCGAGAACTTCCCGTTCGGCGCGATGGAGCGCATGCCGCTCGGCATCGTCCATGCCCAGGCGATCGTGAAGCAGGCCGCGGCGCGGGTGAACCGCAAGCATGGCATGGACGCCAAGATCGCCGACGCGATCGAAGCGGCGGCGCAGGAGATCGTCGCGGGCGATCTGGACGACCAGTTCCCGCTGGTGATCTGGCAGACCGGCTCGGGCACCCAGACCAACATGAACGTCAACGAAGTGATCGCCGGCCGCGCGAACTTCGTGCTGGCGGGCACCAAGGGTGGCAAGTCGCCGGTGCACCCGAACGATCACGTCAACATGAGCCAGTCGTCGAACGACAGCTTCCCGACCGCGCTGCACGTCGCGGCGGTGATCGCGACCTACAAGACGCTGATTCCGGCGCTCGACAAGCTGACTGCCTCGCTGACCGCCAAGGCAGAGGCCTGGGATCACATCATCAAGATCGGTCGCACCCACACCCAGGACGCGACCCCGCTGACGCTCGGCCAGGAATTTGGCGGCTATGCGGCGCAGCTGATCAGCTGCAAGGCGCGGATCGAAGGCGCGCTGAACGGCAACCTGCGCAAGCTGGCGATCGGCGGCACCGCGGTCGGCACCGGGCTCAACGCGCCGGAAGGCTGGGCCGAGGACATGTCGGCGGCGATCACCGACATCGCCGGACAGCAGTTCGAGCCGGCGCCGAACAAGTTCGAGCAGCTGGCGGCCAAGGACGGCCTGGTCTTCTTCTCGGGCGCACTGAACACGCTGGCGGTGGCGCTCAACAAGATCGCCAACGACATCCGCTTCCTTGGTTCGGGCCCGCGCTCGGGCCTCGGCGAACTGTCGCTGCCGGCGAACGAGCCGGGCAGCTCGATCATGCCGGGCAAGGTCAACCCGACCCAGTGCGAATCGCTGACGATGGTCGCGGCGCAGGTGATCGGCAACAACCAGGCCGTCACCGTCGGTGGCATGCAAGGCCATTTCGAGCTCAACGTGTTCATGCCGCTGATCGGCGCGAACGTGCTGCGCTCGATCGCTTTGCTGTCGACCGGCATGACCAGCTTCGCCGAGCGCTGCGTCGACGGGATCGAGGCGAACGAAAGCCAGATCAAGGCGCTGGTCGACCGCTCGCTGATGCTGGTGACCGCGCTGGCGCCGGCGATCGGCTATGACAACGCCGCCAAGATCGCCAAGAACGCGCACGAGAAGGGCCTGACGCTCAAGGAGAGCGGTCTGGCGCTGGGCCTCGTCGATGAAGCGACCTTCGACCAGTATGTCCGCCCCGAGACGATGATCGGGCGGTGACAAATCGTCATCCCGGCGAAAGCCGGGATCTCGTGTGACTCTTGCCCCGCGCCTCCGCCTGAGATCCCGGCTTTCGCCGGGATGACGGCGTGGGGCGAGGGAACCTCCTGTGCTCCCCGATCTTTCTTCCCTCGTAACCACCAACGACGGAGCAATCATGATCGGGGACGCAATCGCAGGCTGGATCGGCAACCGCATCGATCGGGCAGACGGCGAAGGCGGCGCGCTGGGCGCTATCGCCGGGGTGCTGACCTGGAAGGCGGCGAAGAAGATCGTGCCAGCCGCGATCGTGATCGGTGGCGCGGCCTATGCCTGGCATCGTTTCACCCGTGACCGCGAAACTGCCGTCTGACGGTCCGGATTCCCGAAAGGGAAGCGTGTTCGGGTCCGGTCCCGGCTTGACGGAGGCGTGAGTCCCACGCCAAAGGCACCCATGCCCCATTCCACCGAGACCGACCCGCACGGATTCAAGCGACGCGGCGTATTGTTCGTCCTGTCCTCGCCCTCCGGCGCCGGCAAGTCGACGATCGCACGCAAGCTGCTCGCCGCCGACGAGCATCTCCAGATGTCCGTTTCCGTCACCACCCGGCCGATGCGCCCGGGGGAAGTGGACGGGGTCGACTATCATTTCGTCGATCTCGAGCGGTTCCGCGAAATCGCGAACAACCATGAGTTCCTCGAATGGGCCCATGTGTTCAACCATCGCTACGGCACGCTGCGTAGCACCGTCGAGGAGATCCTCGACTCGGGCCGCGACGTGCTGTTCGACATCGACTGGCAGGGCGCGCAGCAGCTGTTCCAGCTCGCTGGCGGCGACGTGGTCCGGGTGTTCATCCTGCCGCCGTCCTTCGTCGAACTGCGCCAGCGGCTGGTCAATCGCAACACCGATTCGATCGAAGTGATCGACGCGCGCATGAGCCGCGCGGCCGCCGAAGTCAGCCACTGGGACGGCTATGACTATGTGCTGGTCAACGACGATGTCGACCAATGCTATCGCTCGGTCCACACGATCCTGAACGCCGAGCGGCTCAAGCGCTCGCGCCAGACGGGCTTGATCGGATTCATCCGCGGGTTGATGAAGTAACCTTCCCAACGGGGGAGGTATCGATGACCAGACTATTGCTCGGCGGCGCGCTCGGTGGGCTCGCCATGTGGCTGGTGGGCTTCATCTTCTGGGGGACGCCCCTCAGTCTGCTCGCGCTTTCCAAGACCGATGCCGCAACCACCGCGGCATTGCAGGCCGCTTTGGCCCAGCATCTCGGGCCGCTTGGCAGCGGCGCCTATCCGATTCCCTGGCCGGGCACGCCGCAGGGCACCCAGCTCTACGGGCAGGGGCCGACGGCGATGGTGCTGTTCAACTCAAGCGGTTTCGCGATTCCGGACAGCGCGGCGCTGATCGGCGGGCTGGTGCTGGCGATCCTCTGCGTACTGGCGGCGGGTTTCGCGTTGCGCATGGTGGCGGGCGGGCTCGATTTCGCCGCGCGATTGCGGCTGGTGGCGATCGTCGCGGTGGCGGTGACGGCCTATTCGGACCTCGGCCAGCCGATCTTCAACCACGCGCCCTGGGGCTATTTCGTCTATCTGTGGATCAGCGACGTGCTGAGCTGGGTCGCGGCCGGCGCGGTGCTCGCCTGGGCGCTGCCGCAGCCGGTGATCCGGACCGCCTGATGTATATCTGCGCGCTGGTGATCCCGGTGCCGGAGGACAAGGAAGACGCCTATCGCGGCTGGGCGGCGCGGGGCGCGGCGATCTTCCGGGCGCATGGCTGCCTGGCGATCACCGAGGCCTGGGAGGATTTCGTGCCCGACGGATCGGTCACGGACTTCCGCAAGGCGGTGGCGGCCGAGCCGGGGGAGAAGATTGTGATCTCCTGGCAGGTCTGGCCCGACAAGGCGACGCTCGACGCTGCCGAGGAAGCGATGCATGCCGATGGCAGCCTGGAGGTGGAGGGGGAGGTGCCCTTCGACGCGAAGCGGCTGATTCTGGGGTGTTTCCGGGAGCTTTGATCTTAAATCCTCCCCCAGCTTGCTGGGGGAGGGGGACCGCGCCCGAAGGGCGTGGTGGAGGGGCGGCGGTGTAACCGCCGTCTGCGACGGCGGCCCCTCCACCATTCGCTGCGCGAATGGTCCCCCTCCCCGAGACAAGCTCGGGGAGGATTTCTAATCGAGCAGCCCCAGGAACTTCACCCCGGCCATGAACTCCGCGCGGCGGTTCTCGCGGGCTTCCAGTGCCAGCGTGTCCTCGCCCCAGAGTTCGGCCTGCCACAGCTCGTCGACATGGGCGGCCTGCCACAAGGTCTCGGGCTCGACCGCGCCTTCGAGCAAGGCCAGCGCGCCAACCAGCGTGCCGCTGATGGTCACCACCGGCGACAGGCCGGCGAGGTGGAAGGCGTCGAGCGCGTGCACGGCTTCGGAGAGCCGGGCGAGAGTCGGCTCGGGCTGGGCGCGGTGCATCACCCCGGCGGTCGTCTCGAAATGCACGTCGTAGCGGCCGCGCGCCCAGTCGAGCAGCGGGTCCCAGGCATCGGCCTGGCGCTCGACCAGCTGGATCGGATCCTCGGCGCGGTAATAGAGCAGGTCGCTTTCCCCATAGGCGGCGAGGCCGCTGGCGAAGGGGGCGAGATCGGGCGCGATCCGGTCGATCGCGGCATTGGCGAGGCCGGTCAGCGGCATTGTGCGCGGGTCGATCGTCTCGGCCACGGCGCGCCATTCGTCGGCGACGGCTTCGGCAAGCGCCGGGGTTGGCAGGGCGAGCGGGGCGCGGCCGGGGGTGCGAACCGGCTTTCCGTCGAGCGCCACCTGGCCGTTCTCGACGGTAACTTCCTTCCAGAAACGCTTCATGCTTCGGGCGTGGCCTCCACGGGGGTCTTCCAGCGCCGGGCGAGGAAGCGCGGCACCACCGCCATGAAATAGAGCGACGCGAGCAGGATGGCACCCCCGAAGACGGTGACGCCGTAATTCTGGGCGCGGCCGGCGACGAGCAGGCCGAGGACGGCGCCCGCGGTGCCCAGCATGTTGACCGCGACGATGATGTAATAGCGCTTGCGCGCCAGACGGTCGGCCTCGGTCATATACGCTCCAGATGCCCGAAGAGCTGGCTGGCGTGATCGGCAAGGACATGGGCGCCGGCGCCGAGCAACTCCCCGGATGTGTGGTATCCCCATAGCACACCAAGGGCGTGGGTGCCAGCGGCGCGGGCCATTGCCATGTCGAAGCTGGTGTCGCCGATCATCGCGGTGGTCTCGGGCGCGGCACCGGCCTCGGCGATGGCGAGCTCGAGCATCGCGGGATGCGGCTTGGAGGGGTGGCGATCGGCGGTCTGCAGCGTGATGAAGCGCTGGTGGATGCCGTGATGCTCGAGGATCAGGCGCAGCCCGCGATCGGACTTGCCGGTGGCGACGCCGAGCAGCCAGCCGGCGGCATCGAGCGCCTCGATCGTATCGAGGATGCCGTCGTATAGCGGTTCGGGATCGAGCGCGGCCGAGGCGCGCATCGCGTGGAAGGCGCGCTTGTATTCCTCGGCCATCGCCTCGTGCAGCGCGGGCTCGGCCTCAGGCAGCAGTAGCGCAATGGCGGGGACGAGGCTGAGGCCGACGATGCGGCGGATGTCGGCGCGATCGGGCGGATCGAGCCGATGCGCGGCGAAGGTCGCCTCCATCGCGCGGCAGATATTGGCCTGCGAATCGACGAGCGTGCCGTCGCAATCGAACACGGCGAGGCGGTTCACTTCGCGCTCCGCATCAGCGCGGCCATGGCGGTGCGGCCCTGCGCTTCCAGCGCGTCGGCGGCGACGAGGCGGGCGGGCTCGGGCTTGTTCTGGCCGAGCTTCAGCGTGCCGCGCCAGGCCTGGACCCGAAGCCGATAGCCGGTGATCGCGCCCGTCATCTTCGCGAAGAGCGCCGGGTCCATCTTGCCGCGCGTCCATTCGGGCTTGGGGGCGAGGCGGCGTTCCTGCTCGTGGCTGATCGCGTCGAGGATCGCCGCCAGGCCGGCATCGTCGGTGCGCGAGACGCTGCCCTCGAGCTCGACCGCGACATAGTTCCAGGTCGGCACTTCGTTCGGGCCGGTGCCGTACCAGTCGGGGCTGACATAGGCGTCGGGGCCCTGGAGGTTGAACAAGGCGGTCGCGCCGTCGAGGTGGCGGGCGAGCGCATTGCCGCGCGCGAGGTGGAAGCCGAGCGTGTCGTCGTCGAGCCACACCACCGGCGCATGCGCGACGCGTGGGCCATCGGGCGTCGACGCGAAGAGCGCGCCGAAGCCGATGTCACGGACCATGTCGCGGATCGCGGGGCGGTCTTCCCAGCGGAAGGCCGGGTGCGGGTGCATCAGCGACTCCGGCTGCCGCCCGGCTTGGGGCTGCCGCTACGCGGGCTGGGTCGGGTGCCGGGCGCCGAGCCGGTGCGCGGGCCGGTGCGAGGACCCGGCTTGGGGCCGGCGCCGCCGGGCTTGCGCGCGCCGGGCTTTGCACCGCCCGGCTTGGCCGAGGGTGCCTTGCGCGTGCTGGGCTTGCCGCCGCTGCGGGGCGCGGGCTTGTCGCCGCTAGGGCCTTCGCCGCGACCACGCCGCTCGCCGCGGCGCTCCTTGCGCACCGACTTGGCATGCGCGCGGGCATTGGCCTTGAGCTGCTCCTTCGTCATCGGCGGCGGACCGTCATCGAGCGGCAGCGCGTCGCCCTCGGCTTCCTCGAAACCGAGCGTGCGCAGCGATTCGGCGAAATGGTGCGGCAGTGCCGCGCGCACGTCGATCCGATCGCCATCGGGATGATCGACGCGGAGGCGGCGGGCGTGAAGATGCATCTTGCGGCTGATGCCGCCGGTCAGGAAGGCCTCGGGCCCGCCATATTTGCCGTCGCCGACGATCGGGAAGCCGATCGCCGCCATATGGACGCGCAGCTGGTGGGTGCGGCCGGTGAAGGGCTGGAGCTCGACCCAGGCGGCGTGATTGCCGGCGCGGGCGATCACCCGGTAGCGGGTGCGGGCGGGCGAGCCCTCCTTCTCGTCGACCTGCATCTTTTCGCCGCCGGTGCCCGGCTGCTTGCCGATCGGCAGCTCGATCATGCCGTCCTCGATGCTCGGCATGCCGACGACCAGCGCCCAATAGACCTTGCGTGCGGTGCGGCTGGAGAAGCTCTTCGAAAACGCCGCCGCGGCGCGGGCGGTGCGGGCGATGAGCAGCGCGCCCGACGTGTCCTTGTCGAGCCGATGGACGAGCTTGGGCCGGCTCTCCATGTCGTACTGGAGCGCATCGAGCAGCTCGTCGACATGCTCGGTGGTCTTGGTGCCGCCCTGCGTCGCCAGGCCGGGGGGCTTGTTGAGCACGAACGCCGCATCGTCCTGGTGGATCACCATCGAGCGGGCGAAATCGATCTGCTCCTCGCTCAGATTGACGACGCGCACGCGCTTGGGGCGAGCGGGCTTGTCGGGCGAAGGCGCCTCGGCCGGTGGGACGCGGATCACCTGGCCCATCGCGACATGATCGCCGGGCTTGGCGCGCGCGCCGTCGACGCGCAGCTGGCCGGTACGTGCCCAGCGGGAGACAAGGTTGAAGCTGGTGTCGGGCATGTGCCGCTTGAACCAGCGATCGAGGCGGATGCCGTCGTCGTCGGGCTTTACGGTGAACTGGCGGACGGCGTCTGTCATGGAATGGCTCGCAAAATGCTGAGGCCGGCGAACAGCGCAAGTGCGGAGCCGACGACCGAAGCGAGGATATAGCCCAGCCCCATGCCATAGTCGCCACGCTCAAGCATGTTCATCAGGTCGAGGGTGAAGGCAGAGAAAGTCGTGTAGCCACCGAGCACGCCGACGCCGATCAGCAGGCGCCATTGCTCGCCGCCCTGGCCGATCTTCGCCAGCGCGCCGGCGAGCATGCCCATCAGGAAGCCGCCGATCAGGTTCACGGCCAGCGTTCCCCACGGATAGTCCGGCCCGAACCAAGCGAGCGTGAGCTTGCCGGTAAGGTAGCGCGCCGCGGAGCCGAAGGCACCGCCGAGCATGACGAGGAGAAGGGGTGGCATCCGCAGCGGTTAGCGCGGAATCGGGGGGAGGGGAACTCTTCTCCTTAATTCCTCTCCCAGCTTGTCTGGGGGAGGGGGACCATTTGCGCGGCAAATGGTGGAGGGGCCGGCGCAATGCGCCGGTGCCCGGCGCGCCCCTCCACCACCGCCTTCGGCGGCGGTCCCCCTCCCCGAGCAAAGCTCGGGGAGGATTTAAGGGGTCAGATCCCGTTGTTCGCGACCATGTCGATGTCGGTGCCGCCGTCGGGGCGGTTGGTCAGGAACAGGACATAGGCGCCGCCGTCCTTGTCGCGGGTGCCGCCGAGGATGTGTTCGGCGCCGTCGATCTGGTGTTCGCTCGTGTACCCGCCGCGGATCGCGTGGGTGTAGTACCAGTCGAGCATCACCTGCATCGGCTGGGGCGAGGAGAAGCTGACCACGCGGAGCTGGCACTGGCCGGCGGTGGTGCCGGCGGCCTCGGTCACCCGGGCTTGCGGATAGAGTGGCAGGTCCCTGGGCAGGCGCTGCGCCCAGCCGGCGGCATATTGCAGCGACGCGGCGCACTTGTTGGTCTTGCCGTCCTTCTGGCGCGCGGCGAGGCCGCCCAGCGTCACCGACTCACGCGCCGCGGCGCACTGGGTGCACTCCTTGGTCGCCTTGGTAGGAGCGGGCGTCTTCAGCAGCTGGCCATTGTCGACCTTGGCATTGTTGGCCGCGACATTGTCGTTCGGCACGCCGCCCGAATAGGGCTGGGCCGGCGGACGGACCGCATCGCCATTGGCCTGGCGGCCAAGCTGCGGATCGACCATGATCTGGTCCTGCAGCGCGCTGGCCAGCGCCGGATCGGCGGCGTTGACGGCGTTCGCGTCGGCAGTCTCGCCCGAGCTGCCATTGCCGCCGCAGCCCGCAATCGCGAGGGGCAGGACCAGCATCAGGAAATAACGATGGCTACGGGCCATTATGTGCGCTCCTTTGGCGCGTTTCCTGCCACAGGAAGGTTAAGGAAGGCTTTGGTGAACCGGGGAGGTGCGCCGCGCCATGGGCGGGCAACGGAACTCCCGGGCCGCGATGCGCGTATCTGGGCGTGTATCCGGGCCGACATCGCGATGTGGTGTCATGCTGTTATATATTGATAATACACTTACGATGGGATATTGCTTCGCGCATGCTGAACCTGCTTTCGATCCTTGCCGGCATCATCGCGTTTCCGCTGATGCTGATCGCGCTGATCCCGCTCCTGGGATGGCTCAACTATCTGGTGATTCCGATCGCCGTGGTCGGCCTCGCGCTCGGTGCGCTCTCGAGCTCGAATAGCGGGCGTAACCTCAACATCGTCGTGGCCGGGGTCGGCTTCGTTCGCCTGTGGCTGGGCGGCTTCATCTTCTGACCGGCGCATAGAAAAGGGCCCGGCGTTTCCACCGGGCCCCTCTCTGCCTGCGTGGCAAGCGTGTGTTGCCTGTGGGCGCTTAGCGGCAGCGAACCTGGCCGCGATCGACCGACGATCCGAGCGCCGCACCTGCAGCCGCGCCGAGCAACGTGCCGAGCGTGGCGTTGCGGCCGTTCGACAGCGAATTGCCGAGCAGGCCGCCGGCGACGCCGCCCACGATCAGCCCGGTCGTGCCGTCCGAGCGGCGGCAATAGTAACGCCCGTCATTGCCGCGATAGATGCGGTCGTTCCGCGACAGGCGGCGCTCCTGATAATAGCGGCCGTCGCGGTAATAGTCGGATGGATTGTAGTAGCGCTCGCCCGGCGGCAGGCGGTTATAGTCGTAGTTGCGATAGCGGCGGTAATCGCGGCGCCATTCGCGATCATTGCGCTGATCGCGGCGGTCATAGCGGTCGCGGCGATCGTGACGGTCTCGATCGCGCCAGTCCTGCGGCGCAACTGCGCTGGTCGCCGCGGTCGCGAGCGGCGCACCGGCGGCGACGGCCGGGGCGGCGGCAAGGCCGGCGCTGGCGATGGCTGCGGCTAGAAGGATACGCATGGAGTTTCTCCTTGTTTTCCCGAGCAACCAACGTGCCGGGCGAGGCGGGGTTGCGTGAACGGGAAACTACGTCCCGTTCATCGCAGGGTCGAGCTCAGACCCGGGTCGTGCCCGGATAGGCGAACAGCAGATCGCTGCCGACTTCGGCATGGAGATCGGCGTTGCCCTCGACCGTGAGGCATTGGCCGGCCTGGAACGCGATGCCATCGACCACGCCTTCGCCGCGCAGCGGGATCAACCAGCCGGTCACGCCCTCGGGCAGGCTGACGGTGCGTTGACCGCCCTCCCAGCGCTCGAGCACGAACTTCGGCCCCTCGACCAGGATGGTGCGCCCGTCGGCGACGCGGCCCGGCATCGGGTGCGGCACGTACGGTACCGGCTCGGACACGGCGAGGCCGGCGTCCAGATGCAGCTCGCGCGGGCGGCCATAATCATAGAGGCGATAGGTGGTCTCGCTGTTCTGCTGCACTTCGACCAGCGTGATGCCCGCGCCGATCGCATGGATCGTGCCCGAGCCCGAATAGAAGAAGTCGCCGGCCTTGACCGGCTTCCAGTCGAGCAGATGCTCGATCGAGCCGTCGAGCGCGGCGGCGTGGAGTGTTTCGCGATCCGTGGGCTCCTTCGTGCCCAGCGCGATCGTCGAATCGGGCTCGGCGGCGAGGATCACCCAGCACTCGTCCTTGCCGCGCGGCAGGCCGGCGGCATGGGCCTGCTCGTCATTGGGATGGACCTGGACCGACAGCTTCTCGCTGGTGAACAGATATTTGATCAGCAGATCGGGCGTGCTGTCACCCGGCGTCTGGAACCAGATCTCGCCGACCGGATCGCCTTCGGCAGCGGGATCGGCGAAGCCCGGCCAGAGCTTGTGGCGTCCCCAGGGCTTCTCGACGCGGTGAGTGGCAAGCAGGGTAGCGGTCACAAATTGTCTCCGGAAAGCACTTCGATACTGCAACGCGCATGGCCCGTCGGGGCTCCCGCCGCAATCGCTGATTGGTATGTTGTCTGGCGGCGCCGGCCTGCTCCGCCGCCCGGCCTCCCATCGGCAGTATCTTGTGCGGGGCCGGGTGGGGGAGCAGGCCGGTACGGCAATGACACAAAGACGCCGCGAAAAGGATTGTTTGAAGCCACGGGACCGGGCTAAGACCCCCGCCCATGCGTACTTCCACCACTCGCGCGCTCGCGCTTTCCCTGCTTCCGGTCCTCGCACTCTCGATGGCCGGTTGCGCCAAGAAGAGCGGTGGCAAGGACCTGCCCTATGTCGCGCGCGATGTCGGCACGCTCTACAGCGCGGCCAAGCAGCGGCTCGACCAGCATCAGTACAAGCTGGCCGCCGCGCTGTTCGACGAAGTGGAACGTCAGCATCCCTATTCGGTCTGGGCGCGCCGCGCGCAGCTGATGGGCGCGTTCAGCTATTATCTGAACCGCGACTACACCGAATCCATTTCCTCGGCGCAGCGCTTCCTGGCGGTGCACCCGGGCAACCGCGATGCCCCGTACGCCTATTATCTGATCGGCCTGAGCTATTACGAGCAGATCAGCGACGTGCAGCGCGACCAGAAGATCACCCAGCAGGCACTCGATTCGCTGGGCGAACTGACCCGCCGCTATCCGAACACCAAATATGCCGCCGATGCGCGCCTGAAGATCGACCTTGTCCGCGACCATCTGGCCGGCAAGGAAATGGAGATCGGCCGCTTCTACGAGACCCGCGGCCAGTGGCTGGCGGCGACGCTGCGCTTCCGCGCTGTGGTCGACCAGTATCAGACCACCACCCATGTGCCCGAGGCGCTGATGCGCCTGACCGAGAGCTATCTGGCGCTCGGCGTGCCGGAGGAAGCGGAAAAGGCAGCAGCCGTGCTCGGCACCAACTATCCGGGCACCGACTGGTACAGCCACGCCTACAAGCTGATGCAGGACAACAAGGGCAAGCTGCAGGAAGCAGAAGCGGCGACCAAGTCCAAGAGCTGATGCTCGGGGCTTTTGTTCTCGTTAAGTTCCTGCGATAGAGGCGGCGCATGCTGACCGCGCTGGCCATTCGCGACGTCGTCCTGATCGAGGCGCTGGACCTGGAGTTCAGCGCCGGTCTGGGCGTGCTCACCGGCGAGACCGGGGCGGGCAAGTCGATCTTGCTCGATGCGCTTGGGCTGGCGCTGGGCGCGCGCGGCGAGAGCGGGCTGGTGCGGAACGGCGCGACCCAGGCGGTGGTGACCGCCAGTTTCGAGCCGCCGGCGCGCGACGGCGAAGTCGCGAACATCTTCCACCAGAACGGGCTGGAGCTGGAGCCGGGCGAGCCGCTGATCGTGCGGCGCATCGTCAAGGCCGATGGCGGCAGCCGGGCATTCCTCAACGACCAGCCGGCGTCCGCGGGCCTGCTCCGCGAGCTGGCACCCTATCTGGTCGAGATCCACGGCCAGCACGACGATCGCGGCATGCTGAACCCGCGCGGGCACCGGGCCTTGCTCGATGCGTTCGCCCGGTCCGACGTTGGTGAAGTGGCGATCGCGCACAAGGCGTGGCGCGATGCCGAGGCGATGCTGGCGGTTGCGCGGGCCGAGCAGGACGTGGCCGAGCGCGACCGCGAATGGCTCGAACATGCCGTGGCCGAGCTGCGCGGGCTGGCGCCCGAGGCGGGCGAGGAAGAGATGCTCGCCGAACGGCGTGCCGGCATGCAGCGCGGTGAGAAGATCGCCAGCGAGCTGCAGGGCATCGCCGAGCTGCTCGAAGGGTCCGAAGGCGGGTTGAGCCAGCTTCGCCAGGCGGCGCGAGTGCTCGAGCGGATTGCCGGGGACCATGAGGCGCTGGCCGAGGCGCTGGCCGCGATCGATCGCGCGATCACCGAGGCGGGTGAGGCGCAGGACCGGGTCGATGTCGCGGCCGAAGCGCTCGCCTATGATCCTGCCGCGCTGGAGGCGGACGAGGCGCGGCTGTTCGAGCTGCGCGGGCAGGCGCGCAAACACCGGGTACAACCGGACGAGCTGCCGGCCCTGCTTGAGGAACTGTCCGGCCGGCTGGAGCGGGTGCAGAGCGGCGGCGCGGGGATCGCCCGGCTCGAAGCAGCAGTGACCGAGACGCACCGCGCCTATGCCGAGGCGGCGAAGACGCTCTCGGCCCGGCGCACGCTGGCGGCGGCGCGGCTCGATGCGGCGGTGATGACTGAGCTCAAGCCGCTCAAGCTCGATGCCGCGCGCTTCCGCACCGTGGTCGAGCCGCAGGAGGAGGGCAGCTGGTCAAGCTTCGGCATGGACCGGGTCGAGTTCGAAGTCTCGACCAATCCCGGCGCACCGTTCGCGCCGCTGATCAAGATCGCCTCGGGCGGCGAATTGTCGCGCTTCATCCTAGCGATGAAGGTGGCGCTGGCCGAGGAAGGCGGCGCGCGCACGCTGATCTTCGATGAGATCGATCGCGGCGTCGGCGGCGCAGTGGCGAGCGCGATCGGCGAGCGGCTGGCGCGGCTGGCGGATACGGCGCAGGTGCTGGTGGTGACGCACAGCCCGCAGGTGGCGGCGCGCGGTGCCCGGCATCTGCTGATCGCCAAGAGCCATGACGGCACGGTGACCCGCACCGGCGTGACTCCGCTCGATGCGGCGGAACGGCGCGAGGAGATCGCGCGCATGCTCTCGGGTGCGGAGATCACCGATGAAGCGCGGGCACAGGCGGCGCGGCTGATCCTGGCCTAGGCGGTCGCGGGCTCGGGCGTTTCGGGCGCGCGTCCGGCGATCCATCCGGCAAGGGCGATGACGGCACCGGCGAGCGCCGCGACAAGGGCCAGCGGCAGCGGCGGCAGCATCGCGACGTCCTGCAACAGGTGCCGCCAGCTCTCCATCGGCCCGAGGAAGCGGAAGAACACACCGCCGAGGATCGTGGCGGCGCCGGCCACGAAGAACGGATGGCCGTTGCGGCCGCTGCCAAGGGCTAGGCTGAAGGCGATCGCCGCGGTGACGGCGTTGGCGAGCTGGAAGCCGATGCCCAGCCGCCAGAAGTCGGCGGGCCCCCGCACCGAAAGCGGCGGCAGGATCGGTGCGAGCCGGCCGAGGATCGGCGGCAGCAGGAACAGCGCGGTCGCCAGCATGTAGCGTGCGTGGAGCTGGACC
>PJUL01000781.1_pt1 | contig 18710 bp, 20 predicted proteins | sample 1512221 | NCBI WGS metagenome assembly PJUL01 (sample SAMN08177667, study PRJNA422409) | Feces metagenome, whole genome shotgun sequencing project.
GCTGAAGATCCGTCTCGCCCGTGGCGGCGCCAAGAAGCGTCCGTACTACTCGATCGTCATCGCCGACAGCCACTCGCCGCGCGATGGCCGCTTCATCGAGAAGGTCGGCACCTACAACCCGCTGCTGAAGAAGGATGACCCCGCGCGCGTCACCCTGAAGCTGGAGTCGATCCAGGAGTGGCTCAAGAAGGGCGCCCAGCCGACCGACCGCGTCGCCCGCTTCCTGGCCGCCCAAGGCGTCGGCGCCTGGACCGCCGGCAACAACCCGAAGAAGGCCGAGCCGGGCAAGAAGGCCAAGGAACGCACCGCCGAGCGCGCCCAGCGCGAAGAAGAGCGCCTGGCCGCCGAAGCCCAAGCCAAGGAAGACGCCAAGGCCGCCGCTGAAGCCGCCGCCGCGGCCGCCGCCGAAGCCGCTGCTGCTCCGGCCGCTGAAGAAGCTCCGGCCGAAGCCCCGGCTGAAGAAGCCTCGGAAGGCTAAGGGATACGGCGCCGCCCTCCACGTGGGGGCGGCGCCAGTCTCTTCTCTACCCCAAGGACCGGCCTCGTCCGGAAAGCCTCGCGTCGATGCCGATCTCTCCCGATGACCCGTTGATCCTGGTCGGCCGCGTGGCCGGAGGCTTTGGCGTGCGCGGCGAGGTGCGCATCTCGACCTATACCGAGGAGCCGATGGCCCTGAAGGGCTTCAAGCGGCTCCTGCGCCAGGACGGTTCGACCGCCCTGTCGATCTCGCAGGCGAGAGCCGTCAAGGACGGCCTGATCTGCCGCTGCGCCGAGATCGCGACCAAGGAAGCCGCCGACGCCCTGCGCGGCCTCAAGCTTTTCGTCCCCCGCTCGGCCCTGCCCGAGCCCGACGAGGACGAGTTCTACCTCACCGACCTGATCGGCATGGCCGTGCGCCACATCGCCACCGGCGAGGATCTGGGCAAGATCAAGAGCGTCCAGGACTTCGGGGCCGGCGACCTGCTCGAAATCATTCCCCCCCTCGGCGGCCAGACCTGGTACCTGCCCTTCACCCGCGCCGCCGCGCCGGAAGTGAAGCTGGCCGAGCGCCTGGTGCTGGCCGACCCGCCCAACCTGGTGGGCGAGCCCGAGGGCCCCCAGTCCGACGAGGACTAGGGTTTCACGGCCGGGTTTCGGTCGATCCCCTTGACCAGTTCCGGCCAGTTCCAGCGGATCCGCATCGACGCGCCCGCGGTCGGCAGATCATCGTCGGTGCGCGCCGGCGCGCGCAGCAGCTCCACCGCGGCCTTGATCGCCTGCGCCGCCTTCGGGCCGGCCTCGCCGGTCGTCACGCAGTCCTTCAACGCGCCATCCTCGGCGATCCTGCATCGGGTGCTGGTCAAGCCTGCCAGGTCGCCCGCGCCGGCCAGGATCGCCTGGGCCTGGTCGCGGTCGGGGCGCGCAGCCCAGTGTATGAACCGCCCCTCGCAATCGGCCGGACCTTCCCCGGCCGGACAGGCGAAACGATCCGAGCCGTTGCGGGGGGTGTCGTCTTTCACGGCGACCACCATGAAGGCGTCCTCGCCGATCGCCTTGCCCAGGGCCGTGGCCCTGAACGGCTGCGGCGCCGACGGGTCGACCGGGGGCGCGGCGAAGGTGACAGGGATCAGGCGCCGGGCGCCATCCACCGGCTTGCCGTCGCGGATCTCCGGATTGAAGGCGAAGCCGGCGCTCAGGGCCAGGGCCGCCTCGCCGAAGCCGTAGTCCTCGGGCGTCTGCGACACGACCTTGCAGTCGCTGGCCTTGCCTTCGGCGGTGATGCGACAGTCGAGGGTCACCTTGCCGCCGATGTTCTCCTTCTGGGCGCGCGGGGGATAGAGCTGGGCCATCGCGTTGGCGTCGGGCAGGCTGCGCCACTCGGCGCGCTCGATGCGCTTGGGCGTCTCCTGGGCGCAGGCGGACAGGGAAGAAGCGAAAGCGGCGCCGAGCGCCAGGACGAAACGAAGCGACATGCCGCAAGCTTAGCTTGAGCGCGCGCCCTGTCGACCCGAAAGGGCGAGCATCAGCCGGCCAGATGCAAAAGCGCCGATCCGTGCGGCGCCAGCGTGCGCTGCATGCGACCGCTCACCCGTCCCAGGTGCTGCCCGCTCCACAGGTCGAGGGCCGATACGCCGTCGGCCAGGCCAAGGTCGCGCAGGCCGATCCCGACCGTCTTCGGCTTGGCCGTCGTGTTGAACAGCGCCAGGTAACGCTCGGCCGGCTTGCCTTCGGGCCTCGCCGACCAGACCCGCGCCCCGTCCTCGACGAAATGGGGCTGGTTGCCGGTGCTGGCCTGGTTGACCGCCAGCACCCGCCGATTGGTCAGCAGGGCCAGGGTCGGCGGGTCGAGGTGGCGCAGGTCGCCGCCCATGATCAGCGGCGAACGGGCGATCGACCACAGGGTCATCAGGGTCTGCTGTTCGTCGGGCGTGAACTTGGTGTCGCGCTTGCCAAGGGCCAGCCGGCCCAGCGGCAGCATGTCGGCGTCGGGCCAGGCGCCCGGCGCGCGGAAGGCGTTCCAGTTCTCCAGCCGCGTGAACTGGGCGTCCAGCATCGACCACTCGTCCCAGAAGTCGTCGGAGATGCGCCACATCTGGGCGTACCGGCGCACATGCTCGGCGCGCGGCACCGGGGTCTCGCCCGGCGACAGGCTGAGGATCATCGGCCGGCCGCAGGCCCTGATCGCCTTGTGCGCCGCCTCGATCTCGGCGGCGTGGGCGTCGTAGGGCCGGCTCATGTCGTCCATCTTCACGAAGTCGACGCCCCACTGGGCGAACAGGCCAAAGACGCTATCGTAATAGGCCTGGGCGCCGGGCTTGCGCATGTCGACGCCGTACATGTCGGGGTTCCACGAGCAGATGCTGGAGGTGTCGGCGATGTCGGCGGCGCGGACGCTCGTTCCCAGCACCGGTAGGTTGGCCTTTACCGCCGCGCGCGGGACGCCACGCATCAGGTGCACGCCGAATTTCAGGCCCAGCGCATGGACCTGGTCGGCCAGCGGCTTGAAGCCCAGGCCGCCGGCGCTGGAGGCGAAGCGGTTGGGGGCGGGCAGCAGGCGGCCATGACCGTCCATCGCCGGCTGGGGATCGCGGTTGTACTCGTAGCTGGAGGCCGCCGGCTCGTACCACTGGATGTCGACGGTGAAGACGTCGTAGCCGAACGGCAGCAGTTTCGCGGCCATGATCCTGGCCGTCTCCAGCGCCTGAGCCTCGTTGATCGTGGTGGCGAAGCTGTTCCAGCTGTTCCAGCCCATCGGCGGGCGCGGGGCCAGCAGCGGGGTCCGGGCCGGTGCGGCCCCGACGCTCGAACCGGCCGCCAGGCCGGCGCCCATGCCCGCCAGCAACACGCCGCGCCGATCCATCGAGGGTCCCGTCATCGCCCGCCTCCCGCCCCGACGGCCTTCGCGCCGTCCTCCTGGGCGACGCTATTTGTCAGACAATTTGCCCGATCGGCAAGGCGCCGGCGGCAGGGGCTTGGAGCCTGGCCGCCAAGGCGTCTAGGTTGGCGGCATGATCCGTCTGTTCACCGCGATCGCCATCCCCTCGGAGATCGGCGCGCCGCTGCAAGCCCGACAATCCGGCATCGAAGGCGCCCGCTGGCGGCCGCTGGAGGCCTTTCACATCACCCTGCGCTTCATCGGCGACGTGCAGGAACCCGTCGCCGCCGACCTGGACGAGGCGCTGGCGCAGATCGAGGCCCCCGCCTTCGACCTGCAACTGAAGGGCGCCGGCCATTTCGGCGAGGGCGCCGACATGCACGCCGTCTGGGCCGGGGTCGAGGACGAGCCGCTCTTGCGACGCCTGCAGAAGGCCAACGAAAGCGCCGCCCGCCAGGCCGAGCTGAAGCCCGAGACCCGCACCTACCTGCCGCACGTCACCCTGGCCTATCTCAAGCGCGCGACCGTTCCCGAGGTCGGCGCCTGGATCCAGCGCAACAACCTGCTGCATTCGCCGCCCTTCCACGTCGATCGCTTCGGCCTCTATTCCAGCTGGCAGACCAAGGAGGGCTCGGTCTACCGGCTGGAGCGGGAGTACCCGCTGAAGCGCTGATCGGGCGAACCGCAGCCGGAACATCCAAGCCGGCGCCCGATGCTTGCGCTTTGCTTCCGACGCGCGCCTGATCGCGGCGACGCTCGGGAGTTTTCGCATGACCCTCTACGTCCTCGCCCTGCTCATCGGCGTGATCGCCGGCCTGCGGGCCATGACCGCCCCCGCCGCTGTCGCCTGGGGCGCGCACCTGGGCTGGATCCCGCTGGCCGGCACGCCGCTGGCCTGGCTGGGCGGCAACATCGCCACCTGGATCTTCACCGCCCTGGCGGCGGTCGAACTGATCACCGACCAGCTGCCCATGACCCCCAGCCGCAAGGTTCCGCCGCAGTTCGGCGCGCGCATCGTCGCCGGCGGCTTCTCGGGCGCGGCCATCGGCATGGCCGGCGGCGCGTGGATCGCCGGCGCCGTGCTGGGCGTGGTCGGCGCGGTGATCGGCACCCTGGGCGGCGCCGAGCTGCGCGGCCGCCTGGCCAAGGCCTTCAAGCGCGACACCCCGGCGGCTCTTGTCGAAGACGTGATCGCGCTGGGCGGCGCCTATCTGATCGTCTCGGCGGTTTCGTGAGCATGACGTTCGACGCCATCATCATCGGAGCCGGCCAGGCCGGACCCTCGCTCGCCGGCCGCCTGACTGCCGCCGGCTGGAAGGTGGCCCTGGTCGAGCGCAAGCTGTTCGGCGGCACCTGCGTCAACACCGGCTGCATGCCGACCAAGACCCTGGTGGCCAGCGCCTACGCCGCGCATCTGGCCCGCCGGGCCGCCGACTACGGCGTCGTGCTGCAGGGGCCCGTCGGCGTCGACATGAAGGCGGTCAAGGAACGCCAGCAGACCGTGGTGCGCAACGCCCGCGGCAATGTCGAGAAGTGGCTCAAGGGCATGGAGGGCCTCTCCGTCTTCGAAGGCCACGCCCGCCTGACCTCGCCCACCACCGTCGAGGTCGACGGCCAGGTGCTGGAGGCCCCGAAGATCTTCCTCAATGTGGGCGGCCGCGCCAACGTCCCCGACATGCCGGGGATCGAGGATGTCTCGTATCTCACCAATGTCGGCATGATGCAGCTGGACGTGCTGCCCGAGCACCTGGTGATCGTCGGCGGCAGCTATATCGGGCTGGAGTTCGCCCAGATGTACCGGCGCTTCGGCGCCCAGGTGACCGTGGTCGAGATGGGGCCGCGCCTGATCGGCCGCGAGGACCCCGAGGTTTCCGACGCCGTGCGCGAGACCCTCGAGGCCGAAGGGATCGCCGTGCGGCTGAACGCCGAATGCATCAGCTTCTCGCCCTGCAAGACGGAAGGGGGCGACGAAGGGGTCTGCGTCCACGTCTCGTGCACTGAGGGCGAGCCGGCGGTGAAGGGCTCGCACACCCTGCTGGCCGTCGGCCGCAAGCCCAACACCGACGACCTGGGCCTGGAGGCGGCCGGCGTCGCGGTCGACAAGCGCGGCTATGTCACGGTCGACGACACCCTGCGCACCAACGTCCCGTCGATCTGGGCCATGGGCGACTGCAACGGGCGCGGCGCCTTCACCCACACCGCCTACAACGACTTCGAGATCATCGCGGCCAACCTGCTCGACGACGACCCCAGGAAGGTGACCGACCGCCTGACCGCCTACGCCCTCTATACCGATCCGCCGCTGGGCCGGGTGGGGATGACCGAGGCCGAGGTGCGCGCCCGGGGCCGTCCGGCCCTGGTCGGGACGCGCCCGATGACCCGCGTCGGCCGGGCGATCGAGAAGGGCGAGACGAGGGGCTTCATGAAGGTGCTGGTCGACGCCGAGAGCAAGGAGATCCTCGGCGCGGCGATCCTGGGAACCTCGGGCGACGAGGCCATCCACGGCATTCTCGACGTCATGTACGCCAAGGCCCCCTACACCGTCCTGCAGCGCACCGTGCCGATCCACCCGACGGTGTCGGAACTGATCCCCACCGTGCTGGGCGAGCTGAAGCCGCTGGAGTAGGCGTGGGCCTCCACCAGGGTCGAGCGGGGCATCCGGCCCGCTACTTGCCCGCCCGCTCCTTGGCCAGGCGCGCGTCCAGCCGGGCCGCATGGCGATCGGCATAGGCGCGGCAGGCGCCGGGATCGACGAAGGGGTTGGGCGTCCTGCTGCGCCGGGCGCGCGCCAGCCGCTCGTCGCCGCCCGACTGGTCGGGGTGGGCGCTGATCAGCACGTCGCACTTGAGGCCGCGCATCACGTCGAAGCTGCGGCGGAAGCTCGCCACGACCTCGGCGTTGGCCGGGTCCGAGAACCGGTAGCCGTCGGACGACACCGGATTGAGGCTGGAGCCGAACACCACCGCCTTGCAGGCCCGCCGCTCGCACGCGGTCCAGGTCCAGCTCATGCTGCCGGCCGTGTGGCCCGGCGTGGCGCGGGCGGTGACCGCAACGTCGCCCAGCCGGATCACCTCGCCGTCCTTGACCGCACGCAGCCTGGTCACCGGCGGGAAAGCGGCCAGATCGGCCGCCTGCGGATCATCGGCGCCCGCACGGCCGCGTCGCAGCACCTGCGCCGCCGGAACGCTGGCCACCACCGTCGCGCCGCTGTCGCGGGCCAGGGCGGCGAGGCCTCCGGCGTGGTCGTAATGCGGCTCGGTGCTGAGGATCAGCTTGATGTCGGTGACCTTGAAGCCCAGCGCCCTGATGTTGGCCTCGATGGCCGGCACGGCCTGGGGCAGGGCGGCGTCGACCAGGATCAGGCCCTGGCTGGTCTTGATCAGGCCGACGCTGAGTCCGCCGAAGCCCACAATGTAGCTATTGCCGTGGACCTTGATCGGCGCCTCCGGCTTCAGCCAGCGGGCCGCGTAGTCCGGCGCGATCGGAGCCAGCAGCGGGTCGTGCGCCAGGGCCGGCCCGGCCAGGGCGGAAACTACGGCGACAAGGCTAAGGCCTGCGATCCAAGTGTTCTTCATGCCGCTATCCCCTTCGGTTGGCGCGGCGAACCTGCCGGGCGAGGGCGGCGGCGACAAAGCATCATATCTGGACGCAGCCATGAGCCTGGTTCATGGCTTGGCCATGGATCGCGCCCAACTGCCGCTGAACGCCCTGCGCGCCTTCGAGGCCGCCGCCAGGCACCTGAACTTCACCCGCGCCGCCGTCGAGCTGTGCGTCAGCCAGGGCGCGGTCAGTCACCAGGTCGCCCAGCTGGAGGCCCGCCTGGGCGTGGCGCTGTTTCGCCGCCTGCCGCGCGGCCTGGCCCTGACCGACGAGGGCCAGGCCCTGGCGCCGGTGCTGGTCGACGCTTTCGACCGCATCGGCGCGACGCTGGAGCGCTACAGCGACGGGCGCTTGCGCGAGGTGCTGACCCTGGGCGTGGTCGGCTCGTTCGCGGCCGGCTGGCTGCTGCCGCGCCTGGAGGCCTTTCGCCGGGCCTGCCCGCAGGTCGACCTGCGGGTGATGACCAACAACAACCGCGTCGACCTGGCCGGCGAGGGACTGGACCTGGCCATCCGCTTCGGTGACGGGGCCTGGCACGGCGTTCATGCCGAGCCGGTCCTGGCCGCGCCGCTCAGCGCCCTGTGCGCGCCGGCGATCGCCGCGCGCCTTTCCTCCCCGGCCGACCTCAGTCGCGAGATCCTGCTGCGCTCCTATCGCGCCGACGAGTGGCCGCGCTGGTTCGCCGCCGCCGGGGCCGAGACGCCGCCGCTGCGGGGGCCGATGTTCGACAATTCGGTGCTGATGGTCGCCGCCGCCGTCGCCGGCCAGGGCGTGGCGCTGGCGCCCGTCGCCCTGTTCGGGTCGGAACTCGCGGCCGAGCGCCTGGTCCGTCCCTTCGCCGCCGAGGTGATCACCGGCCGTTACTGGCTGACCCGGCTGCATTCGCGGGCCGACACCCCGGCCATGGCGCTGTTTCGCAACTGGCTGCACGGCGAGATGGCGCCGCCTACGCCGCCAGCGGCAGCACCACGCTGAAGGCCGAGCCCTCGCCCCGCCGGCTGGCCACGGACAGGCGCCCGCCGTGGGCCTCGACGATCGCCTTGCTGATCGCCAGGCCAAGGCCGTTGCCGTGGGCCGCGGCCGCCTCGCCCTGCCAATGGCGCTCGAACACCCGGGCGGCCTGTTCGGGGCTCATCCCCCAGCCGGTGTCGCGCACCTCGACCACCACGGCCTGGCCCTCGACCCGGCTGGACAGCGACACCGTCCCGCCCGGCTCGGTGAACTTGATGGCGTTGGACAGCAGGTTGGCCACCACCTGGCCGACGCGGGCGGCGTCGGCGTCGAGCCACGGCTCGGCCGCGTCGGGCGTGTAGGCGAAGGTCAGCCCCTTGCGGGCGGCCGACAGCGAGAACTGCTCGGCGATGTCGGCCAGCAGGCGGCGCAGGTCGACCGTCTCGCGGGCCAGCACCAGGCCGCCGGCCTCGATCTTGGAATGGTCGAGGATGTTGCGGATCAGCCGGCGCATGGTCTCGGTGGCCAGCAGGATGGCCTCGACGCCCGAGCGCACCTTGGGCTGGGCTTCGACGCCCGGCTGGGCCAGCAGGTTCTCGCTGGCGAACAGGATGGTGGTGATGGGATTGTTGAGGTCGTGGGCCACCACCTCGACCGCCTCCTTGCGGGCCAGCGAGATGGCCTTCTCCCGCTCGGCCAGGCGCGCGGCGACCTGGTCGTAGCTGCGCTTCTGCTCGACCAGCCGGAGCAGCAGGCGGCCAAGGAAGGCGCAGAACACGAAGGCGCAGATCGAGGCCAGGGCCAGCACGCCGAACACCCCGCGCACCACGCGCTGGTTGCGGGCCCGCTCGGCCTGGTAGCGCGCCGCCGACCGGTCGGTGAAGCGGTCGATGGCCGCGTCGATGCTGGCGGTCAGCGGGCCGGCGTTCTTCTGGAAATAGGCGTTGGCGCGGCTCATCGTGCCGCCGTCCAGGCGCTGGGCGACGCCGGCCCGCTGCAGCACCAGCAGCCGGCGCTGCAGGGCCGCCACCTGGTCCAGCGCCGCGCGGGTCTCGTCGTCGCGGGCCAGCGCCTTCAGGTCGCCGACGATGGCGTCGAAGCGTCGGTTGGAGCGCTCCAGCTCGACCAGCAGGCCCTTCTCGCCGTTGATGACGATGACCGGCACCAGGGCGTTCTGCCGCATCTTCTCGCTGCGCAGGTCGTGGGCCAGGATCACGGTGCGGGTGTAGACGGCGTCCAGCCGGTCCTGGGCGGCCGAGAACCGGGCCAGGAAGAACAGCGACGCGGCCAGCAGCGGCAGGAAGGCCAGGGCGATCAGCCCCACCAGCACCAGCAGCCTGCGTTCGTAACCGACCATCTAGGACCCTTCGGCCTTGCGCGGGATCAGACCGCCGCGTGGTCCTTCAGCACCCCCAGCGTCACGATGGCCAGGGTCTCCTCGTGGGTGGCCTCGAGAATGACCTGCGGCGCCATGCCCGCGTCCAGCGCCTCGCGCCAGCGGCCGGCGCACAGGCACCAGCGGTCGCCGGGCTTGAGCCCCCGGAAGGCGAACTCCGGACGCGGGGTCGACAGGTCGTTGCCGGTGGCCTTGGAAAAGGCCAGGAACTCCTCGGTCATCACCGCGCAGACCGTGTGCAGGCCAAGGTCGTGCGGTCCGGTCTCGCAGCAGCCGTTGCGGTAGAAGCCGGTCACCGGATCGAGCGAGCAGGGGACCAGTTCTCCGCCCAGCACGTTGCGGGCCGTCTCGTCGTAGCGCGTGGGGGCCGGTTGCGTGGTCATGGCGCCAGCTTAACCCCGTTTGCGGCTTTCCCGCCATGGCTTCGCCCGCCGCGAGATCGCCGCTTCCCGTCGCGCGCGGCGGGTGCTTTACACTCGCGTCGCCCCTGCCAGGATGACCCGCCATGACCGATCTCGCCCGGCCGCGCCGCAGCGCCCTCTACATGCCCGCCTCCAACGCCAAGGCCGTGGAGAAGGCGCGCACGCTCGACGCCGACGTGATCATCCTCGACCTCGAGGACGCCGTGGCCCCGGAGATGAAGCCCGCCGCCCGCGAGGCCGCCGTGGCGGCGGTGAAGGCCGGGGGTTTTGGCCCGCGCGAGATCGTCATCCGCACCAACGGCCTGGACACCCCCTGGGGCGCCGACGACCTGAAGGCCGCCGCCGAGGCCGGCCCCGACGCCGTGCTCGTGCCCAAGGTCAATGACGCCGCCGACGTCCACGCCTATGACGCGGCCCTGCACGCGGCCCCGATCCACACGCGCCTGTGGACCATGATCGAGACCGCCAAGGCCGCCTTCCACCTGTGGGAGATCGGCGAGGCGGCGAAGACCACGCGCCTGTCGGCCTGGGTGATGGGGGTCAACGACCTGGCCAAGGAGATGCGGGCGCGGCAGACGCCGGGCCGCGAGGCCTTCCTGCCGATCCTGTCGCTGGCGGTCGCCGCCGCGCGCGGCCATGGCCTGTCGATCCTCGACGGGGTGCACAACGACATCGAGGACCTGGCCGCGCTGGAGGCCGTCTGCGGCCAGGCGGTCGACTTCGGCTTCGACGGCAAGACCCTGATCCATCCCAAGCACCTGCCGATCTGCAACCGGGTGTTCTCGCCGTCGGACGACGAGATCGCCTGGAGCCAGGCGGTGATCGCCGCCTTCGCCGCGCCCGAGAACGCCGGCAAGGGCGCGCTGCGCGTCGAGGGCAAGATGGCCGAGCGGCTGCACCTGGCGCAGGCGGAGCGGCTGGTGGCGGTGTCCGAGGCCATCGCCGCCCGGACGGCGGGCTGATAAGGACCCCCATGCGTCGCCTTCTCGCCGTCTCCCTGTCCGCCCTGCTGTCGTTTCCGGCCGCCGCCCTGGCCCAGGCGCCGACGTCCGAGGTGGTGACGACCAACCCCTCCGCGCCCGCCCAACCAGCGCCCGAGGCGGCGATCCCGCTGGTGGCTGCCCCGCCGGCGGGCGGCCAGCCCGCGCCCGCCGCCGAAGTTCCGCAGGTCGCCGCGCCGCCGGCCCCGGCCGATCCCCTGGCCGACCTGATCGCCGCCAGCGGCCCGCAGACCACCGACGAGGAAGACGAGGCCCCGGCTGCGGCGCCGGCGCCCCGCCACAAGCCGACCATCCTGCCGATCCCCGCGCCCGAGACCTCGACCCCGGCGGCGCCCGGCGCGCCGATGAGCGTCGAGCAGGCCTACGAGTTGCGGGTGAAGGGCTCGATCGCCGCCGCCCAGGGCCTGCAGGGTCCGCTCGACGGCGGCTGGGTGCTGCGCGGCGCGGGCGGCGTGGCGCTCTATTCGCTGCAGATCGCCGACCCGGCGGGCGGCTACGGCCCCGTCGAGGGCGCCTGGCGCGACCTGCGCCGGCCCGGCGCGGTGGGCTCCACCGGCCTGATCGACAGCATCGAACGCACCTATGACGGCGGCGCGGCCGTGCGGTTCATGGCCCGGCCCGGCGTCGGCTCGACGCTGGCGCTCAGCGTCGGCCCCGACGGCGCCTGGAGCGGCCGCCTGACCGAGGACGGCGCGGCCCCGACCACTGTCGACATCGAGCGCACCGGCGCGCCGGTCCTGCCGGCCGGCTACGCCGTCGCCGCCCGCGGCCCGGTGATCTGGCCGCCGCGCGCTGCGCCGACCGCGACCCGCACCGCCTCGGCGGCGCCGGCTCGCGCCGCGCCCTGCTCGACCCGGGGTAAGAAGGGCAAGGCCCTGAAGGCCGCCAGGGCCAAGTGCGCCGCCGCCGCCAAGAAGGGCGGCGGAAAGGGCAAGGCCGCCGCCCGCTCGGGCAAGGCCGGCAAGGGCAAGGCAGTCAAGCCGGGCAGCCGCAAGAAGACCGCCGCCAGCGGGGCGCGCAAGAAGCGGCGCTAGTGAGAGCGGTCGGTCGGGCGCCGACCCGCTTCGGATCGGCGTTCAGCCAACCTGGCCCCTTTCCACCGAGCGCCCCCGCGAAGGCGGGGGCCCAGGCTGTCTTTCGAGGAAAGGCGGGGCCGTGGATGACCCGCAGACCCCGCCTGGATCCCCGCCTTCGCGGGGAAGAACGGGTTTGGGGACGCCAGCAGGCGTGATCATCGATACGCCCCGGGGAGCCCAGGCTCGGTCGAGCGCCCGGGACTAGGCCTGCCGTCCCGGCTGAAGGGAAGTGTCAGCGGTCCGCAAGGCCGCGGACCTCACACGCCAACAGGTTCGGTTCCGGCGCCCGGCTTCGCTGCGGCCCGGGTGACGGGCCTTGGAGCGCCGTCGTGGCCAAGCCTTGGGTCGTTTAGCACCCGGCCTAGCCGGCGCCTGGAGAGCCCGCATCGTTCCGGGCCATGGCTGCGACTTCGGCCAGCACCGCCGCCAGCGCCTCCACATCGGTGTCCGGCGGACCGGCCTGAACGGCGCGATGTCGAAGCGCGTCCAGGCGCGGATCGGTGATGGGGGTGCTTTCGAAGTCGTCCCAGTCCCAGACGCCGCCGGTTCCGTCGATGAACGCCCGCAGCACGTCGGCCACCTCGCCGGGCGTGCGATCGGCCGTCTGCTTGCCCGGCCACAGCCGCGTGAGCAGGACCACCGGCGCCGCGGCCGCCGCCAGCAGCACGCCCAGCCAGACCGGCAGGCGCGAGTCGCTTGCTCGTTGCATCGCGGGATCTCCCAAGACCTGGCGCTCCGATCAGGACGGCAAGGCGTCGCGCCGGCGCAGCCACTGGCGTAGCACGGCCGTCGTTTCTTCGGGACGGTCGGTGAAGGTGGCGTGGCCGGCGCCGGGAACCACCGCCAGTTCCGATCCCCTGGCCCGGCGCGAGAAGGCCAGGGTCGTGGCCGGACGGGCCTCGTCGTACTGGCCGACCAGGAACAGGGTGCGCGGCCCGTCCAGGCGGTCGAGCAGGGGCTCGCCGTCATAGGCCTTCAGCGTGCCGGTGGCCGAGAACTCGGTCGCGCCCCACATCGTCTTGTAGAGAACGGGGTTGAAGCCGCGGTCGCCCGGCGGCCGATAGGCGCGGTGCGCCGGCGAGGGCGGCTCGCGGGTCAGGAAGGCGGCGTAGAAGGCGTCGGTCGCCGCGTCGCAGGCGGCTGAGAACGCCTTGTCGCTCGGCGAGGGCGGCGGCCCCTCGCAACGGGTCAGCTGGTCCCGCACCGCCGTCGGCAGGTCGTCGCGCAGCAGGTTGGCGTCGGCGATCCAGCTGCGGGTCGAGACCAGCGGACTGGCCAGCATCAGGCTGGCCAGGGCCGGCGAGCGCCGCGCGCCGTACTCCAGCGCCACCGTCCCGCCCCAGCTGTGGCCCAGCACGTGCCAGCGCGGGATCTTCAACCCCTCACGGACGGCCTCCAGTTCGTCGACGAAGCGACCCACCGTCCAGTTGGCCGGATCCATCGGATGATCCGACAGCCCGCTGTCGAGCTGGTCGTAGAGGATCACCGCCCGCTCGTCGGACAGGGCAAGAGCGTCGAGGAACCCCGAATGGGTGCCGCCCGGCCCGCCGTGGACCATGACGATCGGCGGCGGCGCGGCCCCGGCCAGCGCCGCGTCGAGGTCGCCGTTGATCCGCGCATAGACCCGCCCGCCCGGAACCGGCAGCCGCAGTTCGCGATCAGGCCTGGGAAAGGCGGCGAGCCTGGCCGGCGCCGCCCCCGCCAGGGCTCCGCGCGCCATGCCGGCCGCCAGCGCCGTTGTTCCGGCCGCCGCGCACAGGCCCAGCAGCTTGCGTCGATCGATCACGCCCATCGCCCCCCTCGTTCACATCACCCCGGGGCGCGCGAGCGCCGTGTCAGGCGTCCGGACACGGCGGGACCCCGTCCCGCCCGCACCCGGCCATCCGGCCGCCGGCACGGCCGAACCTTCGCCCTTAGCCGCGGATCACGCCCGCGACTGTGACACGGCGCACGCGAGCCCGCGACGCCCCTTGCTGCGTCAGTGCGCCTTGGCCTGGCCGGCGTCCGGCTCGTCCTCGCGCGATCGCGCCAGGCCGCCCTCGAGCGGCGAGCTGGGACTGGCCAGCTCGTCGCGCATCGCCTCCAGCAGCACGTCGACGACCTCGACCGGATCGCGGTGATAATAGTCCGACAGCCCGCGTCCCAGATGACGTAGCAGGTCGGCCAGCATCATGCCCCAGGCCCGGGCCTCGTCGATCGGCGTCTCGTCATAGGCCCCGATGCGCAAAGCGCAGTGCAGGCCATGCTCGGCCACCCAGATCCGCGCCAGTTCCGTCGCCGTCGGATCACGCACGGCCGCGTCCGGGATCGGCTGTTCCTTCATGCCTTTGCCCCCTCTCACCAGTCCGGTCAGCCGGCGCCGTCCTGCCCGCGCCGTTCGGACGCGGCCGTGCGGCGGGCCGCGCCCTCTCTCTGGCGGCGCCAGTAGTCGGCGCCGTCGTCGGGCTTGAACATGGTGCGCGGCGCCCCGGCCCGGGTGACCACGGCGAAGACGTTGCCGGCCGGATCATAGATCAGGGTGTCGCCGTTCGACCGCGTCAGGGTCTGGGCGCCGGCCGGCGGCTTGGCCACGAAGGCGTGCGTCTTGCGCACGTAGTCGTCGACGTCGCGGGCGCCGAAGGCCTCGCCGAACCGCTCGAAGCCGCGCCGGGCGTTCTCCTCGGCGCTGCGGGTGCGGTTGGCGGCCCACATCGGCCGGCCAGCGATCAGCCGCACCGGCGCGTCGCGCGGATCGGCCGCCTGCCGCGCCGCCGCCGAGGCCTCGGCGACCTCTGTCGACGCCGGCGCGCCGCCGCCGCTGTTTGCGCCCTGGCTCGACGCCACTTCACCGCCCTTGGGCGCCTTCACCGCCGAAGCCCCGCCGTCGCAGGCCGCCAGCAGCAAGGCCGGCACAGCCAGAAGTCCGAAACGCCACGCTCCCGTCATGATCGCCTCACCCCGTTATTTACTACCTTAACGATTAGTGAACGAAAAAAGAACGCGAGTCGAGTCCCGCTGTTAAGCTTTCGCGCCCCGTTCGCCGGCCCGCCGCGCGCGCCGGATTGCCTGCGGGCGCGAGGCGCTCTATGCGCGGAGGGGAACCGACGGACGAGAGGCCTTCAAGGTGAACGACATCCCGGGCGGCAAGCGCGTGCTCCTGATCGTCGGCGGCGGCGTGGCGGCCTACAAGGCCCTGGAGCTGACCCGCCTGCTGCGCAAGGCCGGGATCGGCGTGCGGCCGATCCTGACCAAGGCCGGCGCTCAGTTCGTCACCCCCCTGTCGCTGGCGGCGCTGTCGGAGGACAAGGTCTATGACGACCTGTTCTCGCTGACCGACGAGGCCGAGATGGGCCACATCCAGCTGTCGCGCTCGGCCGACCTGGTGGTGGTCGCGCCGGCCACCGCCGACCTGATCGCCAAGGCCGCCGGCGGCCTGGCCGGCGACCTGGCCTCGACCACCCTGCTGGCCACCGACAAGCCCGTGCTGATGGCGCCGGCCATGAACGTGCGCATGTGGCTGCACCCGGCCACCCAGCGCAACGTGGCGACGCTGAAGGCCGACGGCGTGTCGTTCGTCGGCCCCGACGAGGGCGCCATGGCCTGCGGCGAGTTCGGCCCCGGCCGCCTGGCCGAGCCGCCGGAGATCTTCGCCGCCATCCTCGCCATGCTGGCAGGCCCCGCCGCGCGCCCCCTGGCCGGCAAGCATGCCCTGGTCACGGCCGGCCCGACGTTCGAGGCGATCGACCCGGTGCGTGGGATCACCAACCGCTCCAGCGGCCGCCAGGGCTATGCGATCGCCGAGGCGCTGGCTCGCCTGGGCGCGCGCGTCACCCTGGTCAGCGGCCCCGTCGCCCTGCCCACCCCGCCGGGCGTGACCCGCGTCGACGTCGAGAGCGCCCGCCAGATGCTGGCCGCCTGCGAGGCCGCCCTGCCGGCCGAGGTCGGCGTGTTCGTGGCCGCCGTCGCCGACTGGCGGGTCGACGAGGTGTTCGGCTCGAAGCTGAAGAAGGACAAGGGCGGCCCGCCGGCACTGACCTTCGTCGAGAACCCCGACATCCTGGCCACCCTGGCCGCCTCCGGCCCCGATCGGCCCAAGCTGGTGGTCGGCTTCGCGGCCGAGACCGACGACGTCGAGGCCCATGCCCGCGCCAAGCTGGCGCGCAAGGGCTGCGACTGGATCATCGCCAACGACGTCACCGAGCCGGGCGTCATGGGCGGAACCGAGAACGCGGTCCTGCTGATCGCCAAGGACCACACCGAACGCTGGGAGCGCGCGTCCAAGGACGCCGTCGCCCAGGCCATCGCCCAACGCATCGCGGAAGCTCTGACCTAAATGACCACCACGCCCCACATCCCCGTCGTCCAGCTCGCCCACGCCCACGGCCTGCCGCTGCCCGCCTACGAGACGGTCGGCGCCGCCGGCATGGACCTGCGCGCCGCCGTCGAGGAGGACGCGCCCCTGACCCTGAAGCCGGGCGCCCGGTTCATGGTGCCGACGGGTCTCGCCTTCGCCGTGCCGCAGGGCTTCGAAGCCCAGGTGCGGCCGCGCTCGGGCCTGGCGGCCAAGGCGGGGATCACCTGCCTGAACTCGCCCGGCACCATCGACAGCGACTATCGCGGCGAGGTGAAGGTGATCCTGGCCAACCTCGGCGCCGAGGACTTCGTCATCCGTCGTGGCGACCGCATCGCCCAGCTGGTGATCGCGCCGGTCGTGCAGGCCGCCTGGAGCCTGGTGGCCAGCCTCGACGAGACCGACCGCGGCGCGGGCGGCTTCGGCTCGACCGGCGGCCGCTGAGGCCGAGACGGACCCGGCCCATGCTGTTCGCAAAGCCGTCAGCCATGGACCGGGCCCGCTTCGACGCGGCGCTCGCCGTGCTGGCCGCGAACGTCGACGACGCGCCCCTCCAGGTCCCGGGACTGCTCGAGCTGGGCTTCACCGAGGGCGAGGCCTGGCGGTTCGCCGTCTTCGCGCCTGTCGGCCTGGCCCAGGCCCTGCTCGAAACCCTGGGCGTGAAGGCGTTCGCCGACTTCGCATCCGTCAGGACGGTGGAGGGCGTCACGGCCAAGGCCAAGCTCAGAAAGCAGCCGGAGTATGTGCAGGCGCTGTCGCTCGGACGCGCCCATATGAAGACGGGCTGCCTGGACCGAGCGCACTACAGATCCGTCGTCGAGGCGACGGCCGAGGTCGCCGCCGCCGACAAGGCCCTCAATGCGGGCATGGATATCAGGGGCGCGGCGATGGCCGTGGTGCTGATGACCTCCGAGGTCATCACTCACATTCGACGCTGAACGGTTCGCCCTAGCGCGCGCCCAGGCCCATCAGCAGATAGCCGCCGAAGCCGGCCGTGAAGGCGGCGGCGGCCAGCCACAGCATGGGGCGGATCAAGGGCAGGGGACGGGGGGCTTCCATCGGGGGCGTCCTTGCTCGGCCGAAAGCTCGGCCATGCTTGCAGTACGCGCGGCCCCGCCCCCCGGTTGCGGCCGTGCGTCGTTATTTGTCTCACGATTCCCGTAATGCGGGTATAGGACGAAATCTCTCCGAAACGGCGATTTCGTTCAATCTGTAGTTCTAAGTACTCAGTATACGGACGATTATTCGAAACCTTCGATGTCGAGTCGATCCATGCGTCGAGATGACGCAGTCTGCCTGCCTCTCCTTGCAATGCAATGATTTCGACCGCGCCGAGCATCGACAAATGCCTCCCGACCGGGACCTTCGATACTCATGAATAATATCCATTAATCGAATTCGTCGAAGATCTTCCCAATTCTATCCTGGGAAGCTCTCTAGATGCTCAGCAACCTCAAGGTGGCGCACAAGCTGGTGGTCGCCTTCGCCGTCCTGGTCGCCGCCGTGGCCGGCGCCGGCGCCCTGGCCTGGAACGGGCTGTCGTCGATCCAGCGCGTCACCGCCCTGAACGCCGAGAGCTACGCCTATCGCGCCACCGTCGAGAAGGCGTCGGCCGAGCTGGTCGAGCAGCAGAACGCCGCACGCGGCTTCGTGGCCAGCCTCGATCCGTCGTTCGTCAAGAAGTACGAGGACTTCCAGGCCAAGTACGACGAGGCGCACGCGGTCCTGACCGACGGCGCCGAGCAGGAGGACCAGAAGGCGCGCCTGGCCCAGCTGGACCAGGCCGTGGGCGTGTTCCGCACCGAGACGCGCGCCCAGATCGCCGCCGCCCAGGATCCGGCCCAACTGGACGCCGCCCGCCTCGACATCGGCAAGAGCGGCCGCCTGACCAATGTGCGCAAGGCGCTGAAGACCATCGACGAGGCCGAGAGCGCCGAACTGGCCGCCCGCATCAAGGCCCAGGACAAGGCGTTCACCGCCGCGACCCTGGCGCTGGCGCTCGGCGGCGCGGCCGCCGTGGCCATCGCCGTGCTGATGGGCTGGCTGCTGGCGCGCAGCATCGCCACGCCGGTCGACGCCATGACCACCGCCATGCGCCGCCTGGCCGGCGGCGACAACGCCGTGGCCGTGCCCGCCCTGGGCCGCCGCGACGAGATCGGCGCGATGGCGCAGGCCGTTTCGACCTTCAAGGACGCCGCCATCGAGAAGCTGCGCGTCGAGGGCGAGGCGGCCGCCCATCGCCGCCAGGCCGAGGCCGAGCGCGGCGCCAACGAGGCCGAGCGCGCCGCCGCGACCCAGGAGCAGGCGGCCGTCGTCGCCCAGGTCGGGCAGGCCCTGGAGCGCCTGGCGGCCGGCGACCTGACCGCCCGGCTCGACCAGGCCTTCCCGCCCGCCTATCGCAAGCTGCAGAGCGACTTCAACGCCGCCATGGGCCAGCTGCAGGAGACCATGACGACGATCACCGGCGCGGTCGGCGGCATCCGCGCCGGCTCGGGCGAGATCAGCCACGCGGCCGACGACCTGTCGCGCCGCACCGAGCAGCAGGCCGCCAGCCTGGAAGAGACCGCCGCGGCGCTGGA
>PJUL01000784.1_pt1 | contig 18562 bp, 19 predicted proteins | sample 1512221 | NCBI WGS metagenome assembly PJUL01 (sample SAMN08177667, study PRJNA422409) | Feces metagenome, whole genome shotgun sequencing project.
GTCGGCGCGGACGTCGGCGGCGGCGCGGCCGGCGACCTTGACGCGGACTTCGGCGGCGCCGGCCGGAGCGGCGGCCAGCAGGGCCAGGGCGGAGAGAGCGAGAGCGGCGGAGCGGATCATCGGGATGGATTCCAGGTCGGGCGGCGCTTTCAAGCGCGCGGTTCAGATCGACCGCTTCCCGACGCGTTCCTCCGGCGACTGGTCCAGGATCTCGCCCGCTCTGTCGCCGGAGAACAGCCTTAGCTCATCGCCGATCAGTTATCAACAGTCATGTTGCCGCAACTTCCGGGCGAAGTCATTGATTTCACGCGCTTGTTACCGGTGTCATGATCGGCCGTCCAGGCAAGCAAAAGCCCGCGGAGCGAGGGCTCCGCGGGCTCTGGTCCCGATGGGCTAAGGCTTTGCTGCGCTTAGCGGGCCGAGGCGGTCTTGATCAGACCGTTCGGGCGCCATTGGGTCTTGTCGTAGGCGGTCAGGGTCGGGCTGCCGACCTTTTCGACGGCGGCGCGGGCCACGTCGCGGATGCAGTAGGGCAGCACGTCGGCGCCGTAGGTGGTCGAGCCGTTGTCTTCCTGGCACACCGAGGTGGCGGCCTTGACGATGTCGGCGTGCACGGCGGCGGTGGTGCGGCCGGCGACCTTGACGGTGACTTCACCGGCGAAGGCGGCGGGGGCGCTCAGGAGAGCGATGGCCGAAGCGGCCAGAACAAACACACGTTGCATTTCAGTCATTCCGGAAAGGGGGTTGGGATCAACCTCCTCCCGATGCGTTCCTCTGACGGCCGACCGGATCTCGCCAGTTCGTCGCCGTCACGAACCTAATAGTGCTGACAGCGTTGTCATATCAAGCGGCTTTTTGACTTCGAGCGTCAATTTTTTACGACGCCCACGAAAGTTGTGTGCGCAAAAGGCACGTTGAGCAGCAAATGGACACCTCGAAACCGGTTAGTTTCAGGTGAAATTATCCCTTTTCTCTAGCGTGACCAGACAGGCTGGACCCGAGTTTCGGCAATCGACGGGACGGTCCTGTTGCAATGCGGCGCCACGGCGGCAGAGCCCCGCCCGGCCGCCGATCCGCGGCGAGGGAACGGCAAAGCGGGATCGTCGTCGCAGCTTGGCCATTGTCTTTCGCGCGAGCCTCGGCGAGTTTCATCCACGCGTTGAGGGTGCGGGGGCGCTGAGGATGATCGGACAATCGTCCAGCTATCAGAGGGATCTGGACAGCTTCGGAGCGCATGTCTGCGATGAGGGGGCTTTCCACGCGTTGTGGCATGGCTTCGACGCGCTGCGTCAGGACCATGCGGCCGGACGGGTCGCCGCCGTGAGCGTGGGTCTGGGCCTGCGCGCGGCGGAGGGAGACCAGGCGCCCAAGCCCTCCATCGTGCTGCAGATCGCGCACTACGCCCAGGCGTTCCAGGCCCCGTCGATGCTGGCCGGCCTGCCCGTGCACGTGGAGGAGGTCGGCAAGATCCTGGCCGGCCCCCAGCCGATGGCCGCCGCGGCCGCGCCCTTCACCCGCAGTTTCGCCCGTCCCCCTTGCGGCGTCTCCATAGCGCCGCTCCATACGAACTACAGCGGCACGCTGGGCTTCTACGTCCGCAACCAGGGCGAGCCTTCGCAGCGGCCCCTCATGGTGTCCTGTCGTCACGTGCTCGATCCGGAGCTCAACGGCGTCGTCGGAGGGCCCGACGTGCAGCAGCAGTCGTTCGAGGACGGAAACGTGTCGCAGTCCGCGATCGCCAGGCTTTCCTATGCCGGCGTGCTGAGCGCCGGAGAGCAGGCGCCCCAGGCCGATGTGGCGGCGGCCGAGGTGTCGGTGGCCGTCGATCCCCGGATCATGACCGGCGTCGGGAGCTTCGCACCGATCGTCATGCCCGCGGTCGTCCCGACGCCGCTCGCGCGCGTGCGCAAGAGCGGCCGGACATCCGGCGCCACGATCGGTTTGATCGATCTGGTCACGACCCAGACCCGCGTCGAATACGGCAACGGCGAATCCTGCTTGTTCACCGATTGCGTCACGGTCGCCGACAACCAGGCGCCGTTCTTCCTGCCGGGCGACACCGGCGCGCTTCTGACCAGCGAGACCTACCAGCCGATCGGCATGCTGTTCGCCCTGGCGGAAGGCCAGAGGCGACAGGCCTACGCCCACCGCATCGATGTCGTGCTGTCGGCGCTGAACGCGGCCGCCGGTCCCGGCGCGGCGTTCGAGATCGTCACCGGCGGTTGAGGTCCGGCCTCAGCGGCGCTTGCGCTTGGGCGGCGGGGCCGGGGCGGGCGGCGCTGGCGGCGGCGGGGTCCAGTCGAAGGCCAGCAGCAGGGTGCGCTGGTTCATCGAGCCGCCGTTGTCGTCCGACAGCAGGTAGATCCGCGTGGCGCCGCCCGGGCCAGCGGCCAGGGCGAGGCCCTCGAAATTGTCGCGGGTGACCGCGCCGTCCAGCATCAGCGTGGCCAGCGGATACTGCTTGGCCGCGGGCAGCAGGGGATCGGGCAGGAACCGCACCTGGGCGCGCCAGCCCCGAACGGGGTCGTAGGCGCGGTGCAGGGTGGCCAGCGCCTTGCCCTCGAAGGCGGCGAAGCCCGACAGGCCCCAGGTGAAGTCGTTGGGCGTCTGCGGGGCGATCGACTGGCAGCTGGTCGACAGCCGGCACAGCCACGCCTCGCCCTCCTCGCCGCCGACGAGATAGGCGTCGGGGGCGGCGGCCGGATAGGCGGTGATCGCCTCCATGCCTTCGTTGTCGGGGAAGACGGTGGCCGGCTTGGGGGCGACGGCAGGGCGGCTCCACTGGCCGTCGGCGCCGACGGCGTAGCGCCAGATGCGGTGATCGCGCTCGAAACTGACCAGGCGCTCGCCATTGGGCAGGCGGGCCAGGCCCTCGGCGTCACCTTCGGTCTTGCCGCGCAGGCCCTCGCCGTCGACGCCCAGCAGCGGCGAGAGCTTGCCGTTCGTCAGGCCGACCAGCCGGCCATTCGCATCAAGCACCAACTTGGCCGAGAAGCGGTCGCCGTCGTCGGTGATCGCCTCCAGGCCGTTGTCGTCGGTGAGGATCAGGTCAGACAGGCCGTGCAGCCGGCTGGTGTCGGCGCTGGTGACGTGCAGGCCGCCGGCATAGACGAAGCGGCCCACGGCCGTCTGGGTCGCGTCCGTGGCGTTCAGCGGCACGGGCGTGGCGGTCAGGCCGATCTCGGGACCGACCTTGACCGGCGCGGCGGGCAGCACGACGGGCGGCGGCGGGGCGGGCTTTGGCCCGCACTGGGCCAGCATGCCGCCGGCCAGGCCCAGGACGAGCAGGCTGCGCAATCCGATCACGCGGGGGCCTTGCGCGCGGCCTTGGGGGCGGAGGGGACGACCGTGGGCGGCGGCGGCAGCAGGCCGCGGGCCCGCACGGCCGTGCGCGGCTCCTCGTCGAACAGGGCGGCCAGTTGCTCGACCAGCACCCCGCCCAGCTGCTCGACGTCGACGATGGTGACGGCGCGGCGGTAGTAGCGGGTCACGTCGTGGCCGATGCCGATGGCGATCAGCTCGACTGGGCTCTTGCCCTCGATCTCGGCGATGACCTGCCGCAAATGCCGCTCCAGATAATGGCCCGAGTTCACGCTGAGAGTGGAGTCGTCCACCGGCGCGCCGTCGGAAATCACCATCAGAATGCGGCGGGCTTCGGGCCGGCCGATGATCCGCTGGTGCGCCCACATCAGGGCCTCGCCGTCGATGTTCTCCTTGAGGAGACCCTCGCGCATCATCAAACCGAGGTTCTTGCGGGCCCGGCGCCAGGGCGCGTCGGCGGCCTTGTAGACGATGTGGCGCAGGTCGTTCAGGCGGCCAGGCGAGGGCGGCTTGCCGGCCTTGATCCACTCGTCGCGGCTGGTCCCGCCCTTCCAGGCGCGGGTGGTGAAGCCCAGGACCTCGGTCTTGACGCCGCAGCGCTCCAGCGTGCGGGCCAGGATGTCGGCGCAGACGGCCGCGACCATGATCGGGCGGCCGCGCATCGAGCCGGAATTGTCGATCAGCAGGGTCACGACCGTGTCACGGAACTCCTGGTCCTCTTCCTGCTTGAACGACAGCGGCGCGGTGGGGTCGATGATCACCCGCGTCAGCCGGGCGACGTCGAGCATCCCTTCCTCGAGGTCGAAGGTCCAGGCGCGGTTCTGCTGGGCCAGCAGGCGGCGCTGCAGCTTGTTGGCCAGGCGCGAGACCACGCTGGAGAGGGCCGAAAGCTGCTGGTCGAGATAGGCCCGCAGCCGCGTCAGCTCGTCCGGATCGCAAAGCTCCTCGGCCGAGACCACCTCGTCATAGGCCGTGGTGAACACCTTGTAGGCCGGCTCGCCGCCCTTGTCGGCCGACGAGTCGGGGCGGGCCGGCTTTGCGCCGTCGCCCATGTCGGGCGTGTCCTCGCTGTCCTGTGGCTCGCCTTCCTGCTCGGACTGGACGATCTCCTCGTCGCCGGCCTGGCTTTCGCGATCGGAGGCCTCGCTTTCCTGCGGCGAGGAGCCGTCGGTCTGCTCGCCTTCGCCGTCGCCCTGATCGTCGTCGGCGGTGTCGGTCGGATTGTCGTCGTCGCCCTCGTCCTCGTCGGAGGATTCGGTGGCGTCGTTGACGTCGTCGCCCAGGTCGAGGTCGCGCAGGATCTGGCGGGTGACCTTGGCGAAGGCGGCCTGGTCGCCGACGGCGGCGGCCAGCCGGTCGAGGTCCTTGCCGGCCTTGTTCTCGATGTCGGCGCGCAGGATCTCGACCAGGGCTTTCGCGCCATCGGGCGGTGCGTCGCCGGTCAGGCGTTCGCGCACCATCAGGCCCAGGATCTCGGCCATCGGGGCGTTGTTGCGGTCGAAGGCGACGGCGCGGGTCAGGCCCTGCTTTTCGAGGCGGGTCTCCAGCACCGTCGTCAGGTTGGCGCGCACCCCGCCCAGCGCATTGGCGCCGATGGCTTCGATACGGGCCTGCTCCAGCGACTCGTAGATCGCCTGGGCGTCGGGCGCGGCCGGGCGCGAGCGGGCGTGGGTCGAGGGATCGTGGTGCGCCAGGCGCAGGGCGATCTGGTCGGCCATGCCGCGCAGGCGGGCGGCCTCGGGGCCGGACAGGTCGCGCGGCGGATGCGGCAGCACCGCCCGGTTGCCCACCAGGCCCGGCGACTCGCCCGAAAACACGATCTCAAGGTCCGGCGTCTCGGCGAGCGAGCGGGCGGCGTGCGCCAGGGCGCGCTTGAAGGGTTCGGTCGGGTTCTCGGGCTTGGCGGCCATGGCTTTGGAGTTAGCGGCGCAGGCGGGCGAACACAAGGAACGACGCGCGCCAAGGCGACGTTGATCCTGCAAAGCCCGCATCGCGCGGGCCAAGTGCAAGGAGCTTTCCCATGCTGAAATGGGCTTTGATCTTCGCCGTCGTCGCCATCATCGCCGGCGCGCTGGGCTTCACGGGCATCGCCGGCGCGGCGGCCGGCGTCGCCAAGATCCTGTTCTTCCTGTTCCTGGTGGTGTTCCTCGTCGTCCTCGTGCTGGGCATGGGGATCTTCAAGGGCGTGACGGGGAAATGACCCGGATCCTTCTCCCCTTGCGGGAGAAGGTGTCAGCGAAGCTGACGGATGAGGGGTCTCTCAAACGCAAAACGCTGCGAAAGCTGATCGGCTTTCGCAGCGTTTCTGCAAGTGCGACCCCTCACCCGGCCTCCCTTCGGGAGGCCACCCTCTCCCACAAGGGGAGAGGGGAAGTTCTGCTATTTCCACCCCTTGCCCTGCGCCCCGACCAGCGCCACCAGGTCGCCCATGGCCAGGTTGACGTCCACCAGGTGCAGCCCCCAGGCCTTGAGCGGCGAGCCCAGCACCATCAGGTCGCCGGGGATGTCGTCGACGCGCGGGTCGGCCGGGTCGCCGTGGACCTTGATGGCCAGGTAGTCGTAGGGGCCGCTCGTGGCGCATTCGGCGCTCACCAGGCCCGGCGTCGAGACGAAGGTCGTCGTGACGTCCTTGCCCTTCACCCACGGCGTCTTGCGCGGCGCGCCGGCGATGGTGCGGTCGCTGAAATAGCCGTGCAGCGGCGCCTCGCCGCCCGCCAGGGCCGCCGGGTTGACGCAGGCCGCGCGCTTGCCGTCGGGCGTCGCCTTGCCGAAGAAGGCCGGCTCGGCCGGCGGGCTCGAGGCGCGGAACGACACGTAGCTGACGATGCAGCCGGTCTGGCCCGGCTTGCGGCACATCTTGATGTCGCCATAGGCGTCGGTCTTCGGATCGATCGGGGTGTTCATGCCCAGGATCAGGGCCGAGACCAGCTGCTTCTGGACCGGCTTGCCGTCGACCTCCTCGGCCAGCAGGCGCAGCAGCAGGCGCGAGCCTTGCGAGTGGCCGATCAGCACGACGCCGCGGCCGCCGTTGTCGCGGGCCAGGTAGTCCTTCCAGGCGTCCAGCACGTCGCCATAGGCGAGGTTCTCGTCGCCGGGCGAGGGCTTGCCCTGCATCACCTGGCGCAGGGCCGCCAGGGTCACCTGCCGGTACATCGGCGCGAAGGTGCGGCAGACCTGGCCAAAGCGCGCCAGCTGCTGCTCGGCGACGATCGTCTCGGCCGGATCGATGGTCATGTCGCTGTTGCCGCCGGGGTCGGTCGACACCGTCGGATAGACGTAGAAGCAGTCGATCGGCGCCTTGGGATCGGCCTTGAACGGCTCGACCCCGGTCGACCCGTCGGCGGCGACGATGGTGGCGGTCTGGTCCTGGGCGCAGGCGTCCTGGCGGCCGGGGCGGCACAGCCAGGCGGCGTCCTGCGTGTAGTCGTTCTTCGGCTGCGGACCGGCCGGCGCCGGCTGGGCGCAGGCGGTTCCGGCCAGCCCCGCGCAGACCGCCAGCGCGGCCCAGATCGTCTTGTGCATTTCCATCCCCTCGCAGGCCGAACGGCCGTTTGGCGGGAGGATGGCTTGGGAATGTCGAGGAGGAAAGGGGGCGCGGCGCTATCCCCCTCCGGCCCTCCGGGCCACCTCCCCCAGAGGGGGAGGATCTTGGTGCTTCAGATGCTCCCCCTCTGGGGGAGCTGTCGCGGAGCGACTGAGGGGGCCTACACCCCCGGCACGATCGCCTTCAGCCGGGCCTCGCCGGTGGGGGCTTCATGGCGGGGCGGGCCGCCATTGGGGAAGCCGCCGGGCGGCGGGCCGGGCGGGCGGCCGTTCATGCCGCCGGGCGGGGGACCCATGCCTCCGGGCGGCGGACCACCGGGACCTCCCATGGGACCACCTGGCCCCATCCCCGCGTCGTCCTTCCAGTCGGCGGCCGGGTCGACGCCCAGCACCAGGGCCAGCACGTAGCCGTCCTTGGCCTCCTTGACGCTGGCCACCATCGCCTCGCCGCCCTGCAGGGCGATGCCGTCCTGGCGGTTGAACATGTCGCGCTGGCGTGGGCGCTTGTAGGCCGGGAGGTTCTCGTAGAGGAACTCCGACAGGGCGTCGGGCACGAACAGCTGGGCGGTCAGGGCCGTGCGCGCATCCAGGTGCACCTTGATATGGATGTGCGGGGTGCGGCCCTCGTACCAGCCCGGCCAGATGGTCCTGAAGGCGACCTTGCCGGCGCTGTCGGTGGTCTGGGCCCCGCGCAGGAAGGTCTGCCCCTTGGCGGCCGTCCGGTGGTCGTCGCCCTGGCCCTCGTAGCCGGAATAGATGCCCTGCGCGTCGCAGTGCCAGATATCGACCCGCGCGCCCTTCAGCGGCCGGCAGGCGCCGTCGACGACGGTCAGGGCCACAGTGACGGGCGCGCCGGCCTTGCCCTCGGTGATGTCGGCGCGGTCGAGCTTGGGATCGAACCAGTAGGGGCCCTGGGTGACCTGGGGCGTCAGCGCGCAGACGGTCTCGGCGGCCGCCACGGGGCGGGCCGAGGCGGCGATGGCGGCGAAGGGCGCGGCGCCGGCCAGGGCCAGCAGGCCGCGACGGCTGGGGGAAACGGGCGAGGGCATCGAGACTCCGGTCAGGCGAGCCGCCCTTGTGGCCGGGCGATCCTGCCGGCGTATGTCGAGGTCTTGCGGGTTTGCAATGGTGACGAAGATCCTCCCCCTCTGGGGGAGGTGGCCCAGAGGGCCGGAGGGGGCCGGCACCGCCTTCGGCGGCCCCCTCAGTCGGCTTTGCCGACAGCTCCCCCAGAGGGGGAGCATCTAGCTTACAAGTACTTCGTCAGGCTCAGCGACGAGAGGCTGGAGATCATCGAGTACATGGCTTCCAGCTGGGTCTCGTACTGGGTGGCCAGGACCGCGGTCTCGGCGAGGTCGGCGTCCTTGAGGTTGGAGGCCAGGGTGTCGATGCTCTCGATCTTGGCCTCGTTGCGCTCGATCAGGCGGTCGAGGGTGGAGGCCTGGATCGAGACCTGCTCCTGCAGCGAGCCGATCCCGGTCAGGGCCTCGCCGGCCAGGTCGTAGGCGGCCGAGACCACGTCGCTGTCGTCGGGCGAGGCGATGATCATCGACAGCGCGCGGGCCAGCTTCTCGAACGCCGCCGAACCGCCCGAGACCGACAGGTCGATGGTCTGGCCGTCGGTGGTGGTGAAGGTGCGCGTGGCCGACGAGCCCTGGTAGTAGTCGGCGTCGACGCCGGCCGAGGCGTCCCAGTCGGCGTCGCTGAAGTCGGCGGCGGCCGTGTCGCCGGCCGTGCCCGAGAACAGGTAGGTCCCGCCCGAGGTGCTGTTCATCAGCGCCTGCAGGTCGCTTAGCCAGTTGGTGGCGTACTGGGCGGTGGTGGCCGAGTCGATCGTCGTGCTCGAGATCATCGAGGCCAGCTGGGTCTTGATGGTGGTGGCGAGGTCGGCGATGTCGCCCAGCGCCGAATAGGCGGCGTTGACGTAGGCGGTGGCCGTCTGGGCGGCGGCGTTCTCGGCCGTGAGGGCGCTGCTCTGGCTGGACAGGCGCAGCAGGCTGCCGGTGTTGCTGCCCAGGCCCCCGTAGGTGGTCGACTTCAGGCCCGAGGCCGTCTGGGCCTGCTGGTCGGCCAGCTTGGCCTGCACCTTGAGGCTGGCGGCCAGCATGGTCGTCGAATGGCCGAAGGTGGCGATGCGGCTGATCATGGTCAGTTCACCATCTGGATCAGGGTGTCGAACAGCTCCTGCACCATCGAGACGAGCTGGGCGTTGGCCTCGTACTGCGACTGGTAGGTGGTCAGCAGGGCCAGCTCCTCGTCGACATTGACGGCGGTGGTGTTCTGCAGGCGCGTGGTCGCCGCCTCGTAGGTCGACAGGGCGCTGGCGGCGCTGGACGAGGCGTTGGAGACGAGGGTGGCCGCGCCCGAGACGAAGCTTGCGGCATAGGACGACAGGCTGACGGTCTTGGCGCCCTGGTCGCCGGCGGCGGCGAAGCTCAGCGTACCCGACAGCATGGCCGACAGCTTGTCGATCGTGGCGCTGTCGGAGGTCGACAGGGCCCGGTCGCCGGCCGCCAGGGTCGAGGTGGTGTCGAGGGCCGCCGTGGCCAGCAGGCCGTAGTCGCCCGACAGGCTGGACGAGACGGCGATGTCGGCGGCGGTCGAGCCCGAGAACAGGTCGTTGAAGCCGAAATAGTCCGAGAAGCCCTGCGCCGACGCGCCGACCGAGGCGTCGATGTCGCCCAGGGCGACGCCGTTGGCGCTGCTGTCGGCGGTGATCGACAGCTTGCCGTCCGAGCCGATGCTCGCAGACAGGCCGTCGACGGCGTCCAGCGCGCTGACCAGATCGGCCAGGGTGGAATAGGCCGACAGGTCGATGTCCTGGGTCGACACCGTCGAGCCGCTGGAATCGACCACGGCCACCCGCAGCGCGCCGCTCGCCGAGAAGGCGTCGGCGGCCGAGACGGTGGAGGCGCTGGCCAGGCTCGTCGGCGCGGGCGTGGCCGAGCCGGCGTTGGTGATGGCGTTGACCTGGTCGATCAGCGTCGAGGCCAGGGCGTCGAGCTCGGCCTGCTCGCCCACCAGCGTCTCGTCGCGCAGGGTGACCAGCGCGCCCAGCTGGCCGGAGTCGAGGCTTTCGGTGACGTCCTTGCCGTTCAGCGTGATGCCCGCGATCGAGGTCGGATAGACGCTGGTCGAGGAAAGCGTGCTGGAGGCGGTGTACGAAAGCTTGGCCGCCGTCGTGCCCAGTAGCTGGTCGCCGCCGGTGGTGTAGACCACCAGCCGGTTGTCGGAGGTGGTGTAGCTGCTGACCCCGATCAGGCCCGACAGGGTGGTCAGGGCCGCGTCGCGCTGGTCCTGCAGGGCCGTGACGTCGCCGCCCTGAGCGGTGATCGAGACGATCTGGTCGTTCAGCGAGGCCAGGGTCGACAGGGTCGAGTTGATGGTGTCGACCGTCGTGGCGATCTCGGCGTTGGCCTGGGTGCGCAGGTCCTGGATCGAGGCCGACAGGCTGCTGATCCCCGCCGCCAGGGCCGAGGCGGCCGAGACCGTCGCGGCCTTGGCCGTGTCGCTGTCGGCGCTGGCCGACAGGCTGGTCAGGGCGCTGGAGAAGGCGTCGAGCAGGCTGGAAAGGTCGTCGCCGCTGTCCACCGAGCCGAGCACGGCGTCGTAGGACTGCATGTAGGTGTCGATCGTGGAGGCGTAGCCCGAGGCCGACGCCGTCTTGACCACGGTCTTGGCCAGGTAGGTGTCGGCCGCCCGCTGCACGGTGGCGCTGGAGGCCGAGTTCAGGGCCGTGGTCGCGCTCGTGCTGACCGTCTTGCGCGTGTAGGTCAGGTCGTCGGCGTTGGCCACGTTGGCGTTGGCCACCGCGATCTGCATCTGCGCGGTCGACAGGGCCGACGAGGCCGAGCTGATGATCGACGACAGCGACATGGCGTCAGTCCTTGCGGCGCCGGTGGTCGCGCAGCGACGCCACCCCGCCGCGATAGCCGGCCTGGGCGCTCAGGCCGCGGTTCACCGCCTGGATGCGCACGCGCTCCTGGGCCATCTCGGTCTCCAGGCTGGCCATGCGGTCTTCCAGCGTGGCCTGCACCTCGTGCAGGTTCGACAGCATGAGCAGCCGCTGGTCGTCCGACAGGGCCGAGAGGCCTTCGGCGATGCTGCGGGCCAGGGCGCGGGCCTCCTCGACCGACGAGACCACGGGCGTCTTGGGATCGCGGCGGGCCTTCTGGGCGCGGGTGTGCAGGCGTTCGATCGTGCCCATGACGCTCACCGGACGGCCTGGATCAGGGTGTCGAACATGTCGCTGGTGGCGCTGATCACCTGCGAGGCGGCCGAATAGGCCTGCTGGGCGATGATCATCTTGTTGAACTCGGTCGCCGTGTCGGTGGTCGAGCCCTCCAGCGCGCTGGCCACCAGGCTGCCGGCGTTGCCTTCGCCCGGCAGGTTCAGGTGCACCTGGCCGGCGGCGGTGTTCTCGTCATAGACCGTGCCCGAGACGTGGGTCAGGCCATTGGGGTTGCTGAAGGTGGCGACCGGGATCTGGTAGATCGCCAGGCTGACCCCGTTGTCGAAATTGGCCGTGACCAGGCCGCTCTCGTCGATGCTGATCCCCGACAGCTCGCCGTAGTTGGCGCCGTCCTGCTCGAAGGTCGGGCTGATCGACAGGGTCGAGGAGGTCGAGGCGTACTGGGTCAGGCCGTCGGTGCCGCCCGTCGAGCCGAGGTCCAGCACGATGGCGCTGTCGGCCGCGCCGGTCGACAGGCCCGTGATGCTGATGTTGACCGGCGACGGGTCGGTCGTGGCCAGGCTGCCGTCGGAATTGAAGGTCACCGTCACCGTGCTGGGGCTGATCGTGCCCGAGGTGGTGGCGCTATCCTTGGTCAGGGTCGGATCCGACAGGGTCAGCGACCAGGTGTTGTCGCCGGTCTTGGTCCAGGTCTGGCCGACGGTGTGGCTGACGCCCAGGGAGTCGATGACCTCCATGCTGGTGTCGAAGCTCTGGCCCGTCGTGGCGTCGGCCGGCAGGTTGGCGGCCATGCTCACCGTCGAGGTGGCCTTGGCCGTGCCGCTGATCGAGTCGAGGTTGATCGCCGACAGGCTGGTCAGGTCGCTGGTGTTCGACGCCAGGACGTTGCCGTCGGAGTCCGTCGGATAGCCCATCAGGTAATAGCCTTCGCTATTGACCAGATAGCCGTTGGCGTCCGTCGAGAAGCTGCCGTTGCGGCTGTAGACGAGGTCGCTGCCGGTGTCGCCGGCGTTGGCCGCGACCACGAAATAGCCCGAGCCGTCGATGGCGATGTTGGTCGCCACGCTGGTCGAGGAGATGGCCCCGGTGACGTTCAGCGCCTGGTTGGTCTTGGCCACCACCGAGCTGGTCGAGGTGTTGGTGCCCATGGCGCCGCTGACCAGCGACTGGAACGACACTTCCGTCGTCTTGTAGGCGGTGGTCGAGGCGTTGGCGATGTTCTCGGAGATCGCCGACAGGGCGATGCTCTGGGCGGACAGGCCCGAGACGGCGGTCGAGAGGGCGGAGGACAGGCTCATGCTCGCGGCCCCCTATTCCGAGGCCGAGGCGAGCAGCTGAACCTGGGTCAGCAGCGACGACATGTTGTCCGACATCGTCGTCAGCGTGTCGTTCATGTTGATCTGCTGCTCGAGCGACGAATAGGTCGCCAGCTGGCTGGTGAACTCGGTCGGATCGGTCGGATCGAGCGGGTTCTGGTTGGTCAGCTGCGTCATCAGCAGCTTCAGGAAGTCGGTGGTGCCAAGCTGCAGCGTGCCGGACGAGCTGCTGGAGCTGGTCGTGCTGGTGCTCGTCGCCGAGGAGACGGTGGTCATGGAGAAAGCCCTCCGGTGAAGCGGTCCGGTCGCTCTGGGCGCCGATCGACGGGTTCAACGGAGGCTCCGCGCCGGATGGGGCGGATTATTTTTGGGGGTCTCTTTACTCCCGTCATTCCCGCCCTTGTGGCGGGAACCCCTCTGTCAGCCGCATGGGCGAGAGGGGCGGACTGCTTGGCAGTCCGCTGGCGCTTCACGTGCGAATGGAACCAGGGGTTCCCGCCACAAGGGCGGGAAAGACGGGTGGAGGGGGAGGGCTCAAGCGCGCCGCTCGTTTTGCGAAAAATAATCCGCCCCATCGTCGGCGGACGTCCCGTTCAACCCGTCGAAGCCAGGCCGTCAGAACGGCGGACAGCTTCCCGACCGGACTCTCCCCCGGGCGGACTCCAGACAGAGAACCGGACTAGAACATGCCTGTTATCTCCACCAACACGGCCGCCAACACCGCCCTGCGCTACCTGAACAACAATTCGGCCGCGCAGAGCGAATCCCTGGCGAAGCTGTCGAGCGGCTCGCGGATCGTCAGCGCGAAGGACGACGCCTCCGGCCTCGCCATCGCGACGTCCATGAACGCCGACATCACCGTGCTCAACCAGGCCGCCACCAACGTGACCAGCGGCACTTCGGTGCTGAACACCGCGGACGGCGCCCTGTCGAACATCGCCGACATCCTGCAGCGCATGAACTCCCTGACGGCCCAGGCCCAGTCGGGGACGTCGAGCACTGCCGACCTGTCGTACATCAGCGCCGAGTACGAGCAGCTGACCGAGGAAATCAACGACATCGCCGAGACGACGACCTTCAACGGCGTCACTCTGCTCAACGGTGACAGCAACTACACCGAAGGCACGGGCGTGGATTTCATGGTCGGCACGTCCAGCACCGATGTCATCAAGGTCGAGCTGGGTGAGGCCAACACCACGGGGCTGAACCTGACCGTCACCTCGATCACCTCCACCAGCGACGCCGTCGCTGCCATGGACGAGATCGACTCGGCGATCACGGCGGTCTCGAAAATGCGCGCCGACGTCGGCGCCACCCTGTCGCGCTTCGAGTTCCGCGGCGACGTGATCTCCACGTCGCTCGAGAACCTGGAGTCGGCGGCGTCGGCGATCACCGACGTGGACATCGCCGCCGAGCAGACCAACTTCACCAACGCTCAGACCCTGACCAGCGCAGCGATTTCGGCCCTCAGCCAGGCCAACTCGATGAGCCAGTCGCTTCTGAAGTTGCTGCAGTAGTCGCTCGTGTCGCGATGGCGGGGGCCTGGCTCCCGTCGTCCTGCAGACTGGCGGGGGAGCCCTTCAAGGCTCTCCCGCCGACTTTCCGGACATTGCCATGACGACGACCAGCAGCGTCTCGACCTCGGGTTCGACGACCTATCTGACGGGCACGATCTCGGGCCTGGACACCGACTCTCTGATCGAGGCGGCCGTCGCCCAGAAGACCGCCCGCGCCGACACCATCGACGCCAAGGTCACGGCCAACGAGACCAAGATCGCCTCGTACCAGTCGCTGCAGACCCTGCTGCAGGCGATTTCGGATTCCATGACCGCGCTGGCGGGCACGACCTACAGCTCGGTCACGACCACCACCAACGCCTTCGACGAGAAGAGCGCCTACCTCACCGCCTCGGACGGCACGGACGCGACCTCGGTGATCGCCGTCGACGCCGACAGCGACGCGGTGGCCGCTTCCTACGAAATCACCGTCACCCAGCTGGCCAAGGCCATGAAGGTGACGTCCAGCGCCCAGACCGCCGGCACGGCGCTTGGCCTGTCGGGCGTGGTCTCGATCGGCGTCGACGGCGGGACCGCCGCCGAGATCACCGTCACCTCGACCATGACGGTCAGCGACATCGCCGCGGCCATCAACGCCAAGACCTCGACCACCGGCGTCACCGCCACCCTGATCACCAGCTCGACCGGCACGCGCCTGGTGATGTCGACCAGCGACACCAACCAGCAGATCACGATGTCGTCGGTCTCGGGCGACGATATCGGCCAGTCGCTGGGCCTGACCGACAGCACGGGCGCCTTCGCCAACGTGCTGCAGGCCGCCCAGCCTTCGATCGTCACGATCGACGGCGTCGAGATCGAGAGCGACGGCAACGAGCTGACCGACGTCATTCCCGGCCTGTCGATCTCGCTGATGCAGGCCACGACGGGCCAGACCATCACCCTCGACATCGAGGCCAACTACGACGACATCAAGACGGCGATCACCGACTTCATCGACGCCTACAACGCCCTGCGGGCCTTCGTCGTCACCAACCAGACGGTGGGCGCCGACGGCACGGTGGCCGACGACGCGGTGCTGTTCGCCGACGGCATCCTGCGCGACGTCAATCGCCAGCTGAACGCCCTGCTGGGCGGCAGCTCGGGCTCGGACGACGAGCTGACCGACCTGTCGGCCCTGGGCATCACGCTCAACAGCGCCAACCAGCTGGAGCTGTCGGACGAGACCTCGCTCGACAACCTGCTGCTGACCGACCTGTCCAGCGTGGCGGCCTTCTTCGAGACCAAGTTCGAGGCCAGCGACAGCAACCTCAAGCTCCTGAAGAACGACACCACCCTGTCCTACGACTTCGACCTGGAGGTCACCGTCACCGACGGGGCGATCTCCAGCGTGTCGGTCGACGGCGACTCCAGCCTGTTCACGATCTCGGGCAGCCGCATCGTCGGCGCGACGGGGTCGATCTACGAGGGCCTGTCCTTCGCCCTGGCCAACCCGACCAGCGGCACGATCTCGGTGCAGATCACCCAGGGCTTCGCCAACCTCATCACCAGCCTGATGAGCGATTACGCCAACACCACCACCGGCGTGATCCAGCAGCGCATCAACACGCTCGACACGGTCAACGCCGACCTGACCGAGCAATCGGAAAGCATCCGCGACAGCGCGGAGACGTACCGCACCAAGCTGATCGCGAAGTACTCGGCGATGGAGACAGAGCTCTACGCCGCCCAGATCCTTCAAGAGCAGATCAAGGCCATCCTCGGAGCCAGCAGCGATGACGACGACTAACAGCCAGGCGTTCAGCGCCTACGCGGCCTCCAGCCGCCTCACCGCCAGCCCGCGCGACGTGCTGGCCTCGGTGCACGAGGAGCTCTATCGGGCGATCGGCTCGGCAAAATTCGCCCACGAGCAGGGGCGGCTGGATCAAATGTGCCGACACGCCATGCGCGCCACCCAGATCCTCACCGTGCTGTCGACCAGCCTGGATTTCTCGGCCGCCGGACCGGATGGCAGGACGTTGCGGAGCTTCTACCAGTACGTGCTCGACAGCATGGTTCGCGCCAGTCGCCGCAAAGATGTGTCGAATTCGTATCAAATCGTACTCGACTTGTTGCGTCCGTTCTGCAAAGAACTCCGTTCTGAAAAATAGCAACGCGCCGATGTATTTGGAATGTATCGGGTGAATTCAATAATGTAGTTATCCGATATATGGCACGCTGTTTGCCAATCCCATTGCGATACAGCGATGGAGGCGAGTAATCGCCATGGCGAATTCAGCGATGACTGTGACGGGCGAGTTCGGGCTGGCGGACGCGCGGTCGGACGAGGACCTGTTCCTGGCCTGCCGCGAGGGCGACCAGCTGGCGTTCCGGGTGCTGGTCGATCGGCATCTGCGGATGGTCCGGCGGCTGGCCCTGAACGTTCTGGGCGACGTGCAGGAGGCCGAGGACGCGGCTCAGGAGGCATTTATTGCCGCCTGGCGCGCCCGCGAGCGCTGGACGCCGGAGGCGCGGTTCTCGACCTGGCTGCACCGCATCGCGGTCAACAAGGCGATCGACCGCCGTCGCGTCCGCAAGGCCGTGCCGGAAAGCCAGGAGGTCATCACCCGCCTGGCCGACGCCGAGGTGCGAGGGCCGGCGCAGGCCGACGCCCTGGCCAACCTCGAACGCTCGGAGGTCGCCGTGACCCTGCAGCAGGCCCTGGGCAAGCTGCCGGACACCCAGCGCCAGGCTTTGACTTTGTTCTATTTCGAAGAGCTCGAGGTCGGTAGAATCGCCGACGCCATGGGCTGTTCGGAACAGGCGGTCCGCTCGCTCCTGAAACGGGGCCGGCAGACCTTGAAGACGAGACTCCAGAGGCAGAAGAAGATCTGTGGCTATGGACCTGAAACTGTTCGAAGCGCGCCTGAAGGCGCTGGGCGCACGGCTTGACCGCTGGCCAGGCGACGAGGCGGAGGCCGCGCTCGACCTGCTGACGACCTCGCAGGCGGCGCAGGACCTGTTCGCCCAGGTCACGGCCGAGGACATGGGCGTGTTCGACGACGACGGCAGGGACCTGTCGCCCCTGGCCGACCGGATCGCCAGGAACCTCTAGCGGCGCGGCGCCTTGAAGGCGTCGAGATCGGCGGGTCATCCTGCCCGCCGAAAGCGAGGATCCGCATGCTGCTACGACGACTGACGCCCGGCCTGATGCTGCTGGCCATCGCCGCGCCGCCGGCCTTCGCCGCTTCGGATCCGATCGACCCCCAGAAGGAATATTCGCCGGCCTACGACCGCTGCCTCAATAGCGGCGACGCCATCAAGGGCGTCACCGCCGCCATGGCCGGCTGCACCAACGAAGAACTCGGCAAGCAGGACGCCCGCCTGAACCGCGCCTACAAGGCGGTGATGGCCAGGCGCACGAAGGCCGAGCAGGCCAAGCTGCGCACCGTCCAGCGCGCCTGGATCAAGCGCCGCGACGCCGAATGCCAGGAAGACCTGACCGGCGGCACCATCGACATGCTCAACATCGGCGGCTGCCACCTCAGCATGACCACCGTGCGGGCGGTGGAGCTGGAGCGGATGGTCAAGAGGCGCTGACGAGGAACCTCCCCCACGGGGGAGGCGATCGCGTAGCGATCGGAGGGGGGGAGTGATTGCGAACTCACCCGCCGCCTCGAACGCTGAAACCGGCCCCCCACCGGCCTTCGGCCGCCTCCCCCACGGGGGGAGGTTCCATGTTCGCTCCCGACGCGGCGCCTACGCAGAACCCCTTATGCGGCGCTCCCGAATTTACCCGTACGGAGAGTAGGGGGAATGTACCGGCGTTGGGGCGGCGTCTTTCGCCCCCATTCCTTCGGGAGCCGTCTCTGATGCTGTCGCCCCTTCGTTTCGAGCCCGCCTGCGCCCAGCCGGCCCTGCCGGTCGCCGCCGCCAGCGTGATCCGCTACGCCGCCGGCGAGGAGATCTTCGCCGAGGGCGATCGCGCCGACCACGTCTACGAACTGGTCGAGGGCACGGTGCGCACGGGCCGGCTGCTGCGCGACGGCCGTCGCCAGATCGACGCCTTCCACTTCGTTGGCGAGGCCTTCGGCTTCGAGGCCGGCGAGGTGCGGCGCACCACGGCCGAGGCGGTCAGCGAGGTCACCGTCCGCATCGTCCGCCGCCGGGCGCTCAGCGACCTGGCCGCCCGCGACGGCCAGGTGGCCCGCCAGCTCTATCAGCTGACCATCTCGGGGCTGCAGCGCAGCCAGGACCACGTGCTGATGCTGGGTCGCCGCAGCGCCTGCGAGCGGGTGGCGGGCCTCCTGCTGCTGCTGGCCGACCGCACCGGCGAGGCGGCCTTCGACCTGCCGATGAGCCGCCAGGACATGGCCGACTATCTGGGCCTGACCATCGAGACGGTGTCGCGCACCCTGACGGGCTTCCTGCAGGAGGGGCTGATCGCCCTGCCGACCGTGCGTCATGTCGAGCTGCTCGACCGCGACGCGCTGGAAGCGCTCTGCGAATAGCAGAACGGCCTCCCCGCGGGAGCGGGAAGGCCGTTCGAAGTCTTCGGACTTGCGTGGCCGATTAGGCCGCCGGCAGTTCGCCCATGGCGCTCTGCAGGTAGTTCTGCTCGCCCAGCGACTTGATCAGCGACAGCTGGGTTTCGAGGTAGTCGATGTGCTCCTCGGTGTCGTTGAGGATCTCGCGCA
>PJUL01000786.1_pt1 | contig 18553 bp, 19 predicted proteins | sample 1512221 | NCBI WGS metagenome assembly PJUL01 (sample SAMN08177667, study PRJNA422409) | Feces metagenome, whole genome shotgun sequencing project.
CGAGATGCCGGGATCGATGGCCGAGGCGCGCTCATAGACTTTCTCGACGTCCGGATGATCCTCCGCATCGGAGAGGACGCGCGCAATCACCTTGCGCTGTTCGGTAATGCGCAGCCCCTTTTCGTGGCAAAGCGCTTCGAGATCGATCTTACGGCCCATGGCAGCGATGTAGCGTGCACGGCGCGAAGTTGGAAGACTGTGGCGGCGAAAAGGCGCGACCGCGAAACGAAAAGGCCGGCCCGGAACGATCCGGGCCGGCCTTTGCATATTTCAGCTTGTTGCAGCTCAGCGCTTGCGGCGCTTGGTGCCCAGGCCGATCTTCTTCGCCAGGCTGCGGCGCTGTTCGGCATAGTTCGGGGCGACCATCGGATAGTCGGCCGGCAGGTTCCACTTGGCGCGGTACTGCTCCGGAGTCATCTGATAGTGCGTCATCAGATGGCGCTTCAACATCTTGAGCTTCTTGCCGTCTTCCAGGCACACGATGTAGTCGGGCTTGACCGACGCGCGAATGGAAACCGCAGGCTCCTGCTTCACTTCCGGCTCGGCGGCGACGCGGCCAAGACCGGCAAGCGCACCATGCACATTCGCGATCAGAGTCGGAAGGTCGGAGACCGACACGCTGTTGTTGCTGACATGTGCTGCAACAATATCCGCGGTCAGGGTGACCAGCGTTTCGTCAATCTCGGCTTGCGTTTCCATTTTTATCCTTTCGACCCGGAATATACGACTATGTTCATCGTATCGGGTACAGCCTATCGGACCATTTCGGAGCGAACGCAAGACCAAACTTGCATATAACTGTAAGTGTCAGTCTTTGTTGGCGAGTTCGCGAGCATAGGTGTGCGCATCGAACAGTTGTCCGCTACGTCCGCGATAATAATCCCGACGTTCGCCGACCTTTTCGAAGCCTTCACGACGGTAAAGCCATACGGCATCGTTTCCTGAGCGAACCTCAAGATGGACGCGCGCGACGCCGCGACCCTGCGCTTCGTCGATCATTGCGCGGAGCAGGGCTCCGGCAACGCCGCGGCGGCGCGCGGAGGGGCGGGTGGCAAGCAGCAGCAGTTCGGCTTCGTCGGCGATGGATCGAGACAGCGCGAAGCCGGCATCCTGGCCATCGATGCTTGCAACCACCAGCCAGACGCCGGGCAGCGAGAGCATTCCGAGGCACTGGGCGCTGGTCCAGGCTTCGCCGAAACGCGCGTCGAACGCTTCCTGCATGATGTGGCTGACGCTCTGCAGGTCATGGGTGCCGCCTTCGCGCAGCTCGACCAGATGTACGCTGCTCATGCCAGGCCCCGCTCGGCAAGCGTCTTGGCATCGGGTGCCCGGCCATAGATCGGGCGGGCGGGCAGGGTGGTGAAGGCTTCGGGGAGCAACCGCGCATCGGCGGCCGCGGGAAGGGTCTCGCGCAGGTCCAGTCCCTCGGCCAGTGCGGCCAGGTGGCGCACGCCGCTGCCGAACGCGGGCAAGCTGCCCAGCGCGTCGAGCGCGGCAGAGGGGATGAGCGAGCGGAATGGTCCGTCCTCCCGAAGCGGTTCGGAGTGGAACGCCTGCATGAACACCTCACCGTGCCCACCTTCCAGCACCACGGCAAGTTGTGGGATACCCGCATTGACGGCAAAGCCGGACGCGGCGAGCAGCGCCAGCGACGAATAGCCGCGCACCTCCGCGCCCCAGCCGATCGACAGGCCCAGCGCCGCGGCAAGGCCGACGCGCACGCCGGTGAAGCTGCCGGGGCCGACATCCACGAGAATGCGCGCCGCCCGGCCTTGGCCGGGCAGCGACGCGATCATCGGCACGAGCCGTTCCGCATGCCCGCGGCCCACCACTTCATGGACCGCAGCGATCACCGTCCCGTTCTCGATCAGCGCGACCGAACAGGCAGCGGTCGCGGTTTCGATGACGAGAGTCAGATCAGAGGAGCAGATTGAACTTCTCGAATTCGGGGCGGGGGAGCCGGTCGAAGATGGTGGAAGGGTCGCCATGTCCCAGCGTTGCAATGAAGTTGGACTTCACATTGGGCTGGTCTGCAAAAAAGGCTTCGTCAACCTTGGCGTTGTCGAAACCCGACATCGGGCCGGTGTCGAAGCCGAGCGCGCGTGCCGCGATCAGCAGATAGGCGCCCTGCAGCGACGAGTTGCGGAACGCGTGGGCGTAGCGGATCTCTTCGGTCGGGAACCAGTCCTTGGCGGTCGGCGCGTGCGGGAAGAGCCAGGGCAGCTGCTCGTTGAACGCCAGGTCCATGCCGATGATCACGGTGGCGGGTGCCTTGCGGATCTTGTCGGCATTGGTGTCGCTGGCGAGCACGGCCAGCTTTTCCTTCGCCTCGGGCGTGGTGACCCACACGAAGCGCGCAGCCTGGTTGTTGGCCGAGGTCGGGCCCATCTTGACCAGGTCGTAGATGGCGCGGATGTCCGCTTCGGTCACCGGAGCGTCGGTATAGCCGTTATAGGAGCGCGCGGTACGGAAAATCGTGTCCAGCGCCGCATCGTTGAGCGGTTGGGCCATGGTTCAGTCCTTTCGGGGTGCGGTTGGGCTCAGACGGCCCGAACTTCGGTGACTTCCGGAACGTAATATTTGAGCAGCTGCTCGATGCCGTTCTTGAGCGTGGCGGTCGAGCTCGGGCAGCCCGAACAGGCGCCCTGCATCTGGAGATAGACCTTGCCGGCGTCGAAGCCGCGATAGACGATGTCGCCGCCGTCATTTGCCACGGCCGGGCGCACGCGCGTCTCGATCAGTTCCTTGATCTGCGCGACGATCTCCGCGTCTTCCGGGTTGTCGCCGAAATCGGCGCTTTCCGGGGGCACGCTGAAACCGGCGGCAGCGGCATGGAACAGCGGCATGTTCGCCGCGAAATGATCGAGCAGGATGCCGAGTACATCGGGCTTCACGTCGCGCCAGTCGGAACCGGGGGCGATCGTCACCGAGATGAAGTCGCGGCCGAAGAACACGCCGGTCACGTCGCCCAGGGTGAACAGGGCGGTGGCGAGCGGCGAGGCCTCGGCCTCTTCGGGCGAGGCAAAATCACGCGTGCCGGCGTCCATCACGGTGCGCCCCGGAAGGAACTTGAGCGTCGCGGGATTGGGCGTGGCTTCGGTCTCGATCAGCATGGTCGCCATTTGGGCGTTCGGACGGCGCGGATCAAGCTGGAAGGGGGAAACGAAAGGTTTCCTTTCGGGTAGCCGGGCTGCTTTCTGCGGCGCGCATCATAATGCTTCACCCCGGCCTTGTGCCGGGGCCACCTTGCGCATGAAGCGAGAGCGATAAGGGGCTCCCGCATACTGGAGAGCGCCGGGGAAACTTGGCGGTGGCGCTGGGACTTGAGTCGATACGGCGAAAGGTGCTGCGCCGTGGACCCCGGCACAAGGCCGGGGTGACTGATACTATTCGCTACTGCTGTTCGTCCTGCGATGTCGCTTCGCTCACGTCGCGGTCGTGTCCGCTCTTGTCGCTGAAGAAGGCGGCGGCGAACAGGCCGCAGCCGAGCAGGGTTGAGATGAAGACGCCGCCGATCGTCGCGGCGATCGCGGAAGGATAGAGTGCGTCGTAGAGCGAAAGATACCAGAGCGCACCGATCACCATCAGCACGCCTGCAAGCGCGATCCAGAAGATCATCCGGCGGAATTCGGCCCAGGCGCGGGCGCGATCGGTAGCCATGTCGGCAACTCCTTTTCGCCGCGGCATGTGGGCGCGGGTTTGTCGCGAATCAATTGGTCGAATTGACCACCCGGTTCCATCGGATCAGATTCGCCCGGGCATCCTGCACGAAGGCGGAATGGCGGATCCAGGCAAGGAACTTGTCGACGAACCACCGCCCCGGCTGGCGCAGCGGCCGGTGGAACTGGATGAGCAGCACGACGCGGGTGCCGCTGGTATCGTTCCACACCTCATGGTCGTAGGTGTCGTCGAACACCAAAGTCTCGCCTTCCGACCAGCGCAGCACGCGATCGTCGACGCGCATGCGGGCATCGCCGTCGCGCGGCACGATCAGGCCGAGATGGCAGGTGATCAGCCCCTTGGTGACGCCGCGGTGCGGGGGGATGTGGGTGCCCGGTGCCAGGATCGAGAAAAAGGCGCTGTTCAGGCCCGGAATGGCTTCGACCAGCCGGGTCGTCTCCGGGCAGCGGTCGAGATTCTCCTGCACGAAATAGCCATAGCCATAGAGAAAATAGCTGCGCCATTTGTCCGCCGGCGCGATCGCGCGGTGATCGGGCGAGATCTGCGACAGCGACGGGGCGGCCGGATGGGCGAGCGCGGCGGCGATCGCCTCGGCACGGATCGCCTGCCAGTTGGCGCGCAGCGCCTCGGTCCAGGCGAAGTCGCGCACGTCGAGCACCGGATCGGTCGAGACCAGCGAGAATCGCGCGATGAACCGGTCGAAGGTGCCGCGCAGATATTTGCCATATTTGATCAGGAACGGCCGGTCGCGATCGGCGCGCAGCGGCACATGGGGCATCACGGCCCCCGACATCACCGTCAGATCCGGAATCATTTCCCGGGCCCCGGAACTTTCGATCTCGCCCGAGTCCCGCCACATTGCGCTGCCCCGCGCGCCTGGCTCGACCTTCACTGTACCTGACCTTGCTGGTTACATGACCCAATATAGTGCGAGACTCGCCCGCAGGCTGGGTAATAGCCTCTGGATAGGTCGAAAACATGGCCCCGCTGCGGCGCCCAGGGGCCGGTTCATGGCCGGCTTCGTACATCCGGGCGAAAGGTTCGCGCTGGCATGCCCGCGCCTTCGCCCCTAGATGGACGGTCTATGCACTTCTTCCAGCGCGCTCCGCTCGCCCTCATCGTCTTCGCCACGCTCGCACCGGCCCTGCCGGTCCAGGCCCAGACTGCCAACACCAACCCCCCGAACGTGCCTGCCACGCAGACGGTCGGTCGCCCGGTGCAGACGGCGAAGGATCCCTGGCTCTATGAGAAGAGCGACCTCGTCCATGACGATGCCTGGAAGTTCGGGCGTCTCTCCAATGGCCTGCGCTATGCGGTGCGCAAGAATGGCGTGCCGCCGGGCCAGGTCTCGGTGCGCGTGCGCATGGATGTCGGCTCGCTGATGGAGCAGGACAGCGAGCGCGGCTTCGCGCACCTTCTTGAGCATCTCTCCTTCCGCGGCTCGGTCCACGTGCCGGACGGCGAATCGAAGCGCATCTGGCAACGGCTCGGCGTGACCTTCGGTTCGGACTCGAACGCGAGCACGACCTTCACGGCCACCACCTACAAGCTCGACCTGCCCAATGCGACGCCGGCCGGCCTCGACGAGAGCTTCAAGATCCTGGCGGGCATGATGTCCGGTCCGGACATCACCCAGAAGATCCTCGATTCGGAGCGCCCGGTGGTGCTCGCCGAGCAGCGCGAGCAGCCCGGCCCGCAGGTTCGGCTGCAGGATGCGATGCTCGACCTGATGTTCGCCGGCCAGCCGCTGTCGCAGCGCGAGCCGATCGGCACGGTCGAGACGCTGAACGGCGCCACGCCCGCAACGGTGCAGGCATTCCACGATCGCTGGTACCGCCCCGAGCGCGCTACCGTCATCGTCAGCGGCGATGTCGATCCGGCGCTGCTCGAGCAGATGGTCATCAAGCATTTCTCGGACTGGAAGGGCATCGGCCCGGCCGTGCCGACCCCGGACTTCGGCAAGCCGGTCGAGGGCAAGCCGGTTGCCACCAGCATCGTCGAGTCGGCGCTGCCGGTGCTGACCACCATGGCGATCGTTCGCCCCTGGACGGTCGATGGCGACACGGTGATCTTCAACCAGACCCGGATGATCGACCTCGTCGCGATCCGCATCATCAATCGCCGGCTCGAGACGCGGGCGCGCTCGGGCGGCACCTTCATCGCCGCCGGCGCTGACCTCAGCGACATCGCCCGCTCCGCCAACATCACCACGGTGCAGGTGCTGCCGGTCGGCGACGATTGGGAAGCCGCGCTGCGCGACGTCCGCTCGGTGATCGCCGACGCGCAGACGACCCCGCCGACCCAGGCCGAGATCGACCGCGAAGTCGCCGAGATCGAATCGTCGATGAAGCAGCGGATCAACACCGCGCCGGTCGAGGCGGGGGCCAAGCTCGCCGACGACCTCGCCGAGGCGGTCGACATCAACGAGACCGTGACCACGCCGGAATTCTCCTACGCGATCTTCAAGGGCGCGGTGGACGGCAAGATGTTCACGCCGGCCAAGGTGCTCGCAGCGTCGAAGACGGTGTTCCAGGGCACCGCGACCCGCGCGATCGTCAATCTCCACACCCCCGATCCGGCGATCACCACCAAGGTGGCGTCGGCGCTCGAGGCGAATGTGGCGGCCAGCGGCAAGCGCAAGCTGATCGGTAATGTCAGCTTCGCCGCGCTGCCCAAGCTCGGCGTGCCCGGCAAGGTGGCGAGCCGCGAGCAGATCCTGCCCGGCACCGGCATCGAGAAGCTCGCCTTCGCCAATGGCGTGACGATGCTGATGCGCCAGGACCCGTCGGAAACCGGCAAAGTCTATGTGAACGTGCGCTTCGGTCGCGGCCTTTCGGGCCTCTCCGGCACGGCCCAGACCCCGGCCTGGGCCGGCGAGGGCGCGCTGATGTCGAGCGGCGTCGGCAAATATGGCCAGGACGAACTCGACGCGCTCACCGGCAATCGCCAGATCGGCGCCGATTTCGACGTGGACGACGATGCCTTCACGCTGAAGGCGCAGACCACCAAGGGCGATCTTCCCGATCAGCTCAAGCTGCTCGCGGCCAAGCTGGTCGCGCCGGGCTGGGACCCCAATCCGGTGCTCCGCGCCAAGGTTGCCACCCTGTCCGGCTATGCCAACCTCTCGTCCTCGCCCGACGCGGTGATGAACCGCGATCTCGAGCGCCTGCTCCACAATGGCGATCCGCGCTGGGGCATCCCGCCCAAGGCAACGATCGAGGCGACCACCCCGGCGAGCTTCCGCAAGTTCTGGGAGCCGATCCTGGCGAGCGGTCCGATCGAGGTCGAGGTGTTCGGCGACATGGATGCCGAGGCGACGGTGAAGGCCGTGGCCGCCACCTTCGGCGCGCTGAAGCCGCGCGCGGCGAGCAACGCACCGCTCGCGCCGGTCGTCTTCCCCGCGCATGTCGAGACCCCGGTCACGCTGACCCATACCGGCCAGCCCAACCAGGCTGCGGCGGTGATCGCCTGGCCGACCGGTGGCGGCACCGACAATGGTGGCATCACCGAGAGCCGCAAGCTCGAAGTGCTCGCCGCGATCTTCCGCGACCGTCTGCTCGACCAGCTGCGCAGCCAGGCCGGCGTGAGCTACTCGCCGCAGGTCGCCAGCCAGTGGCCGCTCGGCCTGCCGACCGGCGGCAAGATCATGGCGCTCGGCATGGTGCCGCCGGACAAGGTCGACTTCTTCTTCGAGCTGTCGCGCAAGATCGCGGCCGATCTCGTTGCGAAGCCGGTCGATGCGGACGAGCTCAACCGCGCGCTGACTCCGCTCAAGCAGCAGATCCTGCGCATGTCGTCGGGCAACATGTTCTGGATGCGCCTGGTCGAGGGCGGCACCTATGATGCCGCCCGGATCGCCGGTGTCGAGACGCTCGCCGCCGATTATTCGCGGATCACCCCACAGGAAGTGCAGGGCCTGGCGATGAAGTATCTGCGCCCGGACAAGGACTGGACGGTCAAGGTGGTGCCGGAGAAGAAGTGAGGCTCCGGCTGCACTGCTGAAACAGGAAAGGCCGGGGAGCGATCCCCGGCCTTTTTGTTTTGCTTCTAACACCTCCCCCTCGGGGAAGGGGCTTTAAGGGCCTCTTCTACTTGTACAGCGCGTCCAGCCGCTCGCCGTACACCGCCTTCAATATGTGCCGGCGGATCTTGAGGCTCGGCGTCAGCTGCTCGTTCTCGATCGTGAAGGGCTCGTCGGCGACGATGAACTTGCGGACCCGCTCGATCACCGACAGGTCCTTGTTGACCCGCTCCACCGCCGCGCCGAGCGCCGCCTTGTAGTCGGGGTCGTGCGCCAGCTCCCGGAAGTCGCATTTGGTGGCGGTGTGGGCGCACCATTCGGCGGTCCATTCGGGATCGGGGACGATCACCGCGGACATATAGGGCTTCTTGTCGCCGGCGATCATCGCCTGGACGATCTCGGGCTGCAGCGTCAGCATGCCCTCGACCTTCTGGGGGGCTACATTGTCGCCCTTGTCGTTGACGATGATGTCCTTCTTGCGATCGGTGATCTTGATCCGGCCCTTCTCGTCGATATGGCCGATGTCGCCGGTGTAGAGCCAGCCGTCCTTGAGGACGCGCTTCGTCTCCTCCTCGTTGCGCCAATAGCCGTGCATGACGAGTTCGCCGCGCACCAGGATTTCGCCATCCTCGGCGATGCGCACCTCGACGCCTTCGAGCGGCGGGCCGACCGTATCCATCTTGAGCCCGGCCCTGGGCCGGTTGCACGAGATCACCGGCGCGGCCTCGGTCTGGCCATAGCCCTGGAGGAAGGTGATGCCGAGGCTCTGGAAGAAGATGCCGACTTCCGGATTGAGCGGCGCGCCGCCCGAGACCATCGCCTTGATCCGCCCGCCGAACTTCTTCGAGAGCTTCGGCTTGAGCGTGGCGCCGAGGAGCAGGTTCATCGGCAGATCGCCGATCCCCGATTTGCCCGCCGCCTTGCGGCCACCGATCGCCACGGCCTTGTCGAGCAGGAAGTTGGCGAAATTGCCCTGCTTCTCGACCTGCTTGACGATGCGGGTGCGCAGCACCTCGAACAGGCGAGGGACGACCACCATCAGCGTCGGGCGGACTTCCTCGATGTTCGAGGCGAGCTTCTCCAGCCCTTCGGAATAATAGATCTGCGCGCCGAGCCCGATCGGGAAATATTGCCCGCCGGTATGCTCATAGGCGTGGCTGAGCGGCAGGAAGCTGAGGAACACTTCCTCTTCCCAGCCGAAATCCTCCGAGATGATCGCGCAGCAGGCCTCGACGTTGCAGAGGATCGCGCCGTGGTGCTGCATCACGCCGCGCGGCGAGCCGCCGGTGCCACTGGTGTAGATGATGCAGGCCAGGTCCTCGCGGCGGAAATTGCAGCTCACCCCCAGCGGATCGGTGTCGTGCCTCGCGATCAGCCCGTGCCAATCGTGGAACTCGAGGCTGCCCTGCTGGCTGACGCGCAGGTCCTCCAGCCCGATGATCATCCGCGCGGTCGAGGCGCGGATCGCTGCCGGCAGCAGCGTCTTGGCCAGCTTGCCGTTCGAGACGATGATCGCGCAGGCGCCCGAATTCTCGATGATGTGCTGGTGGTCGCGCTCGGTATTGGTCGTGTAGGTCGGCACCGTCACGCAGCCCGCGGCCATGATCGCCAGGTCGCTGATACAGAATTCCGGGCGGTTCTCCGAAACCAGCATCACGCGGTCGCCGCGCTTCAGGCCGAGCGCGGTAAGCGCTGCCGACAGGCTTGCCACCTGCCGGGCGGCTTCCGCCCAGCTGGTCGGCTGCCATTTTCCCCCTGCCTTGTGCCAGAGGAAGGGCGCATCGCCCTTTTCCTTCGCGCGCGCGAAGAACATCTGGACCAGGTTCTCAAACCGTTCGAGCCTACGCATTGCCTCTCCCTAGCACGGGCGCTCCTTTGGAGCGTCCCGCTTTCCCCGACTTTATTCCGATGGCCGGTTCGGCTGTGCGCCCACGCGGCTGATAACGGTCGTGTGGCCCTGTTGGTCCATCACGACGCCTTCGCTGCGCGGATCGGCACCGCCGGTCCAGCGGCCCTTGACCCGCTCGACTGCATTCATCTTGAGCCCGAGCGGCGCGGATTGCACCTTCTCGCCCAGCGCCTGCAGCGCCGGGATCATCGCATCGAGCTGGGTGCCCTTCTCGGCGGTGGCGACCTGGCCGGGCGCATAGAGCAGGCCAAGCCCGATCGCGTCCTGCGCCGAGAGCTTCCAGTCGACCACGCCGATAATGCCCTTCGCCACCTGGGCGATGATCGTCGAGCCGCCGGCCGCGCCGATTGCCAGGCGGACCTTGCCGTCCGGGCCATAGACGATCGTCGGCGCCATCGAGCTGCGCGGGCGCTTGCCGCCCTCGACCCGGTTGGCGACCAGATAGCCGTCCTTCTCCGGCACGATGTCGAAATCGGTCAGCTCGTTGTTGAGCATCGTGCCGTCGACCGACAGGCCCGAACCGAACGGGCTTTCGATCGTGGTGGTCACCTGGGCGACGTTGCCGCCCTTGTCGACGATCGAGAGCGAGGTGGTGCCATGCACTTCCATGCTCAGCGCCTTGATCCGCTTCGGCGCGCCCGCCGGCTTGCCGGCTTCCACGGTCGCCATCGTCGCATCCGGCGAGATCAGCGCCGAGCGGCTGGCGAGATACCGGCGATTGAGCATGCCGGCGACCGGCACCTGCACATAGTCGGGGTCGCCGACATACATGTCGCGATCAGCATAGGCGAGGCGCGAGCTCTCGGCGAACAAATGCCAGGCGACGGGATTGTCCTTGCCGAGCTTCGCCATGTCGAAGCGCTCGAGCTGGGCGAGGATCATCAGCACGGTGATGCCGCCCGAGGAGGGCGGGCCCATCGAGCAGATCTTGTAGGCGCGGTAGGTGCCGCACAGCACCGGACGGCCCTTGGCCGAATAGGAAGCGAGATCGCCCACCGTCATCTTCGACGGATTGCGCGCGGCGTTGTTTACGGTGGAGACCAGCTTCTCCGCCTGCGGACCGACATAGAAGCTGTCCGGCCCCAGTTTCGCGACGCGCTCGAGCAGGGCTGCCTGCTGCGGATTGGTGACGCGGGTGCCGACTGCGAGCGGCTTGCCGTCCGTGCCGTAATAGATGGCGCGCGTGCCGGCATCGACGTGCGGTGCATAGCTGCGCAGTGCGTTGTTGAGGCGGGGCGAAACGTCGAAGCCGTCGCGTGCCAGCCGGATCGCCGGCTCGAACAGCCTGGCCCAGGAAAGCTTGCCGCCTCGCTCATGCGCCAGCGCCATCGCGCGCAGCGTGCCCGGCACGCCGACGCTGCGCCCGCCGGGCACCGCGGCGCGGTGATCGAGCGGCTGGCCGTCGGGCCCGTAGAACCAGCGATTGTCCGCCGCCATCGGCGCCGCCTCGCGCCCGTCCACGGTGGTGATCTTGCCGGTCTTCACATTGTACTGGAGGATGAAGGCGCCGCCGCCGATGCCGGCGCTCTGCGGCTCGACCACGTTCAGTGCCAGCATCGTCGCGATCGCCGCATCGGTGGCGCTGCCGCCCGCGTTGAGGATTTCGGTGCCGGCCGCCGCGGCGCGGGGGTCCGCGGCGCTGACGATGCCTTGGGCCGAGGCGGCGACGGGGACGGCAAGGAAGGCGAGCAGCAGGATCAGCTTCTTCATGCCCTAGCCGTAGCGGGCTTTGGCCGGAGCGCAAAGACGCTACGGCTAGGGGCAAACGATCGGATGGTTGCATGGGGGTATAACCGCGCGCAATCTCCTCCGGTATCGCGGTCAACAGGAGGGTTCGCATGACCATCGGCTCGACATTCGCCTCTCCCTCGCTCCTGCGCGCTCTGGCCAAGCGCTGGTGGTTGTTCACCCTGCGCGGCGTGGCAGGCATCGCCTTCGGCTTCCTCGCCCTGATCTGGCCTGCCGTGGCGCTGCTTACCCTGGCGATCGTCTGGGGCGCCTATGCGCTGACCGACGGCGTGTTCGCGCTCGCCGCCGCGATGTCGGGCATGCGCAGCGGGGATACTCCGCGCTGGTGGCTGGCGTTGACCGGCCTGGCCGGGATCGCGGCTGGCCTGCTCACCTTCATCTGGCCGGGAATCACCGTGCAGGTGCTCCTGCTGCTGATCGCGGCCTGGGCGATCGTCACCGGAGTGATGGAAGTCGCCGGTGCGATCGCGCTGCGCAAGGAAATCCAGGGCGAGATCTTCCTGATCCTCGCCGGCCTCGCCTCGATCGCCTTCGGCATCGCCTTGTGCGTCTGGCCGGTCGCCGGCGCGATCAGCGTGGTGTGGCTGATCGCCTGGGTGTCGATCTTCGCCGGTGCCGCCTATGTCGCCCTGTCGCTCCGGCTGAAGAAGCTCGCCGGCTAGGCGAGCGCCTTCGCGATCTCCCGCGCCAGGCCCGGTCCCTTGTAGACCAGCGCCGAATAGATCTGGACGAGCGTGGCGCCGGCATCGATCCGGCGCTTTGCCTCGTCCGGACTGTCGATCCCGCCCGCCGAGATCAGCGGCAGCGCGCCGCCGGCGATCTCCGCCGCTTCGACCAGCTTGGTGCGCGCGAGTTCGGTGAGCGGCTTGCCCGACAGGCCGCCGGCCTCGCCCGCATGTGCGGAACGAAGCGGCGGGCGCGAGATGGTGGTGTTCGAGACGATCAGCGCGTCGATATGGTTGTCGATCGCGGCCTGGATGGCGCCTTCCAGCCCGGCGCGGTCGAGATCGGGCGCAACCTTGAGGAAGATCGGCGTCTTGCCCCGCGCGGCGTGGCTGGCGGCGAGCAGCTCGTCGAGGGCAGGGCGCGACTGGAGATCGCGCAGGCCCGGCGTGTTGGGCGAGCTGACGTTGATCGTGATGTAATCGGCGAGCGGGGCCGCCTTGCCGACGCCAAGCGCATAGTCGGCGACGCGGTCGGTGCTGTCCTTGTTGGCGCCGACATTGATGCCGAGCATCCCCTTGCGTGGCCCCAGCTTCGCGATGCGGGCGAGCGCCGCGTCGATCCCGCCATTGTTGAAGCCCATGCGATTGATCACCGCCTCGTCCTCGACCAGCCGGAACAGTCGCGGCTTCGGATTGCCCGGCTGGGGGCGGGGCGTGAGCGTGCCGACTTCGACCGCGCCGAAGCCCAGTGCGAACAGGCCGGGGATCGCTTCGGCATCCTTGTCGAGCCCGGCGGCGAGCCCGATTCGGTTGGGAAAGGTCAATCCTCCCAATTGGATGGGTGATTGAACCATTTCGGATCTAAAAATAGTTCCGAGCGAATCCCATAGCGCAAGCGCGCGGATCGCGGCGCGATGGGCCCTTTCGGCGTCGAGCGTGAAGAGCGCGGAGCGGAGGCGATAGGTCATGGGGGACGGCCTTTGCATCGGTTTTCTCCTCCGTAAAGGCGCGTATGTCGATTCCTTCCAATACCCGCGACGCCCTCTCCGCTAGAGAGGAGATGCGACCCGAGGGGTTTCCGCTGAATGGGGGAACCCTTTCCTTTTGGCCCGGTCTGGCTTCGGCTGACCGGGCCACTTTTCTATTTGGCGACTGTGCGGTATATTTGCGCCGCAAAGAGGGAATCCGGGGCGGGGAAAAGCCCTGGATCAACAGGGCAAACGATGCGGGGCGCAACCAGAGTGAAGCCGGCAGAGCTGGCCGCAGAGAATGACCGCGATCCGCGGCCGCACGTCGAATTCCGCAAGGCGGAAGGCGCACTGATCCCACATGTCGAATCCTACTATCTCTACCGGTATGACGGTACCGAGGTCGAAGGGATCGAGCGCGTCGACCTGGGGCAGCTCCGGTTCGTCATCAAGGGCGGCGGCACCGTCCATTTCCCCGATGGCCATTCCGAATCCACCAAGCGGGTGATGATCAACGGCCCGAGCACGGCCGCGGCGACCTATCGCATGCAGGGGCCGTTCCACTGCTTCGGCGTCTCGTTGCGCGCGATCGGCTGGAAGGCGCTGATCGGTCTGCCCGCCTACAAGGTTGCCGACCACATCGTCGACGGCGAGAAGCTGTTCTGCGAGCAGGCGGGGCTGCTCTGGCACCGTCTCCACAAGATGGAGACGCTGGAGGAGATGATCGCCGCGATCGAGCCGCTGCTCCGCATGCGCCAGCAGGAAGTGAAGCCCGTGCCGGCGGCACATCTCGTCTTCCTGCGCGCGGTGCGCGAATGGGCGGCGACCAAGGATCCGACGATCGAGGATCTTTATGCGCGCATCCGCAAGAGCTCGAACATCGGCGAGCGGCAGGTCCAGCGGCTGTGCAAGGATTATTTCGCCGGGTCGCCGGCCCATCTGAAGCGCAAGTTCCGCGCGATCGGCGCGGCGATGCGCATCTATCAGGGCGCGAGCGTGGACGAAGTGGTCGAGCCGTTTTCCGACCAGTCGCACATGATCAACGAGATCCGGCAGTTCACCGGCCACACGCCCACGTCGCTGCGCGCGGGCATCGATCCGGTGCTGGCGCTGACGCTGACCAACGAAACCTTCCATTTCCTGCCGGACGTGATCCCCGAATCGGTTGACCTTCGCCGCCGCTGAGCCCATTTGCCAATCGGAACATATTTGTCCGATTGAGCCCGTGGCGCGGTTGCGCAGAGGGCCGGCAAGGGATTTTGCGTGCGTCTGTCGAGCCTCGCTGACTATGCGGTCGTGATGATGTCCGCCGCGGCGCGCCATTGCGGCGCGACGTGCCGGCTCAACGCGACGCTGCTCGCCGAGGATACCGGGCTGCCGCTGCCCACCGTGCAGAAGCTGGTGAGCAAGCTTTCCGGCGCCGGACTGATCGAGAGCGCGCGCGGCACCGGCGGCGGCTTCCGCCTCGCGCGGCCCGCTGCTGCGATCACCCTGGCCGACATCGTCGAGGCCGTGGAAGGCCCGATCGCGCTGACCAGCTGCGTCGATGCCGGCAAGCAGGATTGCTGCGTGCAGGACAGTTGCAAGGTCAAGCCGCACTGGAATGTCGTGAACGGTGCTGTAAAGGGCGCGCTCGCGGGCATTTCCCTCGCCCAGATTTCCAGCGCGCCGGCCGATGCCGGGGCGCACACTCCGGCAGATTCGATCCGGACCCCGGCGCTGGCCGGGGAGCAGGTGTAAGCATGGCTACGAAGAACGCGGAAGCACTGGCGGCCGCCAACAAGAAATATGAATGGGGCTTCGCCTCGGACGTCGAACAGGAGTTCGCGCCCAAGGGCCTGTCCGAGGACACGGTCCGCTACATCTCGGCCAAGAAGGGCGAGCCCGAGTGGATGCTCGACTGGCGGCTCAAGGCCTTCCGCATCTGGCAGGAAATGACCCTGCCGGAATGGGCGAAGCTGCAGATCCCCGAGATCGATTATCAGGACGCGTATTACTACGCGGAGCCGAAGCAGAAGAAGACGATCAACTCGCTCGACGATCTCGATCCCGAGATCCGGCGGACCTACGAGAAGCTCGGCATCCCGATCGAGGAGCAGAAGGTGCTCGCCGGTGTCGAGGGCGCGCGCAAGATCGCGGTCGACGCGGTGTTCGACAGCGTCTCGGTTGCCACCACCTTCCGCAAGGAGCTGGAAGAGGCGGGCGTCATCTTCCGTTCGATCAGCGAGGCGATCCGCGAATATCCCGAGCTGGTGAAGAAGTGGCTCGGCAAGGTCGTGCCGGTGCGCGACAATTTCTTCTCGGCGCTCAATGCCGCGGTCTTCTCGGACGGCACTTTCGTCTACATTCCGGAGGGCGTTCGCTGCCCGATGGAGCTGAGCACCTATTTCCGCATCAATGCCGAGAATACCGGCCAGTTCGAGCGCACGCTGATCGTCGCCGACAAGGGTGCCTATGTCTCGTACCTCGAAGGTTGCACCGCGCCGATGCGCGACGAGAACCAGCTCCACGCCGCCGTGGTCGAGCTGGTCGCGCTCGACGATGCCGAGATCAAATATTCGACGGTGCAGAACTGGTATCCGGGCGACGAGAATGGCGTCGGCGGCATCTTCAACTTCGTTACCAAGCGCGCGCTGTGCGAAGGCAAGAACTCGAAGGTGAGCTGGACGCAGGTCGAGACCGGCAGCGCGATCACCTGGAAATATCCGAGCTGCGTGCTCAAGGGCGACGGCTCGGTCGGCGAATTCTATTCGGTCGCCGTCACCAATGGCCGCCAGCAGGCCGATACCGGCACCAAGATGCTGCACATCGGCAAGAATACCCGCTCGACGATCGTATCGAAGGGCATCAGCGCCGGCCGCTCGGACAATACCTATCGCGGCAAGGTGCTGGTCAATGCCGGTGCCGAGAATGTCCGCAACTTCACCCAGTGCGATTCGCTTCTGCTCGGCGACCAATGCGGCGCGCACACCGTGCCGTATATCGAAGTGAAGAACCCGACCGCGCAGATCGAGCATGAGGCGACCACCTCCAAGATCAGCGAGGACCAGATGTTCTACGCGATGCAGCGCGGGCTCGACCAGGAAGCCGCAGTGGCACTGATCGTCAACGGCTTCGCCAAGGAAGTGCTGCAGCAGCTGCCGATGGAATTCGCCGTTGAGGCGCAGAAGCTGCTGGGGATCAGCCTGGAGGGCTCGGTCGGGTGATCCTCGCCGCCGCTCTTCTCCTCTTTTCCCAGAACGTGCCCGCCACCCAGGCGGTCGGCGCGCCTGCGGAAGATGAGGCGAACATCGTCGTGCGTGCCACCTTCGGGCGGACCACGATGCTGTTCGACAAGGGGGCGGACGGCCGGCTGCGCAATTGCCGGGTGATGGTCTCGAGCGGCAGCCAGCGGCGCGATACCAATGCCTGCCAGGCAACGCCGGTCTGCTATGCCAAGACGGCGGACGAAGTGACCGATTGCCGCGAGCTGAGCGTGCTGGAACAGGCTGCGATCGCCGCGCCGGCGCCGCCGCCGACCACGAGCAACAGCGCGCCCGGCAAGCAGCTGTTCGAGCTGCCCAAGCTGGTCCAGCCCAAGGCCGCGTTCCCGTCCAACGGGATCGGTCCGATCGCCAATGCCGAAGAAACCCGCGAGACCGAGCGCCAGCGCGTGAAGCCGATCGCGCCGCCGGTGAACCCGGCTGCCGACGGCCCGGTGGTGCGCTTCACCACGGGCAATACGCCGCAGCGCAACGATGCCGACAAGGCGGAGCGGCGGCCATGATCGCGGCGCTGTTCCTCCTTGTCGCTGCACAGCAGCTGCCCGAGCCGCCCGAGAACGAGATCGTCGTGGTCGGCAAGCGGCTGGCGGGCATCTCGGTCAGCGTTTCGCGCGGGGCCGACGGCAAGTTCGGCTGCAGCCTCAGCCAGTCGAGCGGCAGCGCTTCGGTCGATGGCCAGCTGTGCAAGGCGGCGGCAAAGTGCACGAAGCAGGGCGCGCTCGACCAGAGTGCGATGCGCGGCTGCATCGAGGCCCGCAAGCCGGCGATCCTTGAGGATTTCACGCGCCGTGTCCGCGCGGGGAAGCGCGGATGATGGCACTCGCCCTTCTCCTCGCTACCCAGGATGCAGCGCCCGCCGAGGATGCGCGCGCCAACGAGATCACCGTGATCGGCCGCAAGCTCAGCGAATGGCGCGGCCATGCCGATTTCAGGAAGGGCAAAGCCAGCTGCCGCACCCGCAAGTCGAGCGGCGACGCCGCGATCGACCGGATCGGCTGCGAGTCGACGATGCAGTGCTTCACGGCGATGCAGCCGCGCTTCGATGCGAGCCAAGACAAGGCGTTCGCTGCCGACGAGCGCAAGCGCCAGCTCGAAACGCTCAACCAGGAACTCGGCCAATGCTTCGCGGACAAGCGCGAAGCGATGATTGCGGCGCTCGCCGATGCGCGCGCCACCCAAGGGAACTGACCTACGACATGTTGAAGATCACCGACCTCCGCGCCGAAATCGACGGCAAGGAAATCCTCAAGGGGCTCAGCCTCGAAGTGAACGCGGGCGAAGTCCATGCGATCATGGGCCCGAACGGCGCCGGCAAGTCGACGCTCGGCTACACGCTGGGCGGCCGCCCGGGCTATGAGCCGACCGGGGGCACCGTGTCCTTCGACGGGCAGGACCTGCTCGAGCTGGCGCCGCATGAGCGTGCCGCCGCCGGCCTGTTCCTCGGCTTCCAGTATCCGGTCGAGATCCCCGGCATCTCCAACCTGCAGTTCGTCCGCGAGGCGCTCAACAGCCAGCGCCGTGCGCGCGGCGAGGCGCCGCTTTCGGGCGGCGAGTTCCTCAAGCTCGCCCGTGCCCAGGCGAGCGAACTCGGCATGGACGTCGAGATGCTCAAGCGCCCGGTCAATGTCGGCTTCTCCGGCGGCGAGAAGAAGCGCAACGAGATGGTCCAGATGGGCATCATCAGCCCCAAGCTGGCGATCCTCGACGAGACCGATTCCGGCCTGGACATCGACGCGCTGCGTGCGGTGGGCGAGGGGATCAACCGGATCATGCGTGCGCCCGACAAGGCGGTGCTGCTGATTACCCACTACCAGCGGCTGCTCGACTATGTGCAGCCCGATTTCGTGCACATCCTCGCCGACGGCCGCATCGTCCGTTCGGGCGGTCCGGAGCTCGCGCTCGAACTGGAGCGCGAAGGCTATGGGATCCTGGCGGCGTGAACACGCTGCTCGAACTTCCCACGCCGCGCCAGGAGGAATGGCGCTGGTCGGACATGGGCGCGCTCAGGGCAGCGGCCGAGTCGCCGCAGCATGCGACCGGCATCGATCCGGCGAGCCTGTTCCTCGACATCGAAGGCCCGCGCCTGCTGTTCGTCGACGGCCGCTTCGAGCCTGCGCATTCGCAGCCCGGTCCGGTGCAGGTGACGCAGCAGCTGGCGACCACCGATCACCCGCTCGGCAGCCTAACCGACGGCGAGGGCTGGTCGCTGCATCTCGGGCCTGAGCACGCCGCGCTCGCCGTGCAGATCGTCCATCTCGGCACGGGGGGCGAGAGCCATGTCCCGGCACGGCTGATGC
>PJUL01000788.1_pt1 | contig 18537 bp, 17 predicted proteins | sample 1512221 | NCBI WGS metagenome assembly PJUL01 (sample SAMN08177667, study PRJNA422409) | Feces metagenome, whole genome shotgun sequencing project.
CCAGCAGCAAAATGCCCAGCGCATACCCCAGCTGCGTGAGCGTGGGCACCAGCCCCACCACACGGCTGTCGGCCTGCATGTCGGGCCCCAGCACGCCCAGCATGGGCTGGCTGTAATACAGCGACGCCACGCTGAGCCCCGCCGTGGTGGCCAGCAGTAACAGCAGCGGCGCGCTCACACCGCTTTCAGCGCCCGCTGCGCCTGTTGCGCCTGTTGCACCGCTTGCATGCACGTTTTGAATGGAAGACATCACAACACCATTGGTTGAAAAGGAATGGTTTGATTGTTCTAGCGAGCCTCCGCGCTGGGTAGTGGGCTGAACTGCAGATTCGTTATACGCTTGGCGTATGAGCACCACCCCATCAGCCCTGCAACCCGGCGCCGACCGCATCGAGCTGATGCAGACCTTTGTCCGCATTGTCGAGGCCGGCAGCCTCTCAGCCGCAGCCCAGCAACTGGGCACCAGCCAGCCCACCGTGAGCCGCCGCCTGCAGGCGCTGGAGCGCAGCCTGGGCGTCAAGCTGCTACAGCGATCCACCCATGTGATGAAGTTGACGGAGGACGGCGACCGCTGCTTTGCCCATGCCAAGGCCCTGCTGGAAGACTGGCGCGCCATGGAAGATGACCTGCGCGGCACGGCCGACACTCCGCGCGGCACCCTGCGCGTGCTGGCGCCACACGCCTTTGGGCAAGACCAATTCATCGCACCGCTGATGGACTACCTGCGCCGCTACCCCGAGGTGGACGTGGAATGGATGCTGCACGACCGCCGCCCCAATTTCATCGCCGAAGGCATCGACTGTTCCATCCAGGTCGGCGCAGTGGACGACCCCAGCGTGGTCGCCGTCCGCCTGGCCGAAGTGCCCCGCATCGTGCTGGCCGCCCCCGCCCTGATGGCTGGGCGCCCCACGCCCCAGCATGCGCAAGACCTGCAAGCCCTGCCCTGGCTGGCCCTGAGCACCTTCTACCGCCGCGAGGTCACGCTGACCCAACAGCCCGGCGGCGAGGCCCACACCTTCGGCATCACCCCGCGCTTAGCCACCGACAGCCTGTACGCCCTGCGCAGCGCCGCCCTGGCCGGGCTGGGGGCGTGTGTTTCATCGGCGTGGATTGTGGACAACGATGTGCGGCAAGGGAACTTGCTGCACTTGGTGCCCAACTGGCATGCGGCGCCGCTGCCGGTGTATTTGGTGTACCCGTATGCGCGGTTTTATCCGGCGCGGTTAAGGTTATTTTTGGAGGCGATGCGGGGGGCGATGCCGGGGTTGGTGGGGATGCGGGCGGTGGGGTGAGGTTTTGGCATGAGAGGCAGAAACCGGCCAAAAACGGCCGGAGGCGATGCCGTCCATTTAGCGCTAAAGGTAAGTTACGTCGGAGTCCGTCAGGATGGCAGTTGGGAGGGACGAACCAATCAATAGTCGGCTTGAAACGGGCATTCGCAAACCGACCGATGCTGCCGATATGTCTGCTTTCGCTGAGATCCAGATCTGTATTACACCTTGGCCCCCAAATCGAAGGCCAAGAGAGAAACGGTTATCTGTCGGTCCTTGTCCTGAGGCAGTGAGAACGTGTAACTGTCGCTTGTCTCATCGAGCCTCACGGGGCCGCTGACGTAGTTTGGGTGCGTCTTCACGAGTTCACGCATCTTGGCGACCACCTCCGAAAATCCTGAGTTCCGGTTGAAAATGACGATTGCCGTTTTGGTGTCCCGCCACGATAAGTAGCTAAGAAGCTGGTCTATGGTCGCAAGGAAACGCTTCTCGCCGCCCCAAATTTTGAATTCAGCCACGAAGATGTTTCCAGACTCGTGGCGAATCAAAATGTCCGTCTTTCCTGTCACATTAAAAGCTTCGCCGGTCGCTTTCCCAAAGTGCGCATTCAGGGGAACGAGAAACATATCCCGCAAAGTCTCCTCATCAAGGCTCCTTGTTCTGGATGAGCTTTGCTCAATACTGCGACCGGCGCCACGAATCAGTCCAAGAATATTCTGGTAGGTGTCTTTGTCCAGAGTGGGCTCGGGCGGCAAAGCAGGCCGCATAGGGGGAAGCTGAGGCTTAATTTTTTGCTTCACGCTCGGCGGAACGAACGTCCGCGCATCGTCAGGCTTTTCCTTGATCTTTATCCCTAGTCCTGCGAGTGCAGCTGCTGAGGTTTTCTGTTGCAAAAGCCTCTCACTACGCGCCGTAATTCGCTGTCGAACCTCGCGCCCTAATTGATCGGGATAGCCCGCCCACATTGCTCTATGCCACGCTAGATATCTGTCAATTGAATTGAGCAAAGAATCGACCTCGTGCTTCACCTTCTCAGGCTCCAACGTGCGACCCGCGATAGTGAACTTCAGCTTGTTGCCCGACACCACCGCCACGGGGGGATTTGTGTCAAATGAGTTGGGCTGCATATGGAAGACATCCGCCTCGCCAGTGAACGGAACCTCGAAGTCATATGCTTCGCCCGGCACCATGATCGAGCGGCGGTCCCATTGATCGTAGGCAGCGTACTGGCGCTCGTGATGGCTTCCCTCCATCCCCTCGCGGTCAAGTATGGGCACCGCTACCGAGTACTTATCCAGAAAGTACACGACTAGGGCTTCAACGTCCGTATTGAGTAGCCGCTGCTCGGGCAGGCCGTCAGCCTCCGCGCACGCCGCGCTGATCTGCGCCCTCATCACTGCGCCGCCATCCTGAGAGGAAAAAAGGTAGTTCCGTTCGCGCCTTGTCTCGTACATCGTCGCTCCTTATGGTGTGCGAAGCAAGTCTACCCAGCGCTCAACAATGTCTCTTCCTGGCTTGGTCTTAGCTGCGAGACGAGTTTGACGAATGTCAGGCGCATGCTATTTGCAATACCGATTGAGGTCAGGCGTGGGCTAATCGTTGGCCTTCGTCTATTTGTTCAAGCCCTTTGACACCAAGACCGCTTCGGGAGTTGCCACCCCTCCCGCATTCATTTCGGACCTCCAAGAAAAGAACGCAACAACATTCGCTCTCAACCTAATAGCTGTTGCCGCATATAGATCAAGCGATATCGACGCATTTGGCATCGAATCCGTTTTCAAAGCACGCTCTTTCCCGCCGGATCTGATCTCCGCAAACGCCATAGCCGCCAGCCCTTGCTGCGTAACCCGCCGGCAATCCACCTAAACCGCCAGCCGCCCAATACGCTCTGCAGCCACCGACACATGGAGCAGCAACTCCGCCTTGCACGCGTCGAATCCCGCGCTGAATCCTTGCTCATCCTTCAACCGGCGAACAAACACCTGCGCCATCGCAAGCGCCTCATTCCACGCCGCCGCGCTGACCTGATCACCCACCGTCAGTTCAAGCGTCCGGTCCGGCAAGCCTCCACCAACCGTGGGGGCAAACGCCATGGGCGTCTTGTCATAAGCAGGCGCCAATTCGTAAGACCTGCGTCCCTCTGACAAGCACGACAGATTGCCGCTGTGCATGTCGGTGTTGCCGATCCGGGTGCCAAGCGCCCACAGCAGGCAGGCTGTCTCAAAAGCCTAGGGGTAATGACCCCACCTTTAGCAATGCCCTGGCGATCACCGGGCGCTCGCTGGCCGACGCGTTTCCAGGGATATATGCCACGCACCTTAAAATTGATAGCTGCCAGCGCTTTCTGGTAAAGCGCTAGAAGCCAATTTGACTGATATTTTCCTAAGACATACTCCGCATCCACGGCCGCAATAGGCCCCATCCGCACACCAGAACAATCCTGCCAATGAAGCTGCTCCCGCCTTCCGCCTGCCAACCCCAGGCCGCCACGGTGTTCGCATCCGTGGCCCAAGAGTTGGCTGCGCTGCTGCCCCATGCGCAGGTCGAGCACATTGGCGCGTCTGCCATCCCGGGTGCGGTGTCCAAAGGCGACCTGGATATCTGCGTGCTGGTAGCGCCGCACACGCACCAGTCCGCAGTCGATACGCTGCTGGCCGCTGGCTATACACCCAAGGCCGACACGTTGCGCACGCCAGCGCTGTGCATGCTGCTGTCGCCGCGCACCGAGCTGGACGTGGCCTTGCAGGTGGTGGCACGGGGCTCGGAGTTTGAGTCTTTCTTTCTGCACTTTCGGGATGCCCTGCGCGCCGACCCGCTTTTGGTGGCGCAGTACAACCAGCTCAAACAGCAATTTGCAGACAGCGGGGAGGAGCGCTATCGCGCAGAGAAGTCGCGCTTCATCGCTGCCGTTCTGAACGCTACTGCCGCAAGCGCCGCCGCTACGCCTCCCCCAGCTCCGGGCTAGGCCCGCGCTCCAGCAGTGTCGACAGCGCGATCTGCGTGCGCGTGCCCTCCACACCTTCCACCCCGTGAATCTTGGCCAGCAGCGCTTCCAGGGCCTGGGTGTCTTGCGTGCGCACCTTCAGCAGGATGCCGCTCTCGCCGGTTACGGTGTGGATCTCTTCGATGTCCGCCAGCGACGCCAGCGCGGCCACCTGGCGGGCGCGCCGCACGGTGCTGGTGATGACCTGCACAAAACACAGCAGCGGGCGGCCGAGCTTGGCGCCATCGAGCCGGGCCACGGTGCCCAGGATGACGCCGTCGCGTTTGAGGCGCTTGACGCGCTCGTGCACGGCCGGGGCCGACAGGTGCAAGGCCTGCCCCAGTTCGGCGTAGCTCAGCGTGCTGTCGCCTGCCAGCAGCCCTAATAACTTTCGGTCCACAGGGTCCAGGCGGGCGGGTGGCGTGCCCCGGGGCGGAAGCTCATTCGTATTTTTGGTCATGGCGGTGAAATGGCTTGGTTTACCGAATGGTGTTCAGAATAATAAACAAAAATTCGAACATCATTCAAACAAAAGCACCATGACAACCCTTTCACCCGCAGCGCCCGCCACGGCGCCCCTTGCAGGCGCCCAAGTCGCCCATTCCCCCACCCGCTTGCTGGGCCATGTCACGCCCGAGGTGTGGGCAGAGGCGGTAAGCCGCGTGGGCAACCCGGCATCGCAAGCGCCCATGCAGCGCGCGGTGCAGATGATTGATGCGGCAGGCGCGGCCGCCTTGCGCAACTTGGGCGTGCCTGCGGCCGGGCGGCCGTTGCCTGAGGTGGTGGACCAGTTGCTCAACGGCATCAACCCGTGGCGCGCCAAGATGGACCACCCGCGCTTTTTTGCCTTCATCCCCGGCCCGGCTTCGCCGCTGTCGGCCCTGGGCGACCTGGCCATCGGCATGCACAACGTGCACGGCGGCAGTTGGCTGCAAAGCTCGGGCCCATCGGCGGTGGAGAGCGGGCTGATCGCCTGGCTGGCGTCGCGTGCGGGCTTGCCAGCGTCAGCGGGCGGTCTGTTTGTGTCGGGCGGCTCCATGGCCAACCTCACGGCGCTGACGGTGGCACGCGACCAAAAACTGGCGCCGCAAGATCGCCAGGCGGGCGTGGCCTATGTGTCAGAACAAACGCATTCGTCCGTTGCCAAGGGGTTGAAGATCATCGGCTTTTTGCCGGAACAGGTGCGGCGCGTGCCCACCGACGCCGCCTTTCGCATGGATGTGGATGCGCTCGCCAGCGCCATCGCGGCAGACCGCGCAGCCGGGCTCAAGCCCTTTGTGGTGGTGGCCAGCGCGGGCACCACCAACACCGGCAGCGTAGACCCGCTGCGCGCCATTCGCGCGCTGTGCGATGCGCACGGCCTGTGGATGCATGTGGACGGCGCCTATGGCGCATCGGCCGCGCTGTCGCCAGCGCATCGCCACCTGCTGGATGGCATGGGCGAGGCCGACAGCTTGAGCTGGGATGCGCACAAATGGCTGTTTCAAACCTATGGCTGCGGCATGGTGCTGCTGCGCGATGGCGCACTCCTGGCGCAGAGCTTTCACACCCGGCCCGAGTACCTGCGCGATGCACACACCGAAGCCGACCAGGTGAACTACTGGGACCTGGGCAGCGAGCTGACGCGGCCCATGCGCGCCATGAAGCTGTGGCTGACGCTGCAGGTGCTGGGCGCAGACGCCATGGGCGATGCGATTGCGCACGGCTGCCAGCTGGCGCAGTGGGCCGAAGAAGCGCTGCGTGAACAGCCGTGCTGGGAGATCGTCTCGCCCGCGCAGTTGGCCATCGTCAACTTCCGCGTGGTGCAGCCCGGCCTGTCGCCCGAGGCTACGGACGCCCTGAACCGCGCCATTTCACGCCGTGCGCTGGAAGACGGCTTTGCCACCGTGCTGACCACGCAACTGAACGACCGCACGGTGCTGCGCATCTGCGCCATTCACCCGGATGCGACGCAGGCGGACATGCGGGAGACGGTGGGCCGGCTGGCGATGTATGGCGCTGCGGAGGTGAGCACTGAGGGTTCGTTGGCCTAGCAAGCTGCAGCGTGGCAGACACGCATACGAACGGGCAACTGCCTGGAGGCTCGCCTTGGAATTGCGTCTGGATATCCGCGATTGTTGCGTTTATTAGTTATTTATTGACAAACAACTAGCCAAAACAACAAACTCGGACCAATGACAACCGCCCCAATCGCATCTCTGGAAAGCACGGTCCTTGCGCTCGCTGAGCACCAATCGCTGCTGCGGGCCCGCGATCTGGCCGCGCAAGGGCTGCCCACCATGCTGCTGACCCGACTGGTCGCCGCAGGCAAGCTCGAACGGGTGGCGCGCGGCGTGTACAGCCTGCCGGGCCAGTCGCTCAGTGAACACCGCTCGCTGGCCGAGGTGGCGCTGCGAGTGCCCAAGGGCGTGGTGTGCTTGCTGTCTGCCCTGCGCGTGCATGGCATTGGCACGCAGGCACCGTTTGAGGTGTGGATGGCGATACCGCCCAACACCCCCACCCCGCGCATCGGCCAACCCGCGCTGCGTGTGGTGCGCATGTCTGGCGAGGCGCTGACAGAAGGGGTTCAGCCGATGGAGATCGACGGCGTGCAGGTGCCGGTGTTCAACGCCGCCAAAACGGTGGCTGACTGCTTCAAGTACCGCAACAAGATTGGGCTGGACGTGGCGCTGGAGGCGCTGCGCGACGGCTGGCAGCAAAGCAAACTGCCCATGGATGCCCTGTGGCATTACGCCACGGTGAACCGGGTGGCCAATGTGATGCGGCCCTATCTGGAAAGCGTGACGGCATGAGCGGCATGAGCCAGCGCAACGTGGCCGCCTCCATCCGCGCGCGGCTCAAGCGCTATGCAGATATGCGCCAGCAGGACTTCAACCTGACGCTGACCCGCTATGGGCTGGAGCGGCTGCTCTACCGGCTGTCGATCTCGCCGCACGCCAACCGCTATCTGCTCAAAGGCGCTCTGTTGTTCTCGCTGTGGTTCGACCAGCCCCACCGACCCACGCGCGATGCGGACTTGCTGGGGTTTGGGCCCGACGACATCGAATCCGCCGTGCAGGCGTTCCGCCAGATTTGCCAGATCGGGGTGAACGATGGCATGGCGTTTGACGTGGCCTCGGTCAAGGGCACCACCATTCGCAAAGAGGCTGGGTACGGCGGTGTGCGGGTAGATGTACTCGCCACTCTGGACGGTGCGCGCATCGCGCTGCAAGTGGACATTGGTTTTGGCGATGCCGTGACCCCAGCGCCCGAGCTGGTGGAATACCCGGTGCTGCTGGCGGGCCTGCCAGCCCCCCAGTTACGCGCCTACCCCAAATACACCGTGGTGGCTGAGAAATTCCATGCGGTGTGCTTGCTGGGGATGGCCAACACGCGGATGAAGGACTACTTTGACCTGTGGGTTTTGTTGACCGACGGGGGGCTGGATGCCGCAGAGTTGCGGCGCGCAGTCGATGCGACTTTCACCCGTCGCAAGCTGGCCTTTCCAATCGCAGTGCCTGCGGGCCTGAGCGAAGCGTTTTCGCAAGACACCGGCAAGCAAAAGCAATGGTCAGCCTTTCTGAAAAAGAACCAGCTGCGGGCGCTGGATCTGACTGAAATCGTGTTGCAGCTGCGCAATGAGTTTCAGAAACTGCAAGCGGGTTGAAGGTACCCCGGCGGTGCGGCGAACACACGTGGCCAGACACCCGGGTTGAGAGCATTCTGTTTTCTGCTCTCATTTGAATAGCTAGCAGCGCTTATTTATCAAGCGCTGGCAGCCAATTTTTCTTCAATTTTCGGCACTGCGCCCATCACGCAGCCCCTCTCCACACCCCCGCATCCGTAATGGCCGCCACATCCACCCGCACCGGCAGGATGCCGTCGCGCACAGATCGGTCTGCCACCGTCTGCAGTGCGGTGATGTCGGCCTGCGTGACGGGCCGTGCCGCAATGGCTGCGCGCCCGGTGATGGTGCGTGACGCCTCGATGGGCAGGCGGGTGAGCTGGGTGTAGACCTGGGGAAGAACCTGTTCAAAGTCTTTTTGGAGATTGCATTGGAGTGAAATCGGGATGAGTGGATGCTTCGGGTGCGCCGCATGGGCTCATGCCCATGCAAGCAGCCGGGGCGTCCAATCGCCCGATTTCACTCCAACCCTTCGGGCAAGTGTCTGGCCGGGCGGTCTGCGGCGTTGCACCGCTTGCCAATAGCACGGGCTATTGGCCGCGCGCTGCGCCTTGCATCCCATCCCGGCCAGACACTTGTGCAACTCCAAAAAGACTTTGAACAGGTTCTGAGCCTCGCGGTTGGCCAGCGCCCAGTCGCCGGCGCGGGCCAGGCGGTCCAGGTACTGGACGATGGCGGCGCGCTTGGCCGGGTCTGCCAGGGCTGCCTCGGTGGCGGTGATGAAGCCCAGCGCGGTGTTGATGCCGCGCCCGTCGCGCAGGATGCGGCCCCCCTGTTGCAAGGCGATGGTGTAGTACGGGTCGAAGATGGCCCAGGCGTCGATCTGTTTCGATGCGAAGGCGGCGGCTGCGTCGGTGGGCAGCACGAACTTCACCGTCACATCGTCGCGCTTGACGCCCGCCTCTTCGAGCGCGCCGTAGAGCTGGTATTGCGAGATGCTGCCGCGCGCAGACGAAACGATGACCGTCTTGCCGCGCAAGTCGGCCACGCTGCGCAGCGCCGAATCGCCCTGCACCACGATGCCCAGGGAGTCGGGCTGGCCGACCCGCGTGGCCACGATCTTGAGCGGGGTTTTGCCCACTGCGGCGGCCAGCACGGGCAGGTCGCCCGCCAGGGCGGTGTCCACGGCGCCGCTGCGGTGCGCTTCAAACAAGGGCGCTGCACCCTGGAAGTTGGCCCAGCGCCAGGCAAAGGGCGCACCCTCCAGCGTGCGCGAAGCCTCAAACAGCGCGCGCAAGCCGCCAGCCTGGTCGCCCAGCACCAGCGATGCGGCGGGGCTGCTGCTCTGCGCGTGGGCCGCAGCGCCCCAGCCCAGCAGGCCAGTGGTGCCCAGCGACACGGCTGCGGCCTGCTGCAGCCAGTGGCGGCGGGCCATACCGGGCTGCGCAGGCGCGCCCAGGGTATCGCCGGGGCGGTGGGCGGGCTTGTGGCTTGCGCTGCCCATCACGCGGCCTTGCGCAGGGTTTGCGCGGGGGCTTGCCCGTCGCGCTCGGCCACTTTGGCGCGCACCAGGGGCAGCAGCTCGCGGCCGTAGTCGATGGCGTCCACCAGCGGGTCAAAACCGCGGATCAGGAAGGCGGTGATTCCCAGGTCGTAGTACTTGAGCAGTGCATCAGCCACCTGCTCGGGCGTGCCGACCAGCGAGGTGGAGTTGGAGCGCCCGCCGATCTCGCGCGCAATGGCCGTCCACAGGCGTTCGTCCACGCGGTCGCCCTTGGCGGCGTCGGCCAGCAGGCGCTGCGCGCCTTCGCTCTGCTGCGGGCCCACGCCGCGCGAGTAGCCTTGACTCACACGCAGGCGGCGCGTGTCGTCCAGAATGCGCTCGGCCTTGGCCCAGGCTTCGTCTTCGGTGCGGCCGAGGATGGGGCGGAACGAGATGCTGAAGTCCACGTGCCGGCCGTTGAGCGTGGCCTCGGCGCGCACGCGGCGCACCAGGTCGCCGGCCTGCGCCAGGGATTCGCCCCACAGCGCGTACACGTCGGCATGTTTGCCAGCCACCTGCAGCGCGGGGGCCGATGCGCCGCCAAAGTAGATGGGCACGCGCTGGCCGCGCACGGGCTTCACTTCCGAGATGACGCCCTTGGCGCGGTAGTAGGTGCCTTCGTGGTCGAAAGGTGCGTCTTCTGCCCACACGCGGCGCAGGATGGTGAGGTATTCATCGGTGCGCGCATAGCGCTCGTCGTGACCCAGATGGTCGCCGTCGCGCTGCTGGTCTTCGTCGGAGCCACCGGTGATGTAGTGCACGGCCAGGCGGCCGCCGGTGTAGTGGTCCAGCGTGGCCAGCTGGCGCGCGGCCAGTGTGGGCGCCACAAAGCCGGGGCGGTGGGCCAGCAGCAGGCCGATCTTTTGTGTGACCGAGGCGGCGTAGGTGGCCGTGAGCAGCGTGTCGGGGCTGGACGAGCTGGCAGGCACCAGGATGCGGTCAAACCCTGCGTGCTCATGTGCCTGGGCAAAGGCGCGCACATACGCGGGGTCGACGGCCGGGCCACGGCGGGGGATGGTTTCAGAAACTTCGTGCGGCTGGATCATGCCGATGAACTGGACGGGCATAGCGGGCTCCTGGTGTGTTGGCAAACGAGAGAAAAGACGACAAACGGGGCGAAAACCCACGGGCACGCTGCAGCAGCGTTGCCCTGCCGGGCATTGGCGAGGCCAGGGCCCGGTGGGTTGCGACACGGCCATGATCTGCCTGTAGAGCGCACACACCAACGAAGAAAAACGTGTTTGCAAAGTTGCGCGGTGCATAGGTGCGAGGGGGCGCACCGACCGCCCTGCACCGCGACACCGCTGCGTTGGCTGGGGCGGCAGGCATTGCCAAAGCGCTGCCAGCAGCAACAATGCAAACCACCCCTGCGCTTTGGCACGGCTTGGCGTACCTCGGCGGCAGGAAGCAGCCGCATGCATGAAACAAGGCAGACCCCAATGGAAAGGATGGTGGCCCCATGCTCTCGCACGTGTTTGTAGGCGTCTCCGATTTCGAGCGCGCCTTGGCTTTTTACCGGCCGGTGCTGGCCGTGCTGGGTGTGAAGGAGCGCTTTTGCGAGCCAGACCGACCCTGGGCAGGCTGGGAATCCACCCCCAGCCCGCGCCCGCTGTTTGTGATCGCCCAACCTTTCAATGGCGAAGTGCCGCAGCCCGGCAACGGCACCATGGTGGCCTTCATGGCCGCCACGCGCAGCCAAGTGGATGCCACGCACGCGCTGGCCCTGCGCCTGGGCGCGGTGTGCGAGGGCCGCCCGGGGCTGCGGCCGCAATACCACCCCCACTACTACGGCGCGTACTTCAGGGATCTGGATGGGAACAAGCTGGGCGTGGCATCGCATGGGGATGCATGAGAACCTGCACAAACGCGGCCGTGCCGCTGTGTGGCCGGCCCAGGTGCACGCTTCAAAATTCAGTCAAATTGGCCTCTAGCGCTTATACATCCAGCGCCAGAAGCTATCAAATAGTGAGTAACTGGCAGCGCCAATCCACATCAATGGGGGAACCCGCCGCGCACCAGCCGCACGGGTTCTGCGTCCATGCGGCGGATGAGTGCGTCCAGCCCATCGGCGGGGGGCGATGACGCAGGCGCTGCCTGCTGCGGCCGGGGCGTGGCGGTGAGGGTGGAGCGGCACACCAGGTCGTCTTCAGACCAGGCGGCCTGGCCGGGCAAGCCCCGCGCACGCAGCCAGCCCGCGCGGTCCACGATGAGCTGGTAGCCCGCCGTGGCGGCCCAGGCGGCAGAGGCATCGCCTGGGGTGGCCGCGCCCTGCCCCAGCACCAGGGCCAGCGCGGGCAGCAGGTGGGTGTCGGTCGATGCGCATTCAGGCTCCGCGCCCAAAGCGCCTAAAGCGCCCACCGCACCCGAAGCCTCGGCAGGGCGTGGTGGGCCCTGCGATGCTTTCACCAGCAGCGTGACCAAACGCGGGTCTTCCTCCAGCGGGCGCTGAGCCGGTTTCACCGCTGGCACGGCAATGCGCAGGCGCTGGCCGGTCAGGCTGCGCAGGCTGCGACGCCCGCCGTGGCGGCAGTCCACCCACGCATCGGGCAGGCGCACGGGCCGGTCCCACGTGCCGGATTCGCGCAGCATCTGGCCTGCGGCGTGGGCCTGCAGGTAGTCCAGCACTTGCCACACCTGCGCATCGGTGAGCTGTGTGGCGTCAAAGCCGGGCATGGTCTGCACGCCGCCGCGGCCCTGCATGCCATGGCGCACACGCCAGAAGAGTTCGCCGTCCAGCCGCTTCCACAGCAGCGCGCCGTTCAGGTTGGGCGGCCACATGGCCAGTTGTGCGGCATCGGGCCCCTCGCCATTGGCATCGGTGCCGTGGCAGCGCACGCAGTGCTGCTGGTACACCGCCTGCCCACGCACGATGCCCTGGGCCGTGAAGCCCGTGGGAGACTGGTGCAGGCTGGTGGCTACGGCGGGCGTCAGCAGCAGATGGCGCTGGGGCCACGGCGCCAACACCAGCAAGGCAGCGGCCAGGCACCACAGCGGCTTGCGCGCACGCCGCCAGGCGGCAGACACGCCCACCGCCAGCAGCGCCGCGCACACGCACAGCAGCGACAGCGCCAGGCGCCGCGCGTGGCCCGCATCCACCACCAGCATTTCTGCGGCCAGCCGCTGTGCAAACGGCCACGCGGGCTGGCCATGCACATCCGGCGCCAGGCCCACGGCATGCAGCACGCTGCGCACGCTCTGTTGCAGGGCTTGCATCGCTTCGAGCAAGCCGCCCAGCACCTCGGGCGGCAACACAAACACCGACAAGATGGCCGCTACCAGCTGGCGTCCAGCCCCAGCAACGCCAGCGCCTCGTGGCGCAGGGCCGCCAGGCGCGGATCGCCCCGGTGGCGCGGGTATGGCAGATCGTTGACCAACACCTGCTTGACGCGCGCGGGCCGGTCAGAAAACACCACCACGCGCTGCGCCATGAACAGGGCTTCTTCCACATCGTGCGTGACGAGCAGGGCCGAGAAGCCCGCGCGCTGCCACAGCTGCACCAGCTCGGTCTGCATGGACAGCCGCGTGAGCGAGTCGAGCTTGCCCAGCGGCTCATCGAGCACCAGCAAGGTGGGGTCGTTGACCAGTGCCCGCGCCAGCGCCACGCGCTGCGCCATGCCGCCCGAGAGCTGGTGCGGGAAGGCCTTGGCAAAGTCTTGCAGGCCGACCAGGGCCAGCGCTTCGTCCACCCGGTGGCGTTGCGATTTGAGAATGCCGCGCGCCTGCAGGCCCAGGGCCACGTTGTCCCACACGGTGCGCCAGGGGAACAGCGTAGGGTCTTGGAACACCACGATGCGCGACGGGTCGGGCTGGGTGATGGGGGCGCCGTCCTGCAGCAGCTCGCCGGTGGTGGCGGGCTCCAGCCCGGCCACCAGGCGCAGCAGCGTGCTCTTGCCGCAGCCGCTGGGGCCCAGCAGGGCCACGAACTCGCCGGGCGCGATGGACAGGTCCAGCTCGTCGATCACGTGCAGCGGGCCTGCGGGCAGGTCAAACCAGTGGCTGACATTGCGCACATCAATGTGCGCGCCGGTGACCTTGTTGGAAGTGGTCGGCTCCGAAGCGACAGCGCTCACCATTTCACCACCCCCTTCTGCCACGACAGCACCCTGTCGCGCAGCACAAACAGCAGCGTGATCACGCCCGAGAACAGCAGCGCCATCACGATGAGCGCGGCATACATGTTGGGATACGCCGCCCAGCCCTGCGCCCAGGTGAGGTACCAGCCCAGTCCCGCTTTCACGCCCAGCATCTCGGCCACCACCAGGGTGGAGAACGCCGCGCCCAGGCCCATGAACAGGCCCACAAACACCTGCGGCAGCGCCGCCGGAATCGCCACTCGCAGCACCAGAAACCAGGGCGACGCGCCCATGGTGCGGGCCACGTCGTAAAAGTTCTTGTGCACCCCGGCCACGCCCGACCAGGTAAGGATGGCCACCGGGAAGGCTGTGCCCAGCGCAATCAAAAAGATCGCCGTGGACCAGCTGGACGGAAAGAAATAGAAGCTGACCGGCAGCAGCGCCGTGGTGGGCACCGGGCCCAGGATGCGCAGCACGGGGTGGATCCAGTAGCTGGCCTGGCGCGACCAGCCGATCAGCACCCCGGTCAGGAACCCAGCCGCAGCGCCGATGGCAATGCCCAGCGCGAGCAGGCGGATGGAGGCGCCCGCGCTCTCCAGCAGACGCGCCCAGTCGGTCACGTACACCTCCACCAGGCTTTGGGGCGGTGCAAAAAATGGGGGTGGCAGCGTGCCCAGCTTGGCGGTGAAAACCTCCCACACCGCCAGGCCCACCGCAATCGCCACCAGCCAAGGCCCGGCGGCCCGCACGCGGCGCACCACGGCAGCCAGCGGACGGGCCAGCACCGTGAGTGCCAGCAACAGCGCCGACACGCCCCCCGCACCCCAGGCGAACTCTTCGGTAAACGCCCATTCGCTGAAGCCCACCGGCTTGTTGGGCCACAGACCCGTGAGCAAGGCCAGACCGGCCCAGGCCACGGCGGCGGCCAGCCCCGGCCACCAGAAGCCCTGGTCCGCCTTGGCCGCCTGGAAGTCAGGAACGGTGGCAGGCTGCGCACCCGCAGCACGGGGCGCACCGGATGCTGGGCTCGGCGGCCGTGAGGGCTGGGGGCTGATGCCCGGCGGGGCGCCCAGGATGTTGTCGGCAACAGTGCTCATGAATGGGGTCCTTGCACGGAATGGGGTGGCATTCAGGTCAGTACATCGGCATGCACGTGCGCAGCAAAACGCGCCGGGTCGGTGCTGGGCTTGAGCACATTCACCAGCTTGAAGTCGCGGGCATAGAACTCGATCTCTTGCCGCAGCGCCGTGCCCACGGGGTGGCTGCGGTGTGTGAGCGTGCCCAGCACGGCGCGCAGGTCTTCCTCCGGCACCTTGGAATACGGGCTAAAGATGCGCGCCGTTTCGTTGGGGTTGTCAGAGATGAAATCCGACGCTTCGATGATGGCGCGGGTCAGCGCGGCGGCCGTGCCTTTGTCGCTCCGCACCATGGCACCGCTCACGCCCAGCACGCAGCAGGTTTTGGCGGCGTATTCGCCCGACAGGTTGGTGGCCAGGTCCACCAGGCCCTTGGTGCGGCGCTGGATGATCATGAGGTTGGGGTCGCCATCGGCAATGGCGTGGGCTTCGCCCTTCTCCACCGCCAGGCCCAGCATGTCGCCGGGGAACTGGCGCCAGACCACGTCCTTCTCGGGGTTCAGGCCAGCCTTGGTCAACAGCACCGAGAAGAAATTTTTGCCGGGGCTGTTGAGGTCTGACACGGCAATGGTCTTGCCCTTGAGCTTGACCAGATCGGTCACACCCGCAGGCTCGTAGCCCACGAGGCGCGAGCATCCGCCGTGTGAGCTGCCCACCAGCTTCACGTCAAAGCCCGATTCCAGTGGCTTGATCCAGCGGTGGATCATGCCCAGGCCTGCGTCGGCCTTGGAGGTGGCGATGGTCTCCAGCAACTGGTCGGTGGAGCCCGCAAAGTTGATCAGCTCGACCTTGAGGCCATGTTTTTCAAAAATGCCGCGCTCGATGGCGACGGGGGCTGCGGAAAGACAGATGGCGTTGGCGTTCCACGCCAGCTTTACCTCGCGCAGCTTGCCTGCGGCCAGCACGTGGCTGCCCACCAGCCCCGCGCCGCCCACCACGCTGGCCGCACCCACGGCACGCAAAACCTGGCGGCGCGACCAGGGCGCAGCGCCTCCCCCCAAAATAGACCCTTTGCTGTTCATGACCTCACCTCGTGGAATGGATGGATAGATAGTTGGTTGGATGAATGGATGACCGGACAAGAAGTGGAAGAAAACCACTGCGATGGCATTCACCGCACCACCCACATTGAAGACGGCCCGCCCCCGAAAGAGAACGAAGAAAAACGGAGATGCATATGCAAAACTTTCCGCATGCCGACCGAGCGAACGCTGGTGCAATACAGGGCATGACTGCCGTTGCCGCCCCTTCCCTTTCCCCATCTGCCACCGCCCCCGCACCCAACACCGCCCGCCTGCGCCACTTTGTGCAGCAGTTGGCCGCGCTGGTGGAGCAGCGCCTGCCCGAGCCCGACACCCTGGCCCAGGGCGCCACGCTGCTGGGCGCGCTGGTGGCCCATGACGACTGGCTGCCCGACACCTATGCCCAGCCCCACCCCGAGCGCTACCAGCAATTCCTGCTGCATGCCGACGCGCTGGGGCGCTTTTCTGTCGTGAGTTTTGTGTGGGGCCCGGGCCAAGCCACGCCCATTCATGACCACACGGTGTGGGGCCTGATCGGCATGCTGCGTGGTGCCGAGGATTCGCAGGCCTATGCCCGCACACCCGATGGCCGCTGGGCACCGCAGGGCGCCCCCGTGCGCCTGCAGCCGGGCCAGGTGGAGGCCGTCTCGCCCAACGACGCGGCCATTGGCGATGTGCACCGCGTGAGCAATGCGTGGGAGGGCCGCACCTCCATCAGCATCCACGTGTACGGCGCCAACATCGGCGCGGTGCAGCGCAGCGTGTACCTGGAGGACGGCACGCGCAAGCCGTTCATCTCGGGCTACAGCAATAGCACCCTGCCCAATATCTGGGACCTGTCCAAAAACCCTGCACCGGCTGCCTGATGCCGTCCGACCCGACACGAACACCAAAACCATGACCGCTCCCGCCCTGCCCCAGACTTCGTTCCACCAGGTTCGCGAGGCCCTGCTCGCCCGCCAGGAAATCGCCTTGCTCGACGTGCGCGAGGAAGACCCGTTTGCCCAAAGCCACCCGCTGTTCGCCGCCAACCTGCCCGCCGGCAAGATCGAGCTGGATGCGTGGACGCGCATCCCGCGCCGCGACACCTTCATCGTGGTGTACGACAACGGCGAGGGCCTGGCCGAGCCCGCCGCGCGCAAGCTGCAGCAGCTGGGCTACACGCAGGTGACGCTGCTGGCCGGCGGCCTGCAGGGCTGGCGCGATGCGGGCGGCGAGCTGTTCATCGACGTGAACGTGCCCAGCAAATCGTTTGGCGAGCTGGTGGAGGCCGAGCGCCACACGCCCTCGCTGGCGGCTGAAGAAGTGCAGGCGCTCATCGACGCCCGGGCCGATGTGGTGGTGCTGGATGCGCGCCGGTACGACGAGTACCACACCATGAACATCCCCACCGGCGTGAGCGTGCCCGGCGCCGAGCTGGTGCTGCGCGCACAGGCGCTGGCGCCCAACCCGGCCACGCAGATCATCGTGAACTGCGCGGGCCGCACGCGCAGCATCATCGGCACGCAGTCGCTGGTCAACGCGGGCATCCCCAACCCGGTGGCGGCCTTGCGCAACGGCACCATCGGCTGGCTGCTGGCGGGCCAGACGCTGGAGCGCGGCGCCACCCGCCGCTTTGACCCCACCGTGCATGCCGACCGCGAGCGCGCCCCGCAGCAGGCACGCAGCGTGGCCGACCGCGCAGGCGTGCAGCGCGCCACCCGCGCCGACCTGGCGCGCTTTGCTGCCGAGGCGCAGCGCACCACCTACTTGCTGGATGTGCGCACGCCTGAGGAATTTGCGGCAGGCCACCTGCCCGGCTTTCGCACCACGCCCGGCGGCCAGTTGGTGCAGGAGACCGACCACACCGCCGCCGTGCGCGGCGCGCGCATCGTGCTGGTGGATGACGACGGCGTGCGCGCCAACATGAGCGCATCGTGGCTTGCGCAGATGGGCTGGGAGGTGTGGGTGCTGGACGGCGCGCCCGCAGCCGACTTCAGCGAAACCGGCGCCGTGGCCAACGCCGTGCCCGAGCCCGAAGGCCCCATTGCCTGGGTCACGCCCGCGCAACTGGCGGCGTGGCTGAACGAAGAAAGCAAAGAGCGCCCCGGCCACACCGCCGTGCTGGACCTGACCACCAGCGCCAACTACGTGCAGCGCCACATCCCCGGCGCGTGGTTCGTGATCCGCTCGCAGCTGGCGCAGGCCGTGGCCAGTATTCCCAAGGCGCAGCGTTATGTGCTGACCTGCGGCAGCAGCCTGCTGGCACGCTATGCCGCGCAGGACCTGGCCCGCCTGACGGGTGGCGCCGAGGTGGTGGTGCTGGAGGGTGGCACGCTGGCCTGGATCGCCCAGGGCCTGCCGCTGGAGTATGGCGAGACGCGCCTGGCCTCGCCGCGCATCGACCGCTACCGCCGCCCGTACGAAGGCACCGACAGCCCGCGCGAGGCGATGCAGGCCTACCTGGACTGGGAGTTCGGGCTGGTGGAGCAACTGGGGCGCGACGGCACCCACGGGTTCCGGGTGATCTGATTCACTATCGATTTAATAGCTGCCAGCGCATGATTCACTAGCGCCACCGGCTGATTTTGCTACAAAACCACTCCGGGGCGCCCCCCGGGGCGCTCACAACGCCCCGTACCGCCACGACACGTTCATCGCCAGCACCTCGCCCTGCGCCAAGGTGCGCAGGCCGGGCTGGCCCGGTTGGTGGAAGGCATCGATGGGCTGGGTGATGGGCTCAAAGCAGAACGCCGGGCCCTGCGGCGGGCGGTACACCAGGCAGTAGTGCTGGGCCGTGCCGCCGTCCTTTTCAAAATCGGGCATGTGGGCTGTGAGGCGCAGGCCGCGCTCGGGCCAGTCGATCTGCGCCGTGCCGCCCCAGCCGGTGTAGGCGTTGTCGATCAGGCCGCCGTTGGCGGGCGCG
>PJUL01000791.1_pt1 | contig 18460 bp, 15 predicted proteins | sample 1512221 | NCBI WGS metagenome assembly PJUL01 (sample SAMN08177667, study PRJNA422409) | Feces metagenome, whole genome shotgun sequencing project.
CAGCCTGGGGACAAGTCCAAGAGGAATACAACCCAAACCAGATCTACCAGCCGATTCGGTTCCAGGGGCAGCAGCTGGACCCAGAGACAAACCTGCATTACAACCGGTTTAGGTACTACGACCCGAGCATCGGGCAGTATCTCACTCAGGATCCGATTGGACTTCTCGGCGGTATAAATCCCATTGAGTACGCGTTTCGCTCACCCGTCAATGCGGTAGATCCCACAGGATTATTTGTTCCATTAATCGCTGGAGCAGCAATGGCCGGATTGGCTGCATATGGGGCTTGGGCCACATTTAAAGGGATGTACAGCGGTGCTAAAGATTTGAGGGAAGGTGCAGCAAAGGCCCGCGAGGGACAGATGAACAGAAATGAGCAACTTGCATGTCTGGGAGCGCAAGCCAGTCGCGGCTACCAAGCCTGTCCGAAGCCTGCGGAGGACATGCAGGCGCAATACAACCAAGGAGTAGTGCAAGTGCAACAGGGCATTGGTCAGATTAGCAAGGGGGCCGGCGATCTCGCTACGTCTGTGCCTGGAACGACAGCTACCGGTCCTGTACCGACAGCAATACGAGATTTTGCTCCCGGAGGGGCAATTACTATAATTAACAACTGATCTCCATGAAAAATAAACGGTATTTGGCGATTTATGGTTGTGTGCTTATTTTTTTTGGATTGTTTTGGATGTTTTCAAAATATTTTGAAAACAATTCGGCAAGTATTTGGGTCGATTTGAGGCGAGCTCTCGGAGGAGATGATTTTCAAATTGGTGGTCATCAGTTTGTGGCACCTATGGGCTGCTTTATTGATTCGGAGGCAGAAGGTGAATTAATTTTAGGGAAATTTCTTTGTGCTGTTGATTCCAAAAAAATCGCCGGTGTGGAGATTAGCAAACCTCCGTTCAATGATGTTGAAACAACACGTGAATACGTCGAAGAGTATTTTGATCGTGGTGCATATGTTCAAATTAAAATTGGGGCTAGGCAGGGGGGTGAAGATTTTTTCCTGTACTACTTAAAGCGCCAAAATTTGGTTATTTCATCTGATTATAGTGAGTTATCAATGAGATTTGTGAAAAAGCTTTTTGAGTATGATTTTCGTATTAATGATTGAGTTCGTTGGTTATTGATTGTTTATTCGTTCAGATGGTTTTTTGTTTTAGGTGCCGTATCCCGAGGAAGATGGTCGGTACTGCGAATGTGAAAAGCTGCAAATGAATAGTATGAACTTAATGGGCGAAAGATTGGAAAATTATGGTGCTGCTGTGATGCGGTATCGTTGGGCGCTGGTGGGATTGGGCTTGTTGCTACTTGTGGTTTTATTGATCTTTAATTTGTTGAACTGGAAATTTTTTGCGGCCGGATTATTCTTCGCGGCATGTGGTTGGATGTCTGTGATCTGGCGCACTCTGAGTATGTCTGCGTTGTATTTTTTTTGGGTTGGTAGTGTGATTTTGGTCTTGTATACTTTGCTGGGCTATGGCGGCTCGATTGGGAAACTGGATTCGATAGGAAGTATGCTGGCCGGGGCATTTCTGCTGTATGGAATCTTTGGTGTAGCATGTGCGTTTTCGGGCCCGCGACGCAGCAATAACTGAATCTCTTGTTGAATTGCTTCAACGGAATATCTCGCTAAGGAAATCCTGCAAAACATCGCGCTCAGCCTGAAAAGGTGCAGGCCATCCATGGCATGCTCTCCGGCATGAAGCAAAGCAGCCTTGACCTGAACCTGAGCACCAAGAAGAGCCGCAAGCAAAAGCTACCACGGCCATCGTGGACACAGGCTAACGGGGCGTGTAGATGAAGGGCGTGTGCATCCTGCCCTGCGTTCGGAATAAAGACGGGGCATCGCCCGGACGCTCAAAGCGATGATCAAGCGAGGAGGCGCCATCGTCCGGCCATCGGGTACAGAAGATGGACGACACAGGCTGGGCCGCAATCCGCTCAAGGGTGCGCTGGGGATGCGCTGCATGCGTTGATGGGTGGCCGGGGTACAACCTGCGCATGATACTGGCCGCGCTACGGCTTTATTGCGCCCGCTTAGGGATGAGTTTGTGCAGCGCTCATGGGCTTATTGGCCCATCAGCTTCGCATGCCAGTGACTGCGTGACCTGAAAGCGGGATTTTTCAGAGTTGACCAATTATGATTTCTGCACGCGAAATTCACGAATCCGTAATCAATGGGCGTTACTATTATTTTTTTATCATTGCTGCTGCTGATCGCGGTGAATAGGGGGGTGATTTTTCCCGGATGGCCGTAATCATTGCGGTTTCCCTGTTGTTGATGCTCATTCTTTTCACAAATCGAATGACTTCTTCGTTGGGTACCGGTTTGATAGCCATTATTCATATGATGTCAATCATAGGAATGGTAGGCGCGTATGACTACTTTTCTTCGGAGTATGGTAAGTTAAATTTTGCCCTAAACTTTGCGACTGGATTTTCTTGCGCCCTATCGTGCTACGGAAGCTACTTCGCAATCTTTGATAAAAAGTGATCAGCCTTAATGGTCGATTACCGGTAGAGGGCAGCCAGCGGGGCTGGATTGGGGGATCAACGGCCTCGGGCGGGGCATTTACAAGGGCTCACTGTGCCCAATCAACCATTCCCGCGCCGCCCCTCCCTCCATCGGCACCGCCACCACATGCCCTTGGATCTGCTCACACCCCAACCCCCGCAGCAACTCAACCTGCGCCTCCGTCTCCACGCCCTCCGCCACAGTCTTCAACTGCAGGCTGCGCGCCATCTGGATGATGGCCGTGACGATGGCGACGTCATCGGCGTTGCCAGGCGTGTCCATCACAAACGACCGGTCGATCTTCAGCTTGTCGATGGGGTAACGTTTCAGGTATGCCAGCGATGAATAACCCGTCCCAAAGTCATCCACCGAGATACCCACGCCCAGCGCCTTGAGCGCATTCAAGGTGTCCAGGGCATGGCCGGTCTGATGCATCAGCACGGACTCTGTCAATTCGATTTCCAGGTACTGCGGCGCCAAGCCCGTGTCGCGCAGCACAGTGGTGATTTCGGCGGCGACGTCGCGCTGGCGGAATTCCAGGGCAGACAGGTTGATGGCCACCGGCACCATGGCCAGGCCTTCGTCCTGCCAAGCCTTGAGCTGGCGGCATGCCTCGCGCAGCACCCAGCGGCCGATAGGAGTGATCAGACCCCGCGATTCCGAGAAGGTGATGAACTCGTCGGGGCCGACCAAGCCGCGCTCGGGGTGGCGCCACCGCACCAGGGCTTCCAGGCCTTGCAGAGCGCCGTCGGCCAGGCGCACCTGGGGTTGGTAGTGCAATTCGAAGGCGTCGGTGGCGATGGCTTCGCGCAACAGGCGTTCATGGCGCAGCACGTCCAAGGCGCTGGCGTCCATGCTGGGGTCGTAAAACTGGCGGTTGCCGCGGCCACTGTCTTTGGCGTGGTGCATGGCTGCATCGGCGCTGCGCAGCAGCACATCGGCACTGTGGCCGTGATCGGGGTACATCGCGATACCAATGGAGGGCGAGATGGTGAGCGGCAAATGGTCTACGGTGAACACGCCGTGCATGGCGGCCAGCAGCTTGTCGGCCACCATGGCGGCGTCCTCAGGGGTCTTCACGTCGGTCAGCACCACCACAAACTCATCACCACCCAGGCGTGCCACCACATCGGCATCGCGCACGCCGCTGCGCAGGCGCTCTGCCACATTGCGCAACAGCTGGTCGCCCGCATGGTGGCCGAGCGAGTCGTTCACCGTCTTGAAGTGGTCGAGGTTGACGAACAGCACTGCGGTGCGGCCATGGCGCCTGCGGGCCAGGGAGAGCACTTGCGACAGCTGCTCCATCAGGAAGTGCCGATTGGGCAGTTGGGTCAGGCTGTCGTGCAGTGCGATGAAGGCTTCGCGCTCTTGCGCCTGTTTACGGGCGGTGATGTCGCGCACCACCACGATGCGGTAGTCCGAATGGTGCAGCGGCATGGTCTTGCCCACCACCTCGACGGGAATGGCGTGGCCATCTTTGTGGCGGATGGTGACTTCGTAGGGGTCTTCACGGCCATTGCGCGTGTACTCCAGTGCCGTGGCGCGCCACTCCGGGCTGATGTAGTTGAAGATGGAGTGGCCCAGCACCTCGGGAAGCGCATAGCCCGTGAGCCGGTTCAGCGCCTCGTTGCCATCCGTGATGATGCCGTCGCGATGGAACACGATGGCCTCGTCCGTGGCCTCCGTGAACTTGCGCATGCGTTCTTCACTTTGACGCACGGTGCGTTCGGCGCGCCAGCGCTCGGTGATGTCCGTGATCAGCACGAAGGAGCCGAGCTGTGGAGAGGCGGGGCCGTTTTCGAAGTGCGGTATCAGGGTCGCTTCGATGACGCGCACCTCACCGTTGGGCAAGGTCTGCTCGCGTGTGTATTTGACGTGCTCGCCCCGCATGCAGCGCTCCACATGGGGCTGAATGCTGGCCCAAGCCTTGTCGCCGATGGCCTCTCGCACAGTGAGGCCCAGGATGGATTCGGTGCTGTGGCCGTTGTAGGCCGCATAGCCCTGGTTGGCGAACTGGCAGCGCTGGCCAGGCATGTCGTAGTACGCCATCAAGGCGGGTACGGAATCGGCAATCAGGCGCAGCAAAGTGTCGCTGGCGCCGTTGGGGCCTGCGTGGTTGGCTGCGTTGGTTGAATCAGGCATGTCCCCCCGGTGCTTGGACCATGCTGGCGAGCTCCATACACCGCAGAGGGCGCCAGCAGGTGCTTGCCGTTATAGCCGATACACCTGACGGAGTCGTCAGGGAATTGCCCGAATAGGCAGCGCCGCCGCAAGGTGCGCCACCTGCCCAGAACCCAGCCCCGGATAATCGCGGCCCATGACCTCCAAAGAAAACCAAGCCAGCACTGACTTCAGCACGCTGGCCTTAAGCCCCGCCACGCTGGCCAACCTGCAACAGCTAGGCTACACCACGATGACCCCCATCCAGGCGGCCAGCCTGCCACCCGCCTTGCTGGGCAAGGACCTGATCGCCCAGGCCAGCACCGGCAGCGGCAAGACCGCGGCCTTCGCGTTGGCCCTGCTGGCCAACCTCAACCCCCGCCGATTCGCTGTGCAGGCCCTGGTGCTGTGCCCCACGCGTGAGCTGGCCGATCAGGTGACCACCGAGATTCGCCGCCTGGCGCGCGCCGAAGAGAACATCAAAGTCGTGACGCTGTGCGGCGGCGTGCCGCTGCGCGGGCAGATGCTGAGTCTGGAGCACGGCGCGCACATCGTGGTGGGTACGCCCGGCCGCGTGATGGACCACCTGGAGCGCCAGCACCTCACACTCGAAGCCCTGAACACCCTGGTGCTCGACGAGGCCGACCGCATGCTCGACATGGGCTTTTTCGACGACATCGTGACGGTGGCGCGCCAGTGCCCGAAAGAGCGCCAGACCCTGCTGTTCTCGGCCACCTATCCCGAGGGCATCGCCAAGCTCAGCGCGCAGTTCATGAAGTCGCCCGTGCAGATCACGGTGCAGGCCCAGCATGCCGAGGGCAAGATCGAGCAGCGCTGGTACGAGGTGAAAAACAGCGAGCGCCTGCATGTGGTGTCGCAGTTGCTCAACCACTTCCGGCCTGATTCGTCCATCGCGTTCTGCAACACCAAGCAGCAGTGCCGTGACCTGGTGGGCGTGCTGCAGGCCCAGGGCTTCAGCGCGCTGGCGCTGTTCGGCGAGCTGGAGCAGCGCGAGCGCGACCAGGTGCTGGTGCAGTTCGCCAACAAGAGCTGTTCGGTGCTGGTGGCCACCGATGTGGCCGCGCGTGGCCTGGACATCGCCAACCTGTCCGCTGTGATCAACGTGGACGTGACACCCGACCCCGAGGTGCACATCCACCGCATCGGCCGCACCGGCCGGGGCGATGCCGAGGGCCTGGCGTTGAACCTGGCCAGCCTGGACGAGATGGGCAGCGTGGGCAAGATCGAGCAGCTGCAGGGCCGCGAGTCGCGCTGGTACCCGCTGGCGGATCTGACCCCCACGGGCAGCGGCCCGCTGGTGCCGCCCATGGTCACCATCCAGATCATCGGCGGCCGCAAGGAGAAGATCCGCGCCGGCGACGTGCTGGGCGCGCTGACCGGCGAGATGGGCTACACCCGCGAGCAGGTGGGCAAGATCAACGTAAACGATTTCTCGACCTACGTGGCCGTGGACCGCGCGATTGGCGCGCAGGCCGTGCAGCGGCTCAACAGCGGACGCGTCAAGGGCAAGAGCGTGAAGGCACGTCTGGTGACCGGGGAACAGGACTTTGAATGAGATAGGCTGCCGGCGCTTGTGTATCAAGCGCTGGCAGCTATCAATTTAGGATTTCGAAGTGAAAGACCAGAACGTCGCGGCGCCCGATGCGGCGGCTCTCGGACGTGGTGGATAGGGCGTTGCCTCCCCGCGGGCTTCCCTGGTCCGCAAGGGTGATTCACTCAAAATTCAAGCCAAATTGGCCTCTGGCGCTTATTCCAAAAGCGCTGGCAGCTATCAATTTTGAATAGTCACGGAGCCCGGCACTCAGCGCTTTGCAGCAGCCGCTTCCAGCATCTGCACCATCTCACCGAAGCCCCGCTGGCGTGCCAGTTGCTGCGGCGTGTTGCCCTGGCGGTCGGTCAGCGTCTGGCTGGCACCCGCCTGCAACAGGGCCTGCAACGTGGCCTGGTGGCGTGGGCCGCCGTTGCCCAGCACGATGGATTCGATCAGCGCCGTCCAGTGCAGGTTGTTCACATGGTCCAGCGGCGCACCGGCCGTGATCAGCTGGCGTACCACGCCGTCGTGCCCCAAGTGCGCGGCGGCGATCAGGGCGGTGCCGTCGTAGCGGCTGGTCACCTGCTTGGCGCTGGCGCCCAGTTGCAGCAGCAGGCGCAGCGTGGTCTCGTCGTCCGCCACAGCGGCGATGGTCACGGCGTCGTAGCGGTCGTTTTCCAGCGCGTTCAGGTCGGCCCCGGCCTGGGCCAGGGCGCGGATCGCGTCGGCCTGCCGGGCAAAGGCGGCCACATGCAGCGGCGTGCGGCCGTAGCCATCGCGGGCATTCACATCGGCCCGCGCCGCGATCAGTTTGGAGAGTGCGGGCACATCGCCCCGCGCCGCAGCCGCATGCAGGCCCTGGTAGGCGGCCGTTTCTGCCGCCGTGGGCGGCACCTGGGCCTGGGCCGGGGTGGCGCAGGCCAGCGCTGCGGCCAGGGCGAAAACAAGGTTCCAGGGCTTCATGGGGCCTCCAATGGCGTGCGTTGCGGGTGAGGGCGGCGAGCGGTGATGGCGCGCGATTACTTCAGCAGGTCAGCAACCTTGGCGATGCCTGCCACGGCGCATTGCTCGTCCAGGTGGCCACCGGGTGCACCGCCCACGCCCACGGCGCCAATCACTTCGTTGCCCACCTTCACGGGCACACCGCCGCCCAGCAGCAGGTAGCCCGGGATGTTCACCAGGTTGGCCGCAGCGGGGTTCTTCTGCGCGCCTTCCATCATGGCCAGCGTCGTGTTCTTGGCCGACGCCGAGGTGTAGGCCTTCAGGCGGCTGGCTTCCAGGGTGTGGGGGCCCGCGTTGTCGGCGCGCTGCACGGCGCGCACGGTGCCAGCGCGGTCCACCACGGTGGCGGTGACGGCGTATCCATTGGCGGAGCAGGTGGCCACAGTTTGCGCGGCGATCTGCGTGGCCAGGTCCAGCGAGATGTTCTTTTCGGTGCGCACGCCTTCGGCGCTGGCGGCGGTGGCGATCAGGGACAGGGTGAGGGCGGCGACGGTGGCGAAGCGGTTTTGCATGGTGTTCTCCGGTGTTTTGACGTCGGTGCCACCCGTTGTGGCGCCGTGGGAGAACTGTAAAAATCGCCGCCGTTTTCAGCCATTCGTGCGGCTACGCGCACGCCTCCGTAAAACTACGGAAGGCCCGCCAAAGTCAGGCGTGGCTCACGCAGCCGCATCCACCAGCGCCGCATACCGCCGTATCAGCTGCGCCAGGGACTCGGACCCCAGCTTGGCAAACAGGTTGGCGCGGTGGGTTTCCACCGTGCGAGGCGAGAGCTCCAGCGCGCGGCCGATCTCCTTGTTCGTGAGCCCCTCCACGATGAGGCCCAGCACCTCGCGCTCGCGGGCCGAAAGCTGCGCATACCGCTCGCGCGCCTGCTGGTCGGCCTGGTGGCGCTCGCGCGAGCGCACATGCTGGCGCACGGCGTTTTGAAGCGCCTCGATCAGCACCTCGTCGTCCACGGGTTTTTCCAGAAACTCGGCCGCGCCGGTCTTGAACGCGCGGCGGCACATCTCCACCGTGCCATGTCCAGTGAGCAAAATCATGGGCTGGTCCACGCCCTGCGCCAGCAGCTGCTCCAGCACCGTGAGGCCGCTGATGCCGGGCATGCGCACATCGAGCACGATGGCGCCGATGCTGGCACGGTCAAACCCGGCCATGAACGATTGCGGATCGGCCCAGGTCTGCACTCGCAGGCCTACGGTGCTGATGAGCAGGGAGAGGCCCTCGCGCACAGCGGCATCGTCGTCCACCAGGTGGATCAGGGGCGAAAGCGACGAAGACGAGGCGGCAGAGGTGATGTCGGTCATGGTCGAGCGGTGGGGAGCGTCAGCACAAACTCGGCGCCGCGGCCTGCGTCTGCAGGCGCCTCTGGCGCCAGGGTCAACTGGGCACCCATCGCCTGGGCTAGGCTCTCGCACAGCGTGAGACCCAAGCCGAGCCCGCCGCTGCGCGTGGTGAAGAAGGGCTCGAACAGGCGCTGGCGGGCGTCGGGCGGGATGCCGGGGCCATGGTCGCGCACCGAGAGCGCCACCTGCGCCGGGCCTGCGGGCTGCAGGCTGATGCGCAGGCGCCGCTCGGCAGGCGGCACTTGCTCCAGCGCCTGCAGCGCGTTCATGAGCAGGTTATGGATGATCTGCTGCAGCGCCACCGGCTCGGCCATCACGGCGGGCAGGTCGGGCGCTACTGCTACCTCGGGCACCACACCGCGCTGGTTCAGCTCGGGCTCCAACAGGTGCAGCGCATCCTGCACGGACGTCGGCAATGCCAGCGGCTGGGCCTGCCCCGCCAGGTCGGGGCGCTCCACCAGACGGCGCAGTCGGCCCACCACGGTGGATGCGCGGCGGGCCTGCTCCACGGCGCGGGCCATAGCGGTTTGTGCGGTGGTGATTTCTGGCGGATCATCGGCCAGCAGGCGCTGTGCGGCTTGTGTGCTGGAGAGCAGGGCGGTCAGTGGCTGGTTCAGCTCGTGCGCCATGCCTGCGGCCAGCTCGCCAAGGGTGTTCAGGCGCGCCACCTGGCCCAGGCGCAGCAGTTCTTCAGCGCGCTGGCGCGCCACACGCTGGCGCCACAGCGCATGGCCGGTCACCCACAGCGCAGCGGTCAACAGGCACCACCCCAGCATGCCCCACCAGGGCAGCTCACGCAGGCCCACGCTGCGCGCCGCCACCACGTCCAGCGACTGGCTGGCGGCGGCCAGCGGTTTGTGAAACGCATACGACCGCACGCCCCACGCCTCGGCCTGCGGCTTGCCGGGCTGCACCACAAACGCCTCGGCACCCTGCTCCAACGTGACGCGCACGGGGCTGGCCGCCAGGTCCATAGGCCACTCTTCGGTGGGGATGGTGGCGCGCAGGTCGATGTGTAGTGCGTAGCTGGCGGGTGTGCCTGCCAACACCAGGTAATAGCGCCCGGCAGGCAGGTTGAGCCCACCCATGGCGGCGTGGCCCGTGCGGCGCGAGGTGGCTTCGGCAGCGGCCAGTTCATCGCGCAGCGCTGCGGGCCAGTCGGCCTGCGCAGAGCGCTGCAGCACGGCCAGGATTTGGGGGTACACCGATGGCAAGCGGGGCAGTGGCGAGGACGCCCCACTGCCTGCCGCGGCATTGGCCGTGGCGGCGGGCTGCAGCAGCGCCAGTGTGGCCATGATCGCGTCGTGTTGAACCACCCGCTGGCTCAGCAGGCGGTGCACGATGCGGGCGTCTGTCTCAAACGCGGCGTGCAGTTGCTGCAGGCGGGCCACGGCCAGCCAACCGGCGCCTGCGCAAGCCACCACGGCGCACAGCAGCAAGCTGCGCAACGGGATTGCGGGGATGGCGCGGCGCCATGCAGGGGTGGGCATGCGCGGATTCTGGCATGGCGCATTCGGGCGTCGCGGCGCCGTCTATCGCCTCCAGCGTTTTCTGACAATCGCTTAAGGTGGCTCTGGTGTAATTTCCAGCCCGCTTGTCTGGCGCTCTTTTCGCATACCGACCATGTCCACCGCTTCGTCCGCATCCCATCCCTGGCTCACGCCCCGCAAACTGCTGTGGGCGTCGGTGGCCGTGGCGGTGGTCACCATTGCGCTCAAGACCTTGGCCTGGGTGGTCACAGGCTCGGTGGGCTTGCTGTCGGACGCGATGGAGTCGTTCGTGAACCTCGCCAGCGCCATGTTTGCGCTGGCCATGGTGACGGTGGCAGCGCGGCCAGCGGATGATGACCACCCTTACGGCCACCACAAGGCCGAGTATTTTTCTTCGGGCTTTGAGGGCATCCTGATCGTGGGGGTGTCTGCAGGCATTCTGTGGGCGGCGGGGCACCGCTTGTTCGATCCGCAGCCCATCGAGCAGGTGGGTTGGGGCCTGGGCCTGTCGGTGCTCAGCTCTGCGCTCAATGGTTTGCTCGCGTGGCTCATGTTCCGCTCGGCGCTCGAGCACCGCTCCATCGCGCTGGAGGCCGATGCACGCCACTTGGTTACCGACGTGTGGACCTCGGTCGGTGTGCTGGTGGGCATTGTGGGCGCGGCGCTGACCGGCTGGCTGTGGCTGGACGCCGTGGCGGCGATCGTGGTGGCGCTCAACATCCTCAAAGAGGGTGTGGAGCTGGTGTGGCGATCGTCCCAGGGTCTCATGGATTCGGCCGTGGAGCCCGAGGTGCAGGCCAGCATTGATGCCACATTGCAGCGGTTCGTATCCACCCAGCCGCCGGGCGCCGTGCGGTTTGACCACGTCTCCACCCGCCGCGCAGGCCAGCGCCAGTTTGTGGACATGCACCTGCACATGCCGGCGCACTGGACACTGCGGCACGCCGCACAACTACGCGGCCAGGTGGAGCGCGCGCTGATGGCTGCGGTGCCCGGCCTGCGTGCCACCATCGAGTTGCTGCCCACCGATGTGGAAGCGCATTTCGACGACCCCCGTGACGATTCCAAGGAGCCTGTGAAGTGATCAGTGTGTTGCAACGCGTGCGCGAAGCCCGCGTGGATGTAGAGGGACAAACCGTGGGCGCCATCGGCCCCGGGCTGCTGGTGCTGGTGTGTGCCGAGCGCGGCGATACCGAGGCCGAGGCCGACAAGCTGCTGGCCAAAATCCTCAAGCTGCGCATCTTTTCCGACGCGGCAGGCAAGATGAACCAGAGCGTGCAGGACATCGGCGGCGGGCTGTTGCTGGTCAGTCAGTTCACGCTGGCGGCCGACACCACGGGCGGCAACCGCCCCAGCTTCACGCAGGCGGCGGCGCCGGACGAGGGGCGGCGCCTGTACGACTACGTAGTGGCCCAGGCGCGCAAGGTGCACCCCGAGGTGGCCACGGGCCAGTTTGCGGCAGACATGCAGGTGCACCTGGTCAATGATGGGCCGGTGACCATCCCGCTGCGGATCGCTCCCACTGCGGCTTGAAACTCAAAATTCATAGCTGCTAGCGCTTGTTGGATAAGCGCTAGAGGCCAATTTGGCTATTGTTTCTGGCCAGAAACCAGAGGTGATACCGGCAGCACACGAAACGCCGTCGACGCCATCGCCAGCCAGGCCGCAATCGCCAGCATGACGGTGGTGTGCGCGTCCCACCCCCAGCGCTGCGCCCAGGTGGCGACGATGCCGGTGAACCACTGCATCAGTGCCACGCCCAGAAACATCGCCATGGTGTAGGCCGACAGGGCACGGCCCGTGAGCGCGGTCGAGTAGGACGCGCGCACGTCGGCGTACTGCAGCACGCCGTAGCCCGACAACAGGCCCATCAGCAGGATCAGCACCACGCTGGCCGCCGGGTGCACGCGCAGCAGGGCGAGCAGCACAAACAGTGCGGCCATCAGCAGCGATGCATTGCAGATCCACCACCGGCGCTGGCCAATGCCGGGGTCCAGTCGGCCCGCCAGGCCCGGTGCGAACAGCGCGATCAGCGACAGGCCCAGCGCCACGTTGCCGCTGTCCACCAAGGAGAGGTGGAACCGGTCCATCAGCAACGGCGCCAGCCACAGGCCGCGCAGCGACAGGAAAGCCGCGTAACCCGACATGCCCAGCAACAGGATGCCCCAGGTGTGAGGCACCGTCAGCAGCTGCCCAAAACCCAGCAGCGCCTGGCCCCAGGTCTCGCGCTGGTTGGGCGGGGGCACCAGCGGTGTGGGCTCGTGCACCCGGAGGTAGATCATCAACCACGACAGGGCACTCAGCACCGCCAGCACCGCATACCCGGCGCGCCAGCCGCCCCCGTGCTGCACCAGCCAAGCCAGCGGCGTGCCGGTGAACAGCAGGCCCAGCCCACCCACGCCCATGGCCATGCCCGAGAGGTAGGCAAACCGGTCGGCCGGAAAATGCCGCGCAATGAACAGTGTGCAGGCCAAGAACGCGGGCGAGCAGCCGACGCCGATCATCATCTGGCCCACCATCAGCCATGCGTAGCCGGGCGCAGCGGCGGAGAGTGCTGCCCCTGCAATGGCCAGCGGGAAGGCCGTGAGCACCGTGCGCCGCAGGCCCCACAGGTCCAATCCCACGCCCATCAGCAACTGCGCAACGCCGAACGAGAGGCCGAACAGCCCCGCAAACGCACCCAGCGACCCCGGCGACAGCCCGAACTCGGCCGTCAGCCCCTGGGCCAGGATGGCGGTGGTGGTGCGAAAGGCCTGGCTCAGCGCAAAGCCGCTGAGCAGCGTCAGCAGCATGGCCCACAGCGCGCGGGGCTGCGGACGTTCGTTGCCCTGAGGCGATGGTGCGGAAGAAAGGGGTGGAATGGGATGGCTCACTGACGCCAGAAGAATACCGCGGCCATCACCAGCCCCGTGGCCACGATGCCCCAGCGCAGCACGGGAGGGGGCAGTTTGCGGGCCACCCGGGCGCCGCCATAGCCGCCTGCGGTGGCGGCCACCATCATCATCAGCGCCTGTGGCCAGAGCACGATGCCGCCCGCCGCGTAGATCGCCACGGCAATGGCCGTGAGCAGGGCGGAGACGAGGTTCTTCATGCCGTTCATGGCGTTGAGCTGTGTTTGCCCCAAGAGGCCGAACAGCGCCAGCAGCAGAATGCCCAGCCCGCCGTTGAAGTAGCCACCGTATCCCGCCACGGCCAGCATGCCCAGCGCGGCCTTCCAGGGGGTGGCGGGGCCATGCGCCGATGCGCCAGCCCACTGGCGCAGCTTGGGCCCAAACGCAAACATGGCAGTGGCCGCCAGCAGCAGCCAGGGCACCACCTTGCGGAAGGTGGCGTCGGGCGTGATGAGCAGCAAGGCCGCGCCAGCGGACCCGCCGATGAGCGAGAGCAACACCACCGCGCGCAGCGAGAGGCCGGGCGGCGCCTGCATGTCTTCCCGAAAGCCCCAGGCGCCCGCCAGGTAGCCGGGCAGTAGCGCCACGGTGCCCGTGGCATTGGCCACCACTGGAGGCACGCCCGTGAACACCAGCGCAGGCAAGGTCAAAAAGCTGCCGCCGCCCGCGACGGCGTTGAGGGCGCCGGCCACAAAGGCGGCAGTGAGCAGCAGGGCGGTGTCGAACATGGGTCTCCAGGAATTGTTTTGGTTGTCACCAGGTGCATGCAGCGGCAGGCTGAGTAGTGCAGCCGCTGCAGGTGACCAATTTCAGATCTCTGATGTTAGGCCGCTCGGGCCCGGGAAAACGCCGCGAAAGCGCTGCGGCAGGGAGAAGGTGCTGTGCACAAAAGGTGCGCAATGCGTCAGCGGCAGCCCATGGTGTGCGGGCCACCAGGCTCACACACGCCGCTTGTCCAGCTTGCGGCTGAGTGTGCGGCGGTGCATGCCCAGGCGGCGCGCGGCCTCGGAGATGTTGAAGCCGGTTTCGGCCAGCACTTCGTGGATGCGCTCCCATTCCAGTGTCTTGATGGAGCTGGAACGGTTGGTCAACTCGACTTCGGCGTTGCCTTCCATCAGGCCGAAAGCGGCCTCGATGTCGTCGGTGTTGGAGGGTTTGGCCAGGTAGTGCACCGCGCCCAGCTTGACGGCCTCCACGGCGGTGGCGATGCTGGCGAAGCCGGTCAGCACCACGATGCGCATGGTGCTGCTGTGGGCGTGCAGGTGGCGCACACAGGCCAGGCCAGAGGCCTCGCCCTTGAGCTTGAGATCCACCACGGCGTAGTCCGGCGTGTGCTCATTCAACAGCTCGCTCATCTGCACCATGCTGTCGGCATGCAGCACCCGGTAGCCACGCCGCTCGAACGAGCGCGCCAGTGTGCGGGCGAAGGCTTCGTCGTCCTCCACGATCATCAGCAGGCGTTGTTCAGTGTCCATGGTCGTCGTGTCGCTGGTCTGGCAATGCAATGGCGGCCAGGGGCAGTGTGATGGTGACCTCCGCCCCGCCGCCCGGCAGGTTGCGCGCCATCACGGTGCCGCCCAGGGTGCGGGCCACGTTCATCGACAGGAAGAGCCCCAGGCCGCTGCCTGGCCGCCCTTTGGTCGATTGGTAGGGCGTGCCGATGTGGCTGAGCACCGCAGGTGAAAAGCCAGGGCCCCGGTCACTCACCACGATGTGCAGCATCTCGGCATCGCTGTTCGCCTTCACGCCCACCCAGTGCGGTGAAGCCTCGCGGGCATTGTCCAGCACGTTGAAAACCATTTGCTCCAGCGTGGCGTCGGCCACCATGGGGTGGTCGTCGCCGATGTGGTTGTCAAACACAAATTCGTCCACAGACCGCGTTGACCGCCAATCCTGCACCAAGGTGTCCAGAAACCGGCACACCGTGGTCTGGCTGGAGTCTTCACCGCGTGTCTCGCCTGCCGACAGCAAAATGCCGCTGACGATGGTCTTGCAGCGCTGCACCTGGGTCTGCATTTCGGCGATGTCTTCCTGCAGCATGGGGTCTTGCGCGAGCGCTGGGACCCGGCGCCAGTCGCCCAGGATAACGGCCATGGTGGCCAGCGGCGTGCCGAGCTCGTGCGCGGCGCCGGAAGCGAGCAACCCCATGCGCACGATGTGCTCTTCCTCCGCCGCACGCTGGCGCACAGCAGCCAGCCGGGCGTCGCGCTGGCGCAGGTTGTGGCTGATGCGTGTGATGAACACCACCACCAGGATAGCATTGAGCGCGAAGCACACCAGCAGGCCCAGCACATAGGGGCTGGCCCAGCCATCGTGCATGTTGGGTGCCATGGGCAGGGGCTGGCTGTGCTGGGCCAGCAGCACCACGCAGGCCGATGTCAGCCCCACGATGAACCAGATGTACGGCCCGCGCAGCAGCATGGCGCCCACGGCGATCTGCAGCAGGTACAGAAACACGAAGGGGTTGCTGATGCCGCCGCTCAGGTACAGCTGCGCCGTGAGGGCGCCCACGTCGATCAGCAGGGCGATGAAGAGCTCGCCGTCGTGCACACTGCGCCGCGTGCGCCAGCGCACCATGCTAATGAGGTTGAACACCGCCATGCAGCCCACGATGGTGAGCATCTCCCGCATGGGCAACGGCATGCCCAAGCCATAGTGCGTGGCCTCGATGGTGAGCAACTGGCCGACCACGGCCATCCACCGCAGCTGGATGAGCTGGTGCAGGTTCTTGAGCCCGGCCGCCGCGTTGGCGGAGCGGGCCTTGCTCAGGGGACGCAGGGTGCGGGATGCGTGGCGGCTGCTGGTCATGGTGGCGGGGCGGCACGGCTGCTGGCACGCAGCCGAAGCTCGTAGCGTGCCACAACCACACCGGCCCCTGCCACCATCAGTGCCATTGCGAACCAGGTGAGCGCGTAAGAGAGGTGGGTGTTGGTGAAGCGCACCACCGTCAGGCCCTCACGCGGCCAGGGCCCCTGAGCCGAGGGGCGCTGCTCGGTGTTGATGGCGCCCAGGGCAGGGTGCACGGGGGCCGTTGGCAGGCCCGCGTCCACAAAGTAAGGCGCTGCCTGCGTCAACTGCAGGGCCTGGGCCATGGCGGCCACATCGCGCGAGTGCCAGCGATTTTGCGCCGGGTCGTTGCGGCGCAGGAAACCACCCCCAGGTTCGGACATGCGCAGCAGGCCTTGTACCGCCACCGGGCCGCCCGGCGTGGTCTCTGCGGGCCGGTCAGCCCATTGCGCGCGCTGGTCGGCGGGCACAAAGCCGCGGTTCACCAGCACCTGCGTGCCGTCGTCCCGTTGCAGGGGGGTCATCACCCAGTAGCCCGCGCCCAGGCTGGTGGTGGCTTGGGACAACAGGGTTTTCTGTGCGAACCATTGACCACGCAACTGCACGGCGAGGTATTCGTGGGATGCCGCAGTGACTGCGGGCCACTGGGGGGCGCCCGGTGCAGCCGCAGGTGCCGCGTGAATGCGCTCTGTGGTGCGTTCGATCAGGTCGAGCTTCCAGGCACGCCGCTGCACCTGCCACAGGCCCAGCGCGGTGAACGCCGCGAACAGGGCCACCCCCACGAGGGCCAGCACGGCCAACGTCCCGTTGGAGTGCGGGCGGCTGCGGCCCGTGCGCGTGGCGGCGTCCACGGCGGTGGTGCCCGGTGTCAGGGCGTGTGGGGTGCGTCAGCCGCCGCAGGCGGCATGCCGGGCATGGGCGGGTGCTCGGGCATCATGTTGGTGTTCATGTGGAACATCACCCAGAGCGTGCCTGCAATGGTGATGGCCACAAACACCACGGTGAAGATGGTGGCCAGCAGTGTCCAGCCGCCCTCGATCTTGCCGTTCATGTGCAGGAAGTACACCATGTGCACCAGGATCTGGATGACGGCAAAGCCGCCCAGCACCAGCACCGCGGTGTTGCGGTCCGCAATCACCTTGGCCATGACGAGCCAGAATGGAATCGCCGTGAGGATGATCGACAGCACAAAGCCGGTCATGTAGCCCGAAAAGGTGCTGTGCGGCTCGTTGGCATCGTGGTGATGGGTGTCGCCCTCTTGCCCATGCCCAGCCTGATGGCCGTGTGCGTGTGTTGTGTGTTGTGCGCTCATTTACAGCACCCCCATCAGGTACACAAAAGTGAAGACGCCGATCCAGACCACGTCCAGAAAGTGCCAGAACATCGACAGGCACATCAGGCGGCGGTTGTTCTCGGCAATCAGGCCATGCCGCTTGATCTGCAGCATCAGCACCACCAGCCAGATCAGGCCGAAGGTGACGTGCAGGCCGTGCGTGCCCACCAGCGTGAAGAAGGCCGACAGGAACGCGCTGCGTTGGGGCGTGGCGCCCTGGTGGATGAGGTGGGCGAACTCGTAGATTTCGAGGCCCAGAAAACACAGGCCGAAGAACCCTGTCACCGCCAGCCACAGCAAGGTGCCATTCACATCGTTCTTCTGCTTGCGCAGCATGGCAAAGCCGAACGTGATGGACGAGAGCAGCAGGAAGGCCGTGTTGATGGCGACCAGCGTCAGGTCGAACAGCTGCGCGCCCGTGGGGCCGGCCGCGTAGCTGCGGCCGAGCACGCCGTAGGTGGCGAACAGGGCGGCGAAGATGAGGCAGTCGCTCATCAGGTACAGCCAGAAGCCCAGGGCTGTGCCGTTCTCGGGATGGGGCTCGTGCGCGAGGTGGTATTCGCGCGGGGCCAGTGCGCCTGCAGCGGCGCCTGCGGGGATGCGAAGTTCAGACATGGCGGGCCAGTTGCAAGGTGCGGACTTCTTCGGTGGAGATCACTTCCGATGCCGGGATGTAGAAGTCACGCTTGTAGTTGAACGTGTGGATGATCGACGTCAGCAGCAGCGCGGCGAAAGAAACGCCCGCCAGCAGCCACATGTGCCAGATCAGTGCAAAGCCGAAGACCAGCGACAGGACCGAGATCACCGCGCCTGCCCAGGTGTTGGCCGGCATGTGAATGGGCGCAAAGCCGGTGAGCGGGCGCTGGTAGCCGTGCTTCTTCATGTCCCACCAGGCGTCGATCTCGTGCACCACGGGCGTGAAGGCGAAGTTGTAGTTGGGCGGGGGCGAGGAGGTCGCCCATTCCAGCGTGCGGGCGTCCCACGGGTCGCCGGTCACATCGCGCAGCTGGTCGCGCTTGAGGTAGCTCACCACGATCTGGATCAGGAAGCAGGCAATGCCGGCGGCGATCATGGCGGCACCGCAAGCGGCGATGATGAACCAGATCTGGAGCGACGGATCTTCGAAGTGGCTTACGCGGCGTGTGACGCCCATCAGGCCCAGGATGTAGAGCGGCATGAACGCCACCCAGAAGCCGACCACCCACAGCCAGAAGGACCACAGGCCCCAGGTGCGGTCAAGCTTGTAGCCAAAGGCCTTGGGGTACCAGTAGTTGATGCCGGCAAACAGGCCGAACAGCACGCCGCCGATGATCACGTTGTGGAAGTGGGCGATCAGGAACAGGCTGTTGTGCAGCACGAAGTCGGCCGGGGGAACGGCCAGCAG
>PJUL01000793.1_pt1 | contig 18346 bp, 13 predicted proteins | sample 1512221 | NCBI WGS metagenome assembly PJUL01 (sample SAMN08177667, study PRJNA422409) | Feces metagenome, whole genome shotgun sequencing project.
AAGCGTATCGGCCGCGTCGCCTGGGTGGGGGAATCGGGCGAGACGCGCTCCTGGCTGTAGCGCCCGTTGCGCAGCGCCAGGTTGAACGTGTCCGACTTGCTGATCGTGTAGAGCGCGCCTGCGTTCACCGCATATTGGGTCGCGTTCTCGCTCGCCCGCTTCGCATAACGCAGCAGGTCGAGCTCGCCGTCCAGCGAGAGCTTCAACGTCGGCGACGGCCGCACCAGCGACACCTTGGGCCGGATGCGCACAAAGGCGTCACCGATCCGGTCGTCCGGCTGGGCATAGAGATTGTCGTCATAACCCGTACCGATCGCCATGCGCGGTGTCAGCTCCAGTGTCCCGACATGGATCGGCTCCGGCGTATAGTCCGGCCGCCGCCGCTCGAGCACGCTGACATTGCGATCGCGCCCGAACGGGTTTTCGCTCGCCACCGAGCCGAGCCCGTCGGTCGCATCCGATTGCTGGGCAAGTGCCGGCGTCGCCAGCACGCAACCGCCAAGCACCAGGGTCCAGGCCGCCCGCGTCATCGGCGGCCCAGCGTCACGAGCACGGGCCGGTGGTCCGAACCCGTCGGCTCCAGCCGTTGGGCCGAAACCAGTCCCCATTCGGGGCCGGCATAAAGCTGGTCGATCGGCAGGACGGGGATGGCGCGCGGCCAGCTCGGCAGCGCACGGGTCATGCGCGTCAGCGGCGCGAAGCTTTGGTCCTGCACGTCCATCGCCGCGGCCCAGGGGGTGAGATTCATGTCGCCTGCAACGACGAGCCCCTCGCGATCGATCCGTGCCAAGGCCTGCGCCATATCGCGTATCCGCACCGCCTGATCGCGCGACGTGGGCCGTGGATAGTGGAGCGTCATCACGGTGAACGGCCGCTGGCCGGGCCCGATGATCCGCGCCCAGAGCAGGGGCGGGCCGAATTTCCGTCCCCCCGCATCCTTCAGGAAATAGTCGCGCTCGCCGATCGGCCAGCGCGACAGGATGACCATGCCGCAGCCCGGCGGGCAGTCGGTGCCGTAAGGCAGTTTCTGGCGCAGCGCGGCGAGCATCGGCCGGAAACTGCCATCGACTTCCTGCAGCATCACCACATCGGGCTTCGCGTCGAGGATCGCCTGCGCGGTGTCGGCAGGATCGCTGTTCTTCACCCAGACATTGTGGCTGAGCACCCGCACCTGCTGCATGCCCGATCGCGCGCGCGGTACGTCGCGCAGCAGCTCGGGCGCCATGCGCAGCACCACCGGCACCAGCCCGGTGAATGCGGCGAGGACCAGCCAGAGCGAAGGCCGCCAGCGCAGCACCAGCCCCAGCAATATCATCAGCCCGAACAGCGGAAGGAACGACGCGATCGCGTCGAGCTCCGGCACGAACACGCCGGCCAATGCCAGCCACGCAGCGATACTGCCCCCGCCGACCAGCAGGGTGCCCAGGGCTCGAAGGGGCCTCACGCGCGGGCGAGCAATCGATTGCGCAGGGCATGGCCGGATTGCCGTAACGGTGCCGGGATCAGCCGGGCGGCGAGCAGCAGCGCGGCGGTGCCCGCGCCTTCGGGCAGGTAGATGTCTCCCATCCGGATCGCAGTTCGGCCGGGATGCTTCATCGCATAGCGCGCGTAATGCGCGATCTCCTGGTTCACCAGCTTGCGCAGCAACGCCGCTTCGCGCGGCCCGGCATCCTCCACCATCGCACGCGCGGTATCGACCAGGCAGGGCAGGCCCAGCGTCGTGGTCGATTTGCTCACCTTGTTCTCGGAATCGCGGTGGAACACCGCGCTCACCCGCGGATCGTAGCGCAGGCTCCCCTGCGCCAGCACCCGCAGCCACAGATCCTTGTCGCCACCGCGCACCGCCTTGCCTTCGGGGAACAGCCCGGCGGCGAACAGCGCGTCGCGACGGATGGCGATCGCGCCGGTCCACATCGGGCATTCCCGCACCGCCAGCCAGGCTTCAAGGAAGCCGGCCAGATCCAGCGTCACCGCTTGCGTCAGCGCCGGCGCGATCCGTTGCGCGTGGCTGCGATCGGCAAAGACATGGTCGAACCGCGTCGCCACCGCGCGCACGCCCGGATCGGCGGCGATCCCCTCGGCGAGCTGCGCAAGATGATCGGGCGCCCACAAATCATCGGCATCGAGGAACGCGATCCATTCGCCCTGCGCCGCGCGGATACCCAGATTGCGCCCGGCATAGCCGCCCGGCCCCGGCGTCGGCAGGTCGAGCAGCCGGATCCGCATGTCCTCGATCGCCGCGACGATCTGCCGCCCGCCATCGGTCGAGCGATTGTCGATCACCACGATCTCGTGCGCGGGCAGGCTCTGCGCGCGCACGCTCTCGATCGCGGCACGGACGTGCCCGGCCTTGTTGTAGAGCGGCATGACCACGGAGAAATTCGGGGAGGTCATCAGTCGCGCGCTGCCCTTCGTCCGCCGGCGAGGTGGAAGAATTCGCCCACCGCCACCCCGGCGAGCTCGATCGTCAGAAGCATCACCGCCAGCCGGCGGCGCAGGGAGAGCTCGCGCGAGACCGCCGCGCGCCGGAGCCGCCGAACGGTATCCACCGCGGTCACGCCCAGCACATGCGCCAGCTTCGGGCGCTTCGCCGTGCGGTCCCAGCGCCCGCCGCTCAGCCGCTGGCGCTTGCGCACCAGCTCGGCCCGGTTCGCGCGCACCGGATGGCGCACCACCATCTCCGGCACATAGACCAGCGGGTAGCCCGCCTCGCGGATGCGCAGCGCCATCTGCCGGTCGCCGCCCGATTTGAGCGCGGCGTCGAACCCGCCGAGTTGCTTCAGCACCGCCGTCTCGCTCGCCCAGTTGGCAGTCGCGCAATTGCCGCGCGCCGCATGCGCCTGGGGGAAGCTGAACAGCCGCTCGTAGTCGCCGAATACTTCGCGTTCCTGCGCGATCTCGTCGAACAGCTCGATCTTGCCGGCGAGCACGCCGAAGCCCGGATGGGCCACCGCCGCGCGCAGCACCTTCTCCAGCCAATCGGGCGCGGGGGTGCAATCGGCATCGGTGAACGCCGTGATCGGCGCATCCACCCGCCCGATGCCCAGGTTGCGCGCAACATAGGAGCCGGGCCGCGTCTCCGCGATCACCTCCACGCCCGCGAAACCACGCGCGATCTCTGCGGTCGAATCGCTCGATCCATTGTCGACGACGATGATTTGATATGCGTCACGCGGGATGGTCTGCCGGGATAACGCCTCCAGGCAGCGGCCGATCACCGCTTCTCCGTTCCACACGGGTATGACGACAGCTACTTGAAACATAGATACGCCTGTTCAGTCGCAGTCAGGCTTCAGACAGCCCGGCGCGGCGCCCGGGTCAACTGTATGTCGCACCTGCGAAGACGAGCTGCCCCTTTGTCCGGATGACCGGAGCCGAACCCGCCTTCGCGCCTCAAGATTTGCCCGCTACCAAGGATCGCGCCGGACGATTCAATGTTGTTGCACTGCACTATGCAGGCATCAACTACGAGCAGGAGGCGTGTGCTTGATGGGTGAGTCCCTGCCCGAACTGGGGGATGCCGCCGAAGTTCTGGTGGTATCGCTCGAAACTGCTGAAGCGCGTCGCGCAGCATTTGCTGCGCGTGCCGCGAACACCTCGCTTGCGTGGCGCTTCTTCGATGCATGTACCGGTCCCGCGCCGGGCATGACCCTCGACGAACCCGCAATCCGCGCCAACAAGGGGCGCGCGATGAGCAAGGGCGAGATCGGCTGTTATGCCAGCCATTTCTCGATCTGGCTCGACATGGTCGTGCGCGGCGTGCGTCAGGCGATCGTGCTGGAAGACGATACCGTCGTCGACTGGGAATATCTCGAACCGCTCGCGCGCACGGATCTCCATGCGCAGGGCATCGAGTATCTCCGCCTTTACGCCAAACGCCCGACCTGGCAGCGCGTTGTGCGGCGCGATTTCCTGCAGCATTCGCGCACCATCGTGGAGCTGGTCGGCCCGGCCTATGGCACCCAGGGCTACGCGATCACGCTCGAAGGCGCGCGGCGCCTGGTCGAGCATTGCCGCATCGTCCGCCGCCCGGTCGACGACGAGATGGATCGCAGCTGGGCGCACGGCCTGCCCAATCTCGCGCTATATCCCGCGCCGATCCTTGAAGCGGCCGTGGTGTCGGACATCGGCGCCGCGCGCTTCGGGCCCAAGAACGATCCGCTCTATCATTCGCTGCGGCAGAAAATCTGGCGCCATGCCGAACGCACCCGCATGCGCATGCTGAAAGCGAGGCGCCTGCTTGAACGCTGAGCTCCCCAGGCGCTTCGACGACGGGCTGCGTGCCCGCAGTCGCAGCTCGATCGGCTGGACGATCACGCGCTTCCTGTCCGACCAGCTCTTCTCCTTCATCGTATTCGTCATCCTCGCCCGCCTGCTCACGCGCGCGGACATCGGTGCGTTCGCGGTGATGGCGGTGACGGCGGAGGCGTTCCGCATCATCGCCACGGCCGGCCTCGTCCAGACGATCGCCCGGCGCAGCGAGATCACGCCCCATTTCCTCGACACCATCTATCGCTCGCAGCAGGGCTTCTCCTTCCTGTCCGCAGCCTTCATCATCGCGCTCGCCCAGCCGATCGCCGACCTGATGGGCGCGCCGCAGATCGCGCTGCCGCTCGCGATGATGAGCCTCGTCCTGCCGATCTCCTCCTTCGGCGGCACGCACCTCGCGCTCAGGCTCCGCGAGTTCGGCCACAAGACCACGGCGTTGCGCTCGGTGGTCGGCGGGCTGATCGGCGGCACCTGCGCGGTGGTCGCCGCCTTTGCCGGGCTCGGCCTTTGGAGTCTGGTCATCCAGCGCCTCGTCACCGAGGTCGCCGGCGCGATCCTGTCGCGCGCCTCCTATGACTGGAAGCCGGGCTGGAAGTTCGACACCGCGATCCTGCGCGACAATCTGATGCTCAACGCCAGCCTGATCTATGTCCAGCTGGTCTTCCTCGCGACGGTGCGCGTGCAGGAAATGGCGATCGGCGCGGGCATCGGCCTTGCCGCGGTCGGCGTCTACCGCACCGCCTGGCGAACGGTGGAGCTGATCGGCCGCGGCGCGATCCAGCCCTTCACCCAGGTCGCGGTGCAGACGCTGGCCCGCGTCAAGGACGAGCCCGCCGAACTGCGCCAGGCCTATCGCTGGATGATCGCCCAGGCCTCGGCGATTTCCTTCCCGGCACTGGTCGGCTTCGGCGCGCTGGCGCCCGTCGCAATCCCTACCGTGTTCGGCGCGAAATGGGACGAAGCCGGGCAACTCGCCCAGATCTTCGCGTTCATGGCCGTGCCCTTCACGCTCAACTTCTTCGCGTCGCCCTCGCTCAGCGTGCTCGGCGCCTCGCGCAGCCTGATGTCGCTGTCGACCACCCAGCTGGTACTCGGCGTGATCCTCACCCTGGCTGCACTGCCTTATGGACTGCTGGCGGTGGCGATCTCCTATGTCGGGCGCGCCTATCTCACCTTGCCGATGCAGATCCTGCTGCTGCGCCATGCCTCGGGCATCCGCCTGGTCGACACCTGGCGCGCGGTCGGCGCGCCGCTGATTGCGTCCACCGCGATGGGCATCGCCCTCGCGATCGCGATGCGGCTGCTCGACACGCATCTCTCGGGGTGGACCGTGCTGCTCCTGCTCACCGCGCTCGGCGCGCTGTTCTACGGCGCCCTGCTGCTCGCCATCTCGCGGCCGTGGCGCGGCCGCCTCCTGTCCCTGTCCAGACGCCTCAGAAAGGGCCGGATATGACCATCAAGACTGCCGACCAGCTCGTCGGCGAACTCGCCCAGCGTTTCGCCCAGGTTCTCGATAGCGTGCTGCCCTCCGGCCGCCTCGCGCTGGTCGATTTCCCCGATCACTCCAATGTCGGCGATTCAGCGATCTGGCTCGGCGAGATGGCCTACCTCAAGAAGCGCGGCCGCCTGCCCGTTTATTATTCCGCGATCTCCGATTTCGACGATAGCGCTTGCCGCGCAGCAGTCGCCGGCGGCCCGATCCTGATCCATGGCGGCGGCAACATGGGCACGCTCTGGCCCAAGCACGAGGCGTTCCGCCTGCATTTGCTGCGCACGCATCGCGGCCATCCGATCATCCAGATGCCCGAATCGATCCACTATGCCGATCCCGAGGCAGCGCGCGAGATGGCGGAGGCGATCCGCGCGCACGGCAAGTTCACCCTGCTGGTCCGCGACGCCCGCTCGCTCACCTTCGCCCGCGAGCATTTCGACTGCCCGATCCATCTCTGCCCGGACGCCGCGCTGATGCTCGGCCGCCAGCAGCGCCAGCCCGCCACTTCACCGGTCTTCGCGCTGCTCCGAACCGACCACGAGCGCGCCGCCGACACCGACGACGCACTCCCCGCCGGCGTGGTCGCCGATGACTGGCTCGAGGAGGATCCCGCCCAGAAGCGCTATCTCCGCCTCTCGCTCAAGCTCAACCGGCTGCTCAACCGCGATCCGATGGCCCAGCGCGCCACCCGCCAGCGCCGCCTCGCCGAATGGCGCCTGCAGCGCGGTCTCGCGATGCTGTCGACCGGCGAGATCGTCGTCACCGACCGGCTCCACGCCCACATCCTGTCGCTGCTGCTCGATATTCCGCACGTCCTGCTCGACAACAGCTACGGCAAGGTCGCGGGCTTCGCGGACCAGTGGACCGGCGACTATTCCGGCCTGCTGCGCGCTACCAGCCGGGCGGAGGGCTTTGCCACCGCGCTCGCCTGCCGAACGCCGCAGATCGTCAACGGCTGAGGAGCCCTGTCGCAAGGAGTCGCGCGGTGGACCTGTCCTTCGAACCGTCCCGTTCGGCCCCGGACACCGGGCTCGCCGCCTTCGCCCTGATCCTCGCCATGCACCGGATCGCCGCGGACCCGGCCGAGCTACGCCACGATCTCGGGCACGGCGATCCGGTGGGCACGCCGGACCTGCTCCGCCTGGCAAAGCGGATCGACGGCGTTCGCGCCCGCGCCACCCGCGCCGATTTCGAGCGCCTGCGCCGCCTGCCGATGCCGGTGCTGGCCAGCGGCTCCCAGGGCTGGTTCGTGATCGGCCGGGTCGGCGAAGATGCCGCCGCCGTCCAGCGCCCCGGCGAGCCGATCGCCCGCTGGGACCGCGCCGCGCTCGACGCTAACTGGTCGGGCGAGCTGCTCCTCGTCACCACCCGCGAATCCGCCCAGGTCGCAGCGCCCGCCTTCGACATGACCTGGTTCATCCCCCAGATTGTCAAATACCGGCGGCTGATCGGCGAAGTGCTGCTGATCACCCTCGCGCTCAACCTGCTCGGCCTCGCCGCCCCCCTCTTCTTCCAGAACGTCGTCGACAAGGTACTGGCGCACAACAGCCTCGCCACCCTGCAGGTGCTCGCGCTTGGGCTGGTGCTGGTCTCGCTGTGGGAAGTCGCATTCGGCTGGCTGCGCACCCGGCTCTATTCGGAGACCAGCCAGAAACTGGATGTCGAGCTGGGCAGCCGGTTGTTCCGCCACCTGCTCCGCCTCCCCCTCGCCTGGTTCGAGAACCGCCGCGTCGGCGACACCGTCACCCGCGTCCGCGAGCTGGAGACGGTGCGAGAGTTCATGACCAGCGCCTCGCTCACCGTGCTGGTCGATCCGCTGTTCACGATCGTATTCCTGATCGCGATGTGGCTCTATTCGCCGCTACTCTTCATCATCGTCGCGCTCACCCTGCCCGCCTATGTCATCGTCTCGCTGATCGTCACCGGCCCGCTGCGCCGCCGCCTCGATGAGAAGTTCGCCCGCGGCGCCGCGAACAACGCGCTGCTCGTCGAGAGCGTCTCGGGGATGCAGACCCTCAAGTCCGCCGCAGTCGAGCCGCAATGGCAGGATCGCTGGGAACGCCAGCTCGCTGCCTATAGCGCCGCCAACCAGCGCGTGATCAACCTCGGCAATTCGGGCAGCCAGGCAGTCCAGCTGATCTCGAAATTGAGCCTCGCCGCGATCCTGTTCTTCGGCGCGCAGCAGGTGATCGCCGGCGCGCTCACCGTCGGCGGGCTGGTGGCATTCAACATGTTCGCCCAGCGCGTTTCCGGACCCGTCATCCGCATGGCGCAGCTCTGGCAGGACTTCCAGCAGGTCCGCCTTTCGATCCAGCGGATGGGCGACATCCTCAACGCCGGCCCGGAACCCGGCGCCGGTTCGCGCACCACCCTGCCGGCGCTAAGCGGTCACATCCATTTCGAGAATGTCCGCTTCCGCTATGCCGCCGACGGCCCCTGGACGCTCGACGACATCAATCTCGACCTGCCCGCTGGCGCCACGCTCGGCATTGCCGGCGCCTCGGGCTCGGGCAAGTCGACGCTGACCAAATTGCTTCAGCGCCTCTATCTGCCGGCCAGCGGCCGCGTGCTGATCGACGGCGTCGATCTGGCGCAGATCGATCCCGCCTGGCTCCGCCGCCAGATCGGCGTGGTGCTGCAGGAGAATATCCTGTTCAACCGCTCGATCCGCGAGAACATCGCGCTCGCCGATCCCGCGATGCCGATCGACCGGGTGATGACCGTCGCGCGACTCGCGGGCGCGCACGACTTCATCCTCGCCCTCCCCCAGGGCTATGACACGATCGTCGAGGAGCGCGGCGTCAACTTCTCCGGCGGTCAGCGCCAGCGCCTCGCCATTGCGCGCGCGCTGATCACCAACCCGCGCATCCTGATCCTCGACGAAGCCACCTCCGCGCTCGATGCCGAGAGCGAGGAGATCGTCCAGCGCAATCTGAAGGCAATCGCCGCCGGCCGCACCGTGCTGATCATTGCCCACCGCCTTTCCGCGATCCGCCAGTGCGACCGCATCCTGACGATCGACAAGGGCCGCATCGTCGAGAGCGGCACGCATGACGAACTGCTCCTTCTCGACGGCCGCTATGCCGCGCTCCACCACCGCCAGATCGGCGTGCAGGCGGGCGCCGCCGCATGAACGCGATCACCCGGCACTGGACCGCCATGCGCGACGCGCTCGACAATGAGCGGGCCCGGTCCCGCTCGATCCTGCGCACCGAGGAGACCGATTTCCTCCCCGCCGCGCTCGAAGTGGTCGAGCGCCCGGTCTCGCCCACCGCGCGGGTCACTGCCTGGGTGCTGCTCGGCCTGCTTGCGGTGGCTCTGCTCTGGCTGTTCCTCGGCAGGGTCGATGTCGTCGCCTCGGCGCCGGGCAAGCTGGTTCCGGCCGACGACGTCAAGCTGATCCAGCCCGGCGCGGGCGGGATCGTCCACGCCATCCTCGTCCGCGACGGCCAGCAGGTCCGCGCCGGCCAGCCGCTGGTCGAGCTCGATCCCACCGTCTCCGATGCAGATACCGCCCAGGCCGGCAAGGCGCTGGAGGCCGCCGAGCTCGATGCCGCGAGGCTGCGCGCGATCCTCTCCGGGCTCGACGGCCAGGGCCTGCGCTTCACCCCGCCCGCCGGCACCACGCCCGAAGTCGCCGCCACCCAGGTCGCGCTTGCCCGCGCCCAGCTCGCCGAGATTCAGGCCGGCACCCAGACCCGCGCCGCCGACACCGAAGCCGCCCGCGCCGCCCGCGCCGAGGCCCAGATCCAGGCAGCCAAGCTCAGCGAAACCCTGCCCCTGCTCGACGAGCAGATCGAAGCGAACGAGACGCTGCTGGAGAAGGGCTATGTCTCGAAACTCAAGGTGATCGAGATGCGCCGCCAGCGCCTCGCCGCCGCGCGCGACCGCGACGCCGCGCTCGCCACCGCACGCAAGGCGCAGGCCCAGATCGCCGTCGCGGGCGGCAATTCGAGCCAGTCTGCCGCCGAGGCGCGCGCCCGTGTCCTCGCCGATCTCGCCAAGGCCGAGAGCGACGCCCGGCTGCGCAAGGAAGAACTGACCAAGGCTACGAAGCGCTCCAGTCTCCAGCGCCTGGTAAGCCCGGTCGACGGCACCGTCACCCGGCTGGCGGTCCACACCGTCGGCGGCGTGGTCGAGGCGGCCAAGCCGATCATGGTCATCGTGCCGACGCGCGGGAAACTGATCGCCGAAGTGACGATCGCCAACAAGGACGTCGGCTTCGTCGCCACCGGCCAGCCGGTCGCGCTCAAGGTCGAGGCCTTTCCCTTCACCCGCTATGGCGCGATACCCGGCGAGCTCGAGCAGATCAGCTCGGACGCGGTACAGGACGAGAAACAGGGCCTGATCTACACCGCCCGCATCGCCCTCGACCGCGCCACGATCCAGCGAGACGGCGCGAACGTGCCGCTCACCCCGGGCATGGCGGTGACCGCCGACATCCGCACCGGCCGCCGCTCGCTCGCCTCGTACCTGCTAAGCCCGATCGACGAAATCCGCACGACGGCGGCGCGGGAGCGTTAGCCCCCTTTCCACCCCTAGCCGTCATCCCGCACTTTATTCGTCCTCCCCGCGAAGGCGGGGAGGACGGAGGTAGAACGGGGCCCGGCCCACCCCAATCGTCATCCCGGCGAAAGCCGGGATCTCAGGCGAAGGCGCGGGGAAGGAGCCGCACGAGATCCCGGCTTTCGCCGGGATGACGAAGTGGTTGCAATGTAGGATTCCGCCTGATCCAATCCTCGAGCCGGGAGCCCTGCCCCGCCGCTCTTTGCCCCTGTAGGAAAGATAGGACCAGGCCGGCGCAAGGATGTTGCGAGATGCAGCGCGTTCTCGTCAAAAGGGTCAAAATTTCCGCCGCGGAAATCCGCTCCTGGCGCAAGCTTCGCCGAGTCGCCCCATCCGCCGCTGTAGACGCCTCAATAGGCGTTGTGATGCATCAGCACCTGGCCGGTCCGCACCAGGATCGAGATGTCGCGCAGCAGCGACCAGCCATGCTGATATTCCAGATCGGCCTCGAGCCGGTCGATGATGTCGCGCTTCGTATTGGTCGCCCCGCGAAAGCCCCGGATCTGCGCCAGCCCGGTGATACCAGGCTTGAGCGCGTGGCGGTGCCAATATTGCCGGTCGACCCGCCAGAACAGCTCGTCCCCGGCGGTCGATCCCAGCGCGTGCGGGCGCGGGCCAACCAGGCTCATCTCGCCGAACAGCACATTGATCAGCTGGGGCAGCTCGTCGATGCTGGTCATCCGGATCAATCGGCCGACCCGGGTGATCCGGTCGTCGTCCCGGCTCGCCGAGCGGGCGCCAGTCGCGTCGCTGCTCTCGACACGCATGCTGCGGAACTTGAGGATCTGGAAGATCCGGTTGCCGCGGCCCATCCGCTCCTGACGGAAGAAGACCGGCCCCGGCGAGTCGAGTTTGATCGCGATCGCCACCATCACCAGCACCGGCAGCAGCATCAGCAATGCGGGGATCGTGATCACGAGATCGAGCGCACGCTTCTTCACCCGGTTGGCGCGGTTGAGCGGGCCCCAGGAGACCACCACCGTAGTCACGCCATCGCGCTGGCGCGTGGTGAGCGGGCCCAGCTCGGCAATCTCGGGCACCACGATCTCGCCGACGATGTTCACGCCCTTCAGCGCCCGCGCCCATTCCGCCTTGCGCTCCGGCGCGCAGGCGATGACCACCCGGTCATAGTCCTGCAGCACCGTGCCCAGCCGGTCGAGCATGTACGGGTCGTCCAGATCGGTGCGCAGCCCGGCCAGCCGCGCATCGAGCACTTCGCGGTTGTGATAGGGTCTCGGCACATTGGCGCCGTCGACGATCACCAGCTCGGCGGTCAGCTTGCCGAATACCTTGCGGACGACATGGCAGATCAGCAGCCGCTGGCTGAGCAGCAGCGTCAGCGCACACACCATGCCCATGCCGAGCGCGAAGCGCGGCACCTTGCCGGTGACCTTCAGCGCGAAGGCGGCGAACAGGAAGACGAGCAGTGTCGTCGCAAAGGAGAGCAGCGCCTGGCGGACGCTCTTGCTCGGCTTGGTCAGGCAGCGCGGATTATAGGCCTGGTTCTGGAACGCGATCGCGGCATGGACGAACAGCAGCCCCGCCATCGCGGTCCACAGCTCGTCCGAGATGCGATGCGGTTCCTCGATCACCAATGCGACCGCGAATCCCAACGCAAGCGCAAGCGCGTCGGACGCGATAAGGGTAAGGCTGAGCCAGATCTTGGCATTTCGCCGTGCCACTTTCGCAAGTGGCGTTCTGGTTGGAACCCCCTGGATCGCCAAGTCGATCTTGGACATGGGCCGCCAATACTCCCTGAGCTCAAATACGCGAGCTTGCTGCGACGCAACATGACTTGGAGGTTAGGAAACACAAGCATTCAGCGCGAGTATGTGCCGGATATGAGACGATCCGTTCGCGGGTGCGATGAACGGCGATAAACCCGTGACGGACCGCGACGGACCGCGCTAGAAACGCCTGCATGATCGCCCGTCTTCGCGCCACGCCGGCGCGCCTCCGGCTGCTGCTCTTCGCCTTCGGGGACTTCGCCTTCAATCTCTACTGGCAGAGCATCATGCTCTTCCTGCTCTTCTATTATACCGACGCGCTCGGCCTGCCGGTGGCCACCGCCGCGGCGATCTACACGATCGCCTCGGTCTGGGACGGGCTCGCCAACTTTCTCGCCGGCGCGGTGGCAGACCGGCGCGAGCCAGGGCGCGGCTATGGCCGGTTCCTGATGCTGGGCAGCATGCCGCTCGGCCTCGCCTTCGTGCTCACCTACGCCCCGCCGCTCACCACCGGCTGGTGGGGAATCGCGACGATCTTCCTCGGCCACATCCTCTTCCGCACCGCCTATGCGGCAGTGAACGTGCCCTATCTGGCGATGAGCGTGCGGGTGAGCAGCGACAGCCACGACCGCGCCTTTCTCGCCGGCATGCGGATGCTGTTCGGCACGATGGCGGCGGTGCTGGTGGCACGCGGCACGCTGCCGCTGGGCGCGCTGCTGAGCGGCAGCGCGGTGCCGGCGCATGCCTATCTCGGTGCCGCGATCCTGTTCGCGCTGCTCGGCACGACGATCCTGATCCTCGTCGGCGCCAGCTACCACGAGCAGGTCGTGCCGGCCCGCACCCAGCCGCCCGGCATCGCCGCCAGCCTGAAGAGCCTCGCCGCCAACCGCGCCTTCGTGACGCTCAACCTCGCGATGATGGCGATGATCGTCGCGACGACGATCCTCAACAAATCGGTGCTCTATTACTTCAAATATTTCGTCGGCGACGATGTCGCGGGGCAGAATGCGCTGGCCTGGATGGGCGTGGTCGGCGCCGCCGCGGTGCCACTCTGGATGCTGCTCCAGCGCAGGCTCGGCACGCGCGGCCTGTGGTTCCTCGCATCTGTCGGCTGCATGGCGGGGCTGACGCTGTTCACCCTGGTCCATATCGATCAGGCCAGGCCGATGCAGCTCTTCCTGGTCGTCATGCAGGCCGTGATCGTCGGGCTGCACTTCGCCTATTGGGCGATGCTGCCCAACACGGTGGAATATGGCGAAAAGGCCACCGGCCTGCGCGTCGAGGGCGCGGTGTTCGGCATGGCCGCCCTGCTCCAGCGGATCGCGATCGGACTGGCCACGTTGCTGCTCGCCACCGGCTTCGATGCGGCAGGCTTCGTCGCCAATGTCCGGCAGAGCGAAGCCACGCTGGCCACCATGCGCTTCACCATCGCCGTGGTGCCGCTGGCGTTCCTGGTCCTGTCCTGCGTGGCGATGTGGCTCAATCCGCTGGGCAAGGGCGCCCATGCCCGGATCGTGAAGGACCTGGAGGACCAAGCCTCGTAAAGCCCTCCCCCGGCCGGGCCGGGGGAGGATTTCGGATCACGCCACCAGCGTGAACTGGGCATGCACCCCGTCAGCCTGGGCCGACGGCGCGATCCACAGGTCGAACAGGCCCGGCTCCACGGTCGGCTTGTTCTCGCGACCGATGAACAGCAGCTGCTCACGCTTCAGCTTGAACGTCACCGTCTCGCTCGCCCCCGGCGCCAGCGCCAGCTTGCGGAACGCCTTGAGCTCGCGCACCGGCCGGGTCACGCTCGCCACCCGGTCACGGATATAGAGCTGCACCACTTCCTCGATCGCATGCGCGCCCGAATTGGTGATCTTCGCCGAGACGGTGATCTCGCCATCCCAGGCCAATGTCTGCGGCACCGAGATGTCCGAATAACCCACCTTGCCATAGGTCAGGCCGTGACCGAACGGGAACAAAGCCGAGTTCGGAATGCCGCGATAATGCGCCTTGTAGGGCTCAAGCGGGCCCGCCGGATTGGGGCGGCCGGTCGGCTTGTGGTTGTAGTAGAAGGGCTGCTGCCCCGGTGAGCGCGGGAAGCTGCATGGCAGGCGGCCGGCCGGGCTATAGTCGCCGAACAGCACGTCCGCAGTGGCGTTGCCGCCCTCCGAACCCAGGAACCAGGTGACGAGGATCGACGGCGCGTTCAGCACCGCACCCTCGAGCGCCAGCGCACGGCCGTTCTTGAGCACCACCACGATCGGCTTGCCGGTCTTGGCGACCGCCTCGGCCAGCGCCATCTGCGGCGCGGGGATGACGATCTCGGCACGCGACTGCGCCTCGCCCGACATGTTTTCGCTCTCGCCGATCGCCAGGATCACCACGTCCGCCGCGCTCGCCGCAGCCACCGCCGCGTCGATGCCGCCAGCCAGCGGTTCCTCGACGCCCGAGCCGAGCGTGACGCTCACCGCATTCTTGTCGGCCACCGCGCCGCGCACGCCCGTCGCCAGGTCGATCGCCAGCTTGTTGTCGCCATAGACCACCCAAGGCCCGTTGATGTCGTGCTGGCCTTCTGCGAACGGCCCGATGATCGCGATCTTCTTGCCGCTCTTGGGCAGCGGCAGCAGGTCGCCGTCATTCTTGAGCATCACGATCGACTTGCGCCCGGCCTCGCGCGACAGCGCGATCGCCTGCTTGGTGCGCGAGCGCGCCTTTTCGCGCTTGGCGTCGATGCGACGGAACGGATCCTCGAACAGGCCGAGCTTCGCCTTCATCACCAGCACCTTGCGCACCGATTCATCGACCCGCGCGATCGGCACTTCGCCCTTGGCGACCAGGTCGGGCAGGTGATCGCGATAATAGCCGCTGGTCATGCTCATATCGACCCCGGCCAGGAAAGCGAGCTTGGCCGCCTCGCGCGCATCCGCCGCGAAGCCATGGTCGATCATCTCCATGTCGCCGGTGTAATCGGAAACGACAAAGCCATCGAACTTCCACTCGTCGAGCAGCAGCGTGCGCATCAGCCAGTCGTTGCCGGTCGAGGGGATGCCTGCGATCTCGTTGAACGAAGCCATGGCGGTGAGCGAACCCGAATCGAACGCGGTCTTGAACGGCGGCAGATAGACTTCGCGCAGCGTCCGCTCGGACATGTCGACGCTGTTATAGTCGAGCCCGGCCTCGGCCGCGCCATAGGCGGCGAAATGCTTTGCGCAGGACAACATCGAGTCGATCGCCTTCAGGTCCTTGCCCTGGAAGCCGCGCACCCGCGCCGCCGCGATCACCTCGCCGAGCAGCGTGTCCTCGCCCGCGCCTTCCATCGTGCGACCCCAGCGCTGGTCGCGCGCGATGTCGACCATCGGCGCGAAGGTCCAGTCGATGCCGGCCGCCGCGCCTTCATAAGACGCCATGCGCGCGGTGCGCTCGGCCAGATCGGGATCGAAGGCAGCAGCCTCGCCCACCGGCACCGGGAAGATCGTGCGGTGGCCGTGGATCACGTCGGCAGCGAACAGCAGCGGGATCTTGAGGCGCGATTTGGTCATCGCCACGGTCTGCATCCGGCGCGCCATCTCCACGCCATTGCCGTTGAACACGCCGGTCAGACGCCCCTTCTCGACCTCGGCGAGCTGCTCTTCGAAGCTCGGCCCGTTGGTCGGCGGATTGAGCGCAGTGGCGACGCCGCCGCCCCATGCCGCGGGAAGGATCGTCAGCTGCCCAGCCTTTTCCTCGACGGTCATCTTCGCGATCAGCGAATCGATGAAGGCAGGCACCGGCATCTTGCCCGCCGCCTGCAGCATCGCGCGCGCCGGGCTCGCAGCCCAGGCCGCGACAGCGCCTGCGCCCATCAGAGCCGCGCGCCGCGAAATCCTGGTGTCGAACATTGCAATTCCTCTCCTGAATACCGCGCAGCAATCGCCCGCGGGATTGTCTCCATGATATCCGACCGTGAAACTTTTTTGCTTGTCGCGGCCGACCGTAACCGGTTACATAACTCGGGCAAGGCTTGTATTGCAATCGCCGAAGCGGTCTGAAACGCAGGAATCATGCGTGCCCATCGATTTTGGGGACCGGGGAGAAGGGACTGAAATGGGCGAGGCCACCATCCGCGATGTCGCACGCCGCGCCGAAGTATCGGTCGCGTCGGTTTCGCGTGCGCTGAACGGCCTCGACAATGTCAGTGCCGAAACCCGCGAGAAGGTGATCAAGGCGGCGAACGAGCTTGGCTATGTGCCCCATGCCGGTGCCCGCAGCCTCAGCCTTGCCCGCGCCCATGCGATCGGCGTGGTCCTTCCCGATCTGCACGGCGAGTTCTTCTCCGAATGTGTGCGCGGCATGGACAAGGAAGCCAGCCGGCGCGGCTATCTGCTGCTGCTCTCCAACATGCATGACGACGGCGATCAGGCGGCGGTGGCGCTGCGCGCGATGCGCGGCCGGGTCGACGGACTGCTCGTCATGGCCCCGCACATCGCCCCCGAAACGCTCGAGCACGCCATTCCGCCGGCGATCCCCTCGGTGCTGCTCAACAGCCATGCCGACCTGCCCGGCCGGCCCACGCTGCGCTTCGACAACCGCGCCGGTGCCGAGGCGATTGTCGAGCATCTCGTCGCCAATGGCTATCGCCACATCGTCCATATCGCCGGCCCGGAGGGCAATCTCGACGCCGCCCAGCGCGCCGAGGGCTATCTCGCCGTCTGCGCCCGACACAGCCTGCCCCCGCGCATCCTGCCCGGCGACTTCAACGAGGAGGCCGGCGAAGCCGCCGCCCGCGCGATCCTGGCCAGCACCACGCACACCGATGCGGTGTTCGCCGCGAACGACATGATGGCGATCGGCTGCCTCCACACCCTGCGCGGCGCCGGCACGCGCGTGCCCGAGGACATCGCGATCGCCGGCTTCGACGACGTGCCGCTCGCCCGCTATCTCTCGCTCAGCACCGTGCGGGTGAACATCGCCGAGATGGGCGCCCGCGCCGTCTCCCGGCTGATCGACCTGCTCGAAGGCAAGGACCTGAACCGTGCCAGCGAGACCCTTTCCCCCGAGCTGGTGATGCGTGCCACAACGGCACCGCGCACCGCTCACCAGGGCGGAGCCGCGCATGCGTGACCGCGGCTCCGCTTCTTTCTCGGCCTGGACCGTAACCGGTTCCAGCGCCGCAGCCCATTCGGTCACACCCCGCCTCGGGGGCGGCGCCCTGCGCGTCGCCCCCATTCTTTAGGCCATGGGCAGGACCGCCCGCTTTCTCTCGTGTATGAGGCTTTGGACATGATCGACCGGCGCGCCCTTCTCTCGCAGTCTTCGCTGCTGCTCGCGGCCTCGACCCTGCCGGGCACCGCCACGGCCCAGTCGCGAAAGGGCGCTGCGGCGCGCTCGCTGCCGGCCTTTTACGAGGACATCGAATACCGCACCTTCCGCTGGTTCTGGGAAACCGCCCGGCGCGACAACGGGCTGGTGCCCGATCGCTACCCCTCGCCCAGCTTCTGCTCGATCGCCTCGGTCGGCTTCGCGCTCACCGCCTATCCGGTCGGCGTCGAGCGTGGCTGGATCACCCGGGCCGAAGCGCGCGACCTCACCCTCACCACGCTGCGCTTCTTCTGGGAAGCGCCGCAGGGCCCCGAACCGAGCGGCAAGATCGGCCATGCCGGCTTCTATTATCACTTCATCGACATGATCAGCGGCGAGCGCTTCGGGAAGACCGAGCTCTCCAGCGTCGATACCACGCTGCTGCTGATGGGCGTGCTGTTCGCCGGCCAATATTATGACCGGGCGGACGCGAAGGAACGCGAGATCCGCGATCTCGCCCAGAAGCTCTACGCGCGCGCCGACTGGAATTTCTTCCGCTCGGATGGCCGCAAGGCGGTGTCGATGGGCTGGCACCCCGAGCGCGGCCTGATCCCGAGCGACTGGAAGGGCTATAACGAGGGCATGTTCGTCTACATCCTCGGCCTCGGCGCACCGGTACATCCGCTGCCCGCCGACAGCTGGGATGTATGGACCAGCACCTATCCGCATTGCTGGCGCGGCGAGGGGCAGACCCGTCACCTCGCCTTCGCGCCGCTGTTCGGCCACCAATATAGCGAGTGCTGGATCGACTTCCGCGGTATCCGCGATGCGACGATGCGCGAAGCCGGCATGGACTATTTCGAGAATAGCCGCCGCGCCACCTATGCCAGCCGCGCCTATTGCATCGCCAATCCGCAAGGCTGGGACGGCTGGTCGAAGGACATCTGGGGCCTCACCGCCTGTGACGGCCCGGGCGATTTCAAGGTGGAGTTCAAGGGCAAGCCGACCGAGTTCTTCGGCTATTCGG
>PJUL01000799.1_pt1 | contig 18193 bp, 24 predicted proteins | sample 1512221 | NCBI WGS metagenome assembly PJUL01 (sample SAMN08177667, study PRJNA422409) | Feces metagenome, whole genome shotgun sequencing project.
GGCGGCTTCGGCGGCGGCAACCGTATGCCCCCGCAGGTCATCGGCGAAGGCACCGGCGTCGTTAAGTTCTTCAACGCGCAGAAGGGCTTCGGCTTCGTCGTTCGCGACGATGGCGGCGAAGACGTCTTCGTGCACATCTCGGCAGTTGAGCAGGCAGGCCTCACCGGCCTGGCCGAGGGGCAGCCGCTCGGCTTCACCCTCGTCGATCGCGGCGGCCGTATCTCGGCTACCGAGCTGAAGATCGACGGTGAGCCGATGCCGGTCGAAGAGCGCGCTCCGCGTGAAGACCGTGGCGGCGATCGCGGCGGCTTCGGCGGCGAGCGTGGCGGCGGTGGTCCGCAGCGTCAGCTGACCGGCGAGAAGGCGACCGGCACGGTCAAGTTCTTCAACGCCATGAAGGGCTTCGGCTTCATCCAGCGCGATGACGGCCAGCCGGACGCGTTCGTGCACATCTCGGCCGTCGAGCGTGCCGGCATGCCGACGCTCAACGAAGGCGACCGTCTCGAGTTCGAACTCGAAGTCGATCGTCGCGGCAAGTACGCGGCGGTGAACCTCACTCCTGGTAGCTGAGGTCAGCCTTCAGGCAGACAAATAAAGGGGTCGGGCGGAAACGTCCGGCCCTTTTGTTTTTTGGGGGGGGGCGAATGGCCGGTCTGGTGCGACCAGGGCTAATGGCAGTGCTGAGCGCGCTGGTGTTGCTCGTCGGGTGCGGCCCGCGGCCGACACGCGATCAGGCGATGTTGAAGGCGATTCGCGCCGAGGCACTGGTTCTGATGGCAAGTCCAGCCCATGATGACGCCTCGGTCCTCCCGAAGGCGCGCTGGCCGCAAACCATCGCCGCGCTTCGCCCGGAGCGCGTGTGGGTCGATCCGGACGGCGTCGAGATCCTGACAAAAGGCTATTTCGATGGGGGCTGGGGGTATTTCGTGCCCCGCGATCCGCGCCAGCCGCTCGAGCCCCAAGGCCGGTTCGAGAAGGCCGGGGAGGGAGTCTATTGGCATCACCCCTATTAGCGTTTGGCCCCTGTCAGCGTTCGGGCAGTGCAGGGACGCGCGAACCTAACCCAATATCAGTGCTGCTCCGCCAAGGATTCCAACCACGCTGAGCCCCCGCATCCACGTCACCCGCTCGCCAAGAAAGAAGATGGCGATCGCCAATGCCGTTACCATTCCCGTTTCGCGCAGCGCGGCGAGCGGCGCGATCGCCCCAAGCGCATAGGCATTGAGCGCCAGGCCATAGGTGACGATCGATAGCGCGCCGGCGGCCACGCCCGGCTTCCACTGCCCAAGCGCTGCCGCGAAGATGCGGCCGCGCGAGAGCAGCGCGAACATGACGACGATCGCGGCGCCCGAGCAGACGAACGACCAGACGATATAGCTGACCGGACGGGGCGCGGCGCGAACGCCGTGCGCATCGGCGACCGTATAGCAGCCGATCATCGCCGCGGTGAACAGCGCCCAGCCAAGCCCCGCGCGGCTGAGATGGCGACCGATCACCAGCATGACGACTGCGCCGCCGATCACGGCGATGCCGAGGATCTCGCGCGCCGAAACCGCTTCGCCGAAAATCAGGATCGCCAGTGCCGCCGTGAGCATCGGTGCGGCGCCCCGCATCACCGGATAGGCGGCGGAGAAGTCACTGTTCTCGAAGGCGCGGACGACGGCGTAGAGATACAGGCAATGGATCGCGGCGCTCAGGCCGAGCCAGCCCCAGGCGTCTGTGGGCAGCGGCACCAGCAAGGTAGCGGGAAGCAGGATCAGCGCGCTCGACCCGTCGATGATCGCGCGGCCCGCCATCTTGTCCTTGCCACCCTTCAGGATCGCATTGACCACGGCATGGATCGAGCCCGAGGCGATCATCATCGCCGGGGCCAGCAGTTCGGGGCTCACAATTCGATCTGGCGGCGGCCGAGCCACAAGGCGAGCAGGGCTCGCGAGACGATCGCCGATAGCAGCACCAGCGGCACGACGATCCACAGGGTGAGCAGTTGCACTTCCGTCCATTGCCCGGCGACCAGATGGCGCGCGCTGGTGAGGGCGGTTCCGGCTAGGACGATCGCGGCGGTGGCGAGCCCGGCCAGCAATCCGGTGCCGATCCAGCGGTGCCAGGGCAGGGCAGGATCACGCAGGAGCAGCAGCGCGAGCGGCACGCCGATCACGGCGGCATAGCAGATTCCGAACAGGGCAAGCGTTCCCCAGATGCGCGGGAAACTGTCGCCCGCATTCGATCCGGCGGCGAAGATGCCGGGCAGGAGCGACGCGATCACCGGGCCCGCGAGCACGCAGACGATGAGCGATAGCGGCGGGATGCGTGGCCCTTCTCCCATGGGGGGAGACTGGCTCAGGTCACGAGCTTGCGCAACGTCTCGATCGTGTCCGCCTCGTGCGCGGGCTTGTCGTTGCGGATGCGGCTGATCCGGGGGAAGCGCATTGCGAGGCCCGATTTGTGGCGCTTCGATTCGTGAATCGAATCGAAGGCGACTTCGAGAACGAGCGTCTTGTCGGTTTCGCGCACCGGGCCGAAGCGATTTACCGTGTGGTTGCGCACATGGCGGTCGAGCCATTTCAGCTCTTCGTCGGTGAACCCGAAATACGCCTTGCCGACGGGGAGCAACTCGCCGTCCGGCGTCCAGGCGCCGAAAGTATAGTCGGAATAGAAGCTGCTGCGCTTTCCGGAACCGCGCTGCGCGTACATCAGCACGCAATCGGCGATGAGGGGATCGCGCTTCCATTTGTACCAGAGGCCAGCGCGACGGCCGGCGACATAGGGCGAATCGCGCCGCTTCAGCATTATGCCTTCGATCGCAGCGTCGCGGGCGCCGGCGCGAATCTCCTCCAGCGCGGCGAAGTCGGCGGCGTCGATCACCGAAGATAGATCGAAGCGGTCGGGGGCAAGGCGGGGGACGAACGCTTCGAGCCGGGCGCGGCGCTGCGACCAGGGCAGGTCGCGCAGGTCTTCCTCCCCATCGAAGAGGATGTCGTAGAGGCGGACAAAGGCGGGATATTCGGCGAGCGTCTTCGCGCTCACCAGCTTGCGGCCGAGGCGCTGCTGGAGCGCGTTGAAGCTCGCCGCTTCCCCACCCTGGAACTCGCCCTTCACCAGAAGCTCCCCGTCGAGCACGCCGGGCGTGGCGAAGCTGGCGGCGACTTCGGGGAAGCTGTGGGTGATGTCGTCGCCGGCGCGGCTGTAGAGCCGGGTCTCGCCTGCGACATGGACGAGCTGGACGCGGATGCCGTCCCATTTCCACTCGGCGGCATAGTCGGCAAGGTCGACGCTCTCCGCCTCCAGCGGATGGGCGAGCATGAAAGGGCGGAAGACGGGGACGTTGCGCGCGGTCGGCTGTTCGCCGCGGCCCTCGGCCCAGTCGAACAGCGATTCATAGGGTGGGGCGAGGCCGTGCCAGACTTCTTCCACCGCATCGACATCGAGCCCGAAGGCCTGGGCGAGCGCGGTCTTGGCGAGGCGTGCGGAGATGCCGACGCGCAGTGCGCCGGTGGCAAGCTTGAGCAGGGCGAACCGCTCGTCGGCCTCGAGCCGGTCGAGCATCGCGGCGAGGGCGGCCGGGGCATCGGACTTCGAGATGCTGCCGAGTGTGGCGATCACCTGCGACACGGTGAGCGGCGCGGCCTCCGCCGGCGGGATCGGCGGCTCAGGCCAGAGTAGCGCGATCGTCTCGGCCGAATCGCCGACGAAGTCGCGGCTCATCGCGTAAAGCACGGGGTCGACCCGGGCCTCGATCAGGGCGCGGAGCAGGGCCGGCTTCACGGCGGGCAGGTCGAGCGTGCCGGTGAGCGCGGCCATTGCCCAACCGCGATCGGGATCGGGCGTCGCCCGGAGATAATCGCCGATCAGCTTGAGCTTGGCGTTGCGCGAGCGCGTGTAGATCAGGCTATCGAGAAGATCGGCAAAGGCGCGCATGATGCGCCAACGCATAGCGCAGCCGATGCGCTCCCGTTACGATGCTCGATATGCGGGTAATGCGATTCGTGCCGGTCGGCCTGGCGACAGCATTGCTGGGACTGCTGCTCTGGGGCTTCCTTGAGGCGCGGGCCGATCCGATCGTACGCCGCGCCGAGATTGCCTTGCCTGGCCTTCCGGCCGGCACGATGCCGCTCCGGGTGCTGCTGATAAGCGATATCCACGCCGGCAATATCGCGGTCACGCCGGCGCGGCTCGAGCGGGTGGTGGGGCAGGTCAACGCACTGCAACCGGACCTGGTGCTGATTGCCGGTGATTTCCAGCCCGGCGAAGCGGAGATCGATGCCGCCACTGCAACTGCAGGCCTGGCGCCCCTCAAGGCATTGCGCGCGAGGCTGGGAGTTGTCGCGGTGCCAGGCAATCACGATCACTGGACGGGGCTCGGTGCTGTGCGCAAGGCGCTCGAGGCCGCCAATGTGACCTTGCTGGCAAATCAGGCGATAGCGCGCGGGCCGCTGGTGATCGCGGGGGTCGATGACGATTATTCGCGGCATGCGCGCACCGCGCAGACCGTCGCTGCGGCCCGACGGCTGCCGGGCGCGAAGCTGGTGCTCACGCATTCCCCGGACATCGCCCCGCAGCTTCCAGCCGATTTCCCCCTGCTGCTAGCCGGGCATACCCATTGCGGGCAGGTGTTCATCCCATTCTATGGCTCGCTCGATCCGGTCTCCCGCTACGAGGATCGCTATCGCTGCGGGATCATCCGCGAAGGCTTGCGCACGGTAATCGTCGGCGCGGGGATTGGCGGAAGCCTGCCGCTTCGCCTGAATGCGCCGCCTGATCTGTGGCTGCTTACACTGGTGCCAGTTGCAATAGCGCCGTCACGAAAAGCGGGTTAGGCTCGGCGCTCCATAACCGGAGGGGTCTCCATCCAATGAAGCTCGTTCTCACCGCCGCTGCGCTCGCCTGCCTGCCGGTCGCCGCTTTCGCCCAGACTGCGCCGGCTCCCGCCGCGACTCCGGCACCCGCCGCCGCGCCGGCCGCCGCCGTGAAGTTCAGCGCCGACACGCCGATCGAGGCGCTGTTCGCCAACGAGGCGACCAAGGCGGTGCTGGTCGCCGATGGTCTGGGCGACGTCGAGAAGCACCCTGCCTATGACCAGTTCCGGAGCATGAGCTTCCGCTCGGTCGCCCCGTTCTCGGAGGGCAAGATCACCGACGAGCTGCTGGCCAAGCTCGACACCGATCTCGCCAAGGTCAAGTAACGGAAAAGGGGCCGGAATCGCCTGATTCCGGCCCCTTCTATTGGGATTCGGGCCGTTCAGCCCTTGCGGCTGGCCTCGAACAGGAACCAGGCGCGCTCCTCGGCCTGATCGGTCCATTCGTCGACGATGCCGCTGGTGGCGTTGTCTCCGGCATCCTCGGCAGCCTGCTTCACGGTGCGGAAGCTCTCGACCAGCTTGAGATTGTCCTCGCGCAGTTCGGCGAGCATGTCGCCCGGCGAGACATAGTCCGCGTCATTGTCGGTGAGCGTCTGGCGGCGGGCGATGTCGCCGATCGAGCGCAACGTGACGTTGCCGGTCTTGCGCACACGCTCGGCGATCGCGTCGGTGACGCCGTAGATCTGCGCCGCCTGATCGTCGAGCAGCAGGTGGTAGTCGCGGAAATGCGGTCCCGACACGTGCCAGTGGAAGTTCTTGGTCTTGAAATAGAGCGCGAAGCAATCCGCCAGCGCACTGTTGAGCGCGTCGGCAACGCTCTTCGTGTCGTTGCGGTTGAGGTCGGTGGGGGTGCGGAGCGCCGCGTTCGTGTCAGCCATTTTTCGTCCTCCCGGATAATCGGTTCGCAGTGTCAACGAACGGGATATAGGGACGGCTCCGTGCGATGCACTTGCATTTTGCCGATCTCAGAAATCGATCAGGTCAAACGCAGTGCGCTCACGCCGATCCAGCATCCGGCGACAAAGAAGACGATGCCGCTCAGGATGCGCAGCCAGCGCAGCGGCAGATCCTTCCAGGCCTTTTCGCCGAGCACCGCGGCGATGAAGGCGATGGCGAAGCTGGCGATCGAGGCACCGGCGGCGGCGAACCAGGGCTGGCCGCTCGTCGACAGCGCGAGGGTGAAGAAGGGCGTGCGCTCGCCGAAGGACAGGATCAGCACCCCGAGCAGCGGCGTGAGAAAGGCGCCGAGCTTCCAGCCGGTCAGCCGGTCCGGCGCCTTGCCTGCTCCGATCGCGCCGAATGCGCCGAAGATCAGCGCGAGCGCCAGCAGCAGCGATTTGGCATTGGGCGTCATCATCGGCGCCATGAAGGTGGCGGCACCCGCGGCGATGCCGTTGCTCGCCGCATGGGCCAGCCCCGCCGCCAGCGCCACGAGCAGCGGGCGCCGGTAGCGGTCGGCGAGAATCGCCGCGAGCATCGCCGGCTTGTCGCAAAGCTGGGTGATGGCGGCCAGCAGGAAGGCCGGGACCAGAGCTTCCATGGCACTTCCCTTTCGGCGGATATTGTGACGTGACGGGGTTAAACCCGCGTGAAGCATCCAGCGATGGGCACCCAGCCTTGACTTTTGGAAGAGAATCGCACAGTTGCCCGCGTCTGGCAGCGGTGCGCTCAGCGTGCCGCTCTTTTCTTTTTACAAGATTCAAGGGTTACGGGTCATGGCCAAGCCGACCACTGTCAAGATCAAGCTCGTCAGCACGGCGGACACGGGTTTCTTCTACGTCACGAAGAAGAATCCGCGTACCCAGACCGAGAAGTTCTCGTTCCGCAAGTACGACCCGGTCGTGCGCAAGCATGTCGAGTTCAAGGAAGCCAAGATCAAGTAATCCGCTTTAGCGGATTGCAGTCCCCGCCTCGTGCGGGGATCGATCAGAGCAGAAGCCCCGGGCCCTTGGGCTGCGGGGCTTCTTCTGTGCCCTCCGTCGGTGCTTCGACCGCAGCAACGGGAGCAGGGGCGGGCGGTGCGGCCGATTCGGCCGGCATCAGCGCGCGCACTTCCTCCATGAAGCGGACCAGGCTGATCGGCTTGGAGACATAGGCATTGGCGCCCGCGGTGCGGATGCGTTCCTCGTCGTCGCGGCCGGCATAGGCGGTCACCGCCATGATCGGGATATGGCGCAGCCGCGTATCGAGCTTCATGTGCTGGATGATCTCAAGGCCGGTGACGTGGGGCATCTGGATGTCCATCACCACAAGCTGAGGATCGAAGTCGCGGGCCCGCGTCACCGCCTCGCGCCCGTCGCGCACGGGTTCGACCTCGAACTGATGCGCGCGCAACAGATCGCAGAACAGCTTCAGATTGAGTTCGTTGTCCTCGACAACGAGCACCCTTTTTGCCACGCGCTACCCCCGGGATCCAATTTCGGTGATGTAGGCTATGGCGAGCGTGGAAACAAATGCGGAAGCGCTGGCGCTGCAAGCACTTGTCTGGACGCTGGGCGACGAATCGCGGGCACGGCGCCTGCTCGACCTGACCGGCCTCGATCCACACGACCTGCGCGCGCGGGTCGGCGATGCGGTGGTGCTGGCCGCGACCCTGTCCTTCCTCGAATCCTATGAGCCCGATCTTGTCGCCTGCGCCGAGGCGCTCGACATAAGCCCCGAACAACTGGTCGCCGCCCGGGCGATACTGGAACGCCGATGAAACCGCTGCTGATCACCGATTGCGACGAAGTCCTGCTCCACATGGTCCGCCATTTCGGCGTGTGGCTGGGCGAGACCCATGACATCGACTTCGCGCCCGATGGCGCCGATTTCGCCAATTCGATGCGGCGGCGGAGCGATTCGTCGGTGATCGGACGCGAAGAGATGTGGGGGCTGCTCGACGGTTTTTTCCCGGCCGAGATGGAGCGCCAGACGCTGGTGCCGCACGCCCGCGAGGCGCTGGCAGCGCTTGCCGAGCGCGCCAACATCGTCGTGCTGACCAATTTGCAGGATCATTGCCGCGCGCATCGCATCGCCCAGCTCGCCAATCACGGCATCGAGCACCGGGTGGAGTGCAACCAGGGCGGCAAGGGCTCGCCGGTGGCGCGGCTGATCGAGGAATTCGCGCCGAGCGTGACGGTGTTCGTCGACGATCTGGCCGTGCACCACGAATCGGTGGCGAAGCACGCGCCGGGCGTGTTCCGGCTGCACATGGTCGCCGAGCCCAGCCTGGCGCCCAGCGTGGTGCCGGCGCCACATGCGCATGCCCGAATCGACGACTGGCTGGTGGCGCGCGACTGGATCGAGGCGCGCTTCGACGCAGGCTTGACCGCCGACGCGGCGAGTGGTTGAGCAGAGGCCATGACCACGCATGTCGACCGCAAGCTCGAAGAGCTTGGCCTCACCCTTCCCGAAGCCGCGGCGCCTGTCGCCGCCTATGTCCCGGTGGTGGAGGCGAACGGCCTGCTCCACATCTCGGGCCAGCTGCCCTTCAAGGACGGCGCGCTGATGACCGGCCGACTCGGCGCGGACCGCGATCTCGAATTCGGTGCGGAAGCGGCACAGCGCTGCGCGCTGATGCTGGTCGCCCAGATCAAGAAGTATCTCGACGGTGACATCTCGCGCGTCGAGCGCATCGTGAAGCTGGGCGTGTTCGTGAACTCGACCGCCGATTTTACCGACCAGCCCAAGGTCGCCAATGGCGCCTCGGAGCTGATGCAGGCGCTGTTCGGCGATGCCGGCAAGCATGCCCGCAGCGCCGTGGGCGTGCCGACCCTGCCGCTCGGCGCTGCGGTCGAAGTGGACGCGGTCGTCCAGATCCGCTGATTTCCGTCCGATCGCAGTTCTGGCCTGCCCGCTCGCGCGGGTGGGCCTTTTTCTGTGCCCGGCATCTTGGCCTGTTGCTGGCCAGCAACAGTTCGTCACGATCCCGTGACGGAACAGCAATTAATGTTGTGCGGTGCAGCGACGTGCGGCAAGGAGGTCGTGTTCCGCAAGCAGCGCAGGCCATCGAGCCTCTCAGTCGACGCAGCACCGGAGCAGCAGGCGGGAACCCTTTTGAATAAAACGGGAAGGGTATTCCATGCGCTACACCATGATCAGCCTCGCCGCGCTTGCGGCCGCGGTCGCAGCCACGCCGGCAATGGCTCAGGATCAGACCGATCCGGCACCGGCCGTCACCATCAGCGGCAGCGTCGCCGTGGTCAGCGACTACAAGTTCCGCGGCATCTCGCAGACCGACGGCAATTTCGCCGTGCAGGGCGGCATCACCGTGAGCCACGCATCGGGCTTCTACGTCTCGGTCTGGGGTTCCTCGATCGACGACTATGTGACGGTGCACGGCACCGCGCATCAGGAGATCGACCTGATCGCCGGCTACAAGCATGCCTTTGACGGCGGCGTGACCGTCGATGTCGGCGCGCTCTACTATGTCTATCCGGGCACCCGTCCGGGCTTCACGGGCGACAAGAGTTCGTCGGACTTCGTCGAGCCATACGCCTCGGTCTCCTATGCAATCGGCCCGGTCACCGGGAAGGTTACCGGCAATTATGCGCCGAAGCAGAAGGCGCTGGCGATCGATCAGGGCCAGACCGGCCTGAAGAAGGAAGACAATTTCTACCTGGCCGGTGACCTCTCGGTCGCGATCCCGAAGACTCCGGTTGGTCTCACGGCCCATCTCGGCCACACTTGGGGTCCGAGCTGGCTGTCGGGTCCGACCGACGAGTATACCGACTGGGGCGTGGGAGCGACCTTCACCTACAAGTCGCTCACCTTCGGCGTGAACTATGTCGATACCGACACCAAGTTCATCACGCCGAGCAGCAAGGACGCCGCCAAGGGCGGTATTCTCGGCTCGGTGAGCGTCGCCTTCTAAATTTGGGAGGAAGGGGAGCGCGCCGCGCTCCCCGCCATACGGAAACGCCGGCCTGCATGGGGATGCAGGCCGGCGTTTCTATTTCGTGCGCTCGGGAAGCCGTGCCGCTTATTGCGGCGTGCTGGCCTTGGCATCCTTGCCGTCGCCCTGCGGCGCCGCGACGATGTCACGCGTGGTCTGGCCCTTGTCGACGACGGTGGTGCCGGGGCTGCCCGCGGTCGAGCGCGCGCCGACATCGGCGCCGGTGCTGCCCGACTGGTCCATGATCGCCTGCTCGCCGGGGCTGCGCGCCGCCGAGCCGCCGAACAGCGCGTCCAGCGCCTGGTTGGCCGCATTGCCTTCCTGCGGACGCGGAGCGCCCGGCTGCGGCGGAACCAGCGCGAAATCGGGCGGGATCACCAGCGGCGCCTGGCGCGCGACGGCGAATTCGTCCGGACGTGCGCGATCATAGCCCTTCTTGCCGCAGGCGGAGAGCGAGGCCGCGAGCGCGATCGCGCTCACGATGGTAACGGTCTTACGCATTGACTTCATTCTCCACAGCGGCCGGGCTGTCGCCTGCGGCCTTATCGCGCACTAGAAGGGCGCGGATCAACAGGATCAGCACGCCGATGGTAATCGCCGCATCGGCGACGTTGAAGACCAAAAACGGGCGCCAGGTCCCGAAATGCAGGTCGGCGAAATCGACGACGAAGCCGAGGCGCGCGCGATCGAGGATGTTGCCCAGCGCACCGCCCAGCACCATGCCGAGCGCACAGATGTCGGGCAGCTTCTTCTCGCGGAACATCCACCAGACCACGCCCGCCGCGATCGCGCCGGTGAGCAGCACCAGCATCCAGCGGGTGCCATCGCTGTTCGCGGCGAACAGGCCGAGCGACACGCCGATATTGGCGACGAAGCGCAGGTCGAAGATCGGCAGCACTTGCTGGACATGGTTGAGCCCGTCCATGCCCAGCTTCTGGGCAATCAGGGACTGGACGAACGCCAGATCGACGCCGAGCGCGCGCACGACGAGCAGCTTCGTCACCTGATCGATGACGAAAACCAGGGCCGCCACGGCAAAGCCGATTCCACGAGTCACGTTCATTCCACCACCCCGGCACAGCGGTCGCACAAGGCGCCGTCCTGCGCAACTTCCGGGAGATGCCGCCAACAGCGGCCGCATTTATGGCGCTGGGTGGGCACGACCGTGACCGCGTCCCCCTTTGTGACCTTTGAGACGATGAACAGCTCGGTGAGGTCCTCCTCCGACGCCGGCAGCGACGGCACGGTCACTTCGGCCTCGAGGCTCGATCGCACCTGCTTTTCGCGGCGATAGGGCTCGATCGCCTCGGTCACCTGCTGGCGCAGCGCGCGGATCGCGGCCCAGTCGCTCTCGACCGAGGCGCCTTCCGGCAGCACCGGCCATTCGAGCATGTGGACCGATTCGTCCTCGCTCGGGAAGCGCGCCTGCCACACCTCCTCGGCCGTGAAGGCGAGGATCGGCGCGGCATAGCGGACCAGCGCATGGAACAGGGTGTCGAGCACGGTGCGATAGGCGCGGCGCTTGGCCGAGCCCTCGGCCTCGCAATAGAGGCAGTCCTTGCGGATATCGAAGAAGAAGGCCGAGAGGTCCTCGTTCATGAAATCCGTTAGCGCACGGCTGTAGCGGTTGAACTCGAAGCCATCCGCCGCGCTGCGCAGTTCCTTGTCGAGCTCGGAGAGTCTGGCGAGGACGTAGCGCTCGAGCTCGGGCATTTCGGCCACGGGCAGGCGCTCGGACTCGGAGAAGCCGTCGAGTGCGCCAAGCAAATAGCGGAAGGTGTTGCGGACCTTGCGGTACGCGTCGCCGGTGCCGGCGAGCACTTCCTTGCCGATGCGGACATCGTCGAAATAGTCGGTCTGCGCCACCCACAGCCGCAGGATGTCGGCGCCGCCCTGATCGATTTCCTTCAGGGGGTCGACGACGTTGCCGAGCGACTTGGACATCTTCTTGCCCTTGCCGTCGAGCGCGAAGCCGTGGGTCAGCACTGCGTCATAGGGCGCACGGCCGCGCGTGCCCGAGCTTTCGAGCAGCGACGACTGGAACCAGCCGCGATGCTGGTCCGAACCCTCGACATAGAGATCGGCACGGGTGCCGGCGCCGTAGCGCGCCTCGATCACGAAGCTGTGGGTCGAGCCCGAATCGAACCAGACGTCGAGGATGTCGGTGATCACTTCATAGTGGGCGAGGTCATATTTCTCGCCGAGCAACGCCTGGTGATCGCCCTGGTACCAAGCGTCGGCGCCGCCGGTGGTGAAGGCTTCGAGGATACGGGCGTTCACTTCCGGATCGCGGAGATATTCGCCGGTCTGGCGGTGGACATAGAGCGCGATCGGCACGCCCCAGGCGCGCTGGCGGCTTATCACCCAGTCGGGGCGGCCTTCCACCATCGCGCGGATGCGGTTGATCGCACGCTCGGGGACCCAGCGGGTATTCTCGATCGCGTCGAGCGCGATGCCGCGCAGGGTGGCGCCGTTCGAAGCGGTGGCCTCGCGCGATTCGTCGTCCCAGCTGGTGTCGCGCGTCGCGGTGTTCGCCCGGTCCATCGGGATGAACCATTGCGGCGTGCAGCGGAAGATCACCTTGGCCTTGGAGCGCCAGCTGTGCGGATAGCTGTGGGTGAAGTCGTCCGAGGCGGCGAGCAGGGCGCCCGCTTCGCGCAGGTCGGTGCAGATCGGGCCGTCGCTGGCGACGAACTTCTTGTTGATCACCGATCCCTGGCCGCCGAGCCACAGCCAGTCCGGCCGGTACATGCCCGCCGCATCGACCGCGAACACCGGATCGATGCCGTTTGCCTTGCAGAGCAGGAAATCGTCCTCGCCGTGGTCGGGCGCCATATGGACGAGGCCGGTACCGGCATCGGTGGTGACGAAGTCACCGGCGAGGAACGGACGCGGCTTGGCGAAGAACCCGCCGAGCTTGTGCATCGGGTGGTTCGCGACGGCACCGGCGAGCTGCGAACCCTTGAACGTGCCAAGCGACTTGGCTTCAGCCGAAGTCGGATCATACCCCCAGCGCTTCATGGTCACTGCCTGAAGGTCGAGAGCGATGACGAAACGACGACCGTTCCACTCGACCAGCTCATACTCAACCTCCGGCCCATAGGCCAAAGCCTGGTTCACCGGGATCGTCCACGGGGTGGTCGTCCAGATCACGGCATGCGCGCCGACCAGTTCGGGCGCGTTCGGCGCCTCGGTGATCTCGAACGCCACGTCGATCTGGGTCGAGGTGATGTCCTCATATTCGACTTCGGCCTCGGCCAGTGCGGTCTTCTCGACCGGCGACCACATCACCGGCTTGGCGCCGCGATAGAGCTGGCCGCTCTCGGCGAACTTGAGCAGCTCGCCGGCGATGATCGCCTCGCTCTCGAAGTTCATCGTGAGGTACGGGTTGGACCAGTCGCCCATCACGCCCAGCCGCTCGAACTGCTCGCGCTGCACGCCGACCCATTTCTCGGCATAGGCGCGGCATTCGGCGCGGAAGGCGACAGGATCGACTTCGTCCTTGTTGAGCTTCTTGGCGCGATAGGCCTCTTCGACCTTCCACTCGATCGGCAGGCCGTGGCAGTCCCAGCCCGGGATGTACGGTGCGTCCTTGCCCATCAGGCTCTGCGAGCGGACGATGATGTCCTTGAGGACCTTGTTCATCGCATGGCCCATGTGAATGTCGCCATTCGCATAAGGTGGGCCGTCGTGCAGGATGAAGCGGGTGCGGCCGGCACGCTGCGCGCGCAGCTTGTCGTACAGCCCGATCTTCGCCCAGCGTGCCAGGATAGCCGGCTCCTTCTGGGCAAGGCCGGCCTTCATGGGGAACTCGGTCTTCGGCAGGAAGACGGTGTCGCGATAGTCTTTTGCTTCGGTCATGCGTGGGCGGGAATTAGAGGAAGCGGGGCCTCGTGCAAAGTACCTGTTCCGATAGCGGAGCTATTGGGCGATTTTACGGAACCGGCGGGGAATTTCAGGCGTCCCTTGCGCCATGAATATTCCGGTCCAGAACATCGCTGGGCCCGGGGGCGGTGACGAAATTGCCGATCTGGCCGGGCATTATCTGCTGCTTCCCGAGCGGGAGGGACTGGCGCGGATCGATGCCGAGATCGCTCGCGTCACCTCCGAATCGCTCTGGGACGATGTCAGCAAATGGCACCGAGTGCGGCTGCGCCTGATCCGCCTGCACCATCAGGCGGCGCGCGAGTCGCGTTAGCCGAGGATCTCGCGTGCCCTGGTCGCGTCGGCGTCGATCTGGGTCTTGAGCGCATCCAGCGAATCGAATTTCGCCTCGGGGCGCAGATAGTCGATCAGCTGGACCTCGATCGTCTGGCCGTACAGGTCGCCCGAGAAATCGAAGAAATAGGGCTCGAGCAACTCGACCGGCGGCTCGAAGGTCGGGCGGATGCCTAGGCTCGCCACGCCACCGACCACGCGCCCGTCGGCAAGCCGCCCGCGCACCGCATAGATGCCGTAGGCCGGGCGCAGATAATTGGCGAGGCTGAGGTTCGCGGTTGGGAAGCCGAGCGTGCGGCCAACCTGATCGCCATGCTGGACCACGCCCTCGATCGCGAACGGGCGGGTGAGCAACCGGGCGGCGTCGGCCGGCCGGCCTTCGCGAAGATGCATGCGGATGCGGCTCGAGGAGACGGTCTCGCCATCGAGCTGCACCGGAGCCACCGTCTCGGCCGAAAAGCCCAGCTCCGCCCCGAGCGCGGCGAGCGTCGCGACATCGCCTTCGCGGCCCTTGCCGAAGGTGAAGTCGCCGCCGGTGACCACGCCGCCGGCGCCGATGCACTGCACCAGCCGCTCCTCGGCGAAGCCGCGCGCACTGAGCGCCGCCAGTTCGGCATTGAACGGGAAGACCAGCATCGCATCGACGCCGGCTTCGGCGAGCAGGCGCTGGCGCTGGTCCATCGTGGTCAGGCGGAACCAGGGGCTGTCCGGGCGGAAATAGCGTTGCGGGTGCGGATCGAAGGTACCGACGATCGCGGGCCGCCCCTCGGCGCGCGCGCGCTCGACCGCACGGCCGACCACCGCCTGATGCCCCAGGTGAAACCCGTCGAAATTACCGAGCGCGACGATCGCGCCCCGATAGCGGGGCGGGACTGCCGAGCCGCCGTCAAGCCGCTCCATGGAGCGGGCTATAGGGACGGGTGCGTCGCGCAACAACTCCCCCTCCCATCGGGAGGCGGGGGATTTCTCACTTCCCGGCCACGATACCGGCGCGCAGCACGCGCAGGACGTTGCCGCCCATCACCTTGCCGATGTCCTGCGGCGACAGTCCGGCATCGACCAGCGCGCCGGTGATCGCGATCAGCTTCGACGAATCCCAGCCGGTGGTGACCGCTCCGTCGAAATCCGAGCCGAGGCCGACATGGTCGATGCCGACCAGGTCGCGGACGTGCAGAATCGCGCGGACCACGTTCGCCGGCTCGGTACCGCACACCGCTGCGTCCCAATAGCCGATGCCGACCACGCCGCCGGTCCGCGCGACGCCCCGGATCTCGTCATCGGTCAGGTTGCGGTTGACCTTGCAGGTCGCCTGCACGCCGCCATGGCTGGAGACGACCGGACGCTTCGCCATGGCGAGGATCTCGGCGACCGATTCGTGGCTCGAATGAGCGATATCGACGATCATGCCGAGCTGCTCCATCCGCTGCACCACCTGACGGCCGAGCGGGGTGAGCCCGCCCTTCTTTACCCCGTGCATCGATCCGGCGACGTCATTGTCGAAGAAATGCGCGAGACCCGCCATGCGGAAGCCTGCGGCATGGAGCCTGTCGAGATTGCCGATCTGGCCTTCAAGGTCCTGCAGGCCCTCGATCGAAAGCATGCCGCCGACCACCGTCTTGCCGCGCGCGCGATCGGCGAGGAGCTGGTCGAGCTCCTGCGGAGTGTGGATCACCCGCAGCTTGCCGTTCGACCCGGCGGCGGCGCGATCGAGCTTGCGGGCGTGGAACAGCGAGCGTTCGAGCAGCGAAGTCCAGGTTTTTGGGGGCTGGAGCTGGGCAATGGTCAGCAGCGTGATATTGTCGGTGTCGCCAGTATTGGCGTCGTAATTCTGGTGCTTCGGGGTCTTGGTGACCGAAGAGAAGACCTGGAGCGCGACATTGCCCTCGATCAGCCGCGGCAGATCGACCTGACCGGTGTTCGACCGCTCGAGCAGGCTTCGGTTCCACATCAGCGTATCGGCATGCATGTCGGCGATCTGCAGCGAGGCGTGGAGCTTCTTCACCGCGTCGCTCGGCTTGGCCAGCTTGACCGGCGTCACCTTGTTCATGCTGCCTTCGACGATCCCCGGGGCGAAACCGAAAAACCCGATCGCGGCCAGCACGAGGACGCCGAGTATTCCCCAGAGGATCTTCTTCTTCATGGTTGCGTCCGCTCCAGCGTCACGAAGCTGTAGGCAGGGCGCCCCGCTTCTTCCTGAAAATTCTCGCGCGCAACTTCGCGCCATTCAACCCCGAAAGCGGGAACCACCGCATCCCCCGCGAAATCGCCATGGACTTCGGTGAGTTCGATCCGGTCGGGCGTGAACAGCGCGAAGATCTCCGCCCCGCCGATCACCGCGACCTCGCCGGGACCGGCGAGCGCCAGCGCTTCTGCCGGCGTGTGGGCGACCTCGGCGCCTTCGGCCTGCCACGCGCGGTCGCGAGTCAGCACGATGTGGCGGCGGCCGGGCAGGGGCGAGGGGAAGCTGTCGAAGGTCTTGCGTCCCATGATCATCGGCTTGCCCATGGTCTGCGCCTTGAAGCGCTTGAGGTCGGCGGGCAGGCGCCAGGGCAGCTGGCCGTCGCGGCCGATCACGCCATTGTCGGCGCGGGCGAGATGGAAGGAAATCACCTGCATCCACCGGCTCCGGCGGCGCGGTCAGGCATTTCCGCCGGCCTGCGCCCTGGCGCCGTTGCTCCAGCCCTTCTGCCACGCGGCCATGAGGGTGCCGCTCTTGTAGGGGTTAGCCGATTCCGGCTTGCCGTTCTTTCCGGCCCCATAGCCTTCCTGCCATGCCTTTTCCTGCGGTGCGGCCATATTCTTTCTCCGTGATACCGCCGGGCAGGGCGCGCCCGGCTAACAAAATGGGCCGAATTCTAGACCGCCACCGGCGCCTTGATATGCGGCTGGGCGACGTAATCGTGGATTACGAAGTCCTCATATTCATACGCATCGATCGAGCCCGGGTTGCGCAGGATCTCCAGCCGAGGGATCGGACCCGGCGTGCGGCTCAGCTGCTCGCGAGCCTGGTCGAGATGGTTCGAATAGAGGTGGCAGTCGCCGCCGGTCCACACGAAGTCGCCGACTTCGAGCCCGGCCTGCTGGGCGAGCAGATGGGTGAGCAGCGCATAGCTGGCGATATTGAACGGCACGCCGAGGAAGATGTCGGCCGAGCGCTGGTAGAGTTGGAGGCTCAGCTTGCCATTGGCGACATGGCACTGGAACAGGCAGTGGCAGGGCGCCAGCGCCATGGCGTGGAGTTCGCCCGGGTTCCACGCGGAGACGACCATGCGACGCGAGCCCGGATTGGTCTTCAGCGTCTCGATCAGCTCCTTGATCTGGTCGATATGGCGGCCGTCCGCCGCCTCCCAGTCGCGCCACTGCTTGCCGTATACCGGGCCGAGATCGCCATTCTCGTCGGCCCATTCGTCCCAAATGCTGACCTTGCGCTCCTGCAGCCACTTCACATTGGTGTCGCCGCGCAGGAACCAGATCAGCTCGTGGATGATCGATTTCAGGTGCAGCTTCTTGGTCGTGACCAGCGGAAACCCCTCCGACAGGTCGAAGCGCATCTGGTGGCCGAAGACGGCCAGCGTGCCGGTGCCGGTGCGGTCGTCCTTGCGGACGCCCTCGGTCAGGACGCGTTGGAGCAGGTCGTGATACTGGCGCATGGCGACTCTCTGGAAGGCGCGCGACTATAGCGGCTGACGCATCGCTTGGCCCTGTCCGGCAGGCAGGCATCCCCAGCCTTTGCCGCACATCCTGTCAGCGTATGGCGGGAACCTGTCTCCTCACGCAAACGCGACGGCCCGTGAGGCTCTTCCGTCCGCAAACCCGCCCCAATCGGCGCCGCTCATCGCGCGCTTGATTCGTAGGGATAGTCGACATGCCGACCCTGAACCCGCCGCGCCGTCTGCTGGCGGCGCTCGCTCTCAACGCCCTGATCGCGCTGTCCGCCCATGCCGAGGAGACCTATGCCGGCGCGACAATCTCGGAGCGGCAAGCCCGCGACATCGCCTGGAGCGCCGGGCTTGTCCATGTCGAGGAGATCGTCCGTTCCGGTGATCGCTGGGAGGTTGCCGGCCGCACCGCCGAGGACGACGAGATGAGCCTCGACATCGACATCAGAAATGGTCGCATTCTCGATTGAGGCGGTGAAGCCTCACTCTTTGTCGAAAACGCATGAGAACCCTTTCCCAACGCCACGGGCTTCCCTATATTCGCAGGTGCCGCTCGCAAGAACGGCTATGGCGATAAACGGA
>PJUL01000800.1_pt1 | contig 18191 bp, 13 predicted proteins | sample 1512221 | NCBI WGS metagenome assembly PJUL01 (sample SAMN08177667, study PRJNA422409) | Feces metagenome, whole genome shotgun sequencing project.
ATTTCGCCGATCATTGTCGCCTATGCCATGGCAATCCCTGGCGCTATGATGCTCGAAGCAAGCCTGAGCTTTCTTGGCATTGGCGTGCCGCCCCCGACGCCGAGCTGGGGCCAGATGATCAATGCCGGCATGAATTTCATTTTCTTCTATTGGCACATGGCATTGTTCCCCACCGCTTTCCTGGGCATCACCGTTCTGGCGACGACCCTGTTTGGCGACGGCTTGCGTGATGCTCTCGACCCAACGCAGAAAGCCCGCTGAAATGGCCCGCAACCTCTCATCCCTCTTTCTCTTGCGGGACGATGTGACCTTTCTCAACCATGGCTCGTTCGGGGCTTGTCCAGCCCCGGTCTTTGCCACCTATCAGGCTATCCAGCGAGAAATCGAGGATGAGCCGGTGGCCTTTCTGGCGCGCGAGCTCACAGAGCGCATGCATGCGCCGCGCATAGCCCTTGCCGCAGAACTGGGAACGGCGCCGAACAATATTGCCGGCGGCATGAGCAATGTCACTTTCGGGCTCAACACGGTCGCGCGGTCTCTGGACCTGCGTGAGGGCGATGAAGTTCTGACCAGCGATCACGAATATGGTGCGCTGGAAAAAACCTGGGCCTTTGTAGCGCGCAAAACCGGCGCGAAGATTGTGCAGGCCGTTGTGCCGATGCCGCTGGTTAGCGAAGAGGCTTTCTACGACACCTTTGTCGCCGCCATGACGCCGCGCACGCGGGTTCTGTTTCTCAGCCATATCACCTCCCCGACAGCGCTTTACTTCCCGATCGAGCGGCTGGTTGCCGAGGCCAAGCGCCGGGGCATTCTGACCATCATCGATGGTGCTCACGCGCCGGGCCATATTCCGCTCAATCTCGATGCGCTGGATGCCGATTTCTATTCGGGCACCTGCCACAAATGGCTGATGTCGCCCAAGGGCGCGGCCTTTCTCTATGCGCGCCCCAGCCTGCAATCGCTCATCGACCCTCTGGTTGTCAGTCATGGCTGGACAAAGGATTCCAAGGAGCCCGGTGCGCTGGGCCTCTTCGGCAATTCGGCCTTCATCGATGAGAACGAGTTCATGGGGACGCGGGATTCATCGGCGTGGCTCGCTCTTCCCAAGCTGCTGGAATTCCGGCGCGAACACGACTGGAAGAGTGTCATGGCCGATTGCTCGGATCTGGCCTGGGAGACTGCGCAGCGGGTCGCCAAGCTGACCGGTCTGCCTTCGCTGGCCTCACGGGCCCATACGGCCCCGCAGATGGTCGCGATGCCGGTGCCGGCGGTCGAAAACCCACCCGCTTTCCAGCAGAAGCTGATGGATATCTATGGCATCGAAATCCCGGTTCTGAACTGGGGCCCGCATTCCATCGTGCGCGTCTCCATTCAGGGATACAACACCGCCGAGCAGGCTGACCTTCTGGTCAGGGCCATCAAAGAGCAGTTTGCCCTCTAGGCGACTGGCTGCATCTCCGATTGTCGCGCTGGGGCCTGAGACAGAATATGAGGCTGTGTTGAGTCACGACAAACTCGGCGACCTGATCTGGTCTTCCTGGGAATCGCACTCCCCACGAACAAAACCTCCCGTTTGGAGGAAATCGGGCTTACCCTAACACTGCGTTCAGCGGTCCTGCCTTTCGACAAGCCCTGCCAGATTCAGCTCGTCGTTTCACATCAGGATAAGGCTTGAGACAGCAGCGACCAGATCGCCGAAATCGTCTATCGGCGAGCGACAAGGGCTCCCGATCAACGCCTGCTAAACCGCCGCCTGCATATTGGGAAATTCTTCGAGCTTCGGCGCAGCGCGGTGCAGCCCGAGGACCGCTTGCAGGGCAGGATCATTGCCAAGCAAACGCGTCTTGATCTCCCTTTGGGCCCAAGCGTGGGAAGCATTAAAGACGTCCATATGACGATCAAAGCTCATCAGGCTGGCACCAGGAAAGCTCGGCGGCGTCAGGACGAGGTCTTGGGATGTTACGGGCAGTTCATAGCGCTGGTGAGCCAGCATGGTACGGAACAGGACGCTCAACACCCGCGGAGCACGCGGCAACCGTCTCCGAGGGTTTAGAAGCGCTGCAAACAGGCTCCCTCTTCCCGGCAGGGTTTCATAGGAGACATTGAAACGCTGTCCGCCGGCGCGGCCAAAATGAACAACAAGATTGGGACCGGGCTTGATCTGCTGCATGGGCGCGAGCGGAGCATCGTCCATCACGCCGCCATCAACCAGCATTTTTCCATCCTCTGTGTAAAAGGGCGGCAGCAGGCATGGGATGGCGCTCGATGCACGGACCGCCTGCCATAGCAGGCCGGACCGGATCACCTCTATGCGGTTGTCCGACAGATTGGTGGCGATGGCGAAAAACGGCTTCCAGCAATCCTCTATACGGGTGTCAGCTCCATAGGCCCGCGCAAGCGCTTCATCGAACGTCTTGTGGTCCAGTAATGCATAACGCGGCCAGGTAGGGCGCTTGAAGCTCCGACTGGTCACGAAAATATCCTGGGTACCGGCTGTTAGTGTGTCATGGTCCCCGAGAAAGGCAAAGCCAGCCAGCATGGCCGCGCCGACGCTGGTGCCCATGAAGATATCGAACGTGCCGCCCTGCTCCTGGAATGCACGGTAGATGCCGACATGGGCAGGGCCGTAGCCGCCACCCCCGCCTGCAACGAAACCCACAGCCCGGCCGGTGACGAAGCGGATAAGCGCATCGATATCGGCATGATCTTCCAGCGAGACATGATGATGGAGGAAGACCGGCGTGCGCGCCAGCCAGGAGGCTGTACCCTCAACCACGCCAGCGCGGCGCCCGTGCAGGCGAACCAGGCGGCAGGCCGATTGCGGATGGTGTTTTTCAACCAGCCTTTCGACAGCGGTCAGTTCCGCCTTGGGCGCATTGCCAGCGGTAACCAGAACCACTTCATCGGCCTGGTGGACACAGAAATCAGTCCAGTCTGTCAGGGTGTCGTCGCCGAAATAGAAGACCGGCGAGGCATCATTTTCAACCCGATCGAGCCATTCAGCGATGGCCGGGTCATCAAGCGAGCGACCGCCGAAGCGGTCCGATATTGCCGCGCGATCGAGTACGGTAAATCCCTCTCCCGTCAGCCGGTCGCGCAGCCGCTCAAAGAAGGCAGCGGGCACTGCTTCGTGCCCGCCACGCACGAAACAGATGGCGCGCCGTGCTCCGCCCGGCCGACGCTCACGGCGCCGGTCCTCGACATGCAGCCGTTCGGCAACCATGCCAAGAAATGCAGCGGCAATACCCGGATCTGCCCTAAGCGCGCCTTCATAGGCGGCTCGGGAAATTTCCAGAACCTCGCAGTCGCGCAGCGCCCTCACCGTCTCGCCATGATCGCCACCACTGAAGAAGGCGAGATCGCCGATCGTGTGACCCGTCCTTGCCTCACGATAGACCCCGAGATCACTACTTGCCGAGCAGGCCAATAAACCGCGCACCACGACATAGAGGCGATCGGCCGGGTCTCCGGCCCGCACAAGGATCTCGCCCCTGCCTATGGATCGCTTGCTTGCCTGCCCCGAAAGCGCCTGCCTTTGTTCCGCGGTCAACTTCTCAAGCGCGCCGGTGCCGTCCATATCTGTCCCCTGTGCTCGTGGCGGGCGGACCCTACGCGCGCACTGGAAATGCTGAATACCATGAATATGGTATGGCCGGGACGGCAGGGGTTTGCGTGCTTGCCTGCCGATACATGGCCGGACTATGAGGGAATCCCGATGGTGATGCGCCCGCTTAAGATTGTTCTGACGGAAGATGACGGCCCCGTGCGTGAGCGGCTGGCGCGGATCGTTGGCGATTGGGCTGGGGCAGAGCTCTGTGCCACTTGCGCTGACCTTTCCGAAACCCTGCTGGCGATCGAAGCCCATGAGATCAACCTGCTGATCACCGACCTCAGATTGCCCGATGGCAGCGGTGTCGAAGCGATCCGCCGACTGGCAAAACAGCAACCCAAGGCCGAGGCGATGGTTATTTCCGTTCTGGCCGATGAGCGCTCCGTGCTTGAAGCGATCGAGGCCGGCGCATCAGGCTATTTGCTCAAGGATGCCGATTCCATCGACCTGATCGACGCCATTCAGGACGTCATGGCTGGGCACTCGCCGATTTCCTCGCGCATCGCCCGGCTTCTGGTACGTCGCTTGTCCGAAGGGGGTGGTGTTGCCGGCGAGGCGGACAGACCGTCTCTCACCGAACGGGAGATGGATATTCTGTGGGGCATAGCCAAAGGCTTCACATATGCCGAACTGGCCGAAAAACTGGGCATTTCTCGACAGACCGTACCGGTCCATATCCGCAATATCTATCGTAAGCTGCAGGCCTCGAATCGTTCCGAAGCTGTCTTTGAAGCCGCCAGGCTGGGCTTGATCCGGCTGTGACAGCGATGGCAGCCAAACAGGTCAGAGCATGGCTTGTCCTGATTGCCGTCACAGTCGCCATAGGCGTGCTGCCATACCTCGTCGAGATCGCGCCGCCAGAGGGCACAATTGCTGTCGCCGACGCCATGTTTCATCTGAGCGAAGACGATACGGAGCATCCGATAAGTCTGCCGCATAATTGGAACACGGAGGGGCTCGACGACCTGGCAACCGGCACCTATCGTCTTGTTGTTGAACTCACAGAAGTGCCTGCCGAAGCATTGTTCGTCTTCATTCCCGCTGCGCGCCACACCATCTCGGCCTGGGTAAATGGCCAGCCGACGATATCGGCGCTCGACACCGGCTGGCTGCCCCCATCGAGCGGCTATTCCTTTCTCGCGCGCATTCCGGACGGCGCGATGCGGAAGGGCAGCAACGAGATCGTGCTGCACCAGACACGCGAGACCGGCTGGCTGCCGGCACGGCTCTCTAAGCTCAGCATTGGTACCGCCGATACCGTTATGCCCGCCTACCGGCTGTCATATTTCCTGGTTGAGCAAGTGCGCGCCATGACATTCGCGTTGCACATTATGCTGACGATCGGCATCGCTACCATCTGGACTGCGCGCAGACATGATCCGGTGTTTCGCTGGCTCGCGGCGATCTCTATCACCAGCCTGCTCGTGATTTTCACCCAATCGCCGCTCGTCCCCTTCGGCGCAAGGGAGCAATTCCAGTCGACCACAGCCATGTCGGCGGTTGGACTTATGGCACTGGGCATGGCTCTCGCCATTGCTGGGCGGCAACGCCCACCGCTATTGCTACCAGCGGTCATCCTGGTGCCGACGGTGCTGTTTTTCGTCGGGGAAGCCAACCTTCTGCCCTATCCCGTGCTTGGTCTGGCAAGCGCCATCATCGGGCTTACAGCCTATGTCGCATCCGCTGGTCTGCTGGCGCATCAGTTTGCGCATTCGGCAAATCTCGATGCTGCCATTCTGGCCGTGCCCTGCGCCCTGACCGCCTGGTTCGGACTGCACGATATTCTCGTCGTGACCGGGCTATATGATGACCCGTTCCTGTTCATGGCTTACACGCGCACGCTGATGCTGCTCGCCATCATGGTCATTCTCATGGGGCGGCTGGCGCGCAGCCTGAACGAGTTGGACAATGCCAACGATACGCTGCGGCAACGACTGGCGGAACAGGAGGCAGAACTGGGCCTGCTGCACGCCAAGGAGAGGGCCCATGCGGGCCAGATGGTACGGGAGCATGAGCGCCAGCGGCTGATGCAGGACCTGCATGATGGGGTAAGCGGGCACCTGGTCACCATCATCGCACTGGCCGAACGCGACGGTCCGGGCGGCGAGAATATTGAACGCACAGCGAGGGCCGCGCTCGACGACCTGCGGCTGGTGGTTCATTCGCTCGATCTGGGCGATGGCGGCCTGCGCGTCGCCCTGTCCGCCTTCAGGGAGCGCCTCGAACCCCAATTGCGGCGACTGGGCATCGAGCTACACTGGTCCACCGAGAAACTGCCCGAGGTTTCGGGCGTCACACCGCGCAACGCCCTCTCGGTGCTGCGCATCCTTCAGGAAGCGGTCACCAATGCCATCAAACACGGAACGGCGCGCCGCATCACCGTGGAAGGCAGAGCGACGGAGGAAAACGAGGTCGTCCTTGCCGTTTTCAATGACGTAGCGTGCAACCAAACTGTGGGCACTGGAAACGGACTGGGCAATATGCAACGCCGCGCCCACGACCTTGGCGGACATGTGAGTTTCGTGGCGACTGACGAATACGCCAGCCTGTCAGTGGTTCTCCCTGTCAGACGATTGGCAGATCATCGCTGAGCAGCGGGAGGTTGCTCCCGCACCTCTGTTCGCCGGCCATCTACAGGTTCCGCAAGATGATGGACGTCTCTAGCTGAGCGCGGAATATAGATATCGTCCCAAATGATCTGTCGTTCGTGATGCCCTGCCCGTTTTCACGAGATGCTGCAAATGCGCTTCGGCTTCAGCGATGCCAAGCAGGAGGCCAACGCCTTTCAATGGCCGACCGAACAGGACATCGATTGTGTCCGATACCAGCCTATTCTGGGCCAGCGAGCCAACCAGTGCATTAAGCTTCCCCTCGTGATGCAGCGCAATTTCATGCGCCCTTATTCCGGCAAACCGGAACGCCGGACCGTGCCCCGGAAGGACCAGCATATCGGGATCGATGGCTTCGGCGTGAGCGAGATAGTGCAGATAATCGCCTAAGGGATCACCGTCCATATCCGATATCTGGGTGCCGACATGCGGTGTTATGCGCATGAGAAGTTGATCTCCCGCAATCATTAACTTGTCGCGCCGGTTCTCGAATATGGCTGGCGCAGGCGAGTGACCAGCGCCAATGCTGACCGTCCATGTGGTCTCGCCCATTTCGATTGTGTCACCTGCGCGCATGATCATGCAGCTTTCGGGCAGGCCAGTGGTCATCCCTCCACGCGGGCGGCTTGTCATCTGCTCAATCACATCCGGGCTCAGGCCGGTACGATGCAGATGGGCCGCATAAAGACCAGCATCGGCTAGGGGTGGGTTTGCCAGTTTTTGGGCGTGGCTCCATTCCACCTCCGTCATCATCAGCGGAACATCGAAGCGACGGAGCAGATTTCCAACCTGCCCGATATGGTCAGGGTGAAAATGGGTGCAGATTATGCGCGTGATCGGCCCATCGAGCTGATCAAGAATGCCGTCCCACTGCGCGGCAGATTCGGCATCGGCAAAGCCGGTATCGACCAGTGCCCACCCCTGTCCGTCTCGCAATGCCCAGACATTGACACCGCCCAAAGGCGCCCCGGGCGATAAGATACGAAACCAGAGAACATGCGGCGTAACCGCAATGACTTCACCCGCTCCGGGCCCAGCTCCCAGTGGCTGACGCTGCTGCAAGTCCGGCGATTGGTTCATCTTGTCCTCAACAGGCAATACCGGCCGCGCTGGAGACGCGACCGGTCGAATTTATATATTTTGCTTCCGGACATGTTGACCGCGATACCGTCGCGGCCGACATGCTTAGTCGCGGCGCCAGATATGGTCACCATTTTCTACGCCGACGATATAGCCGGACGTTCCTACCGGGTCCAATTTACCGTCAGTGAGAAATGCGATAGCTCGCTCATCTTGCGCGGGCACTTTGGCAAGTGTGCGTGCACCGTCTGGGGTAAGCGCGACGACTACACCATGGCGTGCTTTACCCTCGCGGTCATAAAGGACGGTGTAGGTCTCGATTTTTGCCGGGCCCTCATAGATTTCATCGATTTGAGGAACGCGCTCGCGGGCACGATCCGCTTCAGCCTGGTAGTTGAAATCCTGCGGGAACTGCGCATGCGCCATGGGCTGGTTGGACAAGACGATGGAATGGTTGTGGGTCGCAAAACCGCCATTGGCAAAGAGAAAGCCATAGGTGCCTTGCTGCCGCAATTTCTTGACCATGTTGACCACGGCATGGGCCATGTAATTGCCGATGGGGCCACCGCCAAAGGTGAGGCCGCCAAACACAGTCGCCGGCCTATCGAGCGGCCAGTCCAGTACCCGTCGCGCCATTTTCGGCACGCAGGGGAAGCAGCTATAGAGCTCGACGAAATCCAGGTGATCCGCCTTGAGCCCATTAAGGCTCATCGCCCGCGAGATCGAGACCGTCATTGAGGCAGAGCGGTCATATCGGTCACGCCGAAGCGGCTCGTCATCTTCATGGGCGGAAGCCCCCAGCCCGATATAGATGAGCTGCTTCCTGTCGACGCCACGACGTTCGGCCTCAGCAAGACTGGTCACGATATAACCCGCCCCCTGATTCACGGAACTATTTGCAACCATGAGCTTGTTATAGGGATGTGAGATTGGCCTATTGTTCGGCGTCGGGGTCTGGATTTCCTCCGATGTTGCGCCCTTGCGCAACCAGGCCCCATCCGTTTCCTTGGCGACCGCTGCAAAGCGCGACCAGATTTCTCCGGATTCCGCCTGCCCTTCCGCCAGTGTCTGACCATAGGCGGAGCGGCCGGCATTCTCGTAAAGTGGATAAACATCCACCGGACCATTAAGGCCATAGCGGCGCCGATAAGGCGGGCTCATCGATGCCGACAAAGCGGCAACCGAAGTATCCTGCGGCTTGCCTTCTGCGGCCGCTTTCTTGGCGAAATGCGCCGCAGTGCGTAGAGCTTCCCCACCCACAATCGCGGCGACCTTTACCTTGCCCTCTCCAATCAAATTGGCTGCCTCGTTGAGCAGCAGAATAGGACTGTCGCCATTGGCGTGGTCGGTGGTGAACAAGATTTTAGGCTTGGCATTGATGCTCGCCGCCAGCGGAGCGGCAATCTTGCCCAATTGCGGCCAGGAAATCTGGTCGACTGTGGCCAATGATTCAATGTCGGCCAGCCAGCCACCGCCTGCATCGGCATCGGCCACTTCCAGCGCCTTTTTCATCAGCCCGCGAGAATCGAGCCCGTTATCAGGGTTTTCTGGTCGGTCGAGATATTCGCCCACACCGACGATGACGGGAATGCGTTCCGGATCAATACTCATTTTCTTCCCCTATCGCGCCTTCCACACCGGCTCGCGCTTCTCGGCAAAGGCCAGTGGACCTTCCTTGGCGTCTTCAGACGTCATCAGCACTGCGCCTTCCCGGCTGGCCCGTGCCCAATGCTCGTCATCGGCGACGACATGGCCGTCATCGATACCCATGGCGATCCGCTTGGATGCCTGCACTGAAAGCGGGGCATTGACCGCTATGCGCTGGGCGAGTTCCAGTGCGGCCTCCATCAATTGATCAAACGGCACTACCTTGTTGACGAGGCCGAGTTCATAGGCGCGCTGCGCGCTGATGCGTTCGCCCGTAAGCAGCATTTCCATGCCGATCTTGCGCGGCAATTGCTGGGTAATACGGAACGCACCGCCCGCTCCGGCGAAGATACCGCGCTTGACTTCGGGCAGACCGAAGAAGGCCGTGTCGGCTGCAACAACCAGGTCGGCAGCAAGCGAGATTTCCGTTCCACCGCCCAATGCAAAGCCATTGACGGCAACGATAACCGGCTTCGAGATCGGATGCGATACAAAGCCCGCAAAGCCCCAGGCGGCTTGCTTAGGGTCATCCGGCGACAGGCTTTCGCCGCGTGACACCGCAACCAGATCCGCCCCTGCGCAAAACGCCTTGTCACCGGCGCCGGTCAGGATCACGACCCTGATTTCCGGATCGGCTTCAGCATCCTCCAGCGCCAGCCCGATTCCAAGATGAGTATGTCGGTTGACCGCGTTGCGGGCCTCCGGACGGTTCATAGTCACGATCATCACGTGACCCTGCTTCTCGACCAGTACGGCCGTATTGGCGTGTTCCATTGCTTGTCTGCTCCCTATTCCGCCGCCTGGCTTTGCCGGGGCGATTCCAAAATTTCCTCAGCGACCAATTGCTCAATTTCGACCGCCTCCAGCCCCAGCCATTCGGCCACGACGTCCTCAGTATGTTCGCCGACGAGGGGCGCAGGCCTTCCCGGTGGATCGGGCAAATGGGTCGACCGAACATGTGCATTTTCGGCCAACATTTCGGCGCCGATCATGGGGTGGACCTCCGCACGGAAGAAACCGCGCTGCCGGTAGTAATTCCATTCTGGCAGGTCGCTCACACGCATCATCATGCCAGCGGGAATGCCGACCGCCTGCAAGCTTGCCATAGCCTCCTGTGGTGGCGTTTTCGCAAGCCAGGTCTTGAGGCGATCCTCGATACGCGCAGCGTGCTTGCGACGATCTGCTGCCGTCTGCAAATCCGGATCGTCAACCAGTTCGGATGCTCCAATCACTCCGCATAGCGCCCGAAATTCCTCTGTATTTCGGACCGTGACAGCGCACCATTCATCATCGCCCGCGCAGGGAAAGAGGCCCCATGGAGCGTCCTTGGGAACGTCAGCAACGCCTTCCTTGAGTTTGGCAATATCGATCGCCATGTGTCCCAGCATGATCTCGGACTGTGCGATTGAAACAGTGCCACCACGCCCGGTGCGAAGTCTGCGCGTCAGCAGCGACAAGGCTCCGATGACGCCGAAGCGCGCCGCCGTATGGTCGGGATAAATGGTGATGGAATCCGAGAAGCTTTCAGGGTCGTCTTCGTAACGCCATTTGTCTGTCAGCCCGGCATTGGCCCGCACTAGCGGCCCATAGCCCATGCGCCCGCTCCATGGTCCAGTCGGACCGAAAGCGGAGCTGTCGACCATGACGATGCCGGGATTGATGGCGCTGATCTCGTCATAGCCCAGGCCAAGCTTGTCCAACGTACCCGGCTTGAAGTTTGACAGGATAATATCGGCCTTTTCTGCAAGGCGCAGAAACAGGGCGCGGCCCTCGGGATGCTTGAGATTGATCCCCAACCCCCGCTTGTTGCGGTGGCCAACGGCGAAACCTATGGAAATGGCTTCCTGGGTCAGCGATTGCCGCGACCCGTCAGGAAAGGCCTTCGCTTCGACCTTGATGACATCGGCCCCCTGATCGGCCAGCAATCTTCCCTGGTCGGCACCAACGACAATCACGCCCATGTCGAGGACACGAATTCCCTCCAGTGGCCGCACATTAGTGCCTGCAGGATTGCGAGGAGCCTCCTGTGCACCGCCAACCGTGCCAGCATATTCCCCCAATGCCGGCGCGGGTCGCACAGGACCTGCGCGCTTGCCATCAATGACCAACACACCATTGGGCAGATGAACTATGCTGCCGTCCGAAGCGGCAATTGTCGTCACCGCTTCGCGCGCGGCGATCTGGTCCGTGTTGAGCGTTTCCTCAAGCGACAGCAGGGCGCCAATCGGCACACCGGCCTGTTCGCCCGCTGCTTCCAGCTCGGCGCGCGTCTTGTCGGAAAAGAAGACTTCAATGGCCGGATTGAGCGTGGTGGACCCAAACCGCTCATGAAGCTTGTTATATTTCGGGTCTGCGAACTCGGCAGGGCTCCCCATCCAGGCGAACATCGACTGCCATTGGCGTGGCGATAGCACGCAAATGCGCACATAGCCGTCCCTGCACTTAAGGATGGGATAGAAAACGCCTTTCGGCGGTCGCCCGCGTGGCAAATCGCTCGGCCTGGTGCCGGAAGCTGCACTCCCGCCAATACCAAAACCGGGATCGAGCGCCTGACTTGTCCCGTCCAGTGCCGAAAAATCGAGATGCCCGCCCTTGCCCGTGTGCCGGGCATGAAACAGAGCCAAGGTGACCGCATAAGCCCCCTGGGAAGAGGCGGTGCCATAGCCGATCCGAGCCGGCGGAACCAGGGGCTCACGTCCATTCAGACCCGACCGCGCCAATTCGCTCGAAAGGGCATGCAATACAGGATCGGTCGCCGACCAATTGGAAAAATCATTGTCCGAACCGAAATCGGAAACGGACATGACCACAAGCTCAGGGCGTCCCTCCCTCAGGCTCGCCGGACTGATCGGGAATGCGGCATCGACCGATCCGTCGAGCAGGACAACGCTCGCCCGCGCAATCATGCCCGCCAGCCGGGCGCTATCAGCCGCATTATCACGATCGATAACGATGCTGCGCTTGCCGGCATTGAGTACCGAAAATTCGATGATCTCAGCCCGGTCCTCCCCAGGCCGGTCCTTCTGGCCGCCCGGCGGCTCGACACGAACGACATCGGCGCCCAGTTCGGCTAAAGTTCTCCCGATTGTTGCGAGCGGACCCTGCACGAAATCCAGCACACACGTGCCCGCAAGCGGACGATCTAAGGTCGTATTCATTGCAGGACCTCCCTTCCTGGCATATGGATAAGCCGACCATTTATTAACGGACGACATTCGTCCAAAATACGTCAAATGAGGGTCTATGCAAGAGCCTATCGCCAAGCCTGCTGAGAAGAGCGCCGCTTCAGGGAGGGGAAGACCAAAGGATCCGCATTTAGAATCAAAGGTTTATGCCGCCGCCATAAAACTTTATTCCGATGTGGGTTGGGGTGGGTTCAACTTTGAGCAAATTGCCAAGGCCGCTGGCGTGGGCAAGGCCGCTTTGTACAGTCGCTGGGGCACGCGCGAGGAACTGCTGGTCGCCACCTTCGAGACCCGTTGGGCGGCCCTCTCCACGATTGAAACCGGCACCATGGAGGGCGATATAAGGGCGCTCGCCGAATTCGCCATGCTGCGTTACACCACGTCCAACATCATCCTCAACATGCAGGCGGACGGTCGGCGCTACGAAGAATTCCGATCCATGGCCACGCCCTTTTCACGGCGCACCACCGATTCGGTGCGGGCCATCATCGCGCGCTGGATTGACGCCGACGAACAATCTGCTTCGGAAGAAACCGAATTGCTCATGAATGTGATCATGGGCACCATTACCTCGCGCGTCGCCCGGATCGACATGCAGCCGATGACCCATGACCAGCCTGAGGCGAAAAAGTTCATCGACCGGCTGGTAAGTTTCATCATTCGCGCAATGACACCTGCGCGCTAGCCGCAGGGCGTGCGAAAGCACGACCAAAGTTGAACGACCAACTCAACCATTTGTTTTAAAACAGAAATTCACGGCATAATCGGAAATTCTTCGTTTCCGACCGATATCCCCCCTTGCGCCCAACATGAAGCGGCATATTATGGACGAATGTCGTCTGTAATATTGAAGGACGCTACCTAGCCGAATTTGGGTGAGGCTGAAGGTCAGCGTCAGAGATCCCTTAAGGGACAATTCAGGCAGGCGGCATGGAGAAGAAAACCAGACATGCCAAAGGGAGGGACGCGTCTATGCGCACTCGGCATCCAACGAGTTCTCAACGCCGTTCAAAATTCATATCGCTGGCCGCCGTATCGCTTGGAACACTCGCACTAGCGACCCCGGTCCTTGCGCAGGGCGTGCCATATGGCGCATCAAAAGAAGATTTCATCGCCGCACTTGCAGACATGCAGCCCGTCGAGATGATCATGCAGTCGGTGTCGTCGCCGGGAAACCCCAATAGTCTGCCGACCGAGCGCTATGCCGAGGCCGTTGAGGATTGGTCAGGCGGCAAGATCACCGTCAAGATCGTTTATGGATCGGCCATCATGCAGGGCAACACCGCGCCGGCGGTGGCTGACGGGCGAATTACCTATGGCGGTGTCATCGCTCAATATGACCCCTCCAATCTTCCGACCAGCGCCGCTCTGGTTGACCTCACCTTTGCCTCCAATGCGCTGCCCTTTTCGGGCGTTCTGCAGAGCTGGGGCATGATGCTGGAAACCAGTAATGCGAACGAACAGGCCTGGGAAGAACAGCGCAATTACGGCATTGAGCCCGGCTTTATCGCCAGTGGCGCAGCCCCGAGCGGCCTCTTTTGCCGGGAAGCGCGCAGCACTTCGGCTGAACTTGGTGGCGTGCAGACCCGCACAGGCGGGGTGATGCATGCGCGCCAGGTCGAAGGCCTCGGCTCGGCTAACGTCTCATTGCCCTATAGCGAAATGTTCGAGGGCCTCCAGCGCGGCATTATCGACTGCGCCCTGACCAGCCTCAGCACCGCCGTCGTTGCCGGCATTATTCCCGTTGCGCCTTTCCACACCACTGTTCGGAACCACAACTTTGCCCTGACGGCAACCAATGTGGCCTTTGATCAGGTGTTCTGGGAAGAAGTGCCACTCGAAGCCCGGCAACTGCTCTACGATCTGCAGAAAATCTACATCGATGCGAGCATTCGCGCTGCCTATATCGGCGCGAAGGAAGGCCTCGAAATCGTTGCCGAGAGCGGCGGTCAGGTGCTGGTAATGGATCAGGAGACCAGCGACAAACTGGCCAGCGTCAACGAGGAATTGCTCACCGAACTCCGCCAAAGCCCCTATTTCGACAATGGCGATGAGGTGGTCGACACGCTGCTGGTGACCTCTGAAAAGTGGGACGCCATCGTGGACGAACTCGGCTACACGGCTATGGATCCCGGCTGGGAAAACTTCGGCACCTGGTACGACGACGCCAGTGTTGATCTGACCTCCTTCATCGACCGTCTCTACCAAGAGACCATGCTGCCCTACCGTCCGGAGTAGCAGCAATGAGTACCTCTGAAACCGCTATCCCGCAGGTTGCCACTGGCAACCTGCGAACCCTCAGCCTGTCCGCAATTCAATTTCTCTCGGCAGCCGCCATCGTCCTGCTGATGGGACATGTCCTGCTCAATGTGTTCATGCGCTACGGCTTCAATATGCCGGTGCGGGGCACTAACGAGATCGTCGCAGCCTGGTACATGCCCATCATCGCCTTCTCCGGCTTCATCCTCGCGCAATTCTTCGATCGGCATATTTCAGCAAACATCTTGTTCGACCATCTGCCGTTCCGGGTGCAGCGCGAAGTGGCTGTCGGCGGTATCCTGATCTGTATGCTGGCCTGTGGCCTCTTCGCTTATTTCACTCTGGAAGAAGCCATGCACAGCATGGCGATTACGCGCCGCGTGATTACCGGTTCGCAGAGCCTCATCGTTTGGCCAGCAACCTTTGCGGCCCCGATCGCCTTTGCGGCCATTGCCGGCATGCTGGCTTTGAGTGCCTGGCGCATGGCCACCGGCCAGATAGATGTTAGCAATAACGATCCGGAGGCGGCTCTTGCTGGTGCGCAGGTCGCCCCGAAGCTGAGAAATCCAACCCGTGAGTGGATTGCCCGCGGCCTTATCCTCGCCGTTCTGGGTGGCTCGATCTATCTCATCTTCACCCTGGACTCGCGCCAGGAAGTGGCGGGGGCAGCACTCGTCGCCATGCTTGCGCTGCTGTTTCTCAAGGTACCGGTCGCCTTTGCATTGGCCATACCCGGCCTGATGGGTCTTTATGCGGTGCGTCCCCGCGCCGTTTTTACCATGCTCAAGGCTGAACCCTATGAAGCGGTTGCTCAATGGACCTTCTCTGTCTTGCCCATGTTCGTCTTCATGGGTCTGCTGCTGTGGAAGTCGGGGCTGACGACGCGCATTTATGTTGCCGCACGTCACTGGCTTAGCTGGATGCCGGGTGGCTTGGCTGTCAGCACCAATGTGGCTGGCACCGGCCTCGCGGCCGTCAGCGGCTCTACAATCGCCACCACCTATGCGCTGACGCGCATCGGCGTACCGGAAATGATCCGTGCCGGTTATGACAAGCGCCTCGCCATCGGTTCCGTCATGGTTTCCGGCCTACCCGGCCAGCTTATTCCGCCCAGTACCTTCCTCATAATCTATGCAGGCATTGCCGAAGTGCCCATCGGGCCGCAGCTCATGGCAGGCATCTTGCCGGGCCTGATGGTGGCCGTCGTCTTCAGTATCGCCATGGTCATCCTCGCATTGGTCATGCCGAGCATTGTGGGGCGTGGTAAGAACGCTACCGAAACGGGTCAGGATGTGCCGGACTCTACCTGGCCGGATCGCTGGTCATCCCTTGCCGCCATCTGGCCTCTGCCCGTGCTGATCGGCATCGTCCTCGGCGGCATGTATTCCGGCGTTCTGACGGCCACCGAGGCGGGCTCGGCCGGCGCATTCGGCGCGCTGCTCGTTACCATCATGATGATGGGCAAGAAATCCATGGGGGCCATTCTCGATGCGGCCATGGAAACGGTCATCGTCACCGGCAGCATTTTCCTGCTCATCATCGGTGCGGAAATCCTGTCGAGCATGCTCACGCTCTCGGGTCTGGCCGACGGCTTCGCCACCTGGATCAGCAGCGCCGGTTTCGATCGCGTTCAGTTCCTGCTGATCGTCATGGTTGCCTATCTGGTGCTTGGCATGTTCATGGATCCGCTGCCGATCCTGCTGCTCACCGTGCCACTGCTTATTCCCATCCTCAACAGCATGGAAATTTCCTTGCTCTGGTTCGGCGTCTTTGCCGTGTTCATGGGTGAATTGGGTATCCTGACGCCACCCGTAGGCATCCTTTCCTTCATCATTCATAATCTGATGCAGGAAAAATCGGTGAGCCTCGGGCAAAAGGTCAGTCTTGGCGACGTCTTCATGGCCGTGGCGGGCTTCATGCCCATCGCTATCCTGGTCGCCATCATTTTGATCATGTTCCCGGAACTGGCGACATGGCTGCCGGACTCTATGTCCGCCCGCTAATCTCTGAGGGGCGCCCGCCGCGCCCCTCACTTTCTCCCGACAGCGAATAGATCATGCCCCCAAATCCATCCGCATTGACGGAAGCCAGGGCCGCGGGATTTGGCGCGGCGCTTATAGCGGTCGGCCCTGTAGCGCTGACACTTTACACGCCTGCCCTGCCGCTCATGGAAGAGGCGCTTTCCGCGCCGCAGGCGCAGATCCAGCTGACTATCATTGTTTTCTTTGTCGGCTTCACGCTGGCCCAGCTTGCCTATGGTCCACTATCCGATGCCTTCGGGCGGCGCAAAATCAGCCTGATCGCAATTGCGCTCTATACTGTTGCCAGCCTGTTCGCCCTATTGGCCAATGATATCGGCCCCCTCATCGCCGCCCGGCTGTTCCAGGGCTTTGGCGCTGCCGTGGGAACGGTTATTTCCCGCGCCATCGTTCGGGACCGTTTCGAAGGTCTCGCCACCCATCGCATCCTCAATCTTATGGCTTTGATCCTCGGTATCGGCCCGGCCATTTCGCCCTTTATCGGCGGGCTGATTGTTGACTTCCTGGGCTGGCGGCATGTCTTCAGCTTCATGACCTTCTATGGCATCGCCCTTCTCTGGGCCTTGTGGCTGTTCCTGCCTGAAACCAACGATAACCGCGCTCCAGAGCGCGCTCGGCCCCGCACAATCCTGCGGCAATACCGGATCATTCTTTTCGACCCGCGCTTTCTGCTGCCCACGCTCACCGGCACTTTGATCCTGTCGACCTTCTTCGCCGTTTCGACCGTCCTGCCCTATGTGCTTATCAATCAGGTCGGCCTGACATCGACCGGGTTCGGCCTCAGCCTGTTGCTGCAACCTGCATGTTTCACCCTCGGCACCGTCATTTCCGGCCGCGTCATGCAGTTTATGCCGCTATCGCGTCTCCTGCCATTCGCCATGGCGCTGCTGGCAATTACCGCCATATCCATGCCGATTATCGTCTTCACCTTCGGCCCCGGCATCGCTACGGTACTCGGACCGCTTTGCGTCATTGCATTTGCGTCGGCCTTGGTTATGCCAGTCTTCTGGTCGGCGCCATTGACCCACTTTGGCCACGCCGCTGGCACCGCAGCGTCCCTGTTCGGCTTTCTTCAATATGGCTGTGGCCTTGTCGGAAGCTCCGTCGCAGCGCTGTTTCCGAACCCGACAATCGGCGCGGCCATCGTGCCTTCTGTGATGATCCTCACGTCCGTTTTCGTCTTTACCTTCTGGCGCAAGCACACAACCTGACCATCAAACCCACACAAACGGCAGCGCATGAGAATGGTCATGCCCCTCAAAGGCTTGGCGTTGCGAACGCCGTCAATTCCGCTGCAAGCCGGTGGCTTTTGCCGATAGCCCCAATACCTCACCTGCGTCTGGTGCCGAGAACCAATCATCCATCAAAATTTGCCTCTAACCGCCCGATAGAAGCAGATAGCTGCGATCCATGATGCAGATATTGGTCGCCAATTCTGCTCTAGGATCAGCCAACAATTTCGATAGAGAGCTCACTAGTCAGGCAACATCCGGCATAACGCAGCGTCAGAGGGCGCTTTCCCAACTTGAAAATGATGTGCTCGAATACGCCTAGCGTGTCTTCGATCCGAGGCGGCAGCACCCACAACACTGCGCTAACGCCGCTCCGAAGCACAAATTGCCTCTTACCGCCATCCGAAGAACTGTTTTCCTCTATCGAATGATAGGGCAGTGCAGCATAGAGCGAAGCAATTTTGGCAGTTTGGAGTGAATGATTGCTGTTTCATATTTTGCCTTGAACGCAAAAACCCCTCATCGTTTCC
>PJUL01000802.1_pt1 | contig 18176 bp, 17 predicted proteins | sample 1512221 | NCBI WGS metagenome assembly PJUL01 (sample SAMN08177667, study PRJNA422409) | Feces metagenome, whole genome shotgun sequencing project.
ATCCACATCCAGAGTGAGCATCGAACTATCCGAAATCGTTGTCTCTGAAATGCATATTGATCCCATTATGTTGTGGTCAAGCCCTGCCTATCCTCCACAGGGACCATGGAGGAATAACCAATGACCCGTTCGATATCCGGCCGCGACAGGATTGCGCTTGCGGCCATATGCCTTTCCTCGCTGATGTTCGGGCTCGAAATCTCCAGTGTCCCGACCATCCTGCCGACACTGGAGACGGTGTTGCATGCCGACTTCCCGCAGCTTCAGTGGATCATGAACGCCTATACGATCGCGGTGACCTCCGTGCTCATGGGGACCGGGACGTTGGCGGATCGCTATGGCCGCAAGCGGATCTTCATCGGCAGCATCCTGGTCTTCGGCTTGTCGTCGCTCGTATGCGGGCTCGCGGCGGATGCGCCGCTCCTGATCGCCAGCCGCGCGGCACAGGGTGCCAGCGGCGGCGCCATGCTCATCTGCCAGGTCGCCATTCTCTCACACCAGTTTCCCCCGGGGTCGGAACGGGCGCGGGCCTTCTCTGCATGGGGCATCATCTTCGGTTTAGGCCTCGGCTTCGGTCCGCTCGTGGGAGCCGGCATCGTGGCGCTGGCGGACTGGCGATGGGTGTTCCTCGTCCATGTCGTCCTCGCCGCTGTCACGTCGGCGCTGGCGCTGCGCGGCGTGCAGGAATCGCGGAATCCCGATGCGACGCATCTGGACCTCGCCGGGATACTGACTCTGTCGCTCTGCGTCTTCTGCCTTGCCTTCTACATCACGCAGGGGCCGGATCTGGGCTTCGCGAGCGCGGCCGGCTTGTCCGTGCTTGGCCTCGCCATCCTCGCGTTTCTCGGCTTCCTCTTCGCCGAAATCCGAAGCGCGCAGCCCATGTTCGACTTTTCAGTGTTCCGGATCGGTGATTTCTCCCGCGCCATCCTCGGCTCGATGGGCATGAACTTCAGCTTCTGGCCCTTCATGATCTATCTGCCGATCCTCTTGCGGAGTGGCCTGGGCTATTCCAACATGGCTGCAGGTCTGGCGCTGCTCGCCTATACCTTGCCGACACTGATCGTGCCGCCGTTCGGAGAGCGACTGCTGCTGCGCTACGGCGCGCGGACCGCCATTCCGGCTGGACTGTTCGTCATCGGTGCCGGTTTCCTGCTGATGTGGGCCGGAACCGCCATGGGCGAGGCCGGCACGACGTGGATGCTCGCCGGCTGCATGGTTGCTGGCGCGGGGCTCGGCCTGACCAACACGCCGGTCACCAACACGACCACCGGAGCGGTACCGAGCGCCCGGGCCGGCATGGCGTCGGGCATCGACATGAGCGCCCGCATGATCTCGCTGGCGATCAATATCGCGGTGATGGGCTTCATCCTGATCGCCGGCATCGCCGCATCGCTCAGGTCGGCCATGCCCGACCTCGACATTGAGACCGTTCGGGACCTCGCGATCGAGATCGCGAGCGGCAAGGCGCCGGCAAGCCTGTCCGTGCGGGTCACGGTCGAGCAGGCCCGGCATGCGCTTCTCGACAGCTTCGGATGGGTGACGTTCTATGGGCTCGCATCGGTCTGGATGCTCGCGTTCGTGGGCAGCGTGCTGATCCGGTCCCGCGTGGATGGGGCGAAGCTCCGCTCCGCCTGACGGAAGTGGCTCAGACCCCGCTGCTCTCGAAATGGGTGACGAGGGCAGCGACCGTCGCCCGTATCCGCGGCATCATGGTCCGGCCTGCAGCCATAGCGCCTGGACCGGAAGCTCCGGCTGCTTCAGGTCGGTGAAGACCGGCACGAGCCGCCCTTCCGCCACGGGCGCGGCAGCGGCCATGCACGACCATCCGCCGTATCTCGCCGTGCTCCAGGAAGAGCCAGGGTTCTTTGCGGCCATGGCGGCCCTGAGTGATGCAGCGATGATCGCCCAGTTCCGAGGGTGAAGTCAGGGGCGCGCGAGACAGGCCGGGGCGGCATAGGTCTGGAGGCGCTGTACGCCCAGTTTGCGCGCGATAAGACCCGCCGTGCCCCCCAGATCGCCGATCCGCACCACCAGGTCGAACTCCTCATCGGCCAGGTCGACGAAGCGATTGTCGAAGCTGATGTCGAGCGTCAGCGCGGGATGATGGCGCGCCAGGTCGTGCGGGGGCGGTACCAGCCGCTCCCATCCAAGAGTGCCAGCTGATACCAGCGCCGGCTCTCGCAGTGTGGAACGCGGGGATCAGTAGGGCACACACTGCGCCTTCTTGCGAAGGCGACAGGGTGCGCGGCGCCCTTGGCTTCCGCGTGGCACACTTGCGACGCCCGGAGGGCGCGGCGGCGGCTGGCCCCCAGGCCCGCGCACACGCCGCCGCGCCGGCCGGGCCCTGCAAGAGTGCGGCTTGAATGGTCGGCCGGACGGCCGACGGCGACGATAATGAAAAATCGGGAGTGCCTAGAATATCATCTGAAATGGACATTATTTCACTCTGATCTGATTGCTTGCGTTCTGCATCGTTCCAATTCTAATCTTTGGTTGCGCCGTGAAATTCCGGCGCGGAGGCGTGAGAACCTCCTTGTGGACGATCTTCCAGGCAGCATGCGTTGCCGGGTGGCTGACGCGTATGTCCAAGCCGTTCGCGGCCAAAGGCGTCGGCGCGGGCCCACAAGTCTGTTCTCAACACCCGGTTTCCTGCCGGTCCGCCTCCTTCGAAAGAGGCTGGATCATGTCATGTGTTGCGACGTCGTCGCTTGAAATTGCCGCTCACCGGGCACGCGTCGGTTGAAGAATACCGCGCCCAGGCCGGAGGGAGAGGACGGTACGCACAGTCATGACGCACCGTCCGACCACGCCGTCTCGCTGGAGATGCTGTATCGGGATCAGCGCCATGCACTGGTGCGGTTCTTCACGCGCCACCGCGCCAACGCGGAAGATGCTCGCGATCTGACCCAGGAGGCCTTTCTCCACCTCGCGCGTTCGGACGCCTCGGCGCGTGGGATAGCGCGTCCGCAGGCCTTTCTGCGTCAGATTGCCAGGAATCTGCTTCGGGATCGAGCCCGGGCAGCGTTTCGCCACGCGGAGCCGCTGCATGCGCCGCTCGACGAAGAAACCGTTTCGGCAGCAAATGAGGTGGGCAGGTTGGAGGCGCGCGATGGTCTCAATCGGCTTGAGGCTGTACTGGCGCGGATGAAGCCGAAGACACGGGAGATTTTCTTGGCGCACCGACTGGACGGTATGAGCTACGCCGAGATCGCCGAGGTGACGGGCATGTCGGTCAGCGGCGTCGAGAAGCAGATGACCCGGGCCCTTGCACAGCTCACTCGGCTGTCGGGCAAGATCTGATGACGGGATCGAACGGGGCGCCGCGTGCCAGCGCAAAGGTGCAGGAAGAGGCTGCCGCCTGGTTTGGGCGCCTGCGCGGCGCTGACGGAGCGTCGCTGCGCGCGGCGTTCGAGCAGTGGCGCGCCGCGGACCCGGCCCATGCGGAAGCCTACGCCGAGGTCGAGGCGATGTGGCGGCAGGCCGGCGGGCTGGGAAGCACCGAGATCGGTCGCAACCGGCAGTTGCCGCGCCGTCGGCCCTCCTTGCTCGAGATGCCTTTCGCACGCCCGGCGCTTGCCGGTCTGTTTGTGTTGGTAGTCGTGGGAATTGCCTTCGTTTTGCTTGGCGCGCGGACGACGGCGCCGATCATGATGGCGCAAGCCGCACCTTTGACTACGCGCATCGGCGAGATCCGCACGCTCAAGCTGGTGGACGGCTCCACCGTGACGCTCGACACAGACAGCTCGATCATTGTGCAGATCAGCGAGACCTCTCGCGACGTGCGACTGGTTCGGGGACGAGCGCGCTTCGATGTGGCGTCGGACACAGAGCGTCCGTTCCGGGTGGAGGCAGGTGGCCGGTTGATCAACGCGGTGGCCACTACCTTCGATATCGGTCTCGAAGCCGATGGCGCTCGGATCAGCATTTTCCGCGGCCAGGCAGATGTCACTGCCGCGGGGGCAGCAGAAGGGAGAGGGGCAGTCGCCCGGCTCGGCGTCGGCGATTGCCTTAGCTGGGCCGGCGCCAACGTCAGTGTCACGCGCTTGTCTCAGGAGGCAGGGCAATGGGTGACTGGCATGCTCAGCTTCGATGGGACACCGCTGGCCCAGGTGCTCGATCAGACGAACCGCTACTCGGCGACCAAGATCCGACTGGGATCCAGAGCACTCGAAGGGCTGCAAGTTACCGGCGCCTTCCGCCCGCTGCCTGTCAAAGGACTGGCGGAGAGCCTGGCCGCCACCTTTTCGCTGAAAGTGAAGCAAATGCCCGATGGTGGATTCCTGCTCTTGGCCTCGTGAGCACAAATCGCACTGAAGGTGGCGGACTTGTCAGGTGTCTTGCGGTTTCCGGATAACTCAGCCCTGCCAGCGCGAGCGTGCCCTTTCGTAGAGGGTCTTCTCGGAATTACGTCCGGATTGTGCCTTTTTCAGCTTGTCTCGTGCGGTGCGTTCTGCCGCGCGCCGCTCGGCGGCAAGTTGGTGTTCGCGCTCGCGGAAAGTCCTGGCGACCTGCTCCACTTCCCGCTCGGCGGCGGCAAGTTCGTTTTCGGCTTCGTCGAGGGCCCTGCGATCGGGACGAGGCGTCGACTTTCTCCGTGGAGCCACGGCAGCTTTCGCTGCGACTTTCTTCCTACGCTGCCCGGTCGCTTCGAGTGCGGCCAGGTGCTCTGCCTCGGTACCGCGCAGCCGCTTTATGATCTTCCCCGGGTGCGCAACAGGTTCTTCGCAAAGCGCCGCATCCGTCACCAGCTCGGCCGCGCCGCGGGCGAACAGATTTGCGTCGGCACCCCAGGCCTCCAGGGCGGCTTTCTGGCTGGGCGCGGCGACATAGGCGTCGTGGAAGCCGATCGCCGTTCGAAAGACCTTGAGCTTGCGGGCCATCGCCCCTGAACGAGCCGCCCGACGATGAGGTCCGCCCTCGGCCCGGCCACGGCGTGATAATCGCATTTCGTGGAACAGATCGAAATATGCGCCGGTTAACCCGGTGGGGGCATGGAGAGCCCGATGACGAGGATCGAGGAACTGATTGCCCAGGCGAAGCTCGAATTGAATATGGCCGGCGCCGCATGCGGTGCTGAGGCAAAGGACAGGCACGTAATGCGTTCGGAGCGCCTGCTCGACGAGGCCTGGCATCTCAACGAAGGGAATGATGACCTGCCGCCGCTCGAAAGCGGCTTGTGGTGCAGCCATAAAGGTGACCTAGCTCGCGCCGCGTAGACACGCCGGCCATCCCGAGCCAGATCGTGGTCGCAACAAGTAGAAACCCGCCAGCCGGGGGCTGGCGGGTCGAAACTTGAGGCGGCTTGAGCGGGGGGTACGGGTGCTGCCTCGGTCGTTATAACCATCCGGCAAAGCGCCGGTTCCTCTGCGTATTCCTAAATCTCGCGGAAGTTTCGGAGGGTCTGTGGCCGGAATATATTCCGGTGAAATGGCGCCTTCACGCGGCAGGAAACGCTCTGTTCGAATTACCGGCCGAGCCGCCGTCGGTTCGCGCTGACCCTGTTTCTATAGTGGCGGACGAGCCTTGCAGGCGCCGTGCCGGGGCCGCCAAAGGCGCCCGTCATCAGCTTGGTCTGCGCCTCGACCGCAGCCTCGATCTTCTCGATCACCATCCGGTTGGCTTCGGTCATGGCGGCCGTCCCGCCCTGCGCGATCTTCGCCGACCGCAAGGCGATGACCGCGCTGGACTCGAAACCGAGCCGCCACATGTCAATGCTGGTCTGCCACCAATCCGTGCAGGGACTCCGCGCCACTCGAGTTGCTCCCGATGATCTCGTCTGCGCTCGACGAATCATCATGGGTCAGAGTTCCGGGATCTGGCGGACCATGGGTTTGCCTTCCGCGGATCAGTGAAAATAATTTTGGGAGGTGTTTCGACGCGTCGTCGTCAAGCCCCCGACAGCCGCAACGGCGGCGTCGAGCAATGGGGATTTGCACGATGATATTGGGGAAGACTGCGGCCCGCGCACTGATGAGCACCGCCATGTCGCTGGTGGCGGCGCCGGCATTCGCACAGAGACAGGCTGCGCAGCAGTTCGATTTGCCGAACCAGGACCTTGGCGCGTCGCTCCGTCAGGTTGCCTTGCAGACCGGGACGGCGGTCATTGCCCCAACGGAGCTGGTCGACGGACTTCGGGCACAGGCTTTGAAGGGCAGCTATCGTCCTGACGAGGCCATTACCCTGCTCCTGAACGGGAACGGGCTTCATGTCGTGCAGATCGGTGAGACGCTGGTCGTTCGCGAGGGCCGGCAGGAGCGGGACGGCGCGGATGCCGATCCGAGAAATGAGAACGAGGGCCGCGTCGTCGTGACCGGCACACGCATTCGCGGTCAGGGGCCGGTCGGCGTCACGGTGATCACTCTCGACCGCAAGGCGATGGAGGAAGGTGGCTTCTCGACTACCCAGCAGCTGGTCCAGTCGATTCCGCAGAATTATGGCGGCGGCGCCAATGAAGGGACGAGCGGTCTCCTTACCGCGGTCGGCAACGGCAACACGGCGCGGGGTGCCGGGATCAATCTTCGCGGCCTCGGCCAGAATTCGACGCTACTGCTGATCAATGGCGACCGGCCGCCGCTGGGTGGGGCCTTCGGCACTTTCGCCGACCTCTCGATCATGCCCGCTTCCGTCGTTGAGCGGGTAGAGGTGGTGCCCGATGGCTCTTCCGCAATTTATGGCTCCGACGCCGTCGCCGGTGTGGTCAATGTGGTTACGCGGGACCGGTTTCGCGGGGCTGAGACCAGCTTTCGCCTCGGCTCGGCTGATGGCGACGCCCAGGAATATCAATTCAGCCAGCTGTTCGGCGTGCACTGGACCGGCGGTCGGGCTGTGGTGGCCTATGAATATTACAAGCGCGACAATCTATCGGCGGGCGATCGCGCCTATATCTCGGAAGACCTGCGTCCTTTCGGAGGTGCCGACCGGCGCGGCAATTACGCCAGCCCCGGCACGATCGTCGCCGGCGGCGTGAACTTCGCGATCCCTGCCAATCAGAATGGCGTGGGCCTGGCCGCGAGCCAGCTGACCCGCGGAGTGATCAATCGGGGTGATGGCTGGTACGGGGTCGATATCCTGCCAGAACAGCAACGACACTCCCTGTTCCTGTCGTTCAGCCAGGATATTGGTGGCGACCTGCGCTTCTACGCTCGCGGCCTTTCCACTTGGCGCCGCTTTGATCAGGCGGTCCGTACCGGTGTCGACAGCAGGCGCACGGTCCCGGTGATCAACCCCTTCTATGTGGATCCCATCGGAACACGGCTGGCGGTCGGCGTGAACTACAGTTTTTCGCGCGACCTCGGCAACGAGCGTTATCGCGGCGAGGTGCGCGCCTATGGCGGAACCGCGGGGTTCGAGGCCAGCATGGGCAAATGGACCGTCGATGTGCACGGCACCTGGGGACGTCAGGTGGAGCGCTATGACTATCTGAACCGGGTCAATACCGCCCGGCTGGCGATTGCGCTCGCCGACACCAACCCGGCCACTGCCTATAATCTTTTCGGCGACGGTCCCTCGACCAATCCCGCCACGATCGAGTCGATCCGCGGCTATACCAAGCGAGGCTGGGAGGGGAGCCTCTGGTCGGCGACACTACGTGCCGATGGGCCGTTGTTCCATCTGCCCGCGGGCGCCGCGCGGCTCGCGCTGGGTGGCGAATATCGGGAGGACCGATACCGGGACGGGGTGAACATTTCCTACACGGCGACGCTGGCGCCGGTCGCGAATGCAAGCACTCCCTTGCCGGGCGCTCGTATCGTCAAGGGCGTCTATGGAGAGTTGCTCGTTCCCGTATTTGGGGACAGCGCGCGCATCCCGCTGTTTCGCAAGCTCGACATATCGGCGGCCGTGCGCGCCGAGGAGTATAGCGATTTCGGACGCACCACGAACCCCAAGTTCAGCCTCAGCTGGGTGCCCTTCGACGGGGTCACGATCCGGGGCAGCTATGGCAAGTCCTTCCGGGCACCGGGGTTCACCGAGCTGCGACAGGACCCGGGTGCGATCACCTATTTCGCTTATCCCGTGGTCGATCCGCAGTCTCCGACGGGCACGTCCAACCTGATGGTTCTGCGAGGGAATGACCCCGATCTGCGCCCTGAGCGCGCGACGACCTGGACACTCGGCGCCGACATCAGGCCAGCCAGCATCCCGGGTCTTCATGCCAGCGTCACATGGTTCGACATCGATTATCGCGACCGCATTGCCTCGGTCGCGTCAGGCCTCACCAGCTTCCTGACACGCCGCGACATCTACGAGCCGATCCTGACCTTCAATCCTTCGGCCACACGTATCGCTGAGCTCTACGCCTCGCCCTATTACAGCGATCTTGGCAGTCTCCCGCGCACCGCTCCCATCCTCGCGATTGCCGACGCGCGAACGCGCAACCTGTCGATCGTCAAGCAGGCCGGGCTGGACGTGGATCTTGGCTACGCTTTCGATCTTGCCGGCGGCCATGCCGAGCTGGGCGCGGTGGCGACCTATATCGCCCGGATCGAACAACAGGTGACGGCTAGCTCCACCGCTGTGAATGTCGTCGGTACGGTCGGAAATCCGCTCGATCTGCGGGTGCGCGGACGCGCCAGCTGGAACAGCGGCGGCGTCGGCGTCGCGCTCTTCGCCAATTATGCCGACAGCTATGTCAACCGGACTACGGCGACCCCCGAGAAGGTCTCGTCCTGGACGACGTTCGATCTCAACCTCAGCTATGCCTTTCCCCGGGAGCATGGCGTGCTGAAGGGGCTGCGGGTCAGCCTCAATGCGAGCAACCTGTTCGACAGGGACCCGCCCTATGTGAGCTATATTGTCGGCACACTCACGACCGGCTTCGACGCGGAGAATGCCAGCCCTCTCGGCCGTTTCGTCGCGCTGCAGGTCACCAAGACATGGTGAGGTGTCTGCTTCTCGCCTCGACTACGCTTCTGATCTCCTGTGGGATCGCAGCGGCGCACGCAACGCCTGCAGCCTGCAAGGAGCGCCTGTTGCCGCCCTCCCCGGGAGCGGCAACAGGCGAACGGGCGATCACCGCTGAGGACCTGATCGAGCTTCGGGACTTCGGGCAAGTCACCGCGCCATCGGGACGCGAGCCCTTCTCCCTGTCACCCGACGGCCGGTTCGCCGCGTTGACGCTGCGGCGGGCAGACGCACGGGCCGACACTTACTGCGTCGGTGTCGTTCTGGTGCCGCTCGACGGCCGGTCTGCCCCGCGTCTGGTGGATGTCGGAGGGGAGGTCATTCCAAGCCATAACGATGTGCACGGGATTGCGGCTATACCGAGCGGGTTGATTCACGCCGCGCCGCCGAGCTGGTCCCCTGATGGCAAGTCGCTGGCCTATCTCCGCCGCGATGATGGCGTGACTCAAGTCTGGCTGGCACGGGTCGAAGGCGGTTCTGCGCGGCGGGTGACCAGTCTGGAGACGGAACCCCTCGGCATTTCCTGGTCGCCGGATGGACGATCCCTGATTATCACCACGCGCAAGGGTATCGATCGGGCCAGGGCAGCCATCGATCGCGAGGGCAGGGGTGGCTACCTCTTCGATAAGCGGTTTTGGACCATTGTCGATGGCCGACCACATCCCAGTGCTTCGATCCCCACCGAGGCAAATCTGACGGATGTGACGACCGGCTCAGTTCGGGAGATTGACGCTACCGAGGTGTCCCGCCTCCTCGGCGTGTCGGCACCGCGCCCCGCTGTATCCCGCTGGGCTGTATCGGCATCGGGGGCGCTTGCCTGGGTGGGCAGCGAGCGTGCCGATCGTCCGCGGGGCCTTGGTCTGCTTCGCGTCGAGGTGCGGGGGAAGCCCGTCACCTGTCCCATCTCGGCGTGCCGCGAGTCGGTCATCGGGCTCTGGTGGGAGGACCCTGCCACGCTGTTCTTCCTGCGCGGTGGCACGCCCGAGAATGGCGGCCGGACTGCGCTTTATCGATGGCGGGTTGGGGCGAGGGAAGGGCCGACTCGCCTGTTCGACACCGAAGACCTGCTTCTCGGCTGCGACATGGCGATTGGAGCACTGTACTGCGCTCAGGAGACGCTGATCCAGCCGCGTGCAATCGTGCGGGTAGATCTGAGGACAGGTAAGCGAACGATTGTCTTCGATCCCAACCCGGAAGTCAGGATGCTCAGGCTCGGGCATGCGGAGCGGATGCGCTGGACCGACAAGGACGGCGTCGCGACCTATGGCGATCTCGTACTGCCGCCTTCCCACAGGCCGGGTGAACGGCATCCACTGATCGTGGTGCAGTACTTCTCGCGCGGCTTTCTGCGCGGAGGGATCGGGGACGAGTATCCAATCCAGCTTTTCGCCGAGCATGGCTATGCAATTCTCAGCTTCCAGATGCCCTCGGAAAGTGCCGATGCCGCAAGTACGCCGGATGCGATGACCGCCCAGGCGCTGAAGGTTAAGGACTGGGCCGGGCGCCGCCGGATCTTCCAGGCACTGGATGCCGGTATCGACGCGGCGATCGCCAAAGGCGTGGTTCAGCGGGATGCAATCGCAATCACGGGAATGAGCGACGGGGCGAGTACGGTGCAGTTCGCGCTGAACCATTCCTTGCGGTTCAAGGCGGCGATCATGAGCAGCTGCTGCGAGGACCCAAGCGCGATCTATATCGTCGGGCCCAGCTATGCCGCGACGGTAGAGAAATGGAACTATCCGCAGGCCGGAGAAGATGGTCGAGACTTCTGGAGAGGCCAGTCGCTCGCAGTCAATGCCGGTCGTCTCCGCGTGCCGATCCTCATGCAGTTGGCGGACAATGAGTTCCGCATGGCAGCCGAGGGCTATTCGGCGCTCAAGAGCCACGGCGTCCCGGTCGAGATGTATGTGTATCCGGGAGAGTGGCACACGAAGATGCGACCGGCGCATCGCCTGGCCATCTACTCGCGCAACCTCGCCTGGATCGACTTCTGGCTGCGCGGCATTGTCCCCAGTGATCCGGCGGGTGCAGCAGAGGCAGGACGTTGGCGCGCGTTGCAGCTTGAGGAATCGCCACGGACCGTGGACGATTGACCTCGCCGCCGTGTGTTCTGACGGTCTCTCGGTTTGGGAAATGGAGGAAGCCAGCCAGTGCCGTGGGGGCGGCACGCGGCTGGCTTCTCTGGGATAAACCGTCAGACTTGGCGCGGAGTTCCGCGACGAAGGTGACAGACAGGCTTCTGGCGATAGGCCGTCCGCAATGCATCTGGCAGCAATCGCTTGGCTGGGAGCGGCGCAATCCAGAACGCTTCAGATAAGCCTTACGTCTCTGCTTCTATTCCACCTTGGCCGCGCAGACTTCGACGCGGTCCAGGCTTGACGGGTTTTGATGTGACCTGCCGGCCGCGAATGTGCCCCAATCTCGTAATCAAACTCAAAAGCGGACGTTTGTTCAGAGAGCGGGCGAACGATCGCTTTCGACCCAAATATCGGACGTTGAGGATCGACGCCGATGGCTGATTTTGGGCCGGTTGGGGACTGGCAGGTTTCAGGCGGCCGCCTTGCGAAAGCTGCCATAGCCATTGGGTGCCGATGCACGACAGCTGCCGACCCAAGACCGGCCGCTCCGAGGCGGCCTTGCGCCGACAAAAGCTGCCGCACCGCAGCCCTGTCAGCTGCCGAAGCTTTGGATCAGTTTGTCGGAGGCCTCCCAAAGGCGCCGCGCGACCGTTTCGTCCAGTGCAGCCGGCGGCATCCGCGCGGGTGAGGGATATCCGCGCGTCTCGCCCAGTGCATCCGGACCGTAATAGCCGCCCGGTTCGGCGTCGTCAGATGTTGCTGCAAAAAGCGTCGGGAGAGCCCCTTGCGGAGCGGGCTGGAAGAGAAACCACAACAGTGTCCGTGCCAAGCCCATTCCACTCCAGCGACCGGGAGCATTGTGCAGGAGATCAGTCCGCGCGACGCCGGGATGCGCAATGATGCTCGTCACGCCCCAACCGCCGGCGGTGCTGCGGCGCTGCAACTCAAGGCCAAACATCAGGCAGGCGAGCTTGGATTGGCTATACACCGGCATCGGCTTGTAGCTTTTCTCGGCATTGAGATCGTCGAGGTCGATCGCGCCACTTCTCCCGGCGACGCTTGAAAGCGAGACGACCCTTGCGTCGCCTGCCTTGCGAAGCAGCGGAAGCAGGTGGTTCGTCAGCGCGAAATGACCGAGGTAATTCGTACCGAACTGAAGCTCGAACCCGTCCCTCGTTTCCTCCCGCCTGGGTGGAACCATCACGCCCGCATTGTTGATCAGGAGATCAAGCTTATCCTCTCGGTCTGCCAGTCGGGTCGCGAAAGCTGCGACGGAAGCCAGGCTTGCAAGATCGAGCGACTCGAATCGCACGCGTGCAGATGGAAATTCGGCAGAAATCCGAGCCACCGCTTCCGCCCCTTTTCGAGCGTTGCGGCCGGCGATGATCGTGTCTGCGCCAGCGCGCGCCAAGGCCAGTGCCGTTTCATAGCCGAGACCGCCTGTCCCTGTGACGACAGCGATGCGGCCATCCTGCGCGGGAATATCTGCCGCCGTCCATTTACGCATGTCTTATTCACCCATATAAGTGCACTGAGTGCAGAACAATATTTGCACTCAGTGCATATTTCAAGAGGGCTAGCATGCCGGCGACGTCACCAACGGCGAATTCAGAGGAAGGCCTCAGGGCTCGCAAGCGACGCGAGACCATGAAGCGCATTACCGATGCCGGGATACGCCTCTTCCTCGACCGCGGCTATGAAGCGACCACGCTGGACGATATCGCCGCTGCGGCCGCAATCTCGCGGCGAACCTTTTTCCATTACTTCAAGTCCAAGGACGACATCCTCATCTCCCTCCAGAGTGGGATGGGCACCATGATCGTCAACGCGATCGGCAAAGCCCCCCCGGGGTTGCAACCGCTCCAGGCCGTACGCGACGCCGTTCTTGAGGTATGCGCCGCAGTCCCTCCCGACGATATGCTCGCGATCGATCGGTTGATGCGATCGAACGAAACCGTCCAGGCCCGCAAGCAGGCCAGCTATGTGGAGCATGAGAGAACGTTGCTCGCGGCATTGCGCGAGCGCTGGCCCGCCCCCGAACGGGAACCCGCGCTCAAGCTGGTCGCGATGATCGCGATGGGCGCCATCCGCCTGTCCACCGAAGCGTTCAACCAAGAGGCCGGCGCGCGCACGATGCCCACCCTTTTGCGAGAAACCTTCGGCGCCTTGGAAACTGAATTGCTCACCTCCCGATAGCTGCAGGCGACGTCACCTACATCAGGCCGCCCTCGACCGCTTCGCGGATCGTGCGCACGGTCGGTCGAAAGCCGAGACTGCGGGCCAAGGATCCGTCCACGTGCAGATACCACGGGTCCGGCATCGGTTCTGACGATTCTTCCATATCCTTGCCGACAAAGCGTACCAGTTCGAAGATTGTCGTCGCGGCATCGTCCGAGATATTGACGATCCGCCCATCGAACGCGCCGGTCAGTGCCCGCTGGGTGGCTGCGGCAACATCGTTGTGGTGGACTGTGCTCATGCGCTGCGCCGGGTGGAACGCGAACGCACTCAGGTGCGACGGCAGCGTCTCAAGATGCCCGTCACCGTCGCCATACACAAAGGGGAAACGCAGGACGGACCAGGCAAGTCCACTATCTTGGATCGCCCGCTCGGCAGCCAATTTGCTCGCGGGATAGGCCTGCTGCGGATCGACCATATCGCTCTCTCGACCCGGATGAGAGCCACTCCGACCGTACACGTGCGCAGTGCTCGCCATGATTAAGCGTGCATCGGGAGCGTACGCTTTTGCTGCGGCGATCAGGTTTTGCGTCCCTTCGAGATTGCTCTTCCAGATCAGAGCCGTGTCGGCGGTGCGAAACACGGCGGCAAAATGCACAATCGCCGAGACGCCATCGACCGCCCGCACGAGCGCATCGCGATCGAAAAGGTCCCCCTCGAAAACCGTGGCACCGACCGCAATAGTCTTGCCCGGCCGAACCAGGGCGCGGCAGGTAACGCCAGCATCGATGAGCCGGGATAACAGGCGTTCTCCCACGAGTCCGGTCGCCCCCGTCAAAAGGATCGTCATCACATTCCTCCTTCGGATTTTTGAACGAGGTGCTCGGTGGCAATCCGAAGCACCCGCACAACGACCGCAGCGTCGGCCTCGCTGACGCCGCCGAACGCCGCTTCCTGGATGAAACTGAGGTCAGGCAGTTCGTCCCATAGATTTTCGCCGGCGGGAGTAAGGCGAAGTAACTTCTGCCGCAGATCGACGGTGTCCTGCACCTGCTCGACGAGGTTTTTGGCTACGAGTGCCCCGACCACCGCGCTCAGGGTCGCCCGTTCGACCTGGAGCTTCTGCACAATGTCGCGCTGTTTCGTCGGACCGGCGGTGGCAAGTTGGTGCAGGACGTACCACTGCGTGGCGCCCAGCCCATGGACGCGAAGCGCATCCTCCATCACCGCTCGTCCGGCGAAATAGCATCGCTTCGCCCACATGGCGATCGATCGGGGCGCATAGTCGTGAATATTGTCAGCCACCTAACAATATTGTCAGTAAGCTAACAATGTGTCAAGCGCTTCCCACACTGTTCTGTTTTTAGAAGGAAGGCGGCAATGACGGCTGGCCATTATGCAGGCACCTCAAGCCGCCTGACAGCTGAGTCTTGAAGCCGGCCGATCCAGCGGTCGCCTCTATCACGATGAACGAAAGGCAGGTTCTCGTCTCACGCGTCGCGTCGCTGAACGGCTAGTCCGGGGCCGCTTTGTGCTAGCGAAATAAAGCCTACGCGTAGGCTGTGTTCGCCAGCGCAGCCTCTACACCCGTGGTCCCCCGATCGATCAGCGTTAGAAAAGTGCGATTCGCGTCCCGAGGATCTTGCTTCCGGCCGAAGATTTCGTGAGCCTGCGTGAAGGCGACGCTCCACACCGACGCGATCAATCCCGCAGCCAGATGAGCGTTCGGATCCTCGTGCGGGCAGCCGACCGCACCGGCGAGTTCGGCGGCCAGCGCGCGGACAAAGTCGTCGCGCATCTGACGCGCACGTGCTTTCAGGGCCTCGCTGGCCCGCGCCGTCTCCACGAACAGATAGGTGCCGCGGAAGAGTGGATAGGACGGATGCGGCTGCTCGATCAGCCGGTGCGCGAGCGCCTTCATAGCCTGCACAGGCGACGTGGCCGCATCGCGCTCGCGGATGGCCGCGAACGCGATGTCGCGCATTTCGTCTTCCCGATCGAAGAACATGTCCTCCTTGCGGGGGAAATGGTTGAAGACCGTCATCCGGCCAACGTCCGCGGCCTTGGCGATCTGGTCGATCGTCACATTGTCGAAACCCCGCTCGAAGAACAGGCGCGTCGCCACATCGGAAATGGCCTGACGGGTCTGCAACCGCTTGCGTGTTCGTCTCTCAGGAGCGACCTCCGGCATTCCTTGCTTTCTATACTGAGTACATTTATAGATTAAGTATATTTATTTGGCATCCAAAATTGAGGTCACCATGGTCGATCAGTCAACCTCCGTCACTGCTTCGACGCATGAACAGCTCCCGGTGCTTGTCAGTGGCGGGAGTTTCTCCGGCCTTTCCACGGCTTTCTGGATGGCGAGGCTCGGCTACCGGGTGACGATCATCGAGGCGGCCGGCGGCCTGCGCCGGGGCGGCACACCCGTCGACATCGAGGGGGAGACGATCGACATCCTCACTCGCATGGGAATGATCGAAGCGGTGCGGGCGAAGGCGCTGCCTGCGCGAGACTTCGAGTTCAAGGACGAGGACGACGCGACACTCGGTGGACTGGCCGCAGCCTCAAGGCCGGACGATCAGAACGGTGCCCGCTACGAGATTCACCGCGACGATCTGCTCGATATCCTGTTCTTGGCTGTCGATGGCTCGGTCGAGCTGCTCTTCGAACGCTCGATTACCGGGCTTATCGATGGGCCGGATAGCGTATCCGTCACGTTCAACGATGGCTCGCAGAGGGAATTCGCGCTGGTGTTCGGCTGTGACGGCAACCGCTCCAACACCCGGTCGCTGGTGTTCGAGGATTCCGAGGCCTCGTCCTTCTACATGGGCGGCTATTTCTATCTGCGGGTGGTGCCGGAGACCGAGCTGCTACCGGTGAACAGCTCGCAAATCTTCAGCGTCGCCGGCCGGACGGCCATGCTGAACGGCTATCACGACCGCACGGACATCGCACTTGCTTTCCGCTCAGATGCGCAGATCGACTACGACTTCCGCGACAAGGCGCAGCAGCGCCGCCTCATTCACGAGCATTTCGAAGGCCTGGGCTGGAAAGTGCCGGAAATGCTCGCATACGTCGATTCCGACGGCGACTTCTACTTCGACCGGGCCAACCAGATCCGAATGAAGGCGTGGTCCAAGGGACGCGTCGTGCTGGTTGGCGATGCGGGCTATTGCCCTTCCCCGGTCGCAGGCTTGGGCGGCTCCATGGCGCTGATCGGCGCGGCGCGCCTTGCAGATGCACTCCAGCGCCATCCGGCCGATCACGTCACCGCGTTCCGCGAGTACGAAGACGGGCTTCGTCCTTTCGTAGAGCAGGTCCAGGAGAGAGCGGCGACCGATGGGATGGCGATGTTGTTCCCCGCAGACGAAGCCGAGCTTGAAGAGCGCAATCGCAAGCTCCTCGCTGGCGAGATAGATCTATGAATTGATTCGTGCTCGCGGCGTAGTTTTGACGGATGAGGGCGTCCGCTAACAGATCCAACTGCTATCGCTCCGAGCGGCGGAGATTGAGGCGCATTGCCGCCCCAGACGTCCGTCGCCTGGACGAACGTCGGAACCGATGACCTCAGACCGTCGAGACGGTGCCGCCGTCGATGATGAACTCGGCACCGTGGATCGCGGCAGCACGATCGGAGGCGAGGTACGCGATGAGGTCGGCCACCTCATAGGGCTCGGCTCCACGCCCGATCGAGATTCCGCCCAGTCCGGCGAGCACTGCCTGCCGCGCATCCTCGATCGTGCCACCATTGGCGGCCTGGATACGCGCGAGAAAGTCCCCGGTTGCCTCCGTCATGATCCAGCCCGGCGATACCGCGTTCACCCGCACGCCCTTGGGTCCGAGTTCCTTGGAGATCGATTTGCTGTAGGTCCGCAGCGCGGCCTTCGCGGCGGCATATGCGGTCGTGGATTCCGGAAGCGGCAGGATCGACTGGATGGACGTCACGTGGATTACCGCACCCGCGCCTCGCTCGATCATCTGGGGTATGAGAAGGCGGTCCAGCCGAACCGTCGCCAGAAGGTTGAGGTTCAGTTCGGACAGCCAATGCTCGTCCGTGAGGGCGACGAACCCGCCGCCAGGGGTCGACGAGCCGCCGATCACATGGGCGAGGATGTCGATGCCGCCCAGGCGCTCGACCGCCGCCTTGGACAGCGCTTCACCGCCTTCGGCGGTGGTCAGGTCCGTCTGGACATACTCGACGCCATCGATGGGGTTCTGGATCGCACGGGCCGCGGTGATCACTTTGGCGCCGCCGGCGAGAAAGCGTCCGACCGCGGCCCGGCCCAGGCCCTTGGTGCCACCGCTGACGAGGACGCGCTTGCCGGCGAACTCGGTGGGATCAACCTGAATGCTCATGCCGTGATCTCCAAGGCCTTGATCGCATCGCCTTCGAGGCGGAAGCGATAGGTGAAGCGGATCGGACTGCCCCTGAAGTCGCCATGCGCGGGGCCTTCGACCACGATCTGACCACCCTCTTCGCGAGCGGTGTCGGGCGTGAAGATCGCCTTGACCGCCATGACCTCCGCTTCAAACCAAGTCCGCAGTTCGGCATGGCCCCGATGGCTCTTCCCCATATCGCGCGCGACGGCGTCCGCTGCGAACGGCGTCAGCATCGCATCCACGTCGAGCCGCGCATTGGCCTCGACGAATTCGGCAATTGGCCGGGGAAGTGACGGGGTCATCGGAAATCTCCTCTGCATCGCTGCAGCCGTTGGGCTGGAAGCTGTGACGCCAATTTAGCGATGGACCATACAAGCGATAATCGGGATAATACGGGATGCCGTGATGCGATAAGGTGGACAATGGCACGTCATAGTCTCGTCGAATTGGACGCGGTGATCGCGCTCGCGCGAAAGACCTCTTTCCGCCGTGCGGCGCTCGAACTGGGCATGTCGACTACTGCGCTCAGCAACACGGTCGGCAAGATCGAGCGGCTTCTTGGTGTGCGCTTGTTCAACCGCACAACGCGTAGCGTCTCGCTAACCGACGCAGGGCGCAATTTCGTCGAACAGA